>OKRS01001138.1_pt1 | contig 18148 bp, 7 predicted proteins | sample 1601191 | NCBI WGS metagenome assembly OKRS01 (sample SAMEA3541509, study PRJEB24748) | human gut metagenome | biome: human gut; feature: human-associated habitat; material: faeces | place: China | collected 2012
TATTATTTTTCTTAAAATGTGCTATTTTAAGTGTTGCAATAAGCCCCCTTAATGTATCTGCCTGTGTACTCATATCCTGACTTGCAGCGGCACACTCCTGTGATGTGGCAGAATTAGTCTGTACTACATCATTGATATCTTCAATGCCGTCATCAACCTGCTTAATTGTCTCTGTCTGAGTATTGAGAACATCTGCAATGTTATTAACTTCATCAACTATATGCCTTGAATTATCCACAACCACACCAAGCTGGGAAGCTGTGTCATTGGCAATAACCATACCTTTCTCAACTGCCGCAACAGATGTATCTATTAATGAAGCTGACTCCTTAGCAGCTTCTGCACTCTGTGCCGCAAGTGCTGATACCTGATCTGCAACTACTGCAAAGCCTTTTCCGGCATCTCCAGCCCTTGCTGCCTCTATAGAAGCATTGAGTGCCAGAAGATTAGTCTGTGAAGCTATCTGGTTGATAGTTTCTATTATCTTGCTGATTTCTTTGGAAGCTTTTTCTATTTCACTCATTGATGTGACCATCTCACCCATTTTGCCGTTACTTTCATCAAGCTGTGTTCCTAGTTCATTTACCTTGCCACTTATTGCTCTAGCGTTCTGTGAATTCTGTGCAACACTTTCTGACACACTTGCAAGGGAAGCTGTAAGCTCCTCAACTGAAGCCGCCTGATTAGTCGCTCCTTCTGCAAGCTCTGTTGAACTTGAGGCTATCTGTTCTGAACCTTCTGCCACCTGGTCAGCTACTCTTTGAAGGTGCTTTACAAGATCTGCCATACTTGCTTCAAAGCTCATAAATGCATCTAATATTTCCTCAAAATCGCCCTTCCACTCAACCTCTGGCTTAACATCAAAGTTACCATGTGAGAATTCCTGCATAGACCTTTTAATATCATCAACATATGAACTTAATGTTCTTATTGACTTACGCAGGCTGTGGGCTAATGCTCCTAATTCATCATCCGAATGGTATGTAAGCTCACTGTGCAGGTTGCCACTAGCAAGGTCTTTAGCTACATTATCTATTTCCCTTAATGGTTCTATTATCATCTCTGTAATCTTAGCACCTATTTTCTTTGATATAAGGCTCGCTATTACAATAAATAACACAATAGCCACACCGCCTATGACAGCCACAACATTGCTTGACAATATTGCCTGATTCGCCTCTTTGTTGGTTTCATCCTCCATTTTATCCGCAATACTCATAAGATTGTTAAGTGCAGGTGTACATACTGTGTGGATTTTATTCTTGGCACTTGCAAGGTCACCCTTTTCAATCTGGTTAATTATATCGTAACCGATACTGCCCCATTCATTAAGTGCTTTAACATACTGGTTATACAAATCATCATCTATTATATTGGTATTCTTTATAATATCAAGCTGTGTCTGGGAGTCTGTAAGAACTGTCTTAACATTATTCTTATAATTCTCATAAGTTGAACTGTCGTCATTTAATGCCATCTCTCTTATATTGCGGGCAGCAGAACTAATATCTATAATACTTTCTTTAGCAGCATTATTTGCTTTCTGAGCCCCTTTTACATAAGAATTAAATCTTATATCCAGAAGAGATAAACCAATTATGCTTACGATTCCTGATAAAATCATAAATTTAATTACAGTAGCGTAAATGTATTTTATTTTGTCGTGTAAATTTAGTTGGTGTAATTTAGATATCATTCTTGTACATCTCCTTCTTTAAATTGATGGGGGTGGAAGATAGACGGACCCCGGACGCGTTGTTAAAGCGAATAGAAGCAACAAAGACACGTTTGCACTGCGTGTCGCTCGCAGCGGTACTAAGCTGCCAGTTGGAACTGCCAGCTAAGGACCGGCGGCTCCCCAGCGTCTTCTTATGCTTCTATTAGCTTTAGCATCGCTGGCTTTCTTTCAACCCTGGGTATATTTTGTTTTATTTATTAAGTAGATTTTATAGCATAGTAAAATATATTTGTCAATATGTTATATTTGAATAGCTTTATAATATATTTCAGTTGGGAGAAATAGAGATATAAAAATGGGATTTATGCGTAAAAAAACAGCCGGACAATAGATCTACGAAAAAGGGACGTCCCCTGTTACTGGACAAGCCAGTAAGGCGGGGACCGGGGATTGAGGCTCTATTGTCAGACTGTTGTGGTTGTCACCTATTTATTATCTGATTATGATTTAACTATTTGCTGGCTGTTTATGGTGGACGATAGATATTTATTATTTATCGTCTATTTCTTCTAGTTCCAGTTCCTCAGACTCATTGTATTCTTCGGGGAGATCTTGTGTGGCTGATGACTGATGTGGAGAAGCATCATCAGATGCTTCATCATCAATATCTTCTTCTGAGTCATAATATAAGATATCTTCTTCATCATCTTCAAGATCCATATCGTCTAAGTCTTCCTCGTCTATATCTTCGTCTTCGTAGCCGTCCATTGCTCCTACGAAGGCTTTTTTGCTCTTTGAAAGCTTAATGCTTAAGGCTATAACTACAACTATTAATGCTATTATTACAACAGCAAGGACTGCTAATATAACGAATATATAACTGCTGACTGTATTAAATGCCTTATCACTGTCAGCTGTCTTTGTGTTGGTGTTAATTACCTGTTCATCTGCCATATTGTAACCGGCGTAGCCTTGTATTGTGCCATCATTGACATTGTATCTGAACCAGCCTGTTTCTCCTGTCGAGCTTACGCCGTAGAATAATGCGTAGTTGCCTGTTCTATCAAGAAGAGCATCGACTTCTTTGCCATTGATTACTGTTCTTCCAACATCATAGCCTTCTGGAAGTTCCATAGACGCTTCATCTATGGCAAGTATGCAGTATGTAAATTGTGGCTGGCTTACTTCTACGAATTGTGAAAATGTCTTTCTCACCGAATCGTATACATAATAACCACTCTCACCTTTGCCATCTGTACTTTCAAGATAGACAATTGTTACTCCTGTATCAATTCCAACACCTGCTGATACCTTTGTTCCATTATAATCATACTCTGTTGGAGTATAGCCATCTGGAAGTGGGTGTTCATCATTAGCAGATACAATCTTATATTCAGCATTATCTACTGTAATATTCGGCTCTTGTATTGCTTCACTGTTAGGATCCTGCACATCAGGAATATTATTATTGTCTGTTGATCCATTAGATGAGTCCGAACCTGTTGCCTGATTATTTTCATTAGAAGCTGAATTAGTTTCCTTGGTTGTCTTTATTGTATAAGTTCTTTTACTGCCATTTTCTGCTGTTACAGTAATTGTTGTTGTGTTAAATCCTGGATCCATTCTCTTACCAGATACGCTTACAGTTGCCTTTGAATCATTAGGAACTGCACTTACTGTAAGGCTTGCACAGTCAGCACCAACAGATGTTGTATAAGTAGTTACATCTGGTGAAAATGCTGGAGATAACACACCAGGACTTATCTGTAATGAACTTAATGTATTATCTGATGAATATGAAGCTGGTGCAGAAGCTGTAACTGAACCTGACGATTTGGATATACTGCACGCCTGCATATCTATATCAATAACCTTGGAATCACCTATAACATTAAGGCTTGAAGTACCAGCTCCGATAATCTTAAATGTTATTGTCTTTGACTGGCTGCTTGCTGTACTTTCGTCCATAAAGCTGACCATCGCAGTTCCCGAATTACTTGAGCTTCCGCTTAATGCTAATATTGATGGGTCATAGGATACATATATTGTAGCTCCACCTATTCCGCTCGATGCACTGATTGACACATCTATGGATACTGTATCGCCTACCGTACCACTTGCTGAACCAATTGATACTCTTGCTGTTCCTGCCGCTAATATATCTGTCTTATTCACAAAAGCCATTACAGCACACATACATATAATAAGCAGTGCTGAAATTATCTTTTTAACCTTATTCATATATGTCCTCTCTTCTTGCAGTCACTACTGCTGGATATATCCTATATTTAATATGTGTCTTTTAATAGCAACGAAATCATACAAATCTATAACTCCGTCCCTGTTAATATCCGCAGCCTCTTTATAACTGCCCTGTGGCTGTCCAATTCCAAGAACTGCTCTCTTAATAGCCACGAAATCATATAAATCTATAACTCCGTCACCATTAACATCTCCATATATAACTATAGAATATTCATCATATACACTTCCGTCTGCCTTGTATACAACTAACTTATCACCAGTAACTACTGTGTCGCCTCTCTCGCTTCCGTCATTCTTTAATATTTTTCCATAACAGCCATTGCTGTATGATACATTATCAAGAACACTTGATGCCTGACTTCCGACACCTATCTTAGTCATTATCTTCTTTGATGAATCGACATTATAATCTGTCTTAAAACCATCTGTATTACCACCAGATTGTGCAGACTTTCTTGTTATATTTATTACATATGTCTTTATGTCACCATTTTCAGCCGTTACAGTAATATTGATTACATTATTGCCGACGCTTAAGCTGTGGCTTCCACGTCCGCTTACTGTTGCATTGCCGTCTATAAGTCCTGCCGATACATTAACGCTTGTAACATCATTTTCTACAATAAGACTATAATCAGTATTATCAGATGAAAATGTAGGAGTTAATGTATAACCATCTACTGATAAAGAACTAAGCCTGTTATTCGCACTCTGGTTGCCATCTGGTATTATACATCTTGACGATGGCATATTATCATATACCGGAATGTTAAACTTAAATGTTGTATTATTAAGCGTGTATGAACTATATGCCTTCTTAGCCCTTGTCGCTTCTGACCTTGGTGCAAGCACATTAGTCATATACTGGTGTGAGAAGTTCTTAACATCAAACTTCTCATAATATATAGTATCCTGACCCTTGTTAATGTACCATTTTCCAAGATTGACAGCACCACCTACAACAGCCCTGTAACGCGAATTCCAAGGCCTCATATTAGAGCTGTCGCTCTGTCTGGCATATTTCAAACCATTCTGGACTGCTGACAGACCGCCGCTTGCATAAGCGTTCTGGCTGTAATAATTATAATAGCCCTCGTATCCGCTTACATTTCCAGATATCTGGTTGCCTCGTCCGTCTGCACCCTGTTCCTGAATAATTCTTGTTGCAAGGTGATATGGGCTTACCTTGGATACTTCACCTGCATACATAAGCAGTGAAGCATAGTCATAGCCGTCAAGATTGTGGCTTGAATTCTCCATAAATGTTCCGCTTATAATATTGCGCACACCGTCTATATTATGTACTGATGAGTCATAAGAAAGACTTTCAAACATAAATATATATGTATCATCAAGAAAGTTTCTTGGGTCAAGTGCATATTTTACAAGTCCCTCAGATGCCTGAACCCAGCCACCACTGTCAAGCTCTGTATACTCACCTGTATTCCAGTCATAACAGCCATCAGCCGTAGACTTCCACGAAGCATCTGCCGAACTGTATATAAGACTTCGTCCTAATACATTCTGGGCATTAACCATAGTATCCCAGTCCCTTCCATTATGGTCTGCTACAAATACCCATAATGGATATGCACTGTGAAGCTGCCTTAAGCTTTCCCTGTATGAAGCCGGAAAATTCTGTGCCTCAAGATAATCTTCAAAATTATTATCCGGTGTATAATCTGACTTTGCTTCCTTAGTAGTATACTCTGATGTTATATATCCTCTTGTGTATTCACCATTGAGATAAAAACCTATGCTGTACCACTTATATGTCGCACTCGTATTCACTTCTTCGTATATATCGAACTTAAATCCACCATCTACTTTAGTAATTACACTTCCATTAACAGGTGCTGTCCTTATTCTAAGGCTTGTTACATCATAATTAACATAACCTGTAGCAATAATTGTATCATCTGCTTTAGCGGTAAATGTATACGAAAATCCTGTCACCATACATACAAGAATGACTGCCATAAGTAATATGGCTACTGCTTTTTTTATAATCTCTCTGTAGCTTACGTTCATCTAATCACCTTGTTCCTTATTAAATCTGCAATTTAGTTGTTCTTTCCAAACTCAGATAACTTAAGTCCCTCATTACGTTCAAGCACCATATTAACTGACCAGCTGTTAGCAAATACCAGTAATGGATTGCCCTTAAGGTCTTTAATCTTCTTCATATCAGAAGTACCGACAATTCTGTTCACATCAACTTCTTCTGGATTTTCAATCCATCTGATATGTTCATATGGAAGCGGCTCTAACTTTATATCTACATTGTACTCATTCTTAAGTCTGTATTCAAGAACTTCAAACTGAAGTACACCGACAACGCCGACAATAATTTCTTCCATTCCAGTGTTATATTCCTGAAATATCTGAATAGCACCTTCCTGTGCAATCTGGCTTATTCCCTTAATGAACTGCTTACGCTTCATTGTATCAATCTGTCTTACTCTTGCAAAATGTTCCGGTGCGAATGTAGGAATTCCATCAAACTGGAACTTCTTATTAGAAGTACATATAGTATCACCTATTGAGAATATACCCGGATCGAATACACCTATTATATCTCCTGCATAAGCTTCTTCTACAATGTGTCTTTCCTGTGCCATCATCTGCTGTGGCTGTGAAAGCCTTATCTTCTTGCCACCCTGAACGTGGTTAGCTTCCATACCGGCAGTGAACTTTCCTGAACATATACGCATAAATGCAATTCTATCTCTATGTGCCTTATTCATATTAGCCTGTATCTTAAATACAAAAGCAGAGAAATCTTCCTTAAATGGGTCTATAAGACCTACTGACGAATTACGTGGAAGTGGTGATGTAGTCATATCAAGGAAATGCTGTAAAAATGTCTCTACACCAAAGTTAGTAAGTGCTGAACCAAAGAATACAGGTGTTAAATCTCCTGCCTGAACCTTGGCAAGATCAAATTCTGCACTTGCACCATCTAAGAGTTCCACATCTTCTTCAAGCTTAGCCCAGTAATCATCACCAATCTCTGCCTTAAGCTCATCATCATCTATTGATATATTCTTAGTATCTACTTCCTTCTGTCCATTCATTGCCGCCTTAAAGAGTGATACCTCTTTCTGCTTTCTGTCATATACACCCTTAAATGCCTTACCACAGCCTATAGGCCAGTTGATAGGACAAGTAGCAATTCCAAGTACATTTTCTATCTCATCAAGAAGCTCGAATGGGTCGTTGGCTTCTCTATCCATTTTATTAATAAATGTAAAGATTGGAATATGTCTCATAACACATACTTTAAAAAGCTTAATAGTCTGTTTCTCAACACCCTTTGAAGCATCTATAACCATTACGGCTGAGTCAGCAGCCATAAGAGTTCTATAAGTATCCTCTGAGAAATCTTCGTGTCCAGGTGTATCAAGAATATTAATGCAATATCCATCATAATTAAACTGAAGTACTGAAGATGTTACAGAGATACCTCTTTCCTTCTCAATCTCCATCCAGTCTGATACTGCGTGTTTCGCTGTCTTCTTACCCTTTACAGAACCAGCAAGATTAATAGCACCACCATATAACAAGAACTTCTCAGTAAGTGTTGTCTTACCAGCATCCGGGTGGGATATGATTGCAAATGTCCTTCTTTTCTTAATTTCACTTGTAATATCTGACATAATTTCTCCATTTCTTAAATCATTTTACACTTTAACTAATCTAGTATATAGTATCCATCAATTTAATTCAACTACTTAGTGCCGGACTATTTTATAAACTACTCAGTTTATTCTATTACCTATTCCAGATAATTACTCTACAGTTAAGCTTCTTCCCAGTGCAAAGGAATATATTACTTTTTCTTTAACCTTTAAGCCTGTTATCTGTGACAGTGCCATAGCATAGTAATCAAGCTGGATAGAATATCTTCTTCTAAGCTCGTCCTCTCCTGCCCTGCCTCTTAACACCCGGTCAGTCTTATAATCAACTATAACAAGCTGTCCGTCCTCAATAAAATACAGGTCAATGACCCCCTGTACAAGCTGTCTGTCATATTCAAATACAAATGGCTGTTCCCTTTTCACCCCGCCGTAAGCATATGCACGCTTAATTCTTTCGCCTATTGATGAGCTTGCAAACGTATCTATATCCTTAAGCTTTATGCACTCAGCCTGTTTTAATGACAGCTTTTCTTCTCTTACCATTCTGTCAATTTCATTCTTTATATCCTCAATGCTTCCAGCTTTTGAATAATTCAGACATTCCATAACCCTGTGGTATGCCGTTCCACGTTCATTACTTACAAGCTCTTTTTCTTCATTGCTTATAAACTTAGGAACTGTTGGAATATATTCGTCTGCAGCTTCAGGTTCTGTCCCACCGTCTGCTTCTTTAACACCGCCAGCCGCTTCTTTAATTCTTTCTGCCTCCATAATGCCCACAGCCTTTTTGATACTGTCTGCCGCAAAAGCATTTTGCTCATAATCTGCTTCATTCTGCATTTTCTTTAACTCACTGACAGTTACTTTTACTTTTCTGTCTGCATCAGGGTCTTTAATATATGGCGGAAGCTCCTTTAAAGGCGAAGTTCCATAGGTTGTTTTTTCGCCTACCTGACTTTCATCTGTTGCTTGGCTTCCGGCCTGGTCTATGTCCGATTTATTCAATAAAGAATTAATTTCTTCCACACCAATAAGCTTTATATTGAATTCTCCTTTATTGTATTCCTTTCCAGTAAGTACAACTGGAATTACCATATCTGCAAACTTGTCTATCTTCTCGCAGTCAGCATAAGAATATATTCCAGACATTCTAATCTCATCAGCAATTGAATTCCAGCCTGTCATTGCCTTGTCTGTGTCAGTGACATTTCCCATCATAATAAGCTTTTCCCTTGCTCGTGTCATTGCAACATACAGAACTCTTTCTTCCTCGGATATTCCATCTCTTACAATCTTTCTTGCAATCGCCCCTTTTATAATAGTAGATGTCTTGGTCTTGCGGTCAAGATTAACATAATCAGCACCTATGCCCAGCTCTTTATCAATAACAATCCTGCTTCTTGCATCCATTTTATTAATCTGCTTGTTAAGTCCGGCTACAATTACAACCGGAAACTCAAGACCCTTGCTCTTATGTATGCTCATTACCCTTACAGAGTCGCCGTTATCCCCCATACCCTGTGAGTCGGTTATATCTATGTCGTATTTCTGCAATCTTTCTATATATCTTAAGAAATTAAAAAGTCCGCTATAGCTTGTTCCCTCAAATGAAGATGCCCTGTCCAGAAGCACATCTATATTAGATTGTCTTTTAGCTCCTGCCGGCATAGTTCCTGCGTAATCATAATAACCTGTGTTGTATACAATCTCCCACAGCAAATCATAGATAGTCATTATTCTTGATTTATCTCTTAAGACATTAAGCTTATCAATAAATGCACTGCATTTCTTATAATCGCAATCCTCGTCCTCATTCTCTGCTATGCTCTTCATCTGCCTGATAAGAAACTTCTGTGAATATTTCTTTCCTGATATTCTTATATTGCATAATTCATCTTCCGTAAAACCTCCAAAGTATGACAGAAGCACAGAAGCCATAGGTATATCCTGCAATGGATTGTCTATGCAGGTAAGCAGGCTTATAAGGACCTTTATCTCCCTTAATTTAAAATACTGCTGTGCAGTATCTGCCATAGCCGGCACTCCGCAGTCAAGCAGTTCATTGACAAGCACATCTGCCCAGCCTGTAAGCGTTCTTGTGAGAATAACAATATCAGCATATTTTATTCTCCTGTAATCTTCAAGGTCAGCATCATACACGTAATAAGCATTATCTTCTGACATAAGTTCTCTTATTCTTAATGCGGCATATCTTGCCTCTGCCCTTATTCCATCGCCGTCCTCATCACCCGACATATCAACAAGCACAATATCTGTGCTTTTCTCACTGCCCTGCCCGAAGTTTCTTTTATCCTCACACGCTGGATAATCTAACCCACAGTTAAGCTGCTGCCTATCATCATACTGTATACCACAGAAATTCTTATTCATAACACGGAAGAACACATCATTGGTACTATCAAGAACATTACTTCTGCTTCGGAAATTCTTCTGTAATTCTATCTTACAAGAACTTATATTCTGCTCACCACCGCCAAATGATGTATCTTCGCAGTCATTATACTGTGCTGTATCTTTGCAGTTATCATTCTGCGATGAATAATTATCATACTTGCTCATAAATAACTCAGGACACGCAAGTCTGAACTTATATATACTCTGCTTAACATCTCCAACCATATATACATTATTGAAATAATCGGACATTCTCTGCCTTGATACAGCAGTAAGTATTTCTTCCTGTAACTGGTTGGAATCCTGATACTCGTCTATTAATATCTCATCAAAGCTCTCTGCAAGTTCATCTGCTGTCCTGGTATACTCAATAATACCAGCATTATTCTTTACAAGAATATCAAGTGCAAGATGTTCCATATCATTAAAATCTATTATTCCACGGTCTTTTTTCTGTTCTGACATTCTTTGTGCAAAATCATTAGCAAGCTTTACCATCATAGCAATCATTGGTGCATTAGCTTTCACATCTTCCATTAATGTATCAATATCTGCTGTGAACACACCACTGATAAGGGAATTAATATATTTCTTGAAATTATTTCTTTCATTCTTGACATATTCTTTTAAATCTTCCCTCGCATCAGGCATTTTCTTATTGCTTAATCTGTCAAATACCGTCTTTCTTATTCTTACCGAAAGGTCATCAAAGTCTGGTGCTTCAAGTATTCTTTTGATATTCATATAATCTGAATTGATTGCATCAAGATATGACACCGGACCGTCTACGTGCTGGCAAAGTTCAATCATATATTCATATTTGCGGCAGTAATCACTCAGCGAATTGATAATGCTTTCATACAGGTCAGCTATCGCCCTGTTGTTAGAATTATCTGGTGCTTCATACATATCAAGCGTTTCCTTATACCATTCAGAAGGCCATGGATTGCTTCGTGCAAGATTATATATTTTCTTAATAAGTTCTTCTATATTCTGGTCATTACGTCCTGTTCCATAAGCCTCTACAAGATTAATAAAATCCTCATCTGCCTCTGTATAATAGTCCTCAAGAAGCTCCTGCATTACATCATTCTCAAGAAGTGTAATCTCTCCATTATCTGCCGCCCTGAAACCGGGGTCTAATTCAATCTCTGAAAAATGATTTTTTATTATCCACAGACAGAAACTATCTATTGTTGTTATATGTGCATTGTTAATAAGTGCAATCTGCTTTAAAAGATTGGTATCTGCCTCATTATTGTCAAGCATATCATCAAGCCTGTTTCTTATTCTTGCTTTCATCTCTGCCGCGGCGGCCTTGGTAAATGTAACAACAACAAGTCTGTCTATATCCGTGCTGTTCTCACCTGTAATCATATTGATAATCCGTTCAACAAGAACCGCTGTCTTTCCTGAACCTGCGGCGGCTGACACAAGTATATTCCTGTTCTTAGTATCTATTGCCTTAAGCTGTTCATCAGTCCATTTCTTTGCCATCATTACACCTCTGAATTACTGTCAGTTTCTTTGTTATATTCTTCACTATCGTTATACTTTTCTGTACTGTTATGCTCTTTACTACTGCTGTACGCTTCACCGCTGTTATTCTCATCTATTAATTTCCATATATCTTCTTTGCTTAAATTGGAAAGTCTTCGATAACTTGCCCCCGGCATATCTGTGCTAAATCCACACACACTGTTATACTGACAATAAGTACAACTGTTCTCATTACCCTTAATATACGGATTGATATTAATGCTTCCATTAAGTATCTTTCCTGCGTTATTGACATTTTCTTTATCAACATATTCACCAAGCTTATCGAACTCATCAGTTGTCATAACCCTGCTGTATCGCATATCAAGTTCACCAGATTTATTGTAACTGACAGGAATATTAACAGATGAACCCTCTGTTGAATCCATCATACTTATAATATTCTTATTAGAATTAACAACGCCCTTCATTCTTAATTCTTTTCTTATAAGTGCCTCGACCTCGTCATCATCTTTCTTCGCCTCAACTATCGGGTCCTGAATATTATAATATAAAAGCCCTGCTGGAATTATATTCTTGTCACCATATTTCTTCTTTTCATATATCATTGCTTCCCTCATATATGTAAGGAGCTGGATTTTCAAGCCATAATATGTCTTTAAAAGATTAAAATCTGACTGTCCTGTCTTGTAATCCACGACTTTGACATATAAATTTTCGTCATCCTCGCACACATCTATACGGTCTATCTTGCCCTTCATATAAAATAGTACATCATGCGGAAGTTCTTCTATCTGTGTAAGAAATCCTTTCTCAAATGCATCTGGCCTGAATATTCCGTCACCTTCTCTAAAAGGATGAATATAGTTCACATTTGAAAAATCAGCGTAATTCTTCATTCTCTGTATAAGATACTCATTACGGCTCGAGTCCTTAAGTATCGTATTGCCATAATTCTCAGCTATTGCATTGATACTCTCTGATACCATCTGACTTCTTTCCTCATCACTTAAAAGCACGAAGGATTTATTATTCTGCTTTATATTCTTTGACACATCTTCAATTACAGCGTGAAGGATTGTACCGAAGTCATTAACCGCAAACTGATATTCTTCCCTCTCTTTAAGCCCAAGTCCATACTGGCAGAAATATGCGAACTGGCACGAAGCGAACTGTTCAAATGATGTTACGCTTCCTGTAAGCTCCCTTCCATATAATTCAAGTGCAATTCCCTCTGCAAGCACTTTATTAAGATTACCCTCGCTCCATACAATGTCTGCTTTTGGAATTCGTATATATGCGTGTTCTGCAAATGTATCCTCTCTTGCGTACTCTTTAACAAGCGGAAACATTTTCTTAATCATTCTTATTATGTAAGAAGGAAGAACAGCTTTCATATCCATGCCATTGCGTGCATAAGTTATATAAAGCTTTTCTGATGTCTTTGTCATAATAAGGTATAAATAAAATCTCTGAATAAACGCTTTTTCCCTGACTGACATTGATAATGATACGTCCATACCCTTAAGCCTGTCCCTGTCTGTTTCTGAAAGAACGCTTCTGTTGTCGCTTTTTTTTGGAACATACCCATCATTAACGCCAGCAAAGAACATTACCTTTATATTATCAAGTCTTGTTCTCTCAATATCACCTATTACAACGCAGTCGTTAGCCGGAGGTATAAGTCCTATCTTAATCTCCTCCAATCCAGATGCTATAATATGATTGTATTCTTTTAATGTAACCTTCTCACTGCCTAACAATTCAACTATCTTATCTAATAGTTCTATTATCTTCTTATATATCTGTCCATATTCTTCACTATCCACATCTATAGATGACAGCTTTCTTTCACAATCAAGTCCGGCTATGAATTCATATAAAGCCCTGGTAATGGCAGCTACATTTCCATCTGCCTCCTTAATATCTTTGTGAAGAACATCTATTGGAGTAATGACTTCGCGTCTTAATCTGTTAAGAAGTCCAAGGTCTGTATCTTCCCTTCCTGTCCTGAACTTTCTTATCCATTCATTGTTCCACTGCTTCCTGCCCTTTATGCCAACCGCAAGACAATAATTATCAAGAATATCTATCTCATCTCTTGTAAGTTGTGTAAATCCTGTTCTTAGATATCTGAACATACTGTCATAGGCATAATTCTTCTCGATAATATCAAGTACTGCGGTAATCATTTCCACTAAACAGTTATCTGTTATATGACGTTTCTGGTCTAAGAAAAATGGTATTTCATTCTGGGAAAATATATTAGCGGCAAGCTTTCCATACACACTAATATCACCTGTAACAACCGCTATATCACTGTATCTGTAGCCTGACAGACGTGTAAGCTCAAGTATCTTTCCTGTTATATACTGCAATTCGTCCTTCGGCGTTGTCCCTGCATACAAAGCTATATCATTTACTTCACCATTATAATGCCTGCTTCCAGCCCTGAATATATTCTTTTCAAGAAATGCAAGCTCCTTTGACGACTTAAAACGTGATATATTATCATCATCAATCATCACAGCATTTTCTATATTAATATGCTGTTCATCACATATCTTATACAAATGTGCCACTGTATCCTTAGTCATATAGAAAATGTTCTCAATGCCCTCATTGACATTAACCTTCTCACTTGTATCTATAGTCAGTGCCACCTTAATATCCGTGCATATATCAAGAAGCAGACCAATAAGCCTGTACTGTACAGGCGTAAAGCCAGTAAAACCATCAAGTGCTATCACACTGCCTTTAAGCTTTTCTGACTCCTGCACTTTCCTGCACAGAAGATCAAGTATCTCCTCTGATGTAATGTAATTATCTTTTATAAAATTCCTAAATCCACTATAAACAACATTAATGTCACTTAATTTCATTCCAAGCAGACTGTTATTATCAACAGTTTTATTAATTTCATCTATCTTATCAACAGTTATATCATACTGTAACATCTCTGATATGACTGATTTCATCTCAGCCACAAATCCAGTATTGGATATATTACCACTAAAGAATCGAAGTTCTTTCTTGTGCTGTTCTAATATTCTTCTTACTATAAGATTCTTTCCTGTATCATCAAGAACCGGATAGTCAGAAGCCCCGACCTCCTCAAATACTCTATAAGCAAGCCTTTCAAAGCTTATGACATCTATATTAAGAATTCCCTTTCGTGGGTGAAGCTCAACTACACGCTTCTGTGTTGCCATAGTGTACTGCTCTGGCACGATAATTATATAATCTGTGTCTGGATTGTTAATCGATTCCTCTATTATTGAACTATATAAATATGTTGACTTGCCAGCACCCGATCCTCCAAGTATAAGTTGTAATGACATAATAATCCTCATTTCCGTGCACATTTTTATTCAATAAAACTCATTTAAGTATACCATATATAAGTTCTATTTATATATGAATGCTCATATATTTTATCAAAATAAATGTGTGTTATATGAGGGGGATATATGAGCGGTTCAACCAGGATTGTGGTAATTCCACTTAAGAAACTAATAATTATGGTATGCGTAATTGCTGCTCTTATTATATTAGCGGCAATATTTATATTTGGCGGAAGCAGTTCAGATGCTGCCAAAAGTACAGGTGTTAATATAAGCACCAGCACTGACACAGTAAAAAAGAATACATCTTGTCCTACATATTCACCAGGTGTATACACTTCCTCAATACTTCTTAATGGTACTCCTATAGATATTCAGGTTACAGTTGACTCCGACAATATCAACAATATCGAAATGATTAATCTTTCAGAGTCCGTGCAGACTATGTATCCTATGCTTAATTCTTCATTTGATGAGATAAAGACCGCCGTTATCAACAACGGCTCAACAGATAATATCACCTACAATGCAAGCAGTAAATATACAGCAACTATGCTGTTATCAGCTATAGACAGTGCACTTGCCAAGGCAAGGAACTAACTGCGTAAGGCATTTAAGTCTTTCAGATAAACTTTTTACATCAGACACAGCCGTCTGTAACACTCTTTCTATACAGACGTATGTAAAAACTTCGGGTAATCTATATCCAGTTTGTTCATAGATTACCCGAAGTTCTATTTTAATTATTAGTTCTCAAAATAACTTATCCCGTCATCATTACTTACATTAATAAAGCCTGCATAATCTCTTTCTTCAAGCTTTCCTAAGAACTTGCCCATCTTCTTTGGCTTAACATAAAGCGAACATATCTTGCCTTCTGCCCTGTACTTTTCTGCAAGCTTATAAGCTGCTGTAAGCTCGCCCTCATCATACATTACTGCTATCTTATTGCCCTTATTAGGAAGGTCAATTCCGTGTTCCATAAGTATAGAGAATATTCTCTCAAATCCGATAGAAAATCCTACTGCACTTACCTGCTGTCCTAAGAACTTGCCAATAAGGTTATCATATCTTCCCCCACCTGCAATAGCACCCTTAAAGTCAATGCTTTCAACCTCAAATACAGTTCCTGTGTAGTATCCCTGTCCTCTTACTAATGAAAGGTCGAATACAACATCGAACTCGCCATTACAAAGCTCATTAACTGACTTCATAATATATTCAAGGCTTTCTGCTGGTGCTTTATCTACAAGAATATCTTTAACTGACTCTAAAGAAATCTCCTGTGGATTGCTTACATTTGCAAGAAATCCTGTAAACTTGGCTATAGCTGCTTCTGCGAATTCCTTCTCCTCAAGTTCATTCTTAACGCCTTCAAGACCAATCTTATCCATCTTATCAAATGTTATACATACACTGTCAAGCTGGCTTTCTTCAAATCCGCAGTCCATAAGAAATGCTCTTAAAAGTCGTCTGTCATTAACTTTAACCTTAAAGTTCTTCATTCCTATAGCTTTAAGTGCCTTAGTTGTTATAAGTATAAGCTCAACCTCTGAATCTCTTGAATCAGAACCTATAATATCTATATCACACTGTACGAATTCTCTTAATCTGCCCTTCTGTGGACGTTCTGCCCTGTACACTCTGTCCATCTGTATACACTTCATTGGAAGTGTAAGCTTATCCTTATTATTAGCAAAATATCTGCTTAAAGGAAGTGTAAGGTCATATCTTAAGCCCATATCCGCAAGAACATTTTCATTCTGTGAAGTAACTCCGCTTGCAAGTGCCTTGTCAAGCTTGTCGCCTCTCTTCATAATCTTAAATATAAGATTAAGGTTTTCTCCACCATCACTCTTATCAAGATTTTCAATATCTTCAATAACCGGAGTTGTTATATGTTCAAAACCATTCTCTACATATACTTTTAATATTTCATTCTGGAGATAATCTCTTATCTCTACTTCATTAGGAAGATAATCATTAGTACCTTTTACAGATGTAATCTTCATTCCATTGTCCTCCATTATTACAATTATTACACAATAACTCCCACCATTATATGTGGCGGGAGTTACTTAAACACATTCAATTAACAATTATGCTTCGTCTATAGCTTTACCTATATCGTGACGCATATATTTATTATCAAAATTAACCCATTCTGTCGCTTCATAAGCATTAGCACGGGCTTTCTTTAAATCCTCACCTAATGCTGTTACGCCAAGAACTCGTCCACCATTAGTAACAACCTTGCCTTCTTCGTTGAACTTAGTACCAGCGTGGAATAAAAAGTATGAATCTTTACCCTTGAAATTCTCCATACCTGTTATCTCAAAGCCCTTCTTGTACTCAAGTGGGTAACCGTCTGATGCAAGAACTACGCATACACACGCATTATCAGTAAACTTAAGATCTATCTTATCTAATGTTCCGTCTATGCACGCTTCAAATACATCAATTATATCATTCTCCATTCTTGGAAGAACAACCTGTGCTTCCGGATCACCAAATCTGGCATTATACTCTAACACTCTCGGTCCGTCTGCTGTCAGCATCAGTCCAAAGAAAATAACACCTGTAAATGGTCTGCCCTCTGCCGCCATTGCATCGACTGTTGCCTGATAAATGTATTTTTTACAGAACTCATCCACTTCTTTTGTATAGAATGGGCTTGGAGAAAAGTTTCCCATTCCTCCGGTATTCAAGCCCTGATCGCCGTCTTTTGCACGTTTGTGATCCTGTGCGGAGGACATGATCTTAATGGTCTTTCCATCCACAAAAGATAAAACGGACACTTCACGTCCGGTCATAAACTCTTCGATGACCATGGTATTTCCGGCTGTTCCGAACTTCTTGTCCTCCATGATGGTTCTGACACCCTCTTTTGCCTCCTCAAGAGTATTACAGATAAGTACACCCTTTCCAAGAGCAAGTCCGTCTGCCTTTAACACAATAGGGAACTTTGCTGTCTCTAAATATTTAAGTGCCTCTTTGGCATCAGTAAAATTCTCATATGCCGCAGTAGGGATATTATACTTTTTCATGAGATCCTTTGAAAATGCCTTTGAGCCCTCAAGAATAGCTGCATTCTTCTTTGGTCCGAAACACTTGAGCCCTGCCTTTTCAAACTCGTCAACGATACCACCTACAAGCGGATCATCCATGCCGATGATTGTAAAATCAATGGCATTATCCTTTGCAAATGATACGAGCTTATCAAACTCCATCGCACCGATTGGCACACACTCTGCAAGTGCAGCGATACCTGCATTGCCCGGTGCACAGTATATCTTGTCAACGCG
>OKRS01001143.1_pt1 | contig 18092 bp, 17 predicted proteins | sample 1601191 | NCBI WGS metagenome assembly OKRS01 (sample SAMEA3541509, study PRJEB24748) | human gut metagenome | biome: human gut; feature: human-associated habitat; material: faeces | place: China | collected 2012
TTTTGCGTATTTACAGAAAAATTGAGGTTTAGATCATGAAAAAACTGGATAAAGTAGATAAAAAAATCATACAGATTCTGCAGAAAAATGCCCGCACACCGCTCAAGGAGATTGCCGCACAGGTATTTTTGTCATCACCATCGGTGTCTGCAAGAATTGAAAAACTTGAACATGAGGGTGTGATCATCGGCTACACGGCAAGAGTAAATCCGCAGTATCTTAATTACCATATTAAGGCTTTCATCAATCTGGAGGTGGAGCCGCTGCAGAAGCCGGTATTTTATCCGTTCATTGAAAAAATTCCAAATGTGGTGGAGTGCAATTGTGTGACAGGGGATTATTCGATGCTGATTGAGACATTGTTTGAGACCACGGCACAGCTGGATCATTTTATCAATGAACTGCAGCAGTTTGGGCGTACAAAGACGCAGATTGTGTTTTCTACATCTGTGGAACAGCGGGAAGTGCCGGTTGTGACGGAGGAGAAGTAGAGGCTGGTTGCATTCCTTATAGAATCTGGCGTATAATAAGATCACTGAAATAACAGAAAACAGGGATAATGATTGTGATGAAAGAGAATCAGGACCGTAACATACAAAATGTATATCGGCAGATAGTGGAAATTTCAAAAAAATATCAGGTAAAAAAAGTAGTATTATTTGGATCACGTGCGCGTGGAACTAATATGCCAAAAAGCGATATCGATCTGGCGATTTATGGATGTGCAGATTTTGGAGGTTTGTCAGATAGTTTAAATGAAGATCTGTGGTCGCTTTTAATGCTGGATATTATCAATATGGATGATAAATACGTGTCATCTGAATTGGTATCCGAGATAGAGAAAGATGGGGTTGTTTTATATGAAAAAGTTTGATCAGTATATTGGAGTGTTTGTCTCGTTGGAACAGCAGATCCGTGCCCAGTATGGAGATGAGGTGTTAGAGCAGCTATGACAAAGTGGTATCGTGCGTGTGTGAACTACATTCATTCTGTGCCGGAATATAACTGTGCACTCGAACAGGAACGATTTACGGAAAAAGCCGCAATTGCAGCAATACATAAATTAAAACGCTATTATGATGAAAAGCATTTTGTAAAAGATCCGGATTATATGGTGCGGATGGATCGGCTTTTTTCGGTGATTAAAGATCATGAGACGGATGAAGAGATGGATCAGTGGAAGGTCTGGCTGAAATATTTTGTCACTATGGGTGGCGGTGAGTGGAATGAATTCTGGGGAGATGTGAAATAAGAAGAAAACAGCAGGAAATCTCTGCTCTTATAATATTTTAATTATATAGTATTTTGAACTCGTTTATTTCTAAGGATTTTCGCGATTTGTTTATCATTTCCTCCTACTGATAAAGGAAAAGCATACTTTTAAATATATTGACATAAAAGATAGCGAGCCCAAACCCGTTATCTTTTAGTCGCACAATTAAATTTATTCATACACATAAATGTCAGGTACATTTGATGTTTTATAAAATTTATATTTGCTCAGGCCTGCAAAATCTATCCATTCTTGGCTAAAAAAGGTTACCATTGCAATATCTTCTTCTAATCTTATTACTCCATTAACCTTATTTCCATTAGGACCTGTTGCTTCAAATTCCAATCCTTTTTCTGTCACCTTTCCCACACCATCATCTAAATAAAATAACCTATATATTTTTATTTGAATTTGATATGTTTCATCATTATTTTTTTTGATTTCTAATGAGGGCTCATTAACATCATAGTCCGAATACTCACCCTCATATAAATCAGGTTTGGCTTCATCAGTTGTTGATTGTTCTTCTTCAATATTATCATTCTGAGTTTCTGGAACTTCATTGATTACTGATTGCTCATCTTCTTTATGACCATTTATAGGATTAGTATTAGCTGAAGCAGAAGCGTCATCACTCTGTGTCTCTTCAACTTCACTTGAGTCATCGTTAATTTCTGTAGTACGACTTATTACATTTGTCTGCGTATTTTCCGAGTTCTTTGTTTGACCGCATGATGAAAGTATACACATTACCACCGCAAATGCCAATATCCATGTTACTTTTTTCATTGATGATAACTCCTCCTACTTCAGCAATACATTATATATTTTTTTTGCATTTTGTGCCCTGCTTTTAGCTTCGTTTTCTGTATTTTTTGGTACTTCGTACTTTCTGCAAACTATGTCACCAGCACTACTAGCCGTTTTGCTTCCATTCTTCCATGTATTATATACTGATGCATAGTTGCCTTTCAACTCATCTACCATAAAGTTGACTTCTGCTGTAATACATTCTTCCTTAGTAGGCTTGTCACTGGTTGCGTACTTTTGATACGATTTTAAAAGAGAAACTGTACGCTCGCCAGTCCATTGAATCATTCCTAATCCAAACTTTCCTGTATATCCGCTATTTTTAGCCTTATTCGCCAAGTCAATCGCTGCACTCAAACCTACATCTTGTATGGATTTTCCCGAAAATTTTTTACGATAATCAAAATGTTTATCCATATATTTCAAATACGATGGCTCTGCACTGGGATTAGATACATAATTAGAACTTTCAAACTTTCCTGGGGTTCCTTCGTTTTGTATATTACCAAGTACACCAGCAACAAACTCAACTTCGTAATTCTCATTTAATAGTCTTTTCGCAGCTTTTAACATGGCAGTTTTTTTATCAGCAGAAAGACCTAATGATGTATCATTTTTCAAATTATCCAGCATTTTTTGAATTTTTTGTGCATTTCCTGTTGGATTAGATGGCGTTGTAGATCCGCTATTCTTTATCGCCTTATTTATGGCTTTTTTCGTATCACTCCCTACAAGCCCATCTGGTGTTAATCCATGCTTTTTTTGGAACGCTATAACTGCGTTCTCTGTATTTTTACCAAATGCGCCATCTGCCGTCCCCGAAAGATAACCTAAAGAAATTAAGTTATTTTGTAAATTTTTAACGTCATTACTAACTTGCCCTTTAGACAAAATTTTTTTATTCTTCCGGTTTACAGTGGTACTTATTGCATCAAGTGTATTCGTCCCTGCAATTCCGTCTGCACTTAACCCATATGTCTTTTGAAAGGAAATGACAGCATTCTTTGTACTAGTTCCAAAAATTCCATTAGGCGTACCAGCATTATAGCCAAGCTGGTTCAGATTAGCCTGCAACGCTTTCACATCATCTCCCCTACTTCCAACTTTTAATGTACGGGCAGCCGCTCTACTTGCAGATACCATATCAGTAGATGTCGCTTTTTCTTTAACATAGTCATGTGTTAACTCAAGTGTTGCTGCCTCGCCAAATGGATCTTTGTTTTCTGTTGGCTTGTTTCTGTTTAAAACGGCATTACTTAAAGTTCTATCTTTTACACGGCTCAGCGAATCCCCATTGCTTCCATATGGTTTTTTGTGTGGTTTTCCAATTGGGTTCCAATCTTTAAAAGAAATATGTTGTACTTGTACCATTTTTTCATCCTCCGCATATAATTTTTGATGCTTTATTTATATCACAGCAAAAAGGATAAAAAAATACTACATGCACAAACGACATTATTTTTGCGCAAATGACATAAAATCAATTATCAAACCACATTCTCCATTCAAAAAAAGCCTTCTTAAACGCTTTATTATGGGCTCTCCCAATAATTACTTTTAATCCGTTGCAAAGCATAACTTCATGGCTGTTTACTTTTTCAATATATTTTAAATTGACGATATACGACCGATGTATCTGAAAGAATCCAAATTGGGATAAGCTTCGCGTAGCTTCTGATATCTGTCCATCACAAAAATGTTCCTTTCCATTAAGCATAAGATATCTTAACTTTCTTCCATATGTTTCAACAAGAAGAAGTTCATTTAAGTCTATATTTATGCGAATCCCAGCGGTATCATTGCAAGAAATAATCTGGTCCTGAATCTTTGTTTTCAAGAAGGAATCAAGTGTTTCATCTATTTCTTCCAAATGTCTTTTATCTATATATCTGAAGGCATTCACTTTATATCCTAACCTTGCCTGCTCCGTATGAGAAGTCAAAAAACAAATTTTACTTTTATTCCCACAATGCATCAATTGTTCCGCAATTTGAAAACCATCTTCGCCCTCTGCAAGTTCAATATCCAAAAATAACAGGTCAATATCGGGATTTTTCATAAATTCTTTTCCACTACTATAGGAATTGATTTGAAATGGAATATTTTTATCTCTGCAATATCTTTCGATCATCGTCTGTATCTTATCTCTCCATACTGCTTCATCTTCTACAATACCTATTTTCATTCCTCTTTCTCCTTTGCTTTGGCAGTTGGTATAGCAATACTGATTTTAAAAGAAGCTTCTTTATTTTCCGTTATGGATTCCATATAACATTCTCCATGATACTTTTTAACAGTTGCAGTGATATTTTTTAGACCAAAACCATGATTTTTATTATCTTTTTTTGATGTTATAAAGAAGTCTGTTTTGGTATTGACTTTTTTTTCTACACTGTTACTGACAACAATAAAAATTTCTTCCTTATGTTCTATAAGTTCAACACGTATTTTGGGAACATCAGCTTTTATCGTTGCTTCAAAAGCGTTTTGCAATATATTTCCCATTAATGTGGTAATGTCAAACATCTCAAAAGGCATTTTTTCAGTCAGCTTTCCATAAACAACAAACTCTATATTTTCCTTTATCGCCAAATACAAATAATAATTAACAATAATATCGAGAAAACTATCTCCTGTATGAATCTTTAAATCAAACTCATCTTGAATATTCCAGATAGTTTCTATGTACTCTTTGGCTTCTTTTGTCCTTTTTTCGTTCATTAACTCTCTAAGAACGCCAATATGATTTACCAAATCATGTTTAAAATGCCGTACAGCTACCGACTGCTGTAATTGATATTCATATTGCCGTTTTTGCATATACATAAAAGATTGAAGTTCCTTGTTCTGCCTGTTTGACAGTATATTTTTAACAGCAAGGCTAAGCGTAAGAAAAATCGAATAGATTACTCCCATGATACTGATAAAAAATACTGCATAGGCATCCCAACCATACATCGTATGATTCTTATTAAAAAAAGCAAAAACAAAGTTGTAAAATATTTGAAAAATGCTGCCCTGCATTAAAAGCGCGAACTTGTATTTGAACTCTATGTCGCACATATAAACTTCATATTTTTTCAGAATTCGCAGGTATGCCAAAAGATATATTAGGAACGAAAGCAAATAAGCGGGTTCCATCCACCAGGCGATATCTGTACTGTTAATACCCCCGCCTATCATTATAACCTGTATCAACATGACACTAAATGTATCAATGATTCCGGTAAAATACATGAGGGCAGCACTTAATACAATCAAATGTCCTAAACGATCCTCGAAAAACAAACAGATTGAAAGCACACTCCAAACGATATAAACAATCGGAGAATTGACATCATAATATGCATTGAAAGTTCCTGCAAACAGCACAATCAATGCAGATATGCCAAGAAGAAATTTATTTCTTCTTGGACTGATCCTAAATCCAAAATAGATTATAAACAAATATATTAAATAATTTGAGATGTTGTCTACAATATAAATCATAGTTTCTACTCTTTCTCCTATTATCAGAGCTTATTAAACTCTATCATATCCATTATGATGCATTCTGATATTTCACAGACTTAGATTAACATGTCTTTTGTTGATGTAAAAGCAAATCTATAAACTAAAATTTATCATAACATTTTTCTTACCATTCCTCAAATATTTCTGAATCCAACCATTCTCCACCATAATAATTTCCTATATAACATTATCAATCGGTGAATTTGATTTTTATATAAAGAACAGAAAATTTATGATGGAGGTCATGGGTTTCCTGCTGTTTTTGCATAAAAGGATGCTGATAGTAATAGTTTACAAATACTTGAATAATAAAATATTTATTGTTTATTGGAATTTAAAAAAGTGTGTGTTATAGTTAAATATGTAAAACAGGTAGAACAAATCAATAATGGAGGAGATCATGGGAATAGCAGTATATGAAATAAAACTAAAAATTTATACTCTAGTGGATATTCCCACAGAGCAATTATTGGGAAAAGAAGCAGCATTTATAGATTCTGCTTTGGGGTTGGACGATCAGTGGATAAAATATCACGAAGATAACAAATATAAGTTATATTCCTATGATATGTTATATCCAATCGAAAAAGACGGTGGGTATTTAAAGGATCATATCTATACATTTCGGATTCGGACAGTCAATGTAGAACTGGCAAAATATTTCTCCAAAGTCCTGCCAAATCATTACACCAGAGAACTGAAGGGACTGGTGGCAGAAAACCGGATTCTTCCGAAAAAAACAATCAGTGAGATTTATACGTTGACACCAGTTGTAACTAAATTCGCAGATGGATATTGGAGGGGAAAATATCCGATAGAGGTATTTGAGCAGCGTCTTTTTTCCAATGCAGTCAAAAAGTATAAGCAGTATACGGGAGAAGAGGTCAATGAGGATTTCCAGTGGTATACGCAGATTACATTTTTGAATAAAAAGCCGGTTCCATTATCGTATGACAGCAAAAAAATAAAATTGCTTGGGGATAAAATCAACCTCAAAATTGCGGACAATAAGCAGGCACAGGAACTCACCTATTTTATATTAGGGACAGCGATTGGAGAATTGAACAGTCGTGGTGCTGGATTTTGCAATTATCGTTATTTATAAATAACAGGGGAGGTGATAGCGAATATGTTAAAGGACTGTCTTGAAATATTTAACGAACAACTGGAACAGACCGAACAGCTATGCGGGGATGGGGATCACCTGATTCTGGATACTTATGTTCTGGCAGATGGGGATTATCTGATTGTACATAAAGATGGAAAAGTAGAAAAATGCACGGTTACGATGGATAAAAAAACCAGAACGGTGCAGACAGACTGGGATGAGGCATCGGATGAGTACTATCAGTTGAAATTTTATGATTATCACAGCCGGTTAGTGAGCATGGACAAGCCACAGGACCCGAAAAAAGTCATACATTCCAATAATTACTGTGCATTCTGGGTGAAGTGGGAAAGCTTTGAGAACGGGAAAATGGACATGCAGGCGCTCGACCGTTATTTTGATGTGTTAAAAAATCCGGCAGAAAAGTACAAAAAGCCACAGGAGCGAAAAATGTACGACTATATTTTAGATCAGGTCGGGGAAGTGGATCAGGAGAAGCTAGAGCAGCATCGGGATTGGCTGAAAGAACATGTCTTTTGTCTGGATGAACTTGGTTTAAATTTAAAGAAAAAGAATTATTTAAAGATTTTCTTTGAAGAAGATGAGTTACTTTATATAAAAGAAGAGCAACGATATCTTGTGACCAAAATCTTTAATAAAAATGATTATAATATGGAGCTGGACGATCAGATTTTTGGCCTTCCAAATGATAACCTTGGCTTAAATGCTAAGAAACCATTTTTGGAAAATAAGACGCGTAAAGTCACGATTCCTTATATGATTACAACGCAGGAGGCGTTGCAGCAGAGAAAATTTTTTGACTATCTGATGAATCAGGCAAATTTGGGATGTATGAATATTTTCTTTGATTATGAAAAAAAGAAGATACTTCCTAAAAAGAAGGGGGAAATGGTAAAAGGGGAGTTTTCCGGTTTCTTCATACAAATCCAGAAAGGAAAAGAAGTTGAAATTCTGCATCAGGATACCATTGTCGATTATAAATATGAGCTGCGAAAGATATTCCATTACTATGATGTGCTGGGATGCGATGCGTCAGGAGAGTGGTATAAAGACTATACCAATCGGCAGGGATTGCAGGATGTAATCAATGAGGTTATATTTTCGAACTGGCTAATTGGAAATTATTTTACACCGGAAGATCAGCTTGGTGCTGAGGGTGCAATTAAAAGAAATTTGATTTGGTCGAGAGCTTCCATTTTTGCGTGGTTGTATAAGGGCCGAGAGGTAAATATTGATCACATTTTGCACAGGGTATGTTTGGACATGATCAAAAACTCCCTGCAAAACGGATATACAAAAAAAGTCAGACAACAGTTTAATTTAATGTGTTCATTAAGTGAATATTTTGGAGGAGATCATATGGCAGATAAATATCATGATATACGAAATGCATTGCGGGAAAAAATCAATCAGCAGCAGGATTGTGAAATAGAAAGCGACATGGAATATTTCTATGCAGTGGGACAGTTAGCAGATTATTTTATTTCATTAAGTAAAACACAAAACAGAGTCCATTCGCTGGGAAATCCATTTTTTAATGCGACAAGTGATGATGTGATCAAAACAAGACTGCATCAGTATTTTATGAAATATAATTATTTGATCAAACGGGCAGGACAACGTTTTAACCAGTTATATGCGATGGTTAGTGGTTATCTGCCGGAAGGAAAAGTAAGTCAGGAAGATATCGTAGCAGGATACATCAGTAATAATTTGATTTATGAGTCAAACAAGAAAGAGAAGGAGGAAGTGTAACATGGAAAAGAGAGTATATGGGGTCTTGGGAATTTCTTCTATTATGGCAAACTGGAATGCTGATTTTACGGGGTATCCGAAAAGTATGTCGGATGGAACTGTGTATGGAAGTGACAAGGCATTAAAGTATCCGATGAAAAAAATGTGGGAAAATGAAGGAAAGAAAGTACTGTATATAAAGTCCATGAAATTTTCCGAGAAAGATGGATCTTTGGTTCCGAATTCATTAAAGGAACGATATGAGAATATTTTTGGAGTAAAAGATTTAAAAGATGCTAAAGATTCCAAGGAAGTTTTGACAAATCTGATGTCTGCTGTAGATGTGAAGAATTTTGGTGCTACATTCGCAGAAGCCAAGAATAATTTCTCTATTACAGGTGCAGTACAGTTTGGCCAGGGATTTAATAAATATGATGGGACGGTTGCAGAGGAACAGCAGATTCTCTCTCCGTTCCGGGATGGGTCAAAAGACAGTGAAAAAAATGAAGAAGCTAAAAATTCTACATTGGGCACTAAAGTTACAAGCAATGAAGCACATTATTTCTATCCATTTGTGATCAATCCTCTGGCATATAAAGAACTGGTGGCACTCGGAGTTACCGAAGGTTATACAGAAGAAGATTATCAGAATTTTAAGAGAACAGCGTTGGTTTCTGCTACCGCGTATGCAACCAATGCAAAAGAGGGATGCGAAAATGAATTTGCTCTTTTTGTAGAAACAGATCCGGAAGTATATCTGCCAAATTTGTCAGAATATATTACATTTGAAAAAGGGGATAAACAGAATACGATCGATATCAGTGCATGTGAGAAAATTTTAAATGAGATGCGGGAGAAGATTAAGAGTATAGAAGTTTATTACAATCCATATACCACGAAACTGGTATCGGAAGGAAAAGGAGTGCAGGTATATAACATTGTCACACAAAAAGAGGTGTAATTTATGGAGGCATTGCAATTTACACTCAGCGGAAAGGATGCTTTTTTTAAGAAGCCGGAAGTAAATACCTATCATTATTATACATTTGGGCAGATTCATAAAGTGGTGCTGCTTGGAATGTTTGGGGCAATCCTTGGATATGGCGGATATGCGCAGAAAAAGTGGGAAAGTCCGAAAAAAGGAGAGCCGGCTGTGGAAGACTATCCGGAATTTTATGAAAGACTCAAAGATATAAAAATATCCATAATTCCACAAAATGAGCGTGGATATATTCCGAAAAAAATCCAGATTTTTAATAACTCTGTGGGATACGCATCAGGAGAGCAGGGGGGCAACCTAATCGTAAAAGAGCAGTGGCTGGAAAATCCAAAATGGGAAATTTATCTTTTACTTGATGGTACGGAAGCAGAAAAAATAGCAGAATATTTATTACAGAACCGTTGTGTTTATTTTCCATATCTGGGGAAAAATGATCATCCGGCAGACATTACAAACGCAAAAAAAGTATCAATAGAAGAGATTTCAACAGAAATGACCGTTTTATCCTGTATGTATCCAAAAGGAACCGGGGATGTAGTTTTCCCGGATGATGAGGATGAGCGGGAAGTATTTAAGTATGAGGAAAAGCTTCCAGTGCGGTTGAATGGATATACAAATTTGTATGAATATGACACATTTTGTTTTACGAATATGGATGTACATATTAAAACCGGTACACTATACCGTTTGGAAAATAAAATACTGACCTTTTATTAAATGTAAGGACTCCCCTGCCTGTTTTATCTGGCAGGGGATTTTTATCACGGAAAATACTTTTTAGGGATAGGACAGTGATAAAATCTGTAGTCTGATTAGAGTTTTTATAGAAAAATGTATTCTGTGGAATAAAAATAAGAGTTGAAGGTTACCAAGAGGAGAAGCCTATGGAAGTAGAAAAATATATGATTCATGTTGGAGATGTACTGGAAGATTCAGATATGTGTTTTGCCCATCTGCTGGAAGGAAAAGAAAAAAAGGAAACCTTGCAGGAGCATACAAAATTGTGTCAGAAATATTGGAAAAGGATGGTGGAACAAAGAGGACTGGTCAGTATTTTTGACAATTTTAAAAACCGGTATTTGCAGGAAATCAGTGAAGAAGGAAAATATTTATTTGATGTAATGACCGTTAATATTGTCACCTGGCATGATTTTGGAAAATGTAACCCGCGTTTTCAGAAAGATAAAATGAAGCATCCATGGCATATGGATCTGGCACCGGATAACGCAATTGGAAGCAGACATTCCATATTATCAGCAATGTTTTATCTGGATTATTTTATTGAACGGATCAATCAGTTGGAGGACAAGCAGGAGAGAACGAAACTCAAAGATTTTGCATATATGTATTCTTATGTGATTTCGAGACATCATGGAAATCTTTCGGATTTTTCTGAATATATGAATGAACTGTTGGGAAAAGGGAGTACCGAAATTGGAGAAAAGGCATGGGAGTGGTATCAGAAATGGAAAAATGGCGAAACTGTAAAACTATATAAACATTTCACAGGTAATATGGAAAATCGGCTGGAAATGCAGACGCAGGGACAGGCGATTGGATTATATGCATGGATAAGATTACAGTTTTCGCTTTTGACAGCAGCAGATTATTATGCAACTTCGGAATTTATGAGTGGAATCGAAGTTACAGATTTCGGAAAATTCGGGGATATTCAACAGATGATCTGGCAGTATGAAGACGGAGAAGTGCAGAAAAAAATCCGAAACTATCAAAGAGAAATCTATCCGATGGAACCGGAAAAACTGCAACAGGTAAGTGAAATTAATATACTTCGGACAGAACTTTTTTCAGAGGCGGAAGAGAACTTAAAAAGGAACAAAGATCAGTCTGTTTTTTATCTGGAAGCTCCTACCGGAAGTGGTAAAAGTAATACGGCAATGAATTTAAGTTTTACTTTAATGCAGGAAAATTCAGATTTGAGAAAGCTGTTTTATATTTATCCGTTTAATACTCTGGTAGAACAAAACATGAGTATTCTTGAAAAAACATTTGGAAACAAAAAGGAAATTATGTCGCAGATTGCAGTAGTGAATTCCTTAGTACCTTTCAAAGATAAAAAAGAAGTGGAAGAGGACAGGGAAAATTCCAAAAAGTATCAGGAAATTTTACTGGATCGTCAGTTCCTGAATTATCCATTTATTTTGTCCACCCATGTCATGTTGTTTCGGACAATGTTTGGGAATGCGAAAGAAGATGTCTTTGGTTTTCAACAGTTATGTCATTCGGTTATTGTTCTGGATGAAATTCAAAGTTATAAGATCAATTTGTGGAGTGAAATGATCGCTTTTCTGAAAGAGTTTGCGGAACTTCTGGATATCAAGGTGATTATTATGTCGGCAACATTGCCGAATCTGGAAGTGCTGACCGATCATAAAGAAAATGCGGTCCGGTTACTTTCGGATTGTTTAAAATATTTTCATCATAAAATGTTCCGGGAGAGAGTCGTTCCAAAATACGATCTGTTAGAGGAAGATATAACACTGGAATCCTTGGCAGAGCATGTTCTGGAAAATAAGAATAAAAAGGTACTGATCGAGTTTATCAAAAAAGCAAGTGCGGAGGAATTTTATCGTATTTTAGGTGAAAGGGTGGAATCTGTGTTCCTGATGACAGGGGACAGCAGCATTCAGGAACGGAAAGATTTGATTGAAAAGATCAAAGGGCTGTCATCGGTGATTTTGGTTGCCACACAGGTCATTGAAGCTGGAGTGGATATTGATATGGATATCGGTTTTAAGGATATTTCCAGATTAGACAGTGAAGAGCAGTTTATGGGGCGTATTAACCGGTCCGGGAAAAAAGACGGAGTTGTGTACTTTTTCAATCTGGATGAGGCGAAAAGTATATACAAAGAAGATGTGCGCGGGGATGAGAGAGTTACACTTATGGTTCCGGAAATTCGTACATTTTTGGAAACTAAAAATTTCTCTGCTTTTTATGAAAGCGATATTTTGCCAGTCCTGAAAAAGAAAGGAGAAATGATTGATAAAAATAATTTAAAAGAATTCTTTTCACAAAAGGTAGGAATTTTGAATATGCCGGAAGTTGCAGAAAAAATGAAACTGATTGATGATAATACCCAGGGTATTTTCATTTGTTTTGGAAGAAAACTGGGGGATGTTGATAGTCGTATGTTATGGTGGGAATATAAAGAACTGCTTGAAAATACACAGATGAATTATGCTGAAAAAAAGGTCAGACTGCACGATTTGAGAAGTGAAATGAATGCTTTTATTTACCAGTTTAAGAATTCCGCATTGGTTGAGGCAAATGAGCATATCGGTGATTTGTATTTTATCGAAAATGGAGAGGAATACTTTGATGAAAATGGAGTTTTAAAGAGAGAATTGTTTAGTGACGATACAGATTTGTTTTTATAGGGGGGATTTATGCGGGTAAATGGAACACTTATTAATTATTATTTTCATTGTAAAAGGCAATGTTATTTGCATGGAAACCGATTGAATCTGGAGGACAACAGTGAACAGGTTAAGATCGGAAAAGTAATTCATGAGGAAAAAGCGCAGGGACATAAGAATACCGAGATTGCAATTGATAATATCCGGCTGGACCAGTTGACCAAGGAACACCTTACAGAGATAAAAAAATCAGATGCAGATGAGGAAGCAGCAAAATGGCAGTTATTATTTTATCTCAGCATTTTAAAGTCAAAAGGAATTGTCAGAAAAGGAAAGCTTGAATTTGTAGAAAAAAACAGGAGAGATAAAAAGGTTGTAATTTTGGAACTGACGGAGGAGGTAGAAAAAGAGTTACAGGAGTATATAAAAGAGATTGAACAATTACTTGCGCAAGATGAACCTCCGGAATGTATTCATAAAAGTACCTGTAAAAAATGTGCGTATTATGAATATTGTTATATATGAAAGTTTAATGCTGAGTAAATTGTAATTGGCCATATGCAGAAAGGAGAAGGGGAGATGGGAAGTACAAGATATATTATGTCAATGGGGGAACTTTCCAGAAAGGATAATTCGTTATGTTTTCGCAAGGATGGCAAAAACGTTTATCTTCCGGTTGAAAATACAAAAGAAATTTATTGTTTTAATGAGGTAAGCATAAACACAAAATTACTGGATTTTCTGGCACAAAACAATATTATCGTGCATTTTTTTAATTACTATGGTGGATATAGTGGAACTTATTATCCGAGAGATCATTATTTGAGTGGAAAACTTTTGGTGAAACAGGTAGAAAAGTTTACAAATGACCGGATGAGTGTTGCAAAGGCCATTGTAAAAGGGATTGGATTGAACATTTATGAGATTTTGTATCATTATTATAAGCATGATAAAAAAGAAGTGAAGGAGACAATAGACTGGATTAAACAGAATTTTTTCCTTAATGTAGAACAGGCACAGGAAATCAAAGAACTTCTGGCGTATGAGGGAGAAGTATGGATGCGTTTCTACGCGGATTTTAAATATTTTCTTCCAGAGGATTTTGTCATGAATAAGAGAGTAAAACGTCCGCCGGATAATCCAATGAATGCTCTGGTATCATTTGGAAACACCTTATTATATACGAAAACAATTTCTGCAATTTATCAGACACATCTGGATCAGAGGATTAGTTTTTTGCATGAACCGTCAGAGGGAAGATTTTCTTTGAGTCTGGATTTAAGTGAAGTATTTAAGCCAGTGATTGTTTTTCGTACAATTTTTGATCTGGTAAATAACCGCAGGCTACAAGTGGAAAAACATTTCGAAAAGAATGTAAATTATTGTGTGCTGAACGAGGAGGGGCGTAAAATATTTATTGAAGCCTTTGAAGGAAGGTTAGAAAGTGTTTTTATGCATCCAAAATTAAATAGAAAAGTGTCCTATCGCACAGCAATGAAATTAGATTGCTATAAGCTTATAAAAAACATTCTGGAAGAAAAGGAGTTTGTTCCGTTTTCTCTGAAGGAGGGCATGTAGTTATGAAAAAACAGTTGAATTATAATTATGCATTTTTGTTCTATGATGTAGGGGAAAAGCGTGTTCAGAAAGTTTTTAAGATATGCAAAAAGTATCTTTCCCATTTTCAGAAATCTGTTTTCCGTGGTGAAATTACACCTTCAAACTGTATAAAGCTTAGAAATGAGTTGAAGCAGGTGATAAATAAACAGGAAGATTTCGTGTGTATTATCAAATTGATGAATGATAATGTGTTTGGAGAAGAGATCATAGGTAGTGAGGGCTGTTCTACAGGAGAGGATCTTATGATTTAAAAATTTTTACCAGGTGTTAAAGTGAAAATATTTAAAGAATGTTGTGAATACAAGGAAAACAAGAGAAGAAAAATAAAATGGTTAAATTTTATAATCGGCTGGTAAAAAATGCTGAAATGACGTAAAATAAAGGAAATGATGAAAGATGCCAAGATAAGAATGGCTTAAAATCATTAGATAAACCGTAACATGAGATGTATTGAAATGTGTGATAAACCATTCCCAGTCCGCTTGACGCGAATGATAAACCGTAACATGAGATGTATTGAAATATCGGAATCTCTGCGGTTTCCAGAATGGTTCCCGGAGATAAACCGTAACATGAGATGTATTGAAATGCAAACTTTTTACCCAAAAAGTTTAGTCGAGCAAACGATAAACCGTAACATGAGATGTATTGAAATCATGGACACGCACTTTATTAATGCGTCGTAAAAAGATAAACCGTAACATGAGATGTATTGAAATACTATTTGAAAAATGGAGGTTTTGCGAAAGCCACGCGATAAACCGTAACATGAGATGTATTGAAATTCAATTTTCGCCTTGATTGCTCTTGCCAGCTTTAACGGGATAAACCGTAACATGAGATGTATTGAAATGATGAGATCGGGAAAGACGGTGGAACGTATCACACGGATAAACCGTAACATGAGATGTATTGAAATCAAGTAACGTGGTAGTTAGGCTATTCGAGAAATAGAGATAAACCGTAACATGAGATGTATTGAAATATTCCGATGAATTAGCGGATACGATGGAAAACGCGGGATAAACCGTAACATGAGATGTATTGAAATCCTTTGCGAGATTGCTTTGAAGTTCTCTGTATGATGGATAAACCGTAACATGAGATGTATTGAAATTTCTTGCCGGATTGGGTACTTGTATTCGTTGCAGTTGATAAACCGTAACATGAGATGTATTGAAATATGCACCTATAGCGAACAAAATGAAAGCAACAGCTGGATAAACCGTAACATGAGATGTATTGAAATGTGTTGGGCTGATAAGGCATTGTTGATTACCTGTGGTGATAAACCGTAACATGAGATGTATTGAAATTACGGTAGATGCATACAAGCATCCGGTATATTGTGGATAAACCGTAACATGAGATGTATTGAAATTCCGTCCATTCACATGCCAAAAGAAGCGGCACGTGATAAACCGTAACATGAGATGTATTGAAATATTACGCGGAGATTATAAGCACCTTCCATGTAAGGATAAACCGTAACATGAGATGTATTGAAATGTGCTTTTACTTGTTGTAAACCACTCACACCCATTTCGATAAACCGTAACATGAGATGTATTGAAATGAAAAATGAGGAGAGAAAATGAAGGACGAAACACCGATAAACCGTAACATGAGATGTATTGAAATTTGATATTGACGAGAACAAGGTTGTCGAAGAATACGATAAACCGTAACATGAGATGTATTGAAATACTCCTGATTGTATTTTTGATACAATATCCTCTCCTGATAAACCGTAACATGAGATGTATTGAAATTTCCGAAGATGGTGATCACAGCGGAGATGTTGGCGAGATAAACCGTAACATGAGATGTATTGAAATTGTTTTTTTCTCCTCCTTCTATTTGATTTCGGAAACGATAAACCGTAACATGAGATGTATTGAAATATAATGGTTTGTCGTATATTCCGCCTTTTGCGTTTTGATAAACCGTAACATGAGATGTATTGAAATCTATCTGTCTTTCCGTCGGCTGATTTTACAAATTTGATAAACCGTAACATGAGATGTATTGAAATTTTGATGTCTCTTGTCCCACCGGCTTATTTTCTTGATAAACCGTAACATGAGATGTATTGAAATCGACATAATCATATGTGCGTAAATAATTTTCGCAGATAAACCGTAACATGAGATGTATTGAAATAAGCAAATTCTAAAATACAATCCGAAAACGTTTCGCGATAAACCGTAACATGAGATGTATTGAAATTTAGCGGTATAATGGATAACGATATATTTGATACTTGATAAACCGTAACATGGGATGTATTGAAATCCATAAACGCCCCTAGCGGTCACTGTTTACTGTCCTGATAAACCGTAACATGGGATGTATTGAAATCAGACTTAGAAACCAATCTTACTACGTGCAGTATTGGATAAACCGTAACATGGGATGTATTGAAATCTCAGCACCGGAAACTGGGTTATGAAGTTATCCTTGTGATAAACCGTAACATGGGATGTATTGAAATTCAGGAAGGAGGTTCATGATGCTGACTAAAAAAAGGATAAACCGTAACATGGGATGTATTGAAATCGCTTGGTTGCTGCTGTAAATGATTTGTAGTGTTTCGATAAACCGTAACATGGGATGTATTGAAATACGAACAATCCGCAGTATGAGCCTTTCGGATATGGGGATAAACCGTAACATGGGATGTATTGAAATCCGGCTTTTAGAATAAAATCCCCATATCCTGTTGTGATAAACCGTAACATGTGATGTATTGAAATGACAATCGCTGATTTACGTGTAGCAGTCGGCAGTGATAAACCGTAACATGGGATGTATTGAAATGCTTTAGGAATAATCATAGTGATAAACTTAGAGATTGATAAACCGTAACATGGGATGTATTGAAATAAGGACAGTGACCAGTTAGATCACGGAAAGGTGGAAGATAAACCGTAACATGGGATGTATTGAAATATCTAAAAAAGAATAAATACCATATGACGCGTATCGATAAACCGTAACATGGGATGTATTGAAATTATTCGATCAGGGAGCGGATTTGGCGGTCAAGCATCCGATAAACCGTAACATGGGATGTATTGAAATACAATTGGTTCCAGTTTATCGATTCTGTGTGTATTGATAAACCGTAACATGGGATGTATTGAAATGAAACACTCGGAGAGTTTGCTACACACATACATTATGATAAACCGTAACATGGGATGTATTGAAATTTGACTGCGGAATCAACTTCCCACACCTGCATGATGATAAACCGTAACATGGGATGTATTGAAATATGACCATTATGGTGATGTCTGCGTATGCCGAGGGTGATAAACCGTAACATGGGATGTATTGAAATTAAGATTGCTCGTAGGCATTTTTCACGCCATACATGATAAACCGTAACATGGGATGTATTGAAATTCGTACAGCTCCTTGGCATCCGCGCACTTAACCCTAGATAAACCGTAACATGGGATGTATTGAAATTAAGATTGCTCGTAGGCATTTTTCACGCCATACATGATAAACCGTAACATGGGATGTATTGAAATTCGTACAGCTCCTTGGCATCCGCGCACTTAACCCTAGATAAACCGTAACATGGGATGTATTGAAATTAAGATTGCTCGTAGGCATTTTTCA
>OKRS01001154.1_pt1 | contig 17982 bp, 13 predicted proteins | sample 1601191 | NCBI WGS metagenome assembly OKRS01 (sample SAMEA3541509, study PRJEB24748) | human gut metagenome | biome: human gut; feature: human-associated habitat; material: faeces | place: China | collected 2012
ACTCATAAATCTACCCTTAATCGTGTATTGGATGATAGTTGCGGATTTTAGGAAAGACTGTACTTCTGCTGTGTTGCGGTGTTCTTGATCTGGTCAACCCAGTCGATCCACTTACCCTGCTGATAGGCATTGAGATAGTCGGAGTTTCCGAAGAGCGAAGCATCATCCGCCGGTGCCTGACCATGGATATATGTATAGGCATCACGCTGGTATCTCATCCACTCGTCACCTACCATTCCGTGCTGGAAGTTAGGTGTGCCGGAGAATCCGTAATATGCATCGAAGTTTACACGTGCCTTACCTTCTTGACCACGCTTTGTGGTAATGATGATAACACCGTTGGCACCTGCGGAACCATAGATAGCTGTAGAGGATGCGTCTTTCAATACGTCGATTGACTCAATATCCGAAGGGTTTACGTCTTCATAGCTTCCGCCCTGCACTCCGTCGATAATGAACAAAGGAGCATTGTCACCATAAATAGAACGGCTACCACGCAACAGGATGCTCACGCCGGAACCGACCTGACCGGAAGTCTTGGTAATATCCAAACCTGCCACTTTACCCTGAAGAGCCTCCATGGCATTGGTTGTAGGAGCGATGGTAATATCTTCGGTCTTCATTGTCGTAACAGCACCGGTAAGGTCTTTCTTCTTTACCGTGCCGTAACCGATCACGACAACATCGTCAAGTCCTACAAGATCCTGTTCCATCTTGATGGTCATTCCTTCCTTCAAGGTCACGGTAACAGTCTTGAATCCTACATACGATACAGTTACCTTTGTACCAGGAGCACCGTCAAAGCTGAAGTTGCCGTCAATATCAGTTACCGTACCTCCATTTCCGGAAACCGGTTTGATGATAACTCCAAGCAGAGCCTCTCCGTTTTGGTCGGTAACCTGACCTTTTACTACTTTTTTCTGATTTAATGCATACGCAGCATTTTCTTGTACGCCACTGGCTTTTGCCTGTGAAGGCAAAGATGCCAAAGCGCCCGCAAACAGTACAGCACATACGCCTGTACCTATAAAGGCTGTCTTCTTTTGCATACTCAATTAGATTTAGCGTTAATATTATTAGTAAAGTTGTTATTATATTTTTTTACATGCTTGCCTTATTCAACATTCTATCGTGTTTTCTTGGATTTTCCAATTATCATGCTTCACAGGTAGGTTTATATGTCTAACAGGCTTTATATTTTCTTCATTCTTTTTTGCAAAGATATATAACTAAAATTAAAATCTCTTGACTTTTATCAAAAAAATTAATAGAAAAAACAATAAATGTTGTATTATTCCCAATTATTAAAGTAACCAATGACAAATATTAAAGTTTTTCAATAACAAGTCTGACATATCGGGAGAAGTTGGCTGTTATTGGTATGCATTTGTAAAAGACTGAACTTTCTGATTCATAAAAAAACAACGCCTTGACTTATTCTTTCCTGTACTCTTACGGAAGTCCTGGAGTAATCTCCCGGAAGTCCTGGAGTAATCTCTCGGAAGTCCTGGAGTAATCCCACGTAAGTACTGGAGTAATCTCTCGGAAGTACTGGAGTTATCCCACGGAAGTACTGAAACAACATCCCTAAGAGTTATGGAGAAATCACATACATACGACACTTAAGCTACAGGGTTGAGCAGAACAAAAAAAAGACTTTGATGTTTTTTCTTAAATCAGAAAGATGAATGAATATAAAACATGGCTTTATTTTGCATTTACAGAATTTATGAGTAAATTTGCACGCACATTCATTATACATTATATAGAATATGATGCAAGCTATGATTTTTGCAGCGGGATTAGGCACAAGACTGAAACCCATAACAGACCATATGCCGAAGGCTATGGTCAGCGTAGGAGGGGAACCGCTCATAAAACATGTTATAGAAAAACTGAAATCTGCTGGAACTGAACGCATCGTGGTGAACGTTCACCACTTTGCCACGCAGATTACTGACTACCTGAAAGAGAACAACAATTTCAATACAGATATACGAATCTCCGACGAATCAGACAAACTGCTTGACACAGGGGGAGGAATAAAGAAAGCACAAGACCTGTTTGACAAGGAGTATCCTATTCTTATCCATAATGTGGACATCCTCAGCAATGTAGACCTGAAGAGATTCTACGAAGCAGGAATCAGCAACAGCAACATCGACATGGAGAGTACAACAGTTGATGCAGTACTGCTCGTAAGCGAAAGGAAAACGAAACGCTATCTGCTCTTTGACAACAGCATGCGGCTCGTCGGATGGACAAACATCGAGACGGGAGAAGTACGAAGCCCCTACCCTAACCTGAATCCTAAAGACTGCAAGATGTATGCCTTTGCGGGAATACACACCATATCTCCACGGCTGTTCGAAATGATGGATGAAGACTTCCCCGACAAGTTCGGAATAATAGACTTCTATCTGAAAGCCTGCAAAAGCCACATCATCAAAGGCTACGTGAAAGAAGACCTCAAGCTGCTCGACGTAGGAAAACTCGACACGCTGAAAGAAGCTGAAGACTTCGTGCAAACACGAGAAAGCTGAACAGCTCTTACTGAAAACAGAAAAAAAAATTTATCATTATAACAATAAAAACAAAATGCAACAGAAGATCATAATTTTGGATTTCGGTTCACAGACGACGCAGCTCATCGGACGCCGCGTACGTGAATTAGACACCTTCTGCGAGATTATGCCTTACAACAAGTTCCCTAAGGATGACGAGAACGTTATCGGCGTCATCCTCAGCGGAAGCCCCTACTCGGTACACGACAAAGAGGCTTTCAAGGTAGACTTGAGCCAGTTTATAGGCAAAATCCCTGTGCTCGGAATATGCTACGGTGCACAATACATATCGTATGCCAACGGGGGAAAGGTGGAAGCTGCTGACTCACGCGAATATGGCCGCGCCAACCTTGAGACTTTCGACAAGGAGAATCCCCTCTTCAAAGGATTCGTTGACAACTCACAGGTATGGATGAGCCACGGAGATACCATAACCGCAATCCCTGAAGACTACAAGTGTATTGCATCTACAGCAAACGTAAAGTTCGCGGCATACGCTTCAACAAAGCAACCGGTATGGGCAGTACAGTTTCATCCGGAGGTTTTCCACTCTCTGCAAGGCACACAGCTATTGAAGAACTTTGTGGTTGACATCTGCGGTAGCAGACAGGACTGGAGTGCAGACTCCTTCGTGGAAACCACAGTGAAAGAACTAAAGGAGCAGCTTGGCGACGATAAGGTTATACTCGGTCTGTCGGGTGGTGTCGATTCAAGTGTGGCTGCCGTATTGCTGAACAAGGCTATCGGCAAGAACCTGACATGTATCTTCGTTGACCACGGAATGCTGCGTAAGAACGAGTTCCGCGATGTGATGAAAGATTACGAGTGCTTGGGTCTTAACGTTATTGGCGTGGACGCTTCAGAGAAGTTCTTTGCTGACCTTGCCGGAGTTACCGATCCGGAAAAGAAGCGCAAGATAATAGGAAGGGACTTCGTTGAAGTCTTCAATGCCGAAGCAAAGAAACAGACCGGTGCTAAATGGCTTGCACAGGGCACTATCTATCCTGACCGCATAGAAAGTCTCAACATCACAGGTAAGGTTATCAAAAGCCATCACAACGTAGGTGGACTGCCTAAGGAAATGAACCTGCAGCTCTGTGAGCCGCTGAAGTGGTTGTTTAAAGACGAGGTTCGTCGCGTAGGCCGTTCTCTCGGCATGCCGGAACATCTTATCACTCGTCATCCTTTCCCTGGTCCTGGCCTTGCTGTACGTATCCTTGGTGATATTACTCCTGAGAAAGTACGTATTCTTCAGGATGCCGACGATATCTATATCCGCGGACTTCGCGAATATAAGGTTAAGCTCTCCGGTGAGGATGCACGACGCGTATTGGCAGCCGGAGTACCGGCAGACATGCAGAACGGCGAGATTGAGGTTTCGCTTTACGACCAGATATGGCAGGCAGGAACAGTATTGCTGTCTACAGTACGCAGCGTTGGCGTGATGGGAGATGAACGTACTTATGAACATCCTGTAGCTTTGCGTGCCGTAACGAGTACTGATGCTATGACTGCCGACTGGGCACATCTTCCATACGACTTCATGGCAAAGGTAAGCAATGAGATTATTAATAAGGTACGCGGAGTGAACCGCGTATGCTATGACATCTCGTCAAAGCCACCAGCAACAATAGAGTGGGAATAATTGACACACACCTATATATATAATAGGAGGAACCAGAAATGGCTTTCCTCCTATTTTCATACACAGCCAACCATAGGAATTGAAAGAGGGCAAATGAATCGGTTATGTTCATTTGCCCTCTTTACTGTTTCATAATTCAGTTTTTATATCGTATTTTTGCATTGGTATCATTGCGTTGTGTATCTTATGCAAAGATAAGACTAAATTACCAAAGCCACAAACGGTAATATGTCCATTTTGGTTTATTCGTCGCTATACGAGGTTTAACATGTCAAAATTAAGGGATAAACGTAAAAAATAATTTGAGAAGAAAAAAAGTAAAACAATTAAATGCAAGTTTTTTTGCACATTAAAAGATTTTACGTAAATTTGTAAATGATTATGTTGAACAGTAATAAACCGACAAATACAATCAAAATACAAGAAGCATGGAGAACCGCTACATGAAATATGTAAACTACATTATATCAGTCATCTGCATGACCATTATTGTTGCATGCGGACGACATGGCGGCTTTTACGATGAATACAACGACACCGACTCTACACGTATCAAGAAGCTTATAGCCATTGACGACTCCATATACAAATCTGCTCCATCTGCAAAAGCCATCATCAGGAAAGGCATGAAGCAGGCAAAGGACAGTATTGAATGGTGCGAATATGCTGTAAGAATGACAAAGCTATACATCAAGGAAAACAAATCAGACTCAATAATTCCATATATAAACAAGATAAAAGCGTATATAAGCCAACAGCCTGCTACCCCTCGCAACAACAACATCTATGGTCTGGCACTTGAATATGAGGCGGGATGGAGACAACTTTTATATAATGACATCAAAATTGCAAGAATTCTTCACAAGAAAGCATACGACAAGATCATGCAAAGCGATAACAAAAGCATTGCATCCGACATTATGGCAAACCTTGCCGACTGCAACTATCTATGCAACGACCTGCCAAAAGCAGCATCATACTACAGGAGAGCATTGTTTCTTGTAGACTCCCTGCAATTGCCAAAGAACAAGAACCTTACTCTATATATGGGACTTTCAAGAATCTACGAAAGTCTTGGTGACCTGAATGAGGCTTTGCGCTTTTACAAGCAGACGGAAAAATATCTTGACCAGATGCCACAGAACATGCAAGTGTTTTTCCTGAGCAGTTTCGGAAGCTATTATTACAAGACCAGAGATTACAAGAAATCAATACAGTATTTCAACCGCATGGAGAAATACGTGAGAAAGACTGAAGGAGACGATTGCCTGGACATGGCGTTGTGCAGAATTAATTCAGCCGACGTATATCTAAACCTTAATAATCTGGATAAAGCCAAAGAATATCTTCATCTGGCAGAACCCGTATTCAAGAAGAACGCTATAAATATAGGTATCTACTATGCCAACACCATAAAGATAGGCATTCTATTAAAGGAAAAGAAATATGCCGAGATAAAAGAAATACTCGACAACGAACACGCAGACGAAGACTCTATGGAGTTTATGATGCAGAAAATACGAAACACCTATCTCAGAGATTACTATGTGGCAACAGGAAATCCGGCGGCAGCACTTGCAAACAAGATAGATGAAGACGAGAAGAACGATTCTGTTGCCAAAAGCAACTCATACATGAGGGCATCGGAAGTGATACAGAGATTCAGCGAAGACACTCTTGCACTGCACCACGATATCGTAATGGCTGAAAAAGAACGTAAGGCAAGCGAGGCGAAAACAACGATTACCATTCTTACTGCAAGCATTCTGATTCTTACTCTTATATTTGTACTCTGGTGGATGTACACAAGAAAGAAGCAAGTGTCGGCACAAATGGAACGTTTCATATTACGACTTGAAAACACGCGCAACAGAATTTCGCCGCACTTTATCTTCAATGTCCTCAACAACAGAATATATACCGCAGGACAAAAAGAGAAGGACGAACTCATGTCGCTTGCCAAGTTGATACGTAAATCGCTTGACATTTCACGAGACACTTTTATCTCTCTGAACGAGGAACTCGATTTCGTAAAGAACTATATAGAGGTACAGAGCTATATCCTGCGACCAGACTTCAAGTTTACACTTAACATACAACCGGGGATAGAAAACATACTCATACCATCCATGTCCATACAGATATTAGCGGAAAATGCAATAAAACATGGATTAAAGGGACTTGAGCGTCAACAAAACCTTACCATCACCGTCATTAAAGAAAATGACATTACAACTATCACGGTAGAAGACAATGGCAGAGGATTTGACAGTACCAAAGGCTCAGGCAACGGACTCGGCATGAATATCATTCGACAGACCATTGCTGCAGTAAACAAAAGAAGCAAAAAAGCGAAGATGGATATGGATGTTCATAACATAAAAGACAATGAAGGAAATGTTTCCGGATGCAGAATAGCCATAACTATAAAGGGGAAAATAAATCCACACAGATTTTAAATAACCATCAAAGGGGTTTGATTCAAAATGAAAGCAATAATAATAGACGACGACAAGAATGCCATCAAGGATTTAACTGAAAAGCTGACGGCATACAACGATATCGAAGTCGTAGCAACAGCATCGAGCGCTACCTACGGCATCAATCTGCTCAAAGCAGACATCCCTGATGTAATATTCCTTGATGTGGAAATGCCGGAGATGAGCGGTATTGACTTTCTGCAGGAAATGGAAAATATGAATGTATGGTGCAGAGTGGTTGTAACTACTTCTTACAGCATACACATGCTGCCTGCCTTCCGCCATGACGCTTTCGACTTCATAACCAAACCTGTCAATCCGAAGGAACTTGACACTGTTATGGACCACCTTAGAAAAGACATTATCACCCCTAAAAGAACACCTGTAAACGAGGCGCAAAGCGGCAACGGGTTCATGATTTGCTATACTAACACGGAAGACTTCCAACTTGTCAACATCTCAACAATAGGTCTGTTCAGATATAATGGTGATTTGCGTTCATGGGAAGTGGTTATTGCAAATCAAGATACACCAGTAAAGCTGAAACGCGATGTTACAAACAAGGATTTGTTATCATTAGACAATAGGTTCGTACAAGTAAACCAGAAGTTCATCATAAACATAAACTGTCTGCTGAAAGTTCGTGACAACTATTGCTATTTCAATCCGCCCTTCGATGATGTCGACTACGTAAAAGTGGGCAGAATGTATCGCAAGAGACTTGTTGACTTATTCGTCTCCTTCTGACAAACGAACAAGTCATATCATTCCAACATTCTCTCAAGCGCAGGAACCGTTATCTTATTCTTCTGCAGTTCTATCAGCCCCTCTGCCTGCATTGCCCTTAGTTCTCTTGATACATTAAGCCGGCTTTCTGCAATTTCCTTTCCCAAGCGTACCATTCCTATATTCAGCACTTTGCTACCTGCCGGCCGCAAGCATCTGCTTTCAATGAACATAAATATCTTACGCCTTATGGCTGACGGCTTGCTACGCCAAGGCTGTCGTTGATTCTTCTGTATCATCGTACACAATATGTTCATCAAGTTCAGTCTGAACACTTTCGACAGACTGACAAGAGACTCCACATCACCCTTTGATATAGCAAGAATCTGACAGTCAGAAACAGCTTTATAATTACAAGAATAATGCTGTGAAAGACCAAACAGACGTTCCGTCTGTAACATACACGGCACATTGAGCATCTCCTCTATACTGTATCCTCTGTCATCAGACATTGTCTCCGCACATACACTTCCACGAATTATAAACCTCAACTTATCCACCCTCTGTCCCTCTGCCATTATCAATTCTCCGGCCTTGACCTTTGAGAAGTCCAAGCGGACTTTCTCAATTACATGGTCAAGTTCCGAAACGCTCATTCCCTGAAACAGCGGAAGATGAGCAAGAAGTCCATAAGAGTTGTATTCTGCATTCATAATTCACATGCGTGTTTACTGCACAGATAAACAATCGTTTATTTCAGATATTTACCCTTCATTGAAGGAGAGAACCAAACGGCATTCTTTCCCTGATTGTCAGAATAGATAAAATATGCCATCAGCTCCGGATGCTTGTCAAGCACTTTCTTTGCCTTATCAAGTCCCATCACCATAAATGATGTTGCATAAGCATCTGCCGTGGCACAGTTATCAGCAAGCACCGTGGCAGAAAGAATGTTATGCTGCACCGGACAGCCTGTCTTCGGATCTATAGTATGAGCATACTTCTTACCATTTTTATAATAGAAATTCCTGTAGTTACCGCTTGTAGCCATAGCCTTGTCGGTAACATTAAGCACCGTCTGGTTTTCTTCACTCACACTGAGAGAATCATCAACCGGCTTGGTAACACCTATTTTCCAAGGCACCCTTTCCATATTAACGCCACAGGTGACTATCTCTCCACCGATATTAACCATGTAATTCTTAACACCGTGCGACTGCAGGAATTTGGCAACGACATCACAGCCGAAGCCTTTTGCTATAGCACTACAGTCGAGCATCGTGGCAGGATTCTTCTTCACCACTCTTCTACCCTCCATAGCAACCTTATGAAAACCGACAATGTTACGCAGGCTGTCAAGCTGTTTCCTTGTCGGCATCTTGCCACTCTTAAAGCCAAACCCCCAGGCGTTTACCATAGGAGCGACGGTAATATCAAACGCGCCATCTGTCTCTGAAGATATTTTCTCTGCGAGGTTGAACACCTCTGCAAACATATCATCCACTTCAACGTTCTCGTTTCTGTTAACTTTCGATATTACGGATTTTGGATTGAATGGCGACAGTGAATTATCCACCTTCTTCAATTCCGCCTCTATGTCTTTCTGATAATCCTTGTCCGACTGATATGTAATCTGATACATTGTGCCAAAGACGAAGCCACGGTTATCCTGGAACGGCACATTACGCTGCTTTGAGACTACCATTACCGAGCCTATGACAATAACAGACAATATGGCAAGCTTCAGTAATTTTCCTTTTTTTTTCATTATTAATATAGATTATCCCCTTACGGGAGTTTTTAAGTTCTTATATTATTATAATATTATATATCTAACGACACATTAAACAACACGCCAAAAGCGGATGTTCCCGTCTCGCCATATCCTGGCACATACCACGACTTACCAAGAGGTCCTTCACTGGCAGAAAGCCTTTGCTTGTATCTTACACTCCATCCAAGATGAATCGGTCCTACAAGCTTCACGTCCACCCCTGCTCCCACTTCGAGCCAATGGTAGGTACACTTCACATCGTTTGCCACATAAGACGTTGTTCCTCCCCATACAGGATCTTCAACACCTGGCGAAGACAAGTCATATTTATAAGAGGTGAAACCATAGCGTGCACCGACAAGCAGCCGATAAATGTCATGCTTGTTCTTGAGAACATTGAAATCAGCACCCACTCTGAAGAATGGAGCACTTGTCTTGTACGTCAGCTGTGTGGTTTCTTCCGTATGGTCAGCCTTGCCGTATCCCACCTCAACTACAGGAAAATACTTGTCCTTGAGATTAAGATGAAAGGCAGCTTCATATTGTCCATAATCTCCCACTGCCATCATCACCGGACCTACCAGGTCTGCCGACACAGAGAATCCCCGAAACAACGGAATGCTGTCGACTACCGCCACAGCCTTCTTGTTGCCGCTGCGGCTCTGTGCAGCAGCAGGCATTACCGCCAACAGGATGAGCGACACACTAATTACGAGGCGTGAAATAGATATAGAAGTTATTCTTGGATGTGTCATAATTTACTTCGTGATTTTTTACTACTACGGAGTCAATGGCATGATGCGTTGTAGAGACATCCGTTATATTATGGAAATATGATGGTGCACAATCCGTTGACTCGAAATGCATACGACTATCCTTGCTTACCACAATAGTATCAACCGACAATGTCGTTTCTGCAGCAAGCTCCACAAAGAAGGAATCGCGTGGCTGAGCATTGCTTATCGGCAAAGAAATGCTGGTTATGTTCTCGTCTTTATTCACAAGAACAGAATCGCTGCCATCCGTACGGTTTGTCGAAATTGTGGTATAAAGTTTCAGCGTGTCAACCTCTCCATCTGGCGTACGCAAAGAATAACGGGTATAGACCCTGTTGTTAAGCGGGCAGTCGATAGACGAACATGCCACGGCCGACAATATTGCCACCACAACACAAAACGCCCCGAAAGTAAAGGAGCAGTATCTTAGAACCGTGCTAAATGTTGTTTTCAACTTATACTTGTTTAATGCTTATTCTTAGAATTCATTCTCAATCTGATAGTCGTTCCTTGTAGAGGAACTACGGCTGATGAGGTCGCCGAGGAAGCCAGCCAGGAAGAGCTGTGTTCCAATCATCATCATCGTCAGCGCTATATAGAAATAAGGAGACGAGGTGACGAGTCTTTGCGGTATTCCATTGGCAAGACACCAAAGCTTGTCAACACCCAAACCGAAAGCCGAAAGGAAACCAATCATAAACATCAATGTGCCGAGGAATCCGAACACATGCATCGGCTTTCTGCCGAAGCTGCTCAAGAACCACAAGGTGATAAGGTCAAGATAACCGTTGAAGAAGCGGTTCCATCCCATGAACTTCGACTTGCCGAACTTTCTTGCCTGATGATGTACCGGCTTCTCTCCTATCTTGTCAAAACCGGCATTCTTTGCGAGATAAGGAATATAGCGGTGCATCTCACCATACACCTCTATGTTCTTCACTACATCACGGCGATAAGCCTTCAGTCCGCAATTGAAATCATGCAGATTATGAATACCGCTCACCTTGCGTGCCGTAGCATTAAACAGTTTCGTCGGTATAGTCTTCGACAACGGGTCTCCCTGCTTTCTGTTCTGCTTATAGCCGGAAACGAGGTCATAACCGTCCTCCTTTATCATTCGATACAGTTCCGGAATCTCGTCAGGAGAATCCTGCAAATCCGCATCCATCGTTATCACCACATCTCCCTGTGCCTTCTTGAAACCACAGAAGAGCGCCGGACTCTTTCCGTAGTTACGGCGGAACTTTATTCCTTTCACTTCAGGATGATTTTTTCCCAGTTCCTGTATCACGTTCCAGGAATTGTCCGTAGAGCCGTCGTTCACGAAGACAACTTCAAACGTGAAACCCTTGCTCTTCATAACACGCTCAATCCAAGCATACAGCTCTGGCAGAGACTCATCCTCATTATATAGAGGGATTACTACTGATATATCCATAATTATCTGTTATTCTATTTCTGTTTCCTTAATTATCTTTATGCGTCTACGCCCTTACCCTTCTGACAATTGCCGCCACGGGCACACTAATCAATATGCCGACTATGACATTGACAGTCAGAAACTGGTATGCTATCTCTATCGGACGCATGGTCGTCATTGTATTCTGCAATATTGCTATCAGCTGCTTTGCCTCGACGCCATACACTTCTTTTACCACCGAAGCATATTCCGGAGTTGAAAGCATAGAGATATACTGGTTGATGATATAGCCGTGGTCCATGAACTGGAAATAAAGATACTGCGCTACAGCCATAAGCAAGACGGAATGGAAGAACGTCTGCACGCAATAAAGCATTGCCTTGCCGAAACTTATCTCCCCTCCGAGAATATTATCGCGAAACTTTCTCGCCCTGACAACAAGAACGCCTACCGATGCTATTGCCAGCGCAACAGCCACGAAACTTAAAACCGGAACTTGAAATTCACCAACAAAGCAAAAGAAACTTGCTATCCACATCGCACCAATTATAGCACCGTCCACACGGGAGTGAGCTGAAAAATATTTATAGTCGTCGTTTGTTGCCATTATCATTCATATATTCAATTAATGGAAATCGTTTTTTGTTCACCTTATTATATTATTATAAATACGGTGCAAAATTACTTATTTTATATCACATATATACTCAGCAAATACATTTTTTTGATTTTTATTGCCAAAAACTTTGTAGAGTTTAGAAAAAACGCTACCTTTGCACCCGCATTTAACAATAAGACGGGTAAGTCTTGTACGGCCAGCTCCCTTCGAATCCTCCAGGACGGGAACGTAGCAAAGGTAGTTGGTTGTAGCGGCGCGATATGAGTAGCTTGCCCACCCGCCTCTTTAGCTCAGTTGGCCAGAGCACGTGATTTGTAATCTCGGGGTCGTTGGTTCGAATCCGACAAGAGGCTCAAGACAAAGGAGAGACATCCAATAAGGAAGAGTCTCTCCTTTTTGTTTTAGCTACAAACCACCATAATGCAATATAGCCATTAAATTACATATTTATGAAATCAGATATTGAGATAGCACGCAGTATCAAACTGGAGAGGATTGAGAACATAGCCGAACATTACGGCATCCCCACAGATGAACTTGAAAACTACGGGAAATACATCGCAAAGGTTCCTGTGAAACTCATCGACGAGAAGAAAGTAAACAAAAGCAATCTCATACTCGTTACTGCCATTACACCAACACTTGCCGGCATCGGAAAGACGACAGTATCTGTAGGACTGACACTCGGAATGAACAGAATAGGCAAGAAAGCGATATGCGCACTACGGGAACCTTCGCTCGGACCTTGCTTCGGAAGGAAAGGCGGAGCTGCCGGAGGAGGATACGCACAGGTGCTTCCAATGGAGAAGATTAACATACATTTTACAGGCGACTTCCATGCCATCACGTCAGCACATAATATGATAAGCGCCCTTCTCGACAACTACATATACCAGAACAAGGACAACGGATTCTCTTTTAAGGAAATCCTATGGAACCGAGTGCTCGACATCAACGACCGCGGGTTAAGGGATGTCGTAACAGGACTTGGCGGCAAAGCCAACGGTATAGTAAGGGAAACAGGCTTCGACATAACGCCGGCATCAGAGATAATGGCAATACTATGTCTCGCAACTGACGAGAAAGACCTACGCAGACGCATAGAGAACATCACGCTCGGATATACTACAGACGACAGACCTTTCACGGTAAAAGACCTCGGTGTAGGCGGCGCCATAACAGCATTGCTACTTGATGCCATCTCACCGAATCTCGTCCAGACCACAGAACATACCGCAGCTTTCGTGCATGGCGGACCTTTTGCAAACATCGCCCACGGATGCAATTCCGTCATAGCTACAAAGATGGCTATGACTTTCAGTGACTACACCATCACAGAAGCCGGCTTCGGAGCAGACCTCGGAGCAGAGAAATTCTACAACATAAAATGCCGCAAAGCCGGATTGCAACCTAAGCTTACGGTACTTGTAGCCACCACCCAAGCCCTGAAGATGCATGGCGGCGTGGCAAAAGATGCTATAAAGGAAGAAAACCACGAAGGCTTGACGAAGGGACTTGCCAACCTCGACAAGCACATAAACAACCTGCAGGTCTTCGGACAAACCGTTGTCGTGGCATTCAACAGATACGCCAACGACACAGATGCCGAGATAGACATCGTACGTCAACACTGCAAAGAGCTCAGCATAGGATTTGCCGTCAACAACGCTTTCGTTGAAGGAGGGAAAGGAGCCGAGGAACTTGCACGACTCGTAGTAGACACTATAGAACACCATCCCTCTGCCCCACTATATCCGACCTATAGCAATGAAGACTCTATAGAAACCAAAATCTCGAAGGTTGCACGACACATATACGGAGCTGCCACCATAACTTACAGCACGGCAGCCAAGAAAAAGATAAAGACAGCCACCGAAAACGGATTCTCACGCTTCCCCATCTGCATAGCAAAGACGCAATATTCGTTCTCTACCGACCCGAAGGCGTATGGCGTGGCAAAAGACTTTGAGTTCCACGTTCGGGATATTGTCATAAACAGTGGAGCGGAAATGGTTGTCGTTGTAGCCGGAGACATCATGAGAATGCCAGGACTTCCTAAAGCACCGCAAGCCAACATCATAGATGTTGCGGACGGAAAGATTATCATGAGCGGTCGAAAGATTGTATTGTCCTCAATTTTAGATTGTTAATTAATCAAAATGCAAAAAAATGGCATTGCCGGCACAGCCATTTTAGTCAAATGCAGAATGTCCACCTTCCTTTCTCCATGCTGCACCACGCCCCCGGCTACGGCATCATCGGCACTCGCAGTTCCGACCAAAAGCCCCTACGCTGAACGGGGGTACGACTGGCACCCCAAAATGCCTTGATGCGAATATTGCCTTTTTGGTGATTTCAGATACCATGTTAAACAACACTAACACCTATTTCCCATTTGCAGGTAAATGCCTACCTTTGCATCTGTTTCACGAAATAAATGATAAAGCGTTGCAGTTAGACAAATTGAAAGTGAGTGCTCCGTCAGTTTTGCGGATGATACCTGACGAGTTGCTGTCCAAACTTGCCATGGACACGAAAGTTGACTATTGTGCCAAGGTGCTCAAAGGAGAGCGCCTGTTCTATCTTCTGGTGTATGCGTTTCTGTGTGCCGACCGTCTGAGCCAGCGCAAGCTTGAGGCTGTGTTTTCCAGCCAACAGTTCAAGTCCCTGTTCAATTTCTCCGTTGACATGAAGGTCACGCGCAGCTCCATTTCCACACGTCTGTCGAAGATAGACCTTGACTTCTTCAAGCAGGCTTACGAGCTGATTTACACGAAGTTGTCCTCGCTCTATACCGAAAAGGAGATATGCGACATGTACCTTGTCCGCATTGACAGTTCCATGGTGGCCGAGACCTGCAACAAACTGAAGCAAGGCTTCACCGTTGGGCGGAAAGCGGAGGGCAAGGAAGACCGCAAGCAAATCAAGTACACGATGGCCTACGACGGCTTTGCGGCAAAACTGGCGGAGGTGCTCTGCGAACCGACATACCTGAATGAGGACATGGCCATGCCCAAGGTGCTGGAGGGTCTTGTCAAGAAAGACAGGAACCATCAGAACCTATACGTCCTCGACCGCGGCCTCAAGGCCTTGGACAACTACAAGAAAATCAGCCAGGCTGATGCCCTGTTCGTAGGCCGCATCAACACGAACAGGAAGATGAGGGTGGTCCGCAGCCTTATGTCGGACGAGACGGACAGAAACCTCGGCAAACTGGAACTCATGGAAGATGTGATAGTGCATCTCTACAACAAGGAGCACAAGGAAGACACAAATGAATTCCGTGTCGTGAAGGCACGGTTCAAGATTCCCACGGACACGGCAAGGAAGTCATCCGGAGGAACCAACAGGAAGAAGACCGAGCAGGACGTGTTTTTCATAACCAATGTCACCAACGAGCCGGGAAAAGTCCAGCTCACAGCCCAAGAGATAGCCGAGGCATACAAAAGGAGATGGGACATTGAGGTGTTCTACCGTTTCCTAAAGCAGGAGCTGTCTTTCTCGCATTTCTTGTCTACTAGCGAAAACGGCATCAAGGTCATACTCTACATGACGCTTATCACGGCCATGCTTGTCATGATATATAAAAGACTGAACGGCATTGGCTACTCTGATGCAAAGTTCTGTTTCAAGCTCCAGCTGGAGGATTGGATTATCGACCTAAACGTGGCGATTAAGACATCTGGGCCTGAGTACAAAAAGGCCATGCAGGCCGTGAGAAACAGAATCCCATAAAAACGTCAAATGGCGAACAGAAACAAACGATGACTAAAACATCTTTCGACCGCTCATGAAAGATTATCGGACTGTCATAACCATCCACCCGATCACAATACCCCTTTCAATCATCAAAGCGTATTCCAAGCAACAGCAAGTATACGACTTACGCATCGTAAGTATACGACTTATGCATCATAAGTATACGGCTTATGCATCGTAAGTATACGACTTATGCATCGTAAGTATACGACTTACATATCATAAGAATGTAGGTTGCACATGGAAACTTCATTATATTTGGCGAATAGTCCCTGAGATAAGAAAATATCCCGGGGACTTTTTCGTTTATCACGTTCACCTGTCATCCTCCGCAACACCATTCATCTCCAAGACAATGCCCTTATTCTGAAAAGAGGAGAACAGCTCAAGACGTAAAGAAAAACACTCTAAAGTATATAGGAAAACACATTCTGACATAAAGCGCGCCACTTCAAAACACAAAGCAGAAGACTTCGAGACACAAAAAAACCCTGCTGCTTACGCAAACAGGGCTAATGAAAGGAGGAGTGGTACCACCAGGAATCGAACCGGGGACACAAGGATTTTCAGTCCTTTGCTCTACCAACTGAGCTATGGCACCATCATGTCTACAAAGAGCAAATTGCTCATTTGCGGTTGCAAAGGTACAACTTTTTATTTATTCCACAAACTTTTTCTTGCTTTTTTATTAAAATCTTTTATATTTCACCTCATATTACTTGTTTTTCTTATCCATTTTACGAAATACCATCCAATATAAGACTGGAAGGACTGTGGCTATAAGAATCATCGAAATCAGCGTACCGAAGAATATCACGGCTGCCATAGGAGACCACAGAGTATTGCCTTCGAGCATCATAGGCAACACTCCGACAGAGGCGGCAGCCGAGGTAAGGAAGATAGGACGCATCCTTCGTTCACCGGCACTAATGGCTGCTTCGCGAACTGTCAAGCCCTGGTCGCGGCGCAACTCTTCTGCATAATCAAGCATAATGATGCCGTTGCGCACAAGTATACCCATAAGACTTACCACACCAAGGATTCCCGTAAGACTCATATCAAAGCCCGTGACGAGGAGTCCGAGCACTGCACCGAGGACACACAAAGCCATAGAGGAAAGATTCACCACGGCAAGACTTATCTTCTTAAAATGGAACAGCAAGATAAAGAAGATGATAAGCACGGCTATTGCAACACCAGAAAACACCTGCGGCTGTGTTTCCATATCACGGGCATACATACCACCCGTTTCAACGCTTACCGATGCAGGCAGCTTGATACGTCCTATCTCTGCCATCACTTCTTTCGTAAGGTTGTTAACATTATATCCCGTCTTCGGCTCTGCCAGGACGGAGATAGTGCGCACACCATTACGGCGACATATCGATCCATACGTATACGACGGCTTTATGTCAGCTATCTGCTTGAGAGGAACGGAAGACGTTCCGCCTGCCACAGGAATATATTCGTCTGGCAGCGCGGCAAAGCGATTCTCGTCCGTATAGTCAGACTTCAGCACCACGCCCACAGGGTAATCATTCTCCCATACCGTAGTGAGCGGTATTCCACTTCCGAACCTCAATGCCATATTTGCGGAGAGCATGGTCTTCGTAACGCCAAGACGTATTGCCTCCGGCTCTTTCAATGTCAAGGAAACGCCAGGCAAAGGATTGCCGAAATCATTACGTACGAGTTGCAGCCCTTCCACCTTACGCATACAAGCCTCCACCTTATGCGCCGCATCTACTATGTCCTGCAAGGAGTCGCCGCTAATGCGTATCTCCACAGGAGAGATAGCATTGTTATAATCCATCTGCTTGAACCGGACATAAGCCTGGGGGAAATACTCGCTGTACTTGTCTGCATAGTCATCAAGCACATATTGTGTGGCTTCGTCACTTTTGGTGTTTACGATAAACTGTGCGAAGTCAGGTCCACCAATCTGCGGAGCATACGTGGTATGGAAACGTGGAGAACCTTGTCCTACGAATGTTGTTATAGCCGTTATCCTATCGTCCTTTGCCATGATACGGCGCAAGGAGTCAGCCACCTTTGCCGTCTGTTGTGCCGAGGTGCCGTTGGGAGTGTATATTTCCACGGCAAACTGGTTGCGCTCGGCAATAGGCATCATGCGCTGCGGAACCGTAACAAAGAGCAGTCCTCCCAGCACTACTGCCGCCGAAGCACCTGCCAGCGTCACTACCGGATGCGCAAAACAC
>OKRS01001163.1_pt1 | contig 17876 bp, 16 predicted proteins | sample 1601191 | NCBI WGS metagenome assembly OKRS01 (sample SAMEA3541509, study PRJEB24748) | human gut metagenome | biome: human gut; feature: human-associated habitat; material: faeces | place: China | collected 2012
ACAGTTTTTGGGTTAGCATCTGCACAGCCCTCCACAGGGTTTGTCGGGTGCGCCGTTTTTATCGTAAAAATAAGCATAAAAACTAATGCTACAAGTGGCAACAACGATAGCCATATTGGCATTTCTTTTATATTGTTTTCCTTTGTCATATCCTGTTTCTTATCCTAAAATCCCTATATATATAAAAAGGTGTGCAAAGTTACGATTTTTTTCTCAACTTCCTGCCCTCCTTGCTCAATAACTGCTCATATAGTGCTTGCTATCGAAAAAAACGATAGCAACTATTTATATAATCGTTAACCACCACTTCTTTGGCTATTGTCAACTTCGTACCTTTGCACTCGCAAAACAACAATAGATAAAACGAAAGTTAAGGTAAAAAGAATATGCATACATTATTTGAAAGTGAAATGGCTTTTTGTATAGCCACCGGTTCAGCAGTTTTGATTTTAGTGGTATTGTTCTGCAGAAAGTTTTTTGGCAAGGCATGGCGTTACAACAAGAAGCACCACCTCATTGCCTTCAACGACAATTCAGTATATTCACTTTATGCTTGGGACGAAGATGACGATCTCTAAACCTATCCTCTTCCATCACATGGGCGATGCCACATACGTAAATCGCCGCCTTGAGTTCTTGTTGAAAGTTGGTTGCAAACTCATGGAGAGCGCTGCCGATACTCCTCGTATCATGCGCAACATGAAGCGTACTGCGGCTTTCCTTAATCTCAAAGATGAATGCCTTCAGGTGTATGTCAACTACAATCTGCTTATGGTCAACTATAGCGACGATGAGCATTCCTACACCAAGTTTCAGCGATGCACCAAGCATGGCATCGATATGACTGCCATCAGCCGCATCAGCCGTCTTTCGTGGACAGCCATCAAGGACGACTATACTCTCGACGAATTCGAAAAAGCCTTCGACGATATTTGTTCCACACCTCGCAACTACACTCCATGGCAGGTTGCCATTGGCGGTGGTTTTGCCTGCGGTGGATTCTGCATACAGTTTGGGTGCGACTGGCCTGCATTCTTCTATGCTTCGATAGCTGCAATATTAGGGTTTAGGTTACGAATGTTTCTCAATGCCAAGGATTCCAATCCATATGTCAACATTGCCTTGGCAGCATTTGTCAGCACTATCATTGCATGGGCGTTCGGGCTAGCCAACACCTCTGCTGCATTCACTCTGCCAGCATTCCTCCACACCTCCACACCTTGGCATCCGCTCTTGGCTTGTGCGTTGTTCATTGTGCCTGGAGTGCCGCTCATCAATTTCGTCAGCGATATGCTCACGGGATTCCATCAAGTGGGTCTTACTCGAGCCATCAATACTCTGCTCATGGTGCTCTCCATGGCGTTTGGTATAGCTCTTGCCATCGAGGTGGGAGGCATCGACAACTTTGTGCGCGACCTCACCATGACTCCTCACCACACATATCTGGAGTTCTCTATCGCAGCAGCAATCTCAGCCATGGGATTCTCTATGATATTCAACATTCCTCGTCGCCTGCTTTGGGCTGTGGCTATAGGTGGTATCATTGCTGTGTGCACACGTAATTTTGTCAATCTCGGACCTTCCAACGGCAATATCGGTCTCGACCGTGGTCTCATCGTAGGCTCCTTCGTGGGTAGTGCTCTCATCAGTATCATCTGCACCAAGGCTATGCATTGGCTCCACACTCCTCACCATTGCCTCAGCATACCGAGCGTCATCCCTATGATTCCTGGAGTGCTCATGTATCGTGCGCTCTTCGCCATCATCGATATGCACGGAGTAGTGGGCGAAGTTACCGTAGCTATGAACAACGGTATCCGTGCCTCGCTCATCATCCTCTTCATAGCCATCGGCGTGGCTATACCAAACATCTTTGTGCGCCGTATGATGTCGCCACAGCGCGAGCAGCGTCTCATGGAGATGCTCAAAAAGAGACAAGAAAAAGCAGCGGCTTGCTAATCAGGATAATAAATTTGGTTTAGTGATATGTATTGAATCGAGTATTTCGGGTGCTCATTTTTTTGAGCACCCGATTACGTATCACCTTGTCGCCAACCATAGTTTTTCTCTTACTTTTTTTGTTGAAAAGAATTAAAACATTAACTTTGCAAACACATTATATCAATGGCAACAGCAAATTGTATGGAATTAAGATATCTGAAATCATTCGTCGTAGCAGCAAAACTGCTCAACTTCTCTGAGGCTGCACGAGAAATGTGTGTCACTCAGAGCACATTCTCGCAAACTATCAAGCAGCTCGAAGAGGAACTCGGCACGGTGCTCTTCTATCGCACTTCCCACAAGGTGTCGCTCACCAAGGCTGGCGAAGAACTATTGCCATTTGCCGTTACTGCCATCGACTCTGCCGACAACTGCCTACGCCGCATGAACGATATGCAGGCGCTGAAGTGTGGCACCCTCAACATCGGCGTCACCCATTCTTTTAATATGGTGATGCACGAAACGCTGAAGGATTTCATGAAGCTCTATCCAGATATCTTCCTCAACATAGTCTACAAACCAATGACAGAGCTCGTAAATCGCTTGTTGAACCATGAGCTCGACTTCGTGCTCTCGTTCCGTCCTCAGGGCAACTATCCTCTTATCGAGTCGCATCTGCTCTTCGACGATGTGCTCTCTGTGATAGTGCGCCGCGATAGTCCGTTGGCTGCCTACGACAAGATTTCGCTCTCTGTCCTTACCGACTATCCTGCTGTGCTCCCTGCCAAGGGCTTGCAGGCTCGCAACACCCTCGACGACATCCTTTCTGAGACGGGCACCGAGCTAAATGTGCGTGCCGAGATGGACGAGGTAACGCCACTTCTACGCCTTGTGCGCAACACCGGCATGTATACCATCCTCTCATCCTCAGCCACCGAAGATGCCGACGACCTCGTTGCCATCCCTATCAACCACGAGGGTTGCCGTATGGAGGGCTGCGTGCAGATGCTCAAAGGCATCTACAAGAATTCCGCATCCAAGGAGTTCATCCGCATCCTCTGCGAAACCTCCCTCGTCAAAAAGCGCATCACCGATTGGCTTAAGTAATATATATCCAAAAAATCCTCCAGCATATATTTCTCATATATACTGGAGGATTTCTCATTTATACCTTTTTACTTTTTTACCTTTTTACTTTTTTACCCTTCGTCTATATATCTCTTAGTGATATCCTCATAGGCATCAATTCTTCTATCTCTCAAGAATGGCCACCAGCGGCGCACATGCTCGCTATGGTTTAGGTCTACGCTTACTATGGTGCATTCTTCCTCAACCTCCGAGGCGCGATATAGCATTTCGCCCTGAGGTCCTACCACCATGCTGCTTCCCCAGAATTGTATGCCCTTAGTTTGTCCGCTTGGGTCAGGCTCATATCCCACGCGGTTCACCGACACCACAGGCAGTCCGTTAGCCACCGCATGTCCGCGCTGCACCGTTGTCCACGCCTCTCTTTGTCGTTGCTGCTCGTCTTCTGTGTCGCTACTCTCATATCCTATAGCCGTAGGATATATCAGCAGCTCTGCACCCTGCAGCGCCATCAGTCGTGCTGCCTCCGGATACCATTGATCCCAGCACACCAGCACTCCTAACTTGCCAAGACTTGTCTCGATAGGGTGGAAGCCGAGGTCGCCAGGTGTGAAATAGAATTTCTCATAATATGCAGGATCATCCGGAATATGCATCTTGCGATATTTTCCTGCTATGGTGCCATCCTTCTCTATCACCACCGCTGTATTATGATACAATCCTGCGGCTCTACGCTCAAATAGCGATGTCACTATCACCACACCATACTGGCGTGCCAACTCTCCATAGAAGTTTGTCGATGGTCCAGGAATTGGCTCTGCGAGGTCGAAGAGGTTCACATTCTCCGTCTGGCAGAAGTATAGCGAGTTGTGAAGCTCCTGCAATACTATCAACTGTGCGCCATGTTCAGCAAGATTTGCTATGCCCGACGCAAGGCGTGTGATATTTAGCTGTTGGTCTGCAACATTATGCTGCTGCAAGAATCCGATTTTTATCTTCTTCATTTTATCTTTATCTCTTTTTTACTTTTTTACCCTTTTACCTTTTTACCTTTCCCTTCGGATATTGCATTGTCAAGCAATGTATAGAACCATGCTGTCTGATAGCAGCGCAAGCATCCACCGCTATCATCTCGTGCTCAGGGAAAGCCATTTTTAGTATGCGTTCAGCCTCGGCATCATTCTTTGGCTGTCGGTATGTAGGATACACCACCGCACCATTTATTATCAAGAAGTTAGCATATGTAGCCGGCAGTCGTTCGCCATCGTCGTAGATAGCCTCTGGCGAAGGCAATTTCAGCAGTCTATATTCCTCGCCACCATCTTTGCGTAGCGCCTTTAGCTGATTCTCCATTGCCTTCAGGTCTTCATACTGCTCATCCTCCTTGTCGTCGCATCCCATATATAATATGGTGTCGTCGGGAGCTATGCGCACTATGGTGTCTATATGGCCGTCGGTATCGTCGCCCACCAGGTTGCCGTGGTCTAACCATACTATGCGCTCAGCCCTCAGCCTTTTCTTCAGCTCCTCCTCAATCTCCTGTTGTGTCATAGGCTGATTGCGATGTGGAGCCATCAGGCATTGCGAGGTAGTGAATATCGTGCCCTTGCCGTCGCTCTCTATGGCGCCACCCTCCAACACGAAGTCCAGGTTGTCTTCCATCTCCGCCGTCAGTATGTTGTCAGCCTTCAGTCTGCGTCCTATCTCGTTGTCCTTGTCGGCAGCAAACTTCTCGCCCCAACCATTAAACTTAAAGTCCAGCATCTTCAGCTCTCCATTCTCCCTATTGCGAAGCGTTATAGGCGCATGGTCGCGAGCCCAAGTGTCGTTGCTTGGGCACAATGCTATCTTTGTATTCTCCTTCGCCTTTTCCGATAGGCAAGGGTAGAGCATAGCCTCCACCTCCTCAGGATGTGGAGTTGCGATAATCAGCCTTTCGCGCTCAGCTATAGCCTTTGCCATATTCACAAACATCTCGTAGATATCGTCGAGATATGGCGCCCAGTCGGTATCCTTGTGCGGCCATGTCAGCTGCACACACTCCTGTTCCTCCCATTCTGCGGGTAGTATATAATTATCTTTTATCATCTTTTCCTTTTTTCTTTTGCAAAGATAATGCAAACGAGCGCAATGTAAGTTTGCTTACAAATTGCCGAGTGCAGCTTATCTTCTGCAAAGATAATGCTAACGAGCGCAATGTAAGCTTGCTTACAAATTGCCGAGTGCAGCTTATCTTCTGCAAAGATACAAAGATAGTACAAAAAATCAAAAAAGAATTCCCATGTTTGCAAAAGATTTTCTAATTTTGCAATAATCTATGCCAACGCCCCTTCAATTATGCAGGAATCTCCCTGCAAATAGTCGGGATTATCCCATAAAGAATATAGCAGTACTCCCTGCATCCTTTAGCTAAAAATCAAAACCTCACGATGAAACAACAGGTAGTTTATAATCTAGAAGAATTTGCCACAAAATATCATCTTAATGATATCTTTGGCGCCTACGCTGCCCATTTCTCCATTGGCGCAGCCTACAGCTGCATCATCGAGATTGATGCCACCGCCCTTACCAATACCGACTTCTATGCCATGGTGCAAGAGCGCACTCTCTTCACCAAGCTCCTCTTGGTAAAACAGGGTCAATGCCAACTCCAGCTCCATGCCGACACTAATGCAGAAATCCAACACCTTTCTGCCCACCACCTCTTGCTCGTCACTCCTCAAGAAATTGCCACCCTTGTCGACGTTTCTCCCGACTTCGAGGCTGAATGTTGCCTTGTCGACGAGCTCATAGCAAAACAGCCTGGCTGCTATCTGCTTCCTGACGAAAAATACCAGAGTGTGCTCGATATCTTCCATTTCGTGCGCGACATCGTGCGCCATCAGCACATCAACAAAATCGAGATGATAAAGAGTATGTTCAACGTCCTCAAGCTTCTTCTCGAAGAGTTGCCCTATGAGGAGTGCTCCATCTCCCACGACCTTGGCCACAAGAAAGAGGTCTACGAGATATTCCTCCATCATCTCTATCGCAACTTCCGCAAAGAGCGCCAAATACGCTTCTATGCCGACAAGCTCAATGTCTCGTCGCCCTATCTCATGCGTCTTGTCAGAGACATCAGCGGCTCCACCGTCAACGAGCATGTCACCTCTCTTCTCTACAAGGAAATTTGCAATCTCCTCTCTCATTCCGACATGACCATTGGCGAGATTGCCACCCACCTCAACTTCAGCGACCAGAGCGCCCTCACCAATTTCTTCAAGCAGCGCTCCGGCATGACTCCCCTCGCATACAGAAAGCCTCGCCCTCGCTCCCTCTAGCCCTCGCTTCCTATACCCCTGCTCCCTATATATCCTCGCTCCCTCTAGCCTTCGCTCCCTCTACCCCTCGTTCTTTCTCCATCTTCCGTCCTTGTCCGAAGTCGTTTTTACGACTTCGCTTCCTCTTCCTTTCCTATAAAAACAAAGCCTGCAGGCATCATCCTCAATCTTTTTTGGATGCTGCCTGCAGGCTATTTACTCCCCTCTCTTTTGGAGAGGGGCTGGGGGTGAGGCTGTTTTATTAATACGCCTTAATTCTATACATAAATCCGAGCTCTATGCGGTCGGTATTATAATCCTTCAAACCGCACTTGTCAGAATAGTCAAACTTGCGACCTACGTAAGCTAAGAACACTCTGAAATCCTGCTGCTTAGCTGGATAATACTCCAAGCTACCCATATATCCGTAGCTCTTGCGATAATCCTTCAGTTTTTCAATCTTGCTCACGCTTGCTGTCTCATACATTCCCTTCACCATAAGGTTCCAAGAAGGAGCAAACTGCCAGTTAGCCTTTGTGATGAAGCTGTTGTAGTGCACCTTGCCCAAGTAAGCGTTGTCGCCAGCATTATCAGCAAAGCCTGCTGCGCTAAACTCCGAAGAAGCAATCTTCAGACGGTCCAAGTCGTCGAATGCGCCCATATAGTCGAAATACCATTGGAACTTAGGCAAATTAAGCTGCTGACCCAATGTGAGCATACGGCTATATTTGTGCTTTGCCTGAGTCTGAATACCCCAAGCCCAGCGGGTGTTGAGCAAACCATTAAAGAAGCTTCCGTTCCAGTTCACGATATATGTCAACGGATTCTTTGCCTGCTCCAATGCTTCCACCTTGCCTTCTTTGCTCACTACGGTAGCTCCGCTGCCATATTCGTCAACGAATTTACCGTTATTGGCATTGCTTATCTCCACAGCAATCTCTTGCGAAGCAATAGGCTTATAGCTCAATACCACACCTGCCATAAAGTTGTCCATATTGTCAACCATGTCAGAATACTGGTAAATGTACATAGGGTTCTCGTCAAATTCGAAGCCACCCCAAATCTGGCACATCTTACCTGCCGAGAGCGACAACTTATCGTTGAAGTTGTAGCCCACCATCATAATGTCGGTAGCCTTAGCAAAGTTGTCTTCGCCCTTAGCGTCGGTAGCCTTGTTCATACGATGACGCAAGCGATAATAGAGCTTATCTGTCAGATTACCCTTTATCTCCAAGCGGAATTGCTTGTTTGCAATCTTTGTTGTCCAGTCGCCGCTAAGGCTGTTGTGCTCAGCCTGAGCCGAGGCAGCATAGTTGAAGTAAACGTTGAAAGCGTCGTTCTTCTTCTCGATGTTGGTAACTCTCTCTGCTATCGACTGTATATCACCGTCGCTGCCACCCATACGGGTGTTGCCGCCCTGTGCATAAGCTCCCATCGACATAGCGAGAGCTGCAGCCATAAATATCATTTTCTTCATAATTCGTAGTTTTTTTAAGGGTTATCGTTTTTTTTGCTAAAGAGCAATTCCCTATCTATTAGGGTAGGGAATTGCGAGGAGGAATCTTAATTCCGGATTAAGATTATAGAGATGATTTTATTAATACTTCTGGAAGTACTCCTGAATCTTCTGCCAATCCTTGGTCTTGGTGAGAGCCAACATCAAGAGCACGCGGGCCTTCTGAGGGTTCAAAGCCAAAGAAGCCACAAACTGATACTTGGTGTCGTCAACCTCGCCATTCAAACATGTAGGACCAGTAGGAACGCGGCTTGAGCGAACGATGTTGATGCCCTTCTGGCGAGCCTTCAAAGCTACGTCAAACACGTCCTTATAGAAGTTGCCATCGCCAACACCTGCCAATACGATACCGTCAAACTTAGCGTCTACGAATGCCTGCATAGGGAGTGGAGAGCAGTTTGAATAACCGTAAACGATACCCACCTTAGGAAGCTCGTTGAGGTTTTCTACGCTAAATTCGCTCTTTGTAGTGTGCAAGTTTTCAACTGTGCGGTTGTAGATAGCCTCGCTACCATATACATAGCCTATCTTGCCATAGTTGCCACCCTGGAAAGTAGCCACGTCGGTAGTATGAGTCTTGATCACATCCTTGGCATCGAGCAAAATGTTGTTCATAGCACACATCACGCCACGACCCTTAGAGTTTGCACTTGCTGCAGCCACCACAGCACCATAGAGGTTAGCAGGACCATCAGCGCTAATACCAGTACTTGGGCGCATAGAGCCTACCAATACCACAGGCTTGTCGCTGTGAACGGTCAAATTCAAGAAGTAAGCAGTCTCTTCCATGGTGTCGGTTCCGTGAGTCACCACTACGCCGTCGTAACCCTCGTTGTTCAACAATTGGTTAATTCTCTTAGCCAATTTCAACCACACCTGGTCGTTCATATCCTGCGAACCAATATTTACGAGCTGCTCGCCTGATACCTCTGCTATATCGAGCATCTGAGGCACAGCGTCGATCAACGACTGGACACCCACCTGTCCTGCTGTATAAGCAGAGCCTGTAGCCGAAGTTCCTGCACCAGCGATGGTGCCACCTGTTGCGATAATACGTACCTTAGGTTTTGCAAACGCAACTGCCACTACCAATACGAGGAGTGTCATCAAGGAAAAAAATCTTTTGTTCATAACATTTAGGTTTTAAAGGTTTAAAAAATATATGTTTACTGTTAATAGCCATCTTCTTGGAAGTTAAAGAAGTTATCGCTCCCTTCTTTCTTCCTACATAAACTGGATAATCAAATATCCCACACCTATCGACACAAAGGTGGTGATAAAGCCAGCCACCTGGAATGAGTGGTTTACCACAAATCTGCCTATATGCGTAGAGCCCGTGCGGTCGAAGTTGATAGCAGCCACCGTGGTAGGGTAGTTAGGCAAGAAGAAATATCCATTCACCGCAGGGAACATTGCCACCAAAGCCAATGGCGCTATGCCCAAGCCTATGCCCAAAGGATAGAGAGTGCGCACCGTTGCCGCCTGCGAGAATAGCATTATCGACATAAAGAATAGCGCTATGGCAAACAAGAACGGATACTGGGTAACCACGTTTGCTATATGCTCCTTAAAGAATGCCAAGTTGCCATTAAAGAAGGTGTCGCCCATCCATGCAATACCGAATATCGCCACCATGGCGTTCATGCCGGCACCAAACACGTTGCCCTTCACAGCATCGTGCACATTAGCCTTGCCAACCACCAATATCAGCGCAGCCACCGACATCATGACAATCTCTATCGTCTCAGGCATCGTCACTCTGTGCAACATGCCATCCACCATAAACGATGGGCGAAGCGAAGGCACACTTCCGAATACCACCACCATCAGCACGCCCAACAAAAATGCCACCACAGCATACTTGGCGCGAGGGTTCGGATTCTTTATCATCTCGTCTATCAGCTTGCTGTCGTGCTCAGGGTCTATAATGCCCTTTGCCACGCGCTCCTTATACACCTCGTCGTCTACCAGCTCCTTGCCAATACGGTTCTGCACAAACGCAGCCACCAATATCGCTATCAGCGAGGCTGGAATACATATTATCATCACATCCTTCAGCTCTATGCCAGCGCCACCCAGCAAGTCGGTACTGATAATGGCTGCCGTAGCTGCCGATACCGGACTGCCCGTGATGCCCAGCGAAGCCGCTATCGTAGCCACGCTCAATGGTCGCTCAGGTCTAATCTTCGAGTTTGTCGCTATCTCCGAGATAATAGGCAATATCGAATAGCAAGTGTGGGCTGTTCCTGCAACCAAGCAAAACAGCCATGTTGTCAACGGACCAAAATAAGTGATGTGAGTAGGATGTTTGCGCAAGAATTTCGCAGCCAATCCCACCAGATAGTCCAAACCGCCAGCTGCCTGCAGAGCCGCAGCCGCTGTGATAACCGAAACAATTATCAGCATCACGTCTATTGGTAGGTTTCCTGGCTTCATTCCGAATACGAATACCAGAATGAAAACACCCACCATACCATAGATGCCGAGTCCGATTCCACCAACTCTTGCGCCCTTAAATATCAGGGCCAACACTATGGCGAATTGTAAAAGGATCAAAGCTGTCCCCATAAGATCTTACTGTTTTTTAAAGATTTATATATTGTATAAAGGTTAATATTCTCTTATCTCAGCGCCATTCAATCCTCGCGCTGATTATCTGTGCCTTGTGTAGTATAGTCGAAAGGGTAGGTTCCAAAAAGATTCCTTAGGTTTCTTGCCATTCTTGCTTTTAGCCTTTATTTTAGCCTTGCTTTGCTTAGCCATTCTTGCTTTTTAGCCTTTATTTAGCCTTGCTTTGCTTAGCCATTCTTGCTTTTTGCATAGCCTTCATGTCCGCAGGTATTTTCAGAACCCACCTTCATTCAACTATTAATAGCCGAGGACTCTTCCCCGTAATTGTAATTATGAATTTATATGTTATAATAGAGTATGATTCTAATGTTTAGTGTTTAGTGTTTAGTGTTTAATGTTTAGTGTTTAATGTTTAGTGTTTATTGCTTATAGTGTAATTACTATTTTGCTTAATATATCCATTCGCTTATGGCATTCCTTATGTTTATTGCTTATTTATCTATTTCTTATTCTTATGTTGCAAATATAGACCTTTTTTTCAATATTCTTTTATATAATCCCAACAAAAATTTGCAAAATCCTATTTTTTTGTAAAAAACCTCTCTTTTCCCCTCTTTTCCCCTCTTTTCCCTCCTTTTCCGCCTCCTTTCCCCTTCTCGCTTTCCCTCATCCCTAACCCCTCAAGTCTAATCACTCCCCTCTCCTTTGGAGAGGGGCTGGGGGTGAGGCTTCTTGGTGAGGCTTCCTAAAAAAGGCCTGCAGGCATCATCCTCATTCAGATGTGCCTACAGGCTTCTCACATACATTTATATCAGGAATAGCAATTGTTATCCTTTTTTTATTTCAACCGACAATTTAATCATCAAATCCCCCTTTTTTCCTCCCCCTCAAGTCTAATCACTCCCCTCTCCTTTGGAGAGGGGTCGGGGGTGAGGCTGTTTGGGTGAGGCTGTTTGGGGGTGAGGCTGTTTTTCTTACTTCAAGCTAAACTTATGCGACTGCAGCATATGCTTAGGATCCAGCGCCTCGTCGAGCTCCTCCTTAGTCATGAGGCCCTGCTCAATCACGATATCATATACCGAGCGACCAGTAGCATGCGCCTCCTTAGCCACCTTGGTGCTGCTCTTATATCCGATGATAGGGTTCAGCGCCGTAACGATACCGATGCTGTTTCTCACCATCTCGTAGCAACGCTCCTTGTTAACTGTGATACCCAGCACACACTCCTCAGTCAGAGTCTCGATAGCATTCTTCATCCAAGTCAAACTCTCAAACAAGCTTGCTGTGATGATAGGCTCCATCACGTTCAGCTCCAGCTGACCAGCCTCGGCAGCAAAGCTCACGGTAGTATCGTTGCCGATAACCTTGAAGCAAACCTGGTTAGTAACCTCAGGAATCACAGGGTTCACCTTGCCCGGCATGATAGACGATCCAGGAGCCTTAGGAGGAAGATTAATCTCGTTCAATCCGCAGCGAGGACCCGAAGCCATCAATCTCAAGTCGTTGCAAATCTTCGACAACTTAATAGCCAAACGCTTCAAAGCCGACGAATAGCTAACATAAGCGCCAGTATCAGGAGTAGCCTCCACCAAGTCTTGAGCCGAAATGAAGTTTTCGCCCGTGAGCTTGCTCAAGTTGGCAGCACAAAGCTTGGCAAAACCAGGCACCGCATTCAGTCCAGTACCGATAGCCGTACCGCCCATGTTGATCTCGTGCAGCAACTTCACGTTGCGCTCCAAGTTCAAAATCTCCTCCTCCAGGTTGTTGGCATAAGCATTAAACTCCTGACCGAAAGTCATAGGCACAGCATCCTGCAACTGGGTGCGACCCATCTTTATCGCGTCGTTATATTCCTCAGCCTTATAGCGGAAAGCGCTAATCAAACCAGTCAAAGCACCTACCAAGTGTGCATTCATACGTATTAAAGCCAATCGGATAGAGGTAGGGTAAGCGTCGTTGGTACTCTGACCGCAGTTAGCGTGGTCGTTAGGAGAGCAATATTGATATTCGCCCTTTTCGTGGCCCATGATTTCGAGCGCACGGTTAGCGATAACCTCATTGACATTCATGTTAACCGAAGTTCCGGCACCACCCTGAATCATGTCGATAGGGAAGTTCTCGTGCCATTTTCCGTCAACAATTTCCTTGCAAGCCTGAATCATAGCACTTGCTATTTCGTCGCTGATCACACCCAGCGAGTGGTTAGTCTGCGCAGCCGCCATCTTCACTAAAGCATTAGCGATGATGAAGTCGGGATAGTCGCGCATAGTCTTGCGTGAGATATGATAGTTGTTGATACCGCGCTGAGTTTGTACTCCATAAAGTGCATCAGCAGGAACCTTGAGCTCACCCAAAAGGTCAGCTTCAACTCTAAAATTCTTTTCGTTAGTCATAGTGGTTATAATATTTAAGTTATTACTATTTCCTTTTATTGTTGTTTCTCTTCCTCGTTTGCAAAATTACACCTTATATTCCGTATTCCATTTATAAAAAGTGAACCTTAATTTGTAAAAACCAAACTCTTTTCCATTTTCACCACTCTCCAACCTCTTTATCCTCCAATTTATTGCTCTTACAGTATAAATAAATATAAATAAACAGTAAGAAAACTCTTTTGATGCAAATGTTTTTCTATCTTTGCCCCAAATTATAGAAATAGAAATTAGATCAAAATGAAATATCGTATTTATAGCATAGCAATCTCGCTCATCTTTGCTTCCACCATATATGCGCAAAGTGCTGAAAGGGTAGTACCTTTCAAGTATGGCAACATGGATAGTTGGGTGATAAGAAACATCAAAGAATCAAGCATTATTGGTGGAAATAAAAAGGTGGTCTACGCCATTGGGCCATCAATGACCATTAATGGCAACAATCCCTACACCAACAAGGGTGGTTCCCCGTGGGCTACATCAAATGTGTTGGCACACGTTTCCGGTATCTATAAAACAAACAATTCTGTATATCGCGACAAACATGAGAATGGTTACTGCGCTAAGCTCGAAACCCATATCGAGAAAGTGAAAGTGCTTGGACTCATCAACATAAAAGTGCTTGCTGCAGGTTCTCTCTTCTTGGGCGACGTGCGCGAACCTATCACAAGTACCAAGGATGGCCCGAAAGCCATCAATTGGGGCATACCTTTCTGCCAACGCCCCAAGGCTCTACGCTTCGACTACAAGACATCATTGCCTAATGTTGCCAATCGCATCAAGCAGAATGGCTTTAGCAGCGCCTCTATAGTTGCCGGTCGCGACCATGCAGTTGCTGTGCTCTATTTGCAAAAACGCCACGAGGATGCTCAGGGCAACATCACAGCAAAGCGCGTGGGAACGATGGTTGTGAAATTCACTAAAAGTTCTAATGGATGGGTCAATGATGCCACATACACCATCCACTATGGCGACATTCGCCACATGGCAGGCTATGATGCTTCGCTCATGGGACTGCGCAGCTGCGACTATGCTCGCAACAGCAAGGGCAAGAGAGTTATCGTTAGAGAAACCGGATGGGCGGCTGCCAACGAAACTCCATCGCATCTCATCTTGCAGTTCACATCAAGTCATGGCGGAGCATACATCGGCACTCCTGGCAACACACTCTGGATAGACAATGTGGCATTAGTATACTAAATAAACACCTGTTCTCAGTTTACCCACCTTATTATATATATACATATTATATATACATACACATATCATCCATATGAAACTCTCACTACTCACATGCCTTGCATGGCTTCTCTTTTCTGTTCACAGCATGGCGAGCAATACCGACTCAGCCTTCATACAGCATGCCTCGACAGAAGTGTTACAGGCTAATACCATAGTAAAAGCCGATGAGAATCCAGACGAAACCATTGAGGCGAAAAAACAGAAATCGCTCATCACTAAGTTGCTCGACTATTTCAACGATGCTAACAAAAAAAACGATAAGCGATTTGATTTTAGCATTATCGGCGGTCCACACTATGCCACCGACACTAAGCTTGGTTTAGGACTTGTGGCTGCAGGTCTCTATCGTTCCGACCATGCCGACTCGCTACTCATGCCGTCGAATGTCTCGCTCTTTGGCGATATTAGCACCGTAGGCTTTTATCTGCTCGGAGTGAGAGGCACCCATATCTTTCCACACGACCGATACCGTGCCACATACACACTCTACTTCTATTCCTTCCCTTGTAAGTTTTGGGGAGTGGGATTCGACATGGGCGATAACGACGACAACCAGAGCGACATGAAGCGATGGCAAGTACACCTTAATGGAAGCTTCATGTGGAACTTAGGCAACCATCTTTTCTTTGGACCATCGGTAGCCTACGACTATATCATAGGCAAAGACATAGAGCGCCCCGAACTCTTAAATGGCATGGATAGGCACACAGCCAACTATGGCGTGGGCTTCTCCTTCATGTTCGACAATCGCGATAACCTCACCTTTCCGCATAGTGGCTATTTCGTCAACCTCATACAAATGGTGCGCCCACGATTTCTCGGCAACCAATATGCCTTCGCCACCACGCAACTGCAGCTTAACGCCTATAAGCAACCATGGCGTGGCGCTGTGCTAGCAGAAGATGTGCGCTCCACATTCAACTTCGGAAATCCATCGTGGGGCATGATGGCACAACTTGGAGGCAGCAATGCCATGCGTGGCTACTACGAAGGCAGATATCGCGACAAACACATGATACAAGCCACCATTGAACTCCGACAGCATATATGGAAACGTAACTCCATCACCACCTGGGTTGGAGCAGGCACCGTGTTCCCAAAGTTTAGTAAAATCAGATGCAGAAACATCCTGCCCAACTTCGGACTCGGCTATAGATGGGAATTTAAGAAAAACGTAAACGTGCGTCTCGACTATGGCTTCGGCAAGAGCGGTCAGAGTGGCTTTCTCTTCAATATCAACGAAGCCTTCTAATACCCACTCCTCACCGCCATTATTCTCTCCCCCTATACACACTCGTACATAAAAACAATATATAAATCAGTAACATGAAATCCCTCAACAAATTCATATACATCTACGCCGTTGTAGCATTAATCATCCCCAACCTGGCACTATGCTTTAGCGAGAGCCTCAAACCATGGGCAGCCCTTGCCAACATCCTGTTGCCATGCGCCATCTACATGGTGTTGATGAGCCTAAGTCGCAAGGCAGGGAAAATGGTATGGTGGCTCTTCTTGCTCATCTTCTTCGCAGCCTTCCAAATAGTACTCCTCTACCTCTTTGGTAAAGGCGTCATAGCCGTAGACATGTTTCTAAACCTGGTAACCACAAACCCTGGAGAAGCCATGGAATTGCTCGACAATCTCATACCTGGCGTAGCAAGCGTCTTCATTCTCTATCTGCCATTGCTCGTATTAGGAGTGGTTTCAATACGAAACCACAACGCACCAGTATTATCTTTAGAATTCAGAAAGCGCTGTCGTAAGTGGGCTGCAGCTATAGCCTTAGTCGGTTGTGGCTGTGTGGCTGTAGCCAATGCTACCATCCCTTGCTATAGCGTGCTCGATGACATGTATCCTGCCAATGTGTTCTACAACCTCCACCTCGCCATCAAGCGCAATAATGCATCCATCAACTACAAGCAAGCTTCAGCCAACTTTCGTTTCGACGCTCAAACCACACACCAAAACGACTCGTGCGAAGTTTACGTCATGGTGATTGGCGAAACAGCACGCGCCATGAACTTCAGTCTCTATGGCTATCATCGTCCCACCAACCCCAGCCTCACCACCATCGACCATTTGGTGGCATTCGACAATGTTACCACACAGTCAAACACCACCCACAAGAGTGTACCCATGCTCCTCTCGCCAGCCTCTGCTACCGACTTCGAACGTCTATTTTGCGAAAAAGGCATTCTGGAAGCCTTCCGAGAAGCAGAATTTCATACCGTTTTTCTTAGCAATCAGCGCCCCAACCACTCATTTATCGATTTCTTAGGCCAACAGGCAGACCAATGGCTCTTTCTGAAAACAGGCGATGCCAACAACCAAGGCAGACAACTATCAGAGGCTATTAGCCCAGACAGCAACTTCTATGATGCAGCCTTGCTCCCACTTATCGACCAAGTGTTAGCTCAGAAACGCAAGAAAGAATTCATAGTGCTCCACACTTACGGCTCTCATTTCAACTACAAAGAGCGTTACCCGCGCAATATGGCTTACTTTAAGCCCGACACTCGCTGTGAAGCAAAAAAAGAAAATCGCCCCCATCTCATCAATGCATACGACAACACCATACGCTATACCGACTATGTGCTGAGTGGTGTGATAGCTCGACTGAAGAAACACGGCGGAATGTCGGCAATGCTCTATACGAGCGATCATGGCGAAAACATATTCGACGATAACCACAATCTCTTTTTGCATGCTTCGCCCAGAGCTTCCAACTACGAATTGCATGTCCCCTTCTTGGTATGGACATCGCAGAGCTACCGCCAACAGTTGCCCCACGTTGTACAAGCGCTTTCTGCCAACCGCCACAAGCAGGCGCAGAGTAGCCGTTCAGCCTTCCACACCATGCTTACCCTCGGAGGCATCTCTACGCGCTATCTGCAAGTTCAAAAGTCGTTGGCAAGTATACAATACCAACCTGCTCCTCTTCTCTATCTCAACGATCACAACGAGGCTATTCGGCAATGAACACCTACTTATGCATTAATCTTTCGCAAAATTGAGCCGTTGGTATCTATTTATGTTTTTGGAGGGGGAGTATATCTTAACTGCACCCCAAAAGTGAAGTGAACTAAAAAAGCAATTCGTCTGATAAAGACGAATTGCTTACACAGAATCATTCAATGATACAATAAAAGCATTTAGAAAACTCTCAAATATAATCTTTTTGTTAATAGATGTTTGTAAAAGTAGACATGAATAATATTTTTCTCTATATTTGTCAATAAAATAATTAATCTAATGACATCAAACCAATTTTCCATCCGATTGCATGAAGCGCGCAAGATGATGGGGCTAAGCATGGAAAAACTTGCAGAGCTTACAGGCGGCATCATCACCAAGCAGAGCATTTCTCGCTATGAGAAAGGGCTCATGCTTCCTAAGCGTGTTGCCAAATTGGCTATGGCTAAGGCGCTAAACATTAGCGATAGCTATTTCGATGGAACCAATATTTCTATCGATGTGCCTATGCTTCGCACCACCTCCAATGGTAAGTTATCCGAAGACGAATTGCAAGCTTTGGAAGCAAAACTCTCGTTTTGGGCAGAGCAGTATCTAGCCAAGGAGAAAGAAGCAGGATTCCCTACACAATTTAACAACCCTATAGAAGGTACCAAGATTTCAACGTTAGAAGATGCCATTCATGCAGCTGATCTTCTTCGTGAGAAGTGGCATTGTGGTGATGGACCTATCGCCAGCATCCTGCGGCTTTTGGAAAGTATTGCTGTCCGGTAAAACTCCAAAGAGCATAAAAATCCTCCCCGAAGCCCCGTA
>OKRS01001164.1_pt1 | contig 17871 bp, 15 predicted proteins | sample 1601191 | NCBI WGS metagenome assembly OKRS01 (sample SAMEA3541509, study PRJEB24748) | human gut metagenome | biome: human gut; feature: human-associated habitat; material: faeces | place: China | collected 2012
ACCATAGCAGCACCATGCACAGGCGGAGGCATGTGCATGATAAAAAGTATCTTTGATTTATACATATGTGTCTATTTGTTTAAAAAAAAGACAAAAAAATCTTAGAAAAAGCAAGGTATTGTCATAGTACCTTTATTATAATATTTATCACACATTTTTATATACAATCTATAATACCATTAGTTTTTGCTGTTTCAAGAACAGAACTATAACCATTCTGAACATTACCGTACAAAGCAACATAATACTTAGCACGTGATATAGCTACATACATCCTATTATGCCAAGCAAAATTCGTAAATTGATAATGATTTCCTTTATCATTATTCTCAGGAGGAACCCTTCCCTTATCTACTCCGATAATAAACACGGCATCAAATTCAAGTCCTCCAACATAATCTACAAATCCTACAATATACTTATTGTCATTTACAGCTAATTTTACTGTATTATAATCATTTCTACTTTTTAATTCCACATGAGGTTTATTGCCATTTCTTAGATATTTCAAAATCTTGTTTAACAACACCATGTCAGTAGAAGCTATCAAAATGTCAGATTTCTTAAGTTTATGCTCTCGACAATATTTATCAACATCCACAATAGCCTGTTCTATCATGTTAGAATCTGTACAAGAAAGAGTGTATGACGGTTTTTTACATTTCTTATCATCTTCAGATGTAAAAGAAGAAGAACAATAATCCAATGGATTTTCAAAATGTGTAAAAAGTGTTACATTTGAAGATAGTACATTGAAAGCAAGATTTACGATGTCTGGAGAGGAGCGAAATATCGTATTTAATTTTGTTTTTTGAGTTGTACCGTCTTCTAAAGAAGACAATTCGTTTTCCGTAAAACCAACCTCACCTGTATTTTGAGACTTATCCAAGACATAAACAATATGGTTCTTGACTTGCGGTTTGTTTAAATAATGAAAGACCGATAACTCATTAAAATTAAACAAATGTGCCTCATCTATAAAACAAGCATCATAACCTTCTTTTATGCTTCGACGTTTCCATATTGGAGTGTCAAGTTGTCCTAAAGCTGAGAGAGTAATATCATCAGTATCAAAGAGACCACTTCGCTCCAATGATATTTGATATTTTTCAAATACTTGGGAAATAAACATTCTATCTTCATTTGATTGCAAAGGCAGACCCAATATAGGACGCTCTATTTGTTTGTACTTTTCAATATTTCCATCAGCCCTACCCTTAATCACAACAGAAATCTCATATTGTAATAGATCAAGAATATCATTCAACTGAGTATTATTTATAAAATTTACAAACTCTTTTGAGCAAATAATCTCATAACCATTCCATGTGCTATCCTTTATTTGAGAATAAGCCTCCTCTATCATCATAAGTTGATAACCTTTTGATATACCAGCATCTTTATCAATCAACTCAGTATCGTATATAATATTAGCTCCTAAATTGTCTTTGCTCCATTCCTGTAACGTGGTAATAAGAATAGAAATACTAGGATGTGAATCTATTGATTCCAAATGTTTCTCAAAAGAAGGATATATTGCATTAAAAAGATCTTTTATTCTTTCTTTTGTAGCAATTGAATGAGTTATAAATATTATTTTGTATGGAAATCCTTCTTTTTTCGCCTTCTCTAATAAATAGATACATCTTAATATTAATGACAAGGTCTTTCCTGAACCTGCAGGACCTTCCAATCGCTCGGCGCCTTTAATAGGTCTAGAAATAAATGCCTTTTGAGTCTTTGTTAAATAATCATCCCATTCTCCATATTGCATAGGAGAGTTAATAGAAAGATTTGGCTTTTCTATTGTTGAAACAACTAAACTGTCAACTTCAGCATTTTCCTTTTGATCGCTAATAACAGATATTCCCGATAAATCAGAAACGGCCTTATTCAAATTTGTTTGAACAAAATTACCAGTGTCATTTCCAAAATAATAAGCAACCAAAAAATTTTGCTCCTTGCGGTTTTGTTTGGTTGAATTTTTGTCCAACAACACTTTCTCCACATTGTGAGTAGCAGTAAAAGGATATGGATAAACGATAGCTGTTTCAGGTGACAAATTATACTCACAAGGGGCTAACGGTTGGCCATCAAAATAATGAATTGCATATTTAATCGTTTTCTGAAAAATTGTGATTACTGATTCAGGATTTTGTTGGTTAAAACCATTAAAAGTGGTCAAGTCATACAATAATCCCTTTTTCTTATCAAATGATTTGGTATAAAAAATTATTCCTCTTTTATCTATTTCCTTAACAAATATTTTGGGATGCTCCCATTTAACATTATTGCGCATTAGAATATCGCAAAGCTGTTCGCTCTGTGAAAATTCAGCACTTTGGAAACTTCTTCCTGATGCAAATTCCAATAAAGCATCATATGTAAAAAGTATATAATTGTAGTCCATAATTAGATATCTTTTAATCGCTCTGATAATAATACTGCTGTTGTAGAATCTCGATCATCCACCCCTATTCTACAAAAGTTATGTGAAAATCGTTGCAAGATATGTTCTATAAAAGGTGAATTCACTTCTGTACAAACTTGGTAAAGAACATCATAATCGGATGTATATTTTAGTTCGTCATATGTTTTGTTCAATTCCGAAACATTCATTCCTTTACATATTTTTTGAGATGTTTCATAACTTATTCGTTTCAAATCCCTAAGTAAAACAACTTTAGGTCTTCCTCTACCATTTTCCCAATCATCAATCAAATAATATGCAGGCAAATCATCTTTTATGAGGTTATCTATTAGTCTCTTTTGTGTATCTGATTTATGATAATGATTTTCAAAGTCTCTTTTTTTCACGTCATCATTAAATAACAGTTTAGCTTTGTTTATAAAACTTAATCGCTTAGATTTATCTACAATCACTTTTTCTGCTATTTTTTCATACAAGAGATAGTCTTGTAATCCTGATGGAACTTTATATTCATTACACATCTGGATGAACTTTTCTTTATTTTTTACTGTCCATTTGTTCCAAAGATAAGAAATCCCATCACAACAAAACCAATCATCAAAATCAACTATAGGCAAGTAATGAACTGAATTCACTGTGCCAGATCACAACGAGGTGTAATTATTAGGCCATAAATTACAAGATTAGTACTGTAGTTTTCAGCTATGCAATTATTAATGATAGAACCTTGCGTCAAGATTCTTGACATTCTGTAAGGTTTATAAAATTGTCTCATTATACAACTTTTCATATTCCTTTTGCATCTTCTCCAAAGAGAAGTGCTCAAAAGCAAACTTATAAGCTTTATCTGCTAACTCTTGATAATCAAGCGACAGCAATTTGTTCTCAAACAAAGCAACGAAATCATCCACCTTATTATCTGATACTTTAAGTGGCCAATCTTCAGGAAGAGTTTCATCAATGCCTGCACACCAATTTACTATGACTGGAGTTCTTGCCATAGATGCTTCTATGGATGTTAAACATAAACCTTCATGATTAGAAGGCATAAACAAGAAATCGAAAGAGCCTATATATTGAGACAAACCATACACCTTGTCATATAAAGATATGTAATCTTTACCTCCCAATGATTCTTTAACCTTTTGCTCCAAACTTCCACTTCCGACAATATGGAAATGATAACGTCCGTCATCCTTCAAAGCAGTAACTACCGCTATTAGCTGGTCAATTCCTTTTTGTGGTTCAAGCCTTCCTGCAAACAAAACATTCACTTTTCCCTTAACTAAATGAGGAAAAGTCTTTTGCTTCATTTCCTTAATGCCATTATATATCAAGGGAATATCGTGTTGTCCATACGATTTCTCATAAGCGTCACGTACAGCTTTTGATATGGCAACATTACAATTATGCTTCAAGTAGAAACGTTCCACCATACTTCCTATCCTTTTCCAACCATTCCACAATTCTGTATTATGAATTGTACGGACATATCTGGTTTTTATCCAGAAATACATCCATGACAGTTTTCTAAACAAGCACAAAGATAGGTCTGGAATTTCCGTATGAGAATGAATAATATTGGGTCTGTATTTCAGATAAATAAAAGAGAACCACAAAGGAAAAAGCAAAATGGCCAACTTGCTATGAGATATAGGAGAAGTATGATACATAATGCCATGTTCCTCCAATTCACGCTTCATTTTCACAGAGAATTCCGAATTACCTTTTGATACCTCTACAATGTGGTATTCGATATTTTTATTTGAGGATTCTGCAACGTTAAGAGCCACTCTTTCCGCCCCCCCCCAACTTCAAGGTGACTTATCACATGAAAGACTCTTAACACTTTTCTGTTAATTTCTTCTTCCATAGACTTCATGGCATCTGCAAAAGTTATGAACATCTTGGATAATCTTGCTGAATCTATGGGCAATTGGCAAGCTTTATCTATTTGCTTGGCAATATCTTCCACAGAGTAAGGATCTGTAAGAAACCCGTTTACACCTTCCTTTATCAGACATGCGGATCCTGCAAGCTTAGAAATAACACAGTTACAACCACCAAGTAACGCTTCATTGGTAACAGCGCCAAAAGCCTCCATTGTACTAGGCAATACAAACACATCAGTGCAACAATACCAAGCAGTAAGGTTAATACCATTTTTACGACCTACAAACTCAACATTGACATTAAGCTCTTTTGCCTCATTCTCAAGACTTTCTCTCAATAAACCTTCACCAACGATTATCAACTTGTAATTAAATGAAAGCAACGAACAAGCCTTTAACAGGCTGGATAAGTTCTTAACGTCAACCAAACGTCCCACAAACAGGAGCGTTTTCACTCCATCAAGCTCATAATGTTTTTTATATTGTTCTGCTTTTGCTCTTACATCGTCATTAATACAAGCCGTGTTATCGTCAGTCAATAAAGGCATGAATATGCCTTTGTGATAATGTTGCTGATACCAAGTCTGTGCACGAGAATCCAACAAAATCAAATTGTCCATAAAAGGCATACATAATTTACGAGACCATGCATGAAAGCGAGAAAAGCCTTTACCTATCAACATAGCATAGCTATCATCACATTGTGATATTATCTTGTATTTATATCCAAATAGTTTCTTTATCAGTATTACCTGCATTGCAAGGAAAGAAAACTCAGGAACCATTATAAACTCCGGCTTATTTTCCTTTATCAGTTTTCGAAGTCCCCATACTACTTGACGGTCACCCATCAGTCGAGTAATTTTCAAATATTTTGGAATAAAAGTACATTTCTTCTCCAGTTCTTCTGTGGAGAAAAGCTGACCTTCAAAACCTTTTAACTGAAAATAAATATCACAATTCATATGCTCGGATATATAGTTATAATAATCCAAGCGATATGGTGCCAGCAAGACACCTAAATATAGATTTCGCATATAAACGACTATTTTAATATAATATAACTACTCAGTATTCCTACTTAATTTTTCAATATAAGTAACCGAGCAATCTGAGTAAATACATATCAATTAAAATACTTATAAACAAATTTCTTAAATATTGATAAATATGGAGCGACATAGCCCATAACAAAAGAAAGAGTATTATGACCTGTTTTCACTCTAACCCATTCTTTGGGACATATATCGAATTTATAGTGTCCATGTGGAATTGGCCAAATAGAAGGACAAAAAGTATTTTTATCAATGCCTTTAACATCCATCAAAGCTGCCATAATACTAAATGAGCTATTACAAACAATATGATAGTCACATTTAGAAATTAAAGAAAAGTCTTCCAAGAGAGAAGCATGCAAAGTCTCACAATCATATTTACTCTCGAAACTTGATACAAGTTTACTATATCTGTCATAAAACACTAAAAATATTATTTTCTGAGATATATTATTATCTAAAACTTTTTTTGCGGCATTTTGCCAATAATCAGATGAAAGCATATATCCTTTAACTCGATAATCCAAGGCGTTTCTAAAGTGTACAGAACAAAACTTAGCGTCAGGATATTTGTCCTTCAACATTTTTATCGTTCTATTTGTTTTCTCATCTATATCAGATGGCATTTTAAACCAATCCTGTACATCTTTAAGCCTATGAGTAAAATATTTTGGCGATATATAATGTCCTAGCATTAAAGTATTATCATTAACCTTTAATGCTCCCTCTTCTACATCACTTCGACTATCGATAGTTATGTTTTCCTTGTAAACAGAATAACCATCTGGCACTTCTTGTACAGTTTCTTTTGCAATATCTGCAAATATTGAAGTTAAGGTGTTGCCATATTTCTTATCAGTGTCATTCTTGAGGAATTGATTATTATATTCTCCCAGTATTTTAAAGTCATAGCCTTTATCTAAGGCTATAGACTTTACAGAAGCATAGGCAAACATCTGATTGCCTAATTGATCGCTTAGTTTACATATAATCATAATTTTATCTTTTTATGTTTTTCAATTTATGAATAAAAGAATATACATTAGTAGGTTTTATTGGCAGAAACATAAACCATCCGAATAAGACGGATTGTAGTTTACGTGAATTTCGCAATATATAAGCGAGCTTTCGGTTTTTATTACAAAAGATATTTACATCAGCCAAAACATCCTTGTCCATATTATGCGAAACTTCAAAGAAAGCCAAAACGATATCACTTAAACATGCACAAACAAGTTTTATATCATTATGATGAACCTTTGAATTCAAAAATAGAGAATAACTATTAATAATCTTCATCATATCATAAACCCTCTTAGGATTTTTAATCTGAGTTATTGACCCTTCTCTTTGTAAATAATGATACAAAGGTTTATGGCAAATCCTCATACTAATAGCACTATAAACCACTCTCGGCATCAATTCATAATCCTCGTGCAAAATACCTTCATAGAAATCAAAATGGTTTTCATTCCAAAAAGTTCTCCTTATGATATAAACAATAGCCATAAATGCAGGATGCAGCCCCATCAATTGTTTACCGCTACCCGTATTAATACTTATATCTGTATCACTTACAGATTCGCTATCCGTTTTATTAAAAAATAACGTGGACGTATATATAGCATCGGGATTATCCTTTAGTAAATCCAATAAACACTTGATACTATCAGTTTCTATCCAATCATCCGAATCGATACACCAAAAATATTGTCCTACCGAATTCTTAATACCATAATTGCGAGCAGAACTTAAACCTCCATTGGGTTTCTCCAAAAGATGAAAATTCTTTAGATTTTCAAAATCTACACAGTTTTTTAATACATCTACACTTCTATCTTTTGTTCCGTCATTTACAAAAATCACTTCATATAAATCCGGAGAACAGGTTTGTGCCAATAAGCTTTCCGCACATTTACGTATGTAATTTTCAACATTGTATATAGGAACAATAACTGATAGTTTTATTTTATCCGTATTGTTATTTATAATATTTTCGTCCATGAAGTTGAGCTATAATATTAACAAAAAAATCTCTTATGAAAACAGGCATACAAGATCTGACGATTATAAATATCAATTTATCCGTATTACCTATATCCATTTTATCTAATTTCACATTCTTTGCATCATTGAGTATTCTATAACGCAGATATCGTTCCAAACGATATTTCTTATAATATGCATAACGAATATATGAAATTTTATATTTCATAAAATCTGACCTAAACCACTCTGCATATTGAGCACTAGGATGTTTCTCTACTAAGGAATTGCGTAAATTCAAAATAGTGTCATTAGACGTATTAAGTTCATCATAAGGCCTTAATCTTGTCATGAGAGAACCTTCTGTTTCTACATAATTATAATATGCTACATTCCTATATTCAATTGAGTTTGCAGCATTCAAAAATGTCAATGTAAAAATCATGTCCTCGCGTAATGAGATTCCTATAGGAAAATGTATTTTATTATTGCGAATTATGGAAGCCTTGAACATCTTATTGAATGTCCATCCCATCAAGTCTCCCTTTTCTATAGAATATGCTTTGTCTATAAACGAGCCTTCAATGTTTCTTTCTAATAAAAATTGTTTTTTGCAAGAGTTAGAACATCTATATATTCCTTGGAAAATAACATCTCCTAATTTACCATCGAAATACGAAGAAAGAAATTGAGGGGAAACCCAATCATCACTATCAATAAAAGTAATCCAATCTCCTATAGAAACATCAATACCCTTATTACGTGCAGCACTTACTCCCATATTTTTCTGAGAATACACAAAGAACCTCTGATCGAAAGCTGCAAATTTATTACATATAGACAAAGAAGAATCAGTAGCACCATCTACTATTAGCAGGCATTCAAAATTATTCCAAGTCTGTTGTTGTATACTTTCCAGACATTTGGCCAATGTTTTTTCCGCATTATACACTGGCACTATAATGGAAACCTTATCCATATATATAACTTTTAAGTTTTACTATTATCATTTCTATCTTCCATCTTAAGCGTAGATATCTGATATCCTTAAACTGCATTAGGCGTAACATATCCTTCATTGCTTTTTTTTCTTTCTCATTAAGCAACATACGGTTATCCCATAAAGAATATACCAGAAATCCATATTTAAGACCCATACATACGCCATGCATCTTATCTTCGATATCATAAGATTCTATAATTGCAATATGTTGAAACGTGATTTTAATTCTCTCACGTGGATTCTTATAAAATTTATTCATAGCAGAATTACCATGAATATAATAATTATAACATCCGATACCACATAAAGCATAACTTTTTATGTTATGGAATATCGAAGAAAAGAACAAGAAATCTTCAGAAATTGCAACGCCTGGAATAAAGCGTGATGTACCAATGACACGCCTTGCTATAAGTTTATCCCATAATGCTCTTTGCGGTTTATTAACCCAAAGGAATGCGATATCATCCCAATTATCATATATCTGATTCTTTACTTCATATGATTCTACATCATTTTGACTTATGCATTTATATGTTTTCTGCAAAACATCCACATCTTCAAATTGAGTAGGTACAGTTAAGAAATCTCTTGATATTGTGTCATCTGAATCCACAAAGCAGACGTAATCTCCTGTTACCAAATCTAAAGCTGTGTTTCTTGCTACACTTACACCTTCATTCTTCTTATGGATAACATGGAAACGTTTATCTGCTGAAGCATACTTATCGCAAATATCAGGCGATTTATCAGAACTACCATCATCTACTATAAAAACTTCAAAATTTTGATTATCAGATGATAAGATACTATCAAGACATTTAGACAAGTATGCTTCGGCATTATAAACTGGAACTATTATTGAAACATTCACCATACAGTTTATTTTAAGCTATCAACAAGATAGTCCATTGCATAAGCACGCATGTCTTCAATCCTTTTGTTTACAGGATTGAAATCTATAGGGGCCATTATGTTCTTATTATTCTTCAAATCATCTATCATTTGGTATCTATCCATCAATCCCATTTGCTCTAAGATGGCAGTCGCACGGTCATCATCAGGATTATGCATTCCGACCCAATTGTAAGACCAGAAATTTCTATTAAACAAAGAAGAGAACAGGGTGCCGTGGAAAGACTGTGTCAATACTAAAGACGCATTCTTCATTAATCCCAAGAATGCCAACGGACCTGTATAATCATATCTCTTAATACCACATCTGTCAAGATGATGTATAGCATGAGACTTTAAGTCTATGGTATATACAGGCATTCCGGTTTCTTGGGATATTCGCTGAATTATTCTGTTTGTTTCTGGACGGTCATAATAAAAAGCATAGTTGAAAATGAATTTTCCTGGAATTTCAGGAACAGGTAGAGCCTTGCACCATTCTTCTGGAGAAAGCAACAACGTTGGATCAGCAACGATTTTCACTTCTCTTCCGGACAATTCTTCCAACCACATTTTGCCATGTGGCTCTCTAACGGAAAGCGAAGAGAACTCTTTTAGAAATTGACGATACTCTTCAAGATTATCTGCCTTCTTAAGAATGTTAGTACCGCCAAGACTTGGAGAATATGCCACTTTCTTGACATTATGAGTAAAATTCAGATAGAACTCTTTTCCTGCATCTGCACAACAAACATTCCAAACTTGATCTCCTCCTGCTATTATTACATCGTATTGACTTGCTATCTTGGCAAGATCTTCTTTTGTACGATAATCTCCATCGGACAGCGCAAGGTATTTATCAGAGAAACCTTGGTATTCACGAGCTGATTCTTTAAAAGTCTTAAGATGCAATAATGTGTTAATATTTCTCTTTATAGAGCCTCTTCCTAAGCGATGATCAAAAAGACCATACATGTTTCGAGACACATCATTGGCATAATTGATTAACTCACACTCATAGTTTAGCTTTTTTGCTATGACATATTGCAAAGCAAAAGCCTGAAGCATTGACCCACAATTATGGGATGCTGAAAATGTTAGAATTCCTACTTTCATATTGTCTGTTTTTTTACAAATAATGCAACATAAGTGATATAGATTATAACCCAGGGAGCTATACCAATATAGCTTTCAGAGCTTAAACCAATAATCACAATATCAAGAATTATTATTAATCTGTTTATACTGCTAATTTCATTAAAATAATAATACAAATCCTTATATTGAAATAGCATAAGGGGTAATGCTACTATAATTCCTCTATTAAGTATCAATGATATTGGAGTACTCTCAATGTAAGAAAACTCATTTGATTTAAAAACAGTCGCTATTTTGTTTATACCAAACACCCATTCGTTTATATCCATACTTAATACATAATCGTATAAGTAGAAACGAGTCATAGCACTTCCATCATTAAGATTTCTTGTATCTTGCACAAAGAGTTTTCCTCCAAGCTCACTTGTTGAAAGATATCCAAATAAATAAAAAACAGCAAATAGCGCCAATACGCCTACCAATGGTTTATGTATAAGAAAATATAAAACCTGTTTTCGTTGAATAAAACCTAATAATGCCAAACATAATAAAGTGCTAATAATTGCAGCACGGCCATTGAACGTAAACAAAACAATAAAACCAATACAAACAAATAGCACTTTATATATGCTACGTAAAGGGCTCATTACTGCCAACAGTATAATAACACTTACAATTGAAGCGTTATGTAAAGGGTGTCCCCATATACCTGAAGATCTAAATCGCCCATATTCTTCTATGGATAAAAACAAATTATTTTGAGTGAAGTATTCGAATATGCACAATGAGGCTTCGAAAGCAATAAGCGCAAATATAAGAAATCGAATGTACTTGTATTTAGGTAATACAGAACAACAAAACATAGGTATCAACATGTAGCATAACAATGTCACACTAGAATTACCTGAATCACGTTGAAATATTACAGTCATAAAAATATATGATGCAACAGTTAAAATTATCCATTTCTTGTCAATGCTTAAAGAATACTGACGTTTATACAATAAACAAAAGATGAATACAGGAATGATGCTTAAATAATGATTATAATAAACCGGAGGGTTTTCACTGCTGAACAAGCAACAATTACCATATACCATTATAAAAAAACATAGATATACAAAAAGTGTTCTCATAAAAGAAAATTATTATCTTCCACCATTAAGAATTCTCCATAGTCTAAAACATCTTGATTTAACAAGAATTCCTATTCCTACAGACACCAATAATATAAAGACAACACTTATAATATATATCAAAAAATTATAAGGAATTTTTTTTATAATTGGGAATAAAAAGAATAAAATAAGACTATGAGAACAATAGATAAAAAGTGTGTAGTTCTTTATTTTAAACAAAATGGGGGGGGTAAAATCAAACCTTCCCATAATTGCAAGAAATAAGACAGGAGCTGATATCCTATAAATATAATATACTGGTATTGTTCTGTCTATTGTATCATTAAATGATATACAAATAAATACTAATATTAAAATTCCAAAACATGAAACATACAAAGAATTTATATCTCGAAATACTTTAAGAATATAACTCCACCATATACTACAATAACATCCAAAGATCAATACTGGTAACCAGAAAATGATATTGGAATAACTCAGAGTATGGCAAAAACATACAGACAAAGGTATTAACACAAAAGAGAACTTTGTTATTCTCACTATATATCCAATTATTGGAGCTAAAAGCACAAACTCAAAAAGAGAGGTTAAATACCATAAAGGAGGATTTCCTTTTGCAAAGCATATATAAACAAGAACATCTTTCAACGAACTTATATCACATGGCAAAATTTCATGCTTTAACATTGCTTTACTCGTGAAAATCAGAAAACCCAAAAAACTGAAGATTAAATATGGTACTAATAATGAGAATATTCTCTTTTTTATTCCTTTTTTATATGAAGTTATTGGATTATTCCAATCAAATTTCTCGAAATAAAGGTAAGATGATATAGCGAAAAAAACGGGAACTGCAATATCAGATAGAGTACCTATAATATTATAAACTCCATTATACTCATAACGAGCATGTAAGCAAACTATAAGTATTGTACAAAGAATATTTGTACTTACAATTTTTCTTGATATAGTATCTGTCATATGTTTAAAATTTCTTTATTATACCCATTGCTTTCTTATTTATCATACATCGTTCTTGACCATCCATACCTAAACAATAAATAAAAGTTAAGGTTAATAATAAAGATAAGAAGCCAAATATTAAGAATGATACAAAATTATGCTCAAAAATTGCATATATATTATACTGTATCACGAAAGATACAAATGAAACTAAAACAATCGGACATAATACGTTCTTGAGATACATTTTTAATGGGATCTGTACTTGTTTCTTTGCAAAAATTAGTTTTAGAAATAAAGCAATTATCGTCATAAACAATTGACTATAGAAAACCATGTTAGGATTAGTGTCAAATAATAATGCTACGTATCCAACAGGCAATACAAAAAGCATAAAGGAGCCATTGACTAACTGATATAGACGTATTTTCCCTGATGAATGTATAGCTGTATTCAAAGGCGTGGAGAGACTGTCAACCATTGTAATAACTAACATGATTTTAACAAAACCTGCGGCATGTAATGGTGGGGTCTTTAACCATAACTCAAGAATCTGATCTGTCATTATAAGTACAGGTAATGACAATAGAAAAACCATCAGAAAAGAAAATTTTGCTGCTCTACATACTAATGTATGCATATAATATAAATCATTTGAAGCATAACTCTTTGTGATTTGAGGATTGATTGCAGTTTGGAAATTATTTGCAAATTGCTGAACTGCTCCTTGTACTTGAACGGCAATTCCACGAGCTGCATTAACTACAGGGCCGAAAAATACATTCAGTAACATATTTAAGCCCTGTGTCACACCCATCAAGGCTAAATTTCCAATCAAACTCCAACTTGCAAAAGATCCCATTTCTCTAATCTTTTCTACATTCCAAATCCACTTGAACTTAGTTTCAGCAAAGTGTCTGTTACTATATGACGAATAAACAAAACGTATTGCTATGCTTACAGCCAACAACATTATGGTATAGGATATCAATTTATCAATGGGTGAAATATATAATAAATATACGATTAATAATTTCAAAGCAGCTTCTAATAGACTGATATAAGCAAATGCTCCCATTTTCTCATGAGCAATAATTGCTGCATTATATGGTACACTTATGATATTGACAAACATAACAAGAATAGAACATTGAAAAACCCACATTGCGGCATTCATTCTATCTGTCGGTATTACCATTTTCTCATACATGAACCATAGACCTACAGTTTCTGAGAGTATTACAATAACAGTAGCTATTATAAAATGAATTATCAATGCTGTACTAAAGGTGATACTCAAAGCTTCTTCGTCATTTTTAGCTAAATCAAAATTCATAAACCGCTGTGTTGCTCCAGCCATTGCACTATTCAAAAATGCAAACATTGACACAACACCACCAACGACATTATAAATTCCATAATCCTCAACTCCTAATGTCTGAAGAATAACTCTACTTGTAAACAAACTTATTACAAGTAAAAAAATCATTCTAAAATATAGAAGTAAAGTATTTTTCGCTATTCGCTTGTTATTTTCTGATGTTTGATTTGACATTAATAATTTGTGTTTTATAAAGATGTTTTATGCATTCTCTACTGCCTTTAAGAATAGTCTTGCTTGTTCTATAGTACATTCAAGATCTTGTTCTGAGATTTTCTCAGAAGTATATCCATCGTGGGATATATCATTTCTCATATTATGAAACCGTTTCCAATTTGAAAAATAGATAGATATCGGACCGAGCTCTTTCTTTTTCTCCTTTTGAATATGATTATAATATGACTCTATTTTGCTTAGTGACTTATCCTGACTTTTGTCCTGAGCTATGTCCTTAAGGATAGATTCTATATATGAGTATATCTGAATCACCATTGACTGAAGAAAATTTCGCTCCATATCGTCAGGTATAGAACAATTGAAAAGATTGAGATAATACAGTTCTCTTTCATGTTTAATCAGAGGATCTCCATCTGATTCTTCTTCTGCCAGTTTAGAGATATTAACTTCAAATGAAGCTCTCATATCGTTAACGGTTTTAATGACTGAAGAGAGAAGATAATGGAGACATCTCGCCTGTTCATGAATTATCCACTCTCTATTTGTCATTCCTTTTGCAAATGCCATAATAATATTGTTTATATTTTATTGATTCTTGTTGTACAGTAAACTTCACAACCACTCGTTAAAGTGGTCTAATCATTGAATTAATTGTAAAGTTATCTGGTAAGAGACATGCCAGAATGAAAATGACTTGATTTGTATATGTGCTACAACGACACCACAATCATAAATAGCATACGGAAGTAAAGAAGCAAAGTATTCTTAGCTATACGCTTGTTATTATCTGATGTTTGAGACATAAAATATATGTTTTACGTTTTAATTGTTTTATATGTTTTGCGTTAAGCTTGCACAAAGCAACGAACTTAAAAATGTGTTTACGGTTGACAGAAATGTATTCCAAAGTCATCCACTCCCAACGCATTCAATATGACACGGCTCGTATACAACGACACCACCATTATAAAGAGCATACGGAAGTAAAGAAGCAAAGTATTCTTAGCTATCCGCTTGTTATTATCAGATGTTGGATTTGACATTTACTTCTCCTTTTCTATTGATTTTAAAAACTCGTTTCTATCATTCTCCCAAATCGTATCATCCTCAACCTTCATACTCTATAAATGAGCCTTCAGCAGATTCAAGTTAATACTATTATTGCATGAATGACGGCACTTATCAGAGTTACCGATCAAGCCTATTTGTGATAATGTGGCAGGGTGCGTTATGGTCTCCCACAGATGGCGCGGATTCACACAGAGATGTTTACACTACCCTAATGATTAGTTATCATTGATTAGTGATTACTTGGTTGGGTGCGTTGTGGTTTCCCACAGATGGCGCGGATTCACACAGAGATGTTACACTAACCTAATGATTAGTGATTACTTTACTTGTCAGGTGCGTTGTGGTCTCCCACAGATGGCGCGGATTCACACAGAGCTATTTACTTGGTAATTAAATCCTCACTGCTGTACATAATTCAATGTATTAAATTCAGCAGCGAAGATAATCATTCTGATATAAGAGCTAATTTGAGCGGTTATCTAACAATCTGTTAATTTCCATGCCCTTTCATCTGACGATGCTTTATTCTTGCTGCCTCACACTGAAATGTATTGACATGCATATAATTTCCATTAACATCCTCGTTAGCATTCATGATCAAGCATGTATTACAATATTTTTTATCGGGACATGAATTACATTTCGTGAAATCTTTAAATTCTAAACTTCTCAAACGATTTACAATAACTGAATTTTCCCACAGTTCACTTAATGATTGTTCTTTAAGATTTCCAATTATTAAAGATTGCCATCCTTCACAAGGATATACATCTCCAGTATTTGATATGCATAAGGAATTCTTACATACAGGACAAATTGGATCTTCTGCCTCTACTTTCTTTGTCTCAACATTTTCTTTGATTTTGTCATAATCTATTGGCATGGATATTTTCTCATGAACAATATGCTCAATTTCATCATTATCTAACCTACAAGACAAATTGCTCTTGGAAAAATCATAACATCCATATAACAAATAGTCGGAATCAGCTTCTATATTCAATGACTTTGCAAAATTCAATACATCAATATAATGCTTAAAATTCGATTTCATTATTGGACAATTTATTTGAAGAGGAACATCCCTCTCTCGAAGACGCTTTATCGCAGAAATTGTCTTTTTAAAACTACCTCGTTGTTGCGTAATAGCATCATGTATTTTTTCGTCCATTGCATACAAAGAAGTTTGAACACTTATCAGAGGATTGTCATATATTATATCAAGTAAATTTTCTGTTAAAAGCGTTAAATTCGAAAGCAGATTAACTGAAAAGTTATTAACTCTACATTTTTGCAAAAACTTATCAAGAGAAGGATTCAACATCGGTTCTCCTCCACTAATGGTTAAGTTGAGTACATTCATGACTTTGGATTGTCTTATAATAACATCAAACATATCCTCAGTCATAAGACTCCGTTTCTTGTAAGTAGGTATATAGCAATGGACACAATTTTCATTACATCTGCTCGAAATATCAACATGCAATCGGGTTAACCGATAATCCATTCCAAACGTGCTTTCATAAGTTTTCTGAGTTTCTAACTTATCGGAAGCCTGTAATTCATAAGGTTGGACTTTGTCGTATGAGAAATATTGATTTCTTATTTAAGCAAGATCAACCTCTTCACCTAAATAAACAAAACCTTTAGAATGTAAAAGAGTAAAAAACTTGACGGCATCAGCCTCTATTGTAGCATAAGGAATATCTGTAAACAGTTCGCACAAGCTCCCTATAATATCTTCTATCTTCTTAGGAGAATCTGACAATTGAGAATAAAACATACTACCAGTTTTCGATAATAGCAGATCCCCAACTTTCAGTCGACTCATTGATGCTGTATCATATCCAAAATTACGATTATCTGTTAGATAACCAAAATTCGGATATGCTCTATACATTATATATGGCAGCTTAAATACTATCATAATTATTTTTAAATGTGCGGTAGCTTCTCGAGCTACCGCAGTTACCAATAAGAACGACAATTAATGCTGACCAGACGGTTTTCTTGTACAAGAAGGTCTTCCACAAGGCTTCCTCTGACAATCAGCCATAACAATTGCGCTCTCTGCTAAAATTGTTGGTTCATCATATACCATAATAGTACAGAATTAAATTAGATTACTCTGTTATAACCTTCTTCGCTGAGTAATCTTTAAGAACGAAGCGGCTTAAATATATTTACTCTCCGAAAAAGAGAGTATAAAAATTGTTTCCATAAATCTCCTAAAAGATATCAGCCTCAACATCTTGCAGAAGTATGTATAGCGACACTTTTATATTATTCTTATTTTTTCAATGTATTAAGAATTTTCATCCCAAGCATCAGAAAAGTCATAAGTGGAATCACTGCACTTTACTTTTATATAGCTTCTATCAGGACGAACCACAAATGATTTACATTTGTCCTTTGACTGATAATCCACCTCTATCATCTTTCCATCTTGCGAAGTAATATGGTACTCATCATGATATAATGTTGATCCATGAGAACCTACATCAGTTTTTATCACACAAATATCATCCGGCAAAACAGGAAGACTAAACATATTTCCTTCTTGCTTGCAACTTTCTATTTCCTCTTTTATTTTCTTAATTATTTCTTCCATAATTATACTATAAAAAACTTTATTCTCACCATGAAATACAAAGTACTTCCTCAAAATGCTCCTAAGTTAGTACTCAATTTAGGGCATAGCCCTTTGTATAGGCACTTCTGCGAGTGCCTACATATTGAGATGTTAACATTGGATAAAGTCTTCACGCATCACACATC
>OKRS01001170.1_pt1 | contig 17728 bp, 17 predicted proteins | sample 1601191 | NCBI WGS metagenome assembly OKRS01 (sample SAMEA3541509, study PRJEB24748) | human gut metagenome | biome: human gut; feature: human-associated habitat; material: faeces | place: China | collected 2012
AGGAAACCCTGAACGAGCTGCTGGAAAAGGAGGCGGAGTCGCTGACGCAGGCGGCGCGCTACGAGCGCAGCGAGGCCCGTCAGGGCTACCGCAGCGGTCACTATGACCGCTGCCTCACCACGACCTCCGGCGACGTCACGCTCCACATGCCGCGGCTCAAGGGCGTATCCTTCGAGACTGCCATCATCGAGCGGTACCGCCGCCGGGAAAGCAGCGTGGAGGAGGCGCTCATCGAGATGTATCTGGCAGGCGTCTCCGTGCGCCGTGTGGAGGACATCACGGAGGCACTGTGGGGCAGCAAGGTTTCGCCCGCTACCATCAGCGAGCTGAACAAGAAAGCCTACGTCCACATCGAGGACTGGCGGAACCGCCCCTTGCAGGGCGGGCGCTATCCATACGTCTACGTGGACGGCATCTACCTGCGCCGCAACTGGGGCGGAGAGTACGAAAATGTTGCTGTTTTGGTGGCGATCGCCGTGAATGAGGACGGTTTTCGTGAGGTTTTGGGCGCTGCCGAGGGCATGAAGGAGGACAAGGCCAGCTGGGTCAGCTTCTTCCAGTGGCTCCGCGGACGCGGCCTGGACGGCGTAAAGCTCATCGTCGGCGACAAGTGCATGGGGATGCTGGAGGCCGTGGGCGAGGTGTTCCCGGACGCCAAATACCAGCGCTGCACGGTGCATTTCTACCGCAATGTTTTCTCTGTTGTGCCCAAATCCAAGGTCAAAATTGTGGCAAAAATGCTCAAGGCGATCCACGCCCAGGAGAGCAAGAAGGCGTCCCGCGAGAAGGCGAATGCCGTGGTCGCCGAGCTGCGCGCCATGAAGCTGAAGGAGGCTGCCAAGAAGGTCGAGGACGGCATTGAGGAGACGCTGACCTACTGCGATTTTCCCAGCGAGCACTGGACACGCATCCGCACCAACAACGTGATCGAGCGGCTGAACCGTGAGATCCGCCGCAGGACGCGGGTGGTGGGGACGTTCCCTGACGGCAACTCCGCCCTGATGCTGGTCTGCGCGAGGCTGCGCCATGTGGCGGGCAACCAGTGGGGCAGCAAGAAATACATGAACATGAAGCATTTGGAGGCGGCTCTGGACGACGCCTCTATTGCCGGCTGACTTCACTCAGCCGGAGCCTGCAAATAAATTTGCGCATAAATCTTGACGGCACCACCTGTTTTTGCACAGGCAGGCTTGATTTTTCTTCGTTTCACGCGGCTGTCGTCCGCACCGTAAGGTCAAGGCAACTTGGGCTGATGTCCTCCACTCAGCGACATTGACGCCAACCCTGACGCCAACGGCGATGGGACGAAACGTGCCTGGTTGGACAAAATGAGATGAAAACGAGAATCCCGGCTGCTTTTTTCAGGCAGCCGGGAGTTTGTTTTTGCGGTTTTCAACGCTCGAGCATCTTTGGCATGACCTTTCCGACGGTTCTAGCCGCTTCCTGCTGCATTCGGCTGGTCGAGTGCGTGTAGACGTTCAGCGTGAAGCCCGCGCTGCTGTGACCAAGCATGGTGGAGACTGTTTTCACGTCCACGCCGGATTGCAGCGCGGTCGTGGCAAAGCTATGTCTCAAGTCATGAAATCTGACATTCTCCAATCCAATATCCTTGCAGATCTTCCGGTGGATCTTCACGATGGCGTCTGGGTGGTACATCTCGCCGGTTACCGGGGACGGGAACATATAGGGGTTATTCGGGTGTTTCTCGTGCTCCTGCTGCGGCAGTCTGGCCGCTTCATCCGAGATTGAGACGTAGCGGGTGGAGCTGTCCGATTTCGGCGGGGAAACAGTCCCCTGCCCGTTATAGAACAGGTATTGCTTGGTCACATGGATGGTTTTTGTCTGCGCGTCGAAGTCTGACCAGAGCAGCGCCGCGATTTCCCCTTTCCGAAGTCCCGTAGCCAGCTCCAGATAAAACATCGGCAGGACACCGCGCTGTTCGGCAGCTGTCAAGTAGGACTGATACCGCTCCGACGGAACCACTTGCAGTTCCGGTTTCGTGATCTTGGGCGGGATACAGAACTCTGCTGGATTGAATGGAATCAGCCGTTCCTGCACCGCGCGCTTCATAGCGGATTTCAGCATGACGTGGATGCCATGCACAGTCGTGCTGCTGAGCCCCGGTTTTTGGGCTTTTGTATCCTCACGAATTCTGCCGTTTTCCAACAGATCTTTATAGAACTGCTGAATGTCCAGCGACGTCAGCTTGTTTAACGGAATATCGCCCAGACGCGGGAGGACATGGTGATCGATATAACCCTTGTAGTAGCGCGCGGTCGTTTCGCGCACGTTTGGCTGCGCATACAGCGAGTACCAAGCCTGCACCCAACCTGCCACGTTATATTCGCCGGATTTGACCACATCGATCTCGGTTGCTTCTGCCAGTGCTTCTTTCAGTTTGGTGCGAACCTCAGCCTGTGTTTTGCCGAGAATGCTTTTTCGAATCTGCTTTCCCGTCTCTGGGTCACGACCTGCAATGTAGCGCGCTTCCCAGCGACCATCTTTTCGCTTACCAATGGTTCCTTCGCCATTGACTCTCTTTTTTGCCATTTGCATTCCTCCTTTCTGGCAACTCAAACGATTATCACAAAGACAGCGAAATAGCTAGTCCTAAGTGAGAGAACTTTCCGCGGCCTGCTTTTCCAGCCAGTCCAGAAATTTTTCCTGTGAAATGACGATCCTGCGTCCAACCCGGAACGCAGGAAAATCTCTGCTGTGGGCAAGGGTATAGGCTCCTGCCTTGGAAATACCTAGCACGGATGCAACATCCATCATGCTCAGCATAAGCGGAAGTTCTTGTAATGATTGATAGGTTCTTTTCTCCATAGTGTCTCCTTTCGCGTTACACGCGCCAACGCGCGCTTTATGGTTTCAGGGTGCAGCGTCCCTACTGGGACGCAGAAAAGCCGACACGCGGGCGCGTGTCGGCTGGTAACTGTTTTTCCGGGGCGCTGTGTAATCTGATTCCTGTTTTTGTTTCAGGTTTCCTTTTCCTCGAATAGTGCTCGGAACATGCTGGGGAAACTGCCAATCAGTTTTGGGTAATGATGATAGATATGACGGCAAAGCTGTTTGGACAATTCACGGAAACGGGCGTCGTCGCCGAACTCAATTACCCTGTCCAGCAGCCGGTCGATCTGCGCTTCATCGGTAAGCTGTCCGGTTAAAACCTCATCTACAGCCTGTTTACACAGTTCATAAACCCGTGTCTTTGCACTTTCGTATTGGGCAGCGCTTTCCTCAATCCGCGCAAGCAAATCCATATCCGGCATTGCTTCGGCTGTCAGCAGTTCTGTCAGTGTACGCGGCGTGTAGTGCATATAGTCCAGCATACAGCCGACATTTATAAGCCGACAAGGGATTCCCAGCGCCCACTGCTCACGTTTCCATTTCTCCACGAGCTGCCACTCTCTCGAATTATGCACATGCCCGTACAACATCGCCGCTCCGTGGTGCTGGCTTTTATAAAACAGCATTGGGTAATGGCTCAGAATGACCAAGCGGTTTTCGTCATTGATTTCTGCGTACTGCGCAATGCTTTCCCAATAAAGACGAAGCTTGCCCTTGACCCGGTCATGATTGCCTTGAATCAAATGCTTGTGTCCGTTCAGTTGCTGCAGGATCTTCACGCTGTTTTCTTCGTTTTTCCAGAAAGCGTCTCCTAGAACATAGACGGTATCATCGTCTGCGACGCGAGCATTCCAGTTCTGGATGAGCGTTTCGTCCATCTGCCCGATTTCCGAAAACGGCCGGTCGTCAAACCGCAGCACATTCTCATGCCCGAAGTGCATATCTGCGATGTAAAAAATCATAAGCTCTCCTGCCCATAAGTTAATCTGTTTCGTATTATACAGGATTTGCGTTCAAAAGTCGCGCCTCTTATGAAAATGTAATCACTTTTGCGGAAAATATAGTTTGCTGGAATTATTTTCATTTCACGTCCTCATATCGCAAGAAGCGCTTGTTTTTCCGTATCGCTTCTTTCGATGCAATCAGCAGTTCCAGCAGAACGCGCCGCTCAAATTCATTGCAGTCAAAAGCAGCGGCGGCAAAGAAGGAACCGGAGATTCGCTCCGTATTCTCAATGCTGTCTATCAAAAGCGCATCCGCTGATACGTTCAGCGCGTTGGCAATGGATACGAACGTTTCGATGCTCATGCCCCGCTGCCCGGTTTCAATGCTGCTGATGAATGTAGGCGCTTTTTCAATCTGTTCTGCCAACGCCATCTGGGAAAGGCCCCGTCGCCTTCTGATCTCTCCGATACGCCTTCCCAATGCCTCTGTGTTGAATGCCATAAATAATACCTCCTTAAAAAAGTCGGAAGTATTATAATGATCGAGAAAATCAGCCGATTCTGCCTTTCTATCGTTTCAGTATCACATAAAAACTTCAGTTGTAAAAGCCCGATTTTTCTGTACCTTCACTGGGAGTGGATATCTTCACTCTCAGTTTATTTCTTTTTGCATTCGCGCGGGCTAAAATACAATCAAATAATTTTATTGTTGCGAGGGATATGAAATGTCCGATATGCAGGATCAAGCAGCGCAGGATTCGCTTCTGAAAACAGCAGCATCTGAATCTGACAGCCAAGCATCTTCAGCAGCACAGAGTCTGTCTCACAATTCAGCAGATCAATCTATGCAACCCCTATTACGCTCCCCGTGCAGGACATTGCTCAGCAATCTTCGGGGAGAACGTCCAAATCCCCAGCAGCATTACAAGGTCGGAATCTATATCCGTTACTTCAACCAGACGAAGCATGTAGACTATCTGGACTACCATGTGAAACAGTATCAGGACACCATGGCTCTCTGCCCAAATTGGGAGCTTATTGATTTTTACATAGACGAAGGAGCCACCGCACCGAACATGGAAAGCGCACCGGAATGGTGCAGACTCTTACAGGATTGCTTCCGCGGCAAAGTCAATTTAATCATCACACAGAAGGTATCCAACGTTTCCAAAAAGGACTACGAGATCACATTTCTTGCAAGAATCCTCGCAGCGTTGGCGAAACCAGTCGGCATCTATTTTGTATCCGAAGATATTTTTACGATGGCTTCCTGCTATCAGGATACCCTGCACGATTGGGGCATGTTCCCCGATCATTGGTCAGTCCTCCCGGACAATATTTCCGAGGAAAGTCTTCTTTTAGCAGGAGAACATTCAGATGCATAATTCGGAAGCCAGACGACGCAAGGAGCGGCAAAAGGAACAGATCAAGCAGCGATACAATGTGGTGATCGATCCCGAAAACTATGAATATATCCCTGCAAAAAAGCAGGCTGATTACTATGACAATGACGTAAACCAGCGGGTTGCTATTTATGTTCGTGTCTCAACGGATGATGTCCGGCAAACGACATCCTATGAGCTGCAAAAGAAGTATTACGAGGAGTTTGTTACACGCCACCCCAACTGGACGCTTGTGAACATCTACGCCGACGAAGGGATCAGCGGCACTTCTCTGAAGCATCGGGATGAATTCAATCGGATGATTGCAGACTGCAAGGCCGGTAAAATTGACATGATCGTCACAAAGAGTGTTTCACGCTTTGCACGCAACGTAGAAGATTTCATCGGAACCGTTCGTTCACTGGCCGAGAGGCGGCCTCCCGTTGGCGTTTTCTTTGAATCGGAAGCGATTTTTTCCCTGAACGATGATTCACAGATGGCGCTTACCTTTCAGGCAACAATGGCTGAGGAAGAATCGCACACCCGCAGCAGAAGTATGGAAACATCCCTGCGCATGCGGCTTGACCACGGAGTCCCGCTTACGCCGAAGCTGTTTGGATATACCCACGACGAAGACGGCCATCTTCAAATCAATCCGGATGAAGCACCTACTGTTAAACTTATTTTCTATATGTACCTCTACGGTTACTCTGCCCAGCAGATTGCCGATACCCTTACCAATCAGGCGCGCAGCACATATTTCGGAAAATCATGCTGGTCATCCAGCGGCATCGTATCGATCCTTCGCAACGAGCGGCACTGCGGGGACGTTCTTACAAGAAAAACCGTCACAGAAAACTATCGAACGCACCGGACGCTGAAAAATCGCGGAGAGAAACCACAAAGCCGCTACTATAACCATCATGACGCCATTATACGCCGTGATGATTTCAATGCAGTTCAGCGAATGCTGGACAATGCCAAATACGGCAACAAGTCCATTCTGCCGGAGCTCCGGGTCATTCATGACGGTTTGCTGAAAGGCTTTGTTTCCATCAATCCAAGGTGGTCCGGCTTCAAAGAGGGCGACTATCTGAGTGCGTCCAGAAGCGCGTATACGGACATTCCCACAGACGGTGTGCCTTCACAGATCCCGGCAGACGCAACCTTTGCGGTTAATGCGGGCGATTTTGATCTGCGCGGCTTTGAAATAACCAGAACAGAGTTTTTAGGCACACATAGTCAGCCGTTTGTGACGTTCGCGGATAAAAAGGTAAAGTTCAGTGCTGCGTGCGTCCGGCATTTCGGTGCAAAGCGATATGTCGAATTGCTGATCAATCCGCTTGAAATGAAGTTTGCCGTTCGACCCACGGATTCGTCCAACCGAAGCGGTGTCATAATTTCATCAAACTATAGCGGAAAACCGCAGCCGCGCGAAATATCAGCCGCTGCATTCAGCGACACAATCTTTCACCTGTTTGGCTGGAATACCGCGTGCAAATATCGTATAAACGGAATTCTCTGTGAAGATGCCGGGCAGCTTGTCTATATTTTCGATGTCGCTGATTCCGAAACCTTTATCCGGTCACAGGAGCTTTCTGTGAGAGCGGCAAGCACAAACGAAGAAACGATCCATCCCCTTTCTACGCTCGGAAAACACGTCCGGGCAATCCCTGAACAGTGGGTCGGCACGTTCGGAAAAGAATTCTATCTGCACGAATGTTCCCTTTCTGCTCTGGAACATATGACCAGATCAAACTGGTCACTCAATCTTCAGGGGCAGCTCTTTGAAACCGGCAAAAAACTTCACGTCACGGATTTTGACGAATTGAGACAATATATTATGAAAGAACTGGGTGGTACAATGCCGCAGGAGGACCGCAATGGAAACATGGAATGATATCCGGCACGCAGATATTCTTGCTCCAACCGAAGACAGCGCATCTGTACCCATGAACGATTTCTCTGATGTCCCGTCTCTAAGCACAAATGACGAAGTTGTTGACATGGGTACGGATTTTGATTTCGAGGGTTTTCAGGTCGTCCGCAGAGAATTCTTTGCGCACCTGCATGAGCCGTCTGTGACCTTCAACAATTACAAGTTCTATGTAAATTGCGCTTGCCTGAACAAGTTCCCGGAGGCCTCCTTTGTTCAGGTTCTCGTAAATCAGGAAACTAAAATCATGGCATTGCGTCCCTGCGTTGAAAACGCGAGAGACAGCTTTGCGTGGTGCGGAATATCAAAGAAGAAGCGTTCACCGCGGCAAATAACCTGTAAGCTGTTTTTTGCAAAAATGTTTTCACTGATGGACTGGAACCCGGACTATCGATACAAATTGCTTGGCCGGTTGATTCACGCAAATGGCGAATATATGATTGCGTTCGATCTGACCGCAACGGAAGTTTATCAGCGAGCCCTTCCCGAAGGAGCAAAGCCGCAGACTGCACGAACGCCGGTCTTTCCTTCCGGATGGCAAGATCAATTTGGTCTTCCGTATAAGGAGCATCAGCAATCCATGCAGGTTAATATCTTTGATGGATATGCAGTCTACTCCATCAAAGAATCGTCCCAAAAGGTACAGATCGCATTGCCGGACAAATCGCAGGAACTGCCTCAGCAGTTAACAATGGAGGAAATGTAAAATGGCCCAGCATGCTTGCAGCGAGGTAACATTGGCTGTCGACACAAAGAAATATGGGATTCGGATTCATAAGGCGCTTTTCCGTCAGCTTGGATCTCCTAGCCAGATCCAGCTGCTCGTAAACCCGGAAGCAAAGCTGGTTGCCATACAGCCTGTTGAAAAAGGGACACCCGGCAAACAGGGGCATCGTATTGTCGCTTCCCGGATGCAGTCCGAAAGATCATACGAGCTATACAGCCGATTATTTGTACAGCGTCTTCGTGTGCTTGCACCAGAGCTTGAAGACGGATGTGCTTATCGTCTGCATGGAAGTGTCATTTCCTCGAAGCGCGTCGCGGTGTTTCCGCTTGAAACATTACAGCGGGTAGATAAGCAGGAGTTCGTATCATTATGAAGATGCCGAAATCGCTCATCATTGATCCCCAGTTCAAAAATCTGATTCCCCCGCTGCAGCGGACAGAATACCTGCAGCTTGAAGAAAATCTCCTGGCCGATGGCTGCCGCGACCCGCTCGTTGTCTGGCGCGGGACGCTGGTCGACGGCCACAATCGCTATGAGATCTGTATGCGGCACCGTATTCCCTTTTCTGTGACGGAGGTAGACTTTTATTGCCGCGAAGAAGCCATCGCATGGATCTGTGCGAATCAGCTTGGCCGTCGGAACCTTTCGGAGGGAACCAGAAAATATCTGATTGGCAAGCAATATGACTCTGAAAAGTTTGTATCCAAGATCAAAAATCCAAGCGGGCTTAATCAGTATTCTCTGCCTGTGTCCCCGCGTCCCGACAAGCAGGACAGTCCAGACACTTCGCGCCATCGAACTGCGGATAGAATCGCAGATGAGAACTGCATTTCGGCCGGGACTGTAGAAAAGTACGCAATCTTTTCGAGAGCCGTTGATAAAATTGCAGATGCAGAACCCGCGCTTGGTTCGAAGATACTCTCCGGCCAATATAAAGTGTCCCACAAAAACATTGTTGCCCTTTCAAAGTTGGAACCGGCTGAAATGCGAAAGGTTGATCGGAAGATCCGAAGAATGCAGCAGCAGCCCTTTGTCCAATTCAAGAAAACAAGGACTGCAATCAACCGTACATTGGAACAGCCGCTAAGCGGTGCAGGCCAATCGATCAAGGATATGCCGGTGTTTGACCCGGACGCAGACATCACTGGCCTTACCTTGACCATTCCTTCATGGACGGGTTCCATTCACCGCATCCAGACCAAAACAGACCTGTCCATTATTTCGTCTGCTGCACGTTCCGCGCTCGTCCGAGAACTGCACGTTCTGGTCGATAAGGCTTGTGAAATGCTGCAGATACTAGAGGAAGAATGACATGGAAGACCATAGCGTTTTCGTACCAAACGTCCACTTTGAAAAGATCCCAATCAAGAATCTCGTTTCCAACCAGAAGTACCAACGAAATCTCTCAAGGGCTCATATTGCAAATGCTGCCGCAAACTTTGATCCATATCAGATCAATCCGGTGAAGGTCAGCCGCAGAGACGGCGTCAATTATGTTTTTAACGGGCAGCACACAATTGAAATCGTTGCTCTGGTTTCCGGTTCCCGCGATACGCCAGTATGGTGCATGATATACGATGAACTCGTTTATGAGCATGAGGCCGACATTTTCGCAAATCAGCAGAAGTTTGTAAAACGTCTGAGTCCTTATGAGGTGTTCACCGCAAACCTTGAGGCTGGAAATGACGATCAGCTTATTATCAGAGATCTTTTAGAGTCATACGGACTTTCTCTCGGAACCAGAAAGGCTCCCTGCGTAATTTGCGCTGTATCAACGCTCGAACAGATTTATCAAACCCACGGCTATCATATGCTCAGCCGCGTTCTTCGGCTCTGTGCCGGAACATGGGAAGGCGATGAAAACTCATTCTCTGCAAATATTCTGAACGGAATCACACGTCTGGTTTATACGTTTGGCAACCAGTTGAACGATGAGGTATTCAAAGAAAGGGTCGGCGCACTCTCAATCAAGCAGCTTGTGCGAATGTCGAAGGAGCGCTGCCCCGGTTCTATGGGATATGCCGAGGCCATGCTGCTTGAGTACAATGGGAAGAAAAAGAACATTTCGCAGCGCTTGTCAATGAATAAGCTGCATATGCAGGGAACCGCTGGCCTGTGCAGCTTGCTTTCTGATGTTGACACTTCATCCGAGGCAGCTACCGCCGAGGGCGTATCCGAATAATGCCATGCTTCCCCGCAGCGGAGGTTTGTCCTAAAATGTAAGCGCAACCTCGCTTCCGTTGATTGCTTGCATTCAATCCTGTTTTGACATACGGGCATACCGGTGCATCGCATTCGTACCTCGTCACACGCGCTCCAACGCGCGGTTTTTATGCCTTTGGGGTGCAGCGTCCCTACCGGGACGCAGAAAAGCCGACACGCGGGCGCGTGTCGGCTGACGGCTTGTGACAAAGGTTTACCCCCGCAGGCTTGGCCTACGGGGGCTTGATTTTGGTTCAGGTTTCGTCCGCTTCCGGCTGTTCATCCGGTTCATCGTGCGGTATCGCTTCTCCGTCATCGTTTGGCGGTGTTTCTGTAATCGTCTCGGTCACCTCGGCGGCTTCGGCTGCCTCCAACGCGCGGGTGATGATGTCAACTAAGAAGTCCTTCTTCTTGATGCCGCGCTCCTTGAGGTAGCGGTCAAGTCGGTCAAAGAGTTCTGCGGGGATCTGCGCGGCTAAGGTTCTCATTTCTCCAGTCATGATTTTTCCATCCTTCCAGTCGTAATATTCCGTGATCATGGCTTCTACATACTCACCGAGGGTCATCCCGGCTTTTTCCTGCTCCTGCCGGACTCTGGTGTGGAGTGCGACGGGCAGCATGGCGCATAGGTTTTTTCTTGTTTCCATTGCAGTCTCCTTTCGATTTGGTACGCCAAGTATCGCAGGAAAAAGGAAAGAAAGCTATTCACCAGAGCCAACAAAGAATGCCGCACAAACGAAGCAAAGTCGACTAATCTGTAAATAAATCCGGTCTTGCTGCAACGGCAAAGCCCTCGCGCCCGGTCACGACCACGCCATTCTGTCCACCGGAGCAGTGGATGACGAGGAGATTACCCACGCTGTCGTAGCCGCAGACGATCCCGACGTGGCTGTCATCCGCGTAAAAGACGAGATCGCCGGGCAGCGCGTCTGACCATGAGATGTTGGTGCAGTACCCATGCTGCGAGGCTGCGCCACCGCCGCGTCCGGGCAGGTATGCACCGCTCGTGGCGTTATAGAACGTCCAGTCTACGAAACCGGAGCAGTCTAGTCCGAACGGCAGCACCTTGCCGGTCGAGCCGCTGCCGGATGCAGTAACCGTCGTCGGCGTTCCCCATCGGCTATCCCAGCCAAGGACGAGGCTTTTGCCGCCCCAGAAATACGTCACCTTTCCGAGAAGCTGATACGCCGTCAGGACAATGGATTCTCACAGCGGGTCAAGATCATCCGGCAGCGTGCCTTGAATGTCCGAAATGTCGACGGGGCCGATGGGCGTACCATCCGGTTGGTAATTGCCAATCAAAGACAGAAAAATGTCATCGTAGTCCGGCTTCAGGAGTTCTTCGAGCATCTCCCGCTGTTGGGCAGTGAAGCTGTATTCATCTGCCATTTGCATGGCATCCTTGATCTGTGCGGAGATATGCAGCGTTGTGACCCGCTCGCCGTCTACAGTTCTGGTCGTCAGTTCGTATTCGAGCTTGTTGGCATCGAAGAAAATTTCCCGCAGGAGCTGGAGTTTTTCCTCATCCATCGTCATAACGTCCAGCCCATGTTCTTCGTCGGTCGAGACCTTGACCGCGTACACAGCCAGCACATTCCGCCAGTTCTGCAGCATGGCCGCTTCCATGCCCTCCTGCATGTCCAGATCATCGTATGGATGTTCCTCTATGATACGGTAGATCTCATCGGTAAATTCGCCGTTCAGCGTCGCAACCGCGTCCGGGATCTTGATCTCCGTGCCTGTGTCCTCGCCTGCGAACAGGATTCCGAGCGGTGAAGCGAACAGCATCCCTACAAGCAAGATCACCACAACAACGGAAACCGCAGCCGCGCCGCCTGCGCCGATAGCTGCAGCCAGCTTTTCTGCCGCTGCCGCGATTGCCCGCAGGACCTTCTTTCCGGTCTCTTTTGCTACCTTCGCCGTTTTGATCGCCGTATCCCGAAGCAACTGCCCTTTGCGGATGACAGTTGCGGCCTGCTTGGGAGCCGCCGCCGACGCTTTGCTGGGCAAGGCTTTTGTGGCAGGTGTGGTGGACTTGATTTTCGCTTTCGGGGCTGTTTTGATCTTCTGCTTTTTTACGAAAGCCGGTCGCGCCTGTTTCTGGACACGCACCGGTTTTGCAGGAGCGACATTCCTGCTCGCTGGCGCAGTGGCTGTTTCTTTTGCCAACAGCGGTTTACATAATTTTATATCACCTTGAATCATTTCTCTCGCTGCCTGCTGTGGGTTTGCCTGCACGGGCGTTACCTGTGTCGGCTTCTGCACCGCAATGTATTTCTGCTTGCTCTTGATATCCGGAAGCGGTGGCTGTGGAACTTCCGGCTTCGTGGGTTCTATATCGGCGGGCATGGAAGCTGTCTGCGGCTGCCGCGTTCGAATCTGCGGCATGACCGGCTGCGCCTGCTCCGCACTATGGGAAACGTGGAGTTTTTGCTGTTCACGAACAGTTTCCCGTGTACGGATGACCGGCGAAAATGTTTCGGAATCTGTGAGCATATCTTCAATACCGCTCGCTTCTTCCTTGAGAAGATGTTGTTTTTTTCGTTTTTTTCGGACGTACCCTTTCGTCTTGATTGCAGGAAGCGCGAACTGTGTGGTATCCGGTTTTAGCGCAGCAGGAGGTTCTCGCAGAGAGGAAACAGGCGGCTTTTCTCTTGGCAGAGTCCGTGCTGATGGCTGCACCGTCGGGGTCGTCGCAGGTGCAGACGGTTCCGTGCTGGCAGGAGATTGTCCAAGCGACCGTTGTTCTGCCGGTCTTGCTTTCCCAGCAGGCTTTTCTCTTACTGATGTTTCCAGTTCGCGCACGGATCGGTTTACCTGCGCGTGGTGAACAGCCTGCGGCTTTTCGTGTATCTCCGAAGCTGGATGCTGGGACTGTTGCACAGATGCATCAGCGGTCGGTGTATGCTCCCGCATTTTAGGCTGCGGGGGATTTGTAGGAGGAATCGTTTTCTCCTTGATTGACGAAGCCGATTCACGCACAGAATGTTCCATTGTCGATGGCATTGTTTCCGCAGAAACAGCCGTTGCGTTTTCATGAATCCTCGGAGTTGGATACTGAGACGGGGACGCTGGCGCTTTCGCATCCGGCGTATATACTCGTGTTTTGGGCTGTTGGGCGTTTGCAGGAGGAACCGGCTTCTCCCTGATCGGAGAAGCCGATTCGCGCACAGGCGTGTTTACCTGTGACTGGCTTTGTGGTGGATATTCCCTCGGTGCCGCAGTAGGCTGCCGGGGGTGCCGAGGCTGCTCATGTTGTGGAACAGATTCTGTCCTGGCTTCCCGCTGCGGTTCGGATTTTGTTTTCGGCAGCTTGTTGACAGCCCTTTCTGCCATATGCTCGGCTTGCCGCACGGCATGGTCGGCGGTGTCTGTGATCTTGCCGCTCTCGTAGCGATCTTCCGGCTGACCGTCCTGCGCTGCCTCGCGCAGCTCCTGCCGAAGCTGCTGAAAGGAAGCATCTGTGCCGCGGCGGAATGCTGCCTGCGGTGTAGATTTGAGCGTTTCGGCGGCGCGCTCCTTCAGCGGCGATTTTTCTTTTACCTCCCGCATTACGACGCCTGCTCCACCCGTTCAGATAGTTTCGTCGTCATAAGCTGGTACAGCCTGCCGTTTTTCGGAAAATGATCCACGAAAGGCACGATGGTGCTGCCGCATTTGAGAAGCCCGTGTCCAAAGTCTACGCCTGAAATGTACGAGAGCTGATTATCTGAAATATTGAGCAGCCGCGCCAGCTCGATCCGGTCCGTACTCGCCTGATTGAGCATGAGCAGGAATTCGCTGTTTGCAAGCATGGTTCTCGCCGTGTGGGACTGTAACAAGTCATCCACGTTCTGCGTCAGCCCCGTGCCGCAGGCACCATATTTGCGCATCCGCTTCCAGAGGGTAAACAGGAAGTTTGCGCTGTATTCGTGCTGAAACAGCAGGTAAATTTCGTCGATGTAGAGCCATGTATTCTTGCCGAGCTTGCGGTTGCGGATGATGCGGTTGAACACGCTGTCCAGCACGACCAGCATGCCGACCGGCAGGAGCTGCTTGCCGAGGTCGCGGATGTCATAGCAAAGAATGCGGGAATTGGTATCCACGTTTGTGTACTTGGCAAACGTGTTCAAGCTGCCCTCCGTGAACAGCTCCAACGCCAATGCAACGTCCCGCGCTTCGGGTTCCGGCTGCTCCAGGAGCGCGGCGTGGAAGTCTTGTAATGTCGGCACAACGCCGAGATAGCCGTTTCGGATAAACTCGCGGTAGACCTGCGCGGTACACCTGTCAATAATAGATTTCTCCTTGGCAGACAGTTTGCCCGCGCCCACGAGCTGCTCGCAGAGGGACAATAAGAATTCGGATTTCAGCACAACTGGATTGTCACCGTCGTTGTAGCCAGACTCCATATCAAGAGCATTGATATGATTGGGCGAGGTCGCGGAGATCTCAATGACCTCGCCGCCCAAGCCTTCGACCAGCGGGCGGTACTCGGCTTCGGGGTCAATGATGATAATGTCGTCGTTTGTGGACAGCGCGATCTCCGTGATCTCGCGCTTGGCGGCAAAGGATTTGCCGGAGCCGGAGACACCGAGAATGAAGCCATTGCCGTTCAAAAGCTCCTTGCGGTCGGCCAGAATAAGATTCTTGGAGATGGCGTTCTGCCCGTAGTAGATGCCGTGCCGGTGTCGAATTTCCTGCGCCTTGAACGGCATGAGCACGGCGAGGGCTTCTGTGGTCAGTGTCCGCAGCGCGTCAATGCGCCGCAAGCCAAGCGGCAGCGCGGTTACAAGGCCGTCCTGCTGCTGGAAGCTCAGCTTTGCAAGCTGACACAGGTGCTTGCGCGCAATGGACTGGAGTGTTTCCGTGTCGCTGTCCAGCTCCTCTTTGCTGTCTGCCAGATGCACGAGCGTGACCACGGCGAACAGCATCCGCTGGTCGCGGGTCGTGAGATCATCCAGCATCTCGCGGGTTTCCTTGCGCTGCTGCTCCAAGTCATACGGCACAACGGCAGAAAAGTTCTGGTTGCTGTTCTGCCGCCGCTGCCAGTTGGTGACGTTCGTCTCCACGCCGAGCAGCTTGTTCTCCACCTCGCGCACGGCTTCGTCGGTCGGTACAGGGATCATGTCAATGGAGAGCATCATGCGCCGGTTGAGATCGGTCAGCTCCAGAATCATGCTGTCTTTGATGTAGCTGGCGTAGTCCTTGAGGAACAGGACGCGACCGTATTGACTGCCCATTTTGAAATAATCCCGATGAAATTCCAGACTATCCGGGCAGATCGTATCCTTGAGATTATGCCCGCGCTTCATGGCAGATTGCAGGTCGAACGGCAATACCGCTTCTTCTGGTCTAAAGAAGCCGCGCAGCACATCCAGCCGTTCGGCTGCGTCCAGCTCAGTGGAGGACGAGTTGAGCCGCGAGAGTTTGGAGGACACTTCGCCTGTTACACGGGAGAAGAATGTACGCGCTTCGTCTACATTCTTTTTGTGAACGGAAACCGTGATAAACCGCTCCTGTTCCACGCTGGCGGAGCTGCCGGAGATTTTGCCTTCCAGCATCCCGTTGAACTCGTCCACGAATCCGTCGAGGCTGTCGCCGCGCTGCGGAAGCAGAACCGTATCTTCAAAAGCCTGCCGGTTGACCTGCTTGTTGCAGATCGTGAGTTTCGTGGTCGAGCCGCTGTCCAGCGCATTGAGAAGCTCACTGTATCCGAGGAACATCGCAGTCTTGTCCTCTTTGGAAGCGATGGCATAGTTGATGTCTGAGAAGCGCAGCGTTCTGGAATATTTCGTGCCGAACTGAAAAATCCCATCCGCGAAGATTCGCTGGATGGGAATGACGTCCTGTACGCTGCGCGGGATTTTATATGCCGTTCGGTCCTGCTTGATGGTGTTGTTGAGGGTTTTAATCAAGTGTCAGCACCTCCCGCATGGAATTGGAATCCAGCAGCAATTCTGCATACAGATTCTGCGGATGATACGAAAGAGTGCGCGGACAGAGGATCTCGGAACGGATGACCGCCAGCAGGAAACGTTCGGCGGGCATGCCGTTGTAGGTAAAAAAGCCGCACATGGCAAACGGGAACGCCGCCAGCATGCACACCCAGCCGACCTCTGCCGCGCCGATGAGCGGTTTCAAGCCAAAATACGCGCCGACCGCCACGCCGATGGCGAGCAGCGCGAACACCATCTGCCGCAGAGATAAGCCGAACAGGATGCTCTCCTGATACCGCTGGATTTCTTTGTTGATTTTCACTTCGATGATGAATCCCTCCAATTTTTCGGTTTTTCTTGGATTGACCCTTGAACTTTTCTTCGTTCCAAGCTAACATGGCACAAACTTTCTAAAGGAGGTCGTGCCATGTTGATGATCGTATTTGGGGCAGGCTGTCTGCTCCTGTCCGTATTATTTCATGCCGCGTCGCTGCTGCACCTCGGTCTGCCGCTTTTGTATGCGCTGCTCGTGCCAACGCTGTTTTCCAGCTGGTATTACAGTCACTATGCACTGGCGAATGGGATCTGGTATGCACTCATTGTCCTGGGACTGATTTCGTGGGCCGTGTCGCTGGTGCGGAAAATTGCAGGCAGATCGTAATAAACTCACGCAAAATTCATTTGACACCATATATGACACCATGCTATAATGAAAGCGAGAGAAGAGACAGAGGTGATGTGCCGTGTCAAAATGGGATAAACTATTGGCAAGGATCTGCGGATTATCGCGCGATCTTCGTTTTGACGAGCTGCGCAAGGTGCTGGAAAGCTACGGCTATGAAATGCGTCAGCCAAACGGCGGCAGCAGCCATTGCACGTTTCGCAAACCCGGCTGCGCGCCAATTACGATCCCTATGCACGAACCGATCAAGAAAGTCTACGTTATGATGGTAAAAGAAGTTGTAGAAAGCGAGGTGTCAAATCGTGAAGACGATTGAGTATTATATGAATCTTCCGTATCGTCTGGAGCTTGTTCCGGACACGGACGAAGGCGGTTTTGTAGCCTCGTATCCGGAGCTGCGCGGCTGCCTGACCAGCGGCGAGACGGCGGAAGCGGCGCTGAAAAACGCGCTGGACTGCAAACGCGAATGGCTGGCCGCCGCACTGGAAGATGGCTATGAGATTCCGGAGCCTACGTCTGATGACGAGTATTCCGGTCAGTTCAAGCTGCGGCTTCCGAAGTCGCTGCACCGCGCACTTGCGGAAAACTCCAAACGCGAGGGTATCAGCATGAACCAGTATTGTCTGTACCTGCTGACGAAAAACAACGCTGAATTTCGCCACGGCGCATAATAAATCATAAGATGCAGAACCCTCCATCCAACTACGGATGGAGGGTTCTTATCCAAGTCCCATCAGTTCTCGAATAATTCGGTCAGACATTTTGATGGAGCCGACGAGCACCAGCATATTGAATACCAGCTCGCCAATGTAGTTCCAGACGACCGTTGCCGGGGCAAGTCCTTCCGTTACGACGGGTGGACTGGACGCGAATTGTGAGAAAATAATACAGGCCAGTAAAATGACACAGCCCTCCAAGCAGATGGCGGCGTAGCTCTTGATGAACGCCATGCCAATGCTGCTGGAGGGCTGTCCTGCGAAGCTCGACAGCGGGATCGGCGCAATCGCCGTCGCCATATAGAGCTTAAAAAAGCGACCGTAGACAGTCAAAATCATAACGAGTGACAGCACCCAGATGAACAGCGAACCGA
>OKRS01001179.1_pt1 | contig 17680 bp, 10 predicted proteins | sample 1601191 | NCBI WGS metagenome assembly OKRS01 (sample SAMEA3541509, study PRJEB24748) | human gut metagenome | biome: human gut; feature: human-associated habitat; material: faeces | place: China | collected 2012
CGGAGATGGAGCTGCTTGCCACTGAGGAACGGCTGATTTCTATGTTGTCCGCTATCGCTTCGGAACGGTATAAGGAGCTATTGGAGAAAGAACCAGATTTGTTACAGCGATTGCCGTTGGGAAGTATCGCCACCTATCTAGGCGTAACGCAGGCAAGTCTGAGTCGGATTAGGGCAAAAATCACACGGCCGTAATACTGGTCGATAAACTCCGGGGATCACCACTAAGTTACTAAAAATCAGCGACATGTACAACCTTTTACTCATATTTGTCAACTTAAATTAATTTCGCCAACGGGTTTTCCTGACCACCAGATAAGCGTCGTGCCTCCTTTTCCCACATCGTTGGTTGGCTCAAGAACCTCCTGATCCGTCTTTTTACCGTAGCGTGGCATGGGGTGACATTAGGTGACATTAGGTGACATTAGAAAAAGCCTCTATTGTCACCCGTAAACATCTGATTATCAAACAGCTGTCTTGTGTGGTGACAATAGTGACATTATTTCGAAGAAAAAAAATTCATATAAGGCTTACTTATTTGCTTCTCACGTTGCCCCTTTGTGCTTTCGTCTTACTTTTCTTTATCTTCTCCGTACATCTTTTTATAGGTTTCGTTATAATGGATGATGGCATCTTGTAGTTCTCTGATTTTTCCCAAGCGTTTCAATACGCGTGTTTGTGTATGGAAAGCAGTTTCGTTTATAGGGTCGATATAGAAGATACATTTTACACAGCGCAAGACTGACTTATAGTCAGATTGCTCTACCGATGCGTTCATCAGTGCAATGAGTGGTTTGAGCAATAACTGTTCTGTGCTCGATTTGAAGGTATCGAGTACAGGTGCATCCATAAACGTGAGAAATTTTCCGCGACACACAATATCGAGAATAGGAATGCGACGCTCATACAGGTTGGCCGTTTCATCGTTTAATAAATTGAGCAGTGAAAAATAATCGCAATGGAAGGTAGCTTGGGTGTCCAACTTAAATTTACCTGATTCGTAGACCAGTGTTATGCCTTCAAACTCTTTTAGAACACGTCGCAGATGGTTGATGGCCACGCTTTTTGAGTTCTTAATTTTTTCAGGCGTTTTGTAGCCCCACATTTCGTAGCCCAACTGTTGAGACGAAATGCCTCCTTCAGCGTTGTGTTGAAGGATGAGGCATAATAACAGACGTAGCTTGTCGGTAAATAGATAACTTATATCTCGTCCGTTGCGTCCGCAAGCTGTAAAGTTACCAAAAAGGTATAGGGTGTTGGGTTGTAAACCTTCGGCCTCGGGTTCGCTGTCGTTGTTTACGATAATTCGTCGGCGTTGCGCTCGATGAAATAGCCAGACACCGGTAGTAACAATGGCAGCAAGCAGAGCTATTATGTAGGGTAGCCATGACGAATGTGCTTGGTCGTGTTCATAATTTTCAAATACCGCTTCGGTAATGGCTGGTGCGTTGATGCTGTAGGCATGTAGCGTGTTGTGATGCTCATCTTTATATTCGTGCACGGTAATAATGAAACGATGTAGCAACGAGTCGAAGTAGAGCGATGTTTCAGTTTCGATACGGTCGGGGTGTATTAGTATAGAGTCGCCAAGTTGACAGAAATGTCCGTCGCGTAATGAAAAACGGTATAGGTGAATGTACGAGTTTGACTTAAACTCAGAATAACCAATGGTGTAGAAACTGTCGCGTGTAAGCACCATCGATTTTGAGAACACGATATCGCGGTAGTGTTTCCAGTCAATGTTCCACACTTTTTCTAAACGATTTGTACGCGTGTCGTATCGATGAAGATCGTAAAAGAAGCGGCGTCCCACCGTTTGGTCGCCCGACTCGTTTCCCATGCCGCCAAAGATGTAGGCATAGCGTTTGCCATCATAGCCCATCGATAAAAAATAGCGTGGAAAGCGTTCGCCCTGCACCTCGTTCAGCATGTGCCAATGGTGGTCAGAAACATTGTAACTGTAAAAGCGCGAGCTGTATTGCATGTTGGCAAAACCGCCATAAATGATGAATTGCTGCGTGTCGGGGCGATAGAAAGATCCGTGGTGGTGCATCTGCCCCTCGTTTATCTGTACGGAGGCCTCGGTGTTCCACTGATAGGTGTCGAGGTTGAGGCTGGCTACCGAAGGCTCTTCGTTGGTTTTCTTTTCGCGAAAAGCCTCGTAGGTATATAAGCGGTGGCGTGTGGGGTCGATAAAGTTGGTGCCCAGGTATAGTTTTACGGGGCACGGTTGCGCAAAAGGTTGGCGCTGTGTGGTGCCCGTTATCACATTATAAATATATAAGGTGTCGTTGTTATAGTAAAGCAACTGGTGGTTAGGGGCAAAAAAGTTGTGGCCAGCAGGCGTGCCCGAAGCCCATGACAGTAGCGGTGTCCAGTGATAATGATCGTTGATGAGCCAATAGGGCGAGTTGACGGTGCCCACGGCGTGGTGCTGATCGTCAAGCACCGTTGTGCCCGACGTTTGTTTTAGCGGAAAGCGCCAGCGGCTGTCGGCATCGCTTACCATCAGGTTGCGCATGGCAAACGAGGGCACGTCGATAAGATAATCGCTACGTCCGAACACGATGTTGGTCTGCATTGTACGTGGCAAGCTGTTTTTGCCTGTGGGCAGTGTTGCGCTCTTTTGTTCACCATCAATGCTCATGCTGATGGTTTGCTGCTTCATGTTGAAGGAAATGTGCACATTAAACCACTGTTTCAGCATGAGTTTCTGTCGGTTAAACCGTATTTTGATGAGACCTTTATAGCCTTCACGGTTTAGCTCAAAATAGTCGTTTCCGCGACCATCGTAAAACACATTGAAAATCTTATTTTCGGTTTTATCTATTACGCGCACAATATATCCCACTTCTTCGCGATAAGGTAGACGCATATCGAACGAGATGTCGAGGCGTTCAATAAATTGTTCTTCCTTGTCTCCAAACACACTGTATGAGGTGCGCTTTTCTATTGAGTTGGCAGGATTTAGAAAGGCAAGACCGCCCACCTTGGCATGAATAGGTGTCGGTAAAAGTATGAACAAGGTGGCGATGAGTATCAAAAAGCGTGTGTAGGCTTGATGGTATAGTATGTGTGCGTAGGATTTTATGTGCATAGGTATGATGTTGTTTTATTTGTTGCAAAGATATAAAAAATATTGTATAATGTAAGTAATGGCCTCTTTTAATTACAATAATATGATTAAAATTCCCTTTTTATAGGGTTAATTAGGGATAAAAATAGCTTAAATTTACTTTTTATGGGTTATTTTACAGTCAGATTAATGGTTTTTTTCTGAAAATAACCGCTAATTAACCCAATTGTTAATATGTGAAAATGTACTTTTGCGTTTGTTAAATGTGGAAACGGATCAAACTACTTCGGTTTCTTGCATCCGTAATGATGTATGCTGGTGATAATTTAATGAAATAATAACAAACCTACAAAATATAATAAAACTATGGTGACAAAAAAACTATTTAATCTGCTTACAACTGTTTTTCTTTTGGGTTGTTTAGCATGGATGGCTACGTCATGTAGCGACGACGACGATAAGGGAGGCTTGGGCACAGGCACCGTATCGGGTATTATTACTGACGACTATGACGCACCGCTTGAGGGCGTGGCCGTGAAGCTGGAGGGTGGCACCGCTACGGCTACCACCAATGCTAACGGCGAGTTTACATTAAATGATGTGGCGAAGGACAAAGCCATTCTTACTTTTTCAAAGCAAAACTACCAAACCATCAGCGTTACCATCACACCGAAGAGCTTTAGCAATGGTGTGGCACTGGTTAACGCATCGATGATATATGCTGCGGCCAAGATACAGGGCACGGTGCTTGATGGCAAGCATGGCAACGCACCGCTGGATGGCGTAAAGGTTAGCATTAGCGAAACACAAACGGTAACCACTGGTGCCGACGGTACCTTTACCATCGATAATCTGCCTCTTGATGCTTACACCGTAACCTTTACCTATGATGGATATGAAACGGTAACTCGCACACTGGGCATTGATGGCTTTATTGATGGCACCGCAACGGTAGATGTAACAATGGGTGGCCGACAGATATTGCCTCACAAGACCCTTGACGACTTGATGAACGCTGACCACTGGTTCTTTAGCGAATATCGTGGTGGCCGCAACGGACAGGATTATCCTCACTTCGACTGGTCGACCGACTTTATGGCTGCGCTCGACTTCCAAGGCGCTTGGGAAGAGCAGAACGAGGGTACCACCTTGCAGATACAGAACAATCCGGGCGACGACCAGGCACATCCTGCCGATTTGAACAACTTCGACTCGTATGTATATGGTCTGAAGCGCATTACTGAAGATAACAAGATTATGACCATACAGTGCCGCACACACTCGGCATCTAACGACGACCCCGCTGTTTGGGGCGTACAGGTGGTTGATATGAGCCAGGCATCGCCCTCGGCCGTGAAGCTGGGTGAAAACCGCACACTGAACAGCGAAGACTATAAGAGCGAGGTATTTGACTTGAGCGACTATGTGGGTAAAGACGTTATCATAGCCATAGGTATCTATCGTGCTCGTACTGGCGACTATTGGAAACAGTTTGTACTGCGCCGTTTGGCTTTCAACAAAACTGCTGTTAATGAGGGCTTCTGGGGCTGGCTGCCTGGAACAGCTATTAATGACGAACTGTCGTCATGGGGCCTCACACAAGAAATGGTGCGTTCGGCCATGCCACAAACAGTTTATAGCTTCTCGGGTGTATCGCCAATGAATGGCAACCGCGACAATTATGGCAACGCTTACCACTCATGGCGTGATGTGAACCATTTGTTTGCCCTGTGGTCGTTTGTACCTCTGCATAAAGATACCGAGCCGTTTGCTGGCGAGGGCTTTGTGATGAAGACCAATGGTGGTGGCACACCTGTAAGCCTTACCGAGCCTCAGGCTTATGTGTATGCTAAATTCTCAATAGCTGCTGGCCACGACCACTTTACCTTGCGCTGTCGCAACTTTAGTAGTGCTAATCCTACAGTGTTTAAGCTTACAGCCATCACCAATGATATGGCAGTGAAGCACATTCTGCCCTCTAACGTGTCGGCCAACCAATGGGGCGAGGCTGGTGACGGCTGCGTAAGCTTTGTGCATGAAGATGGTGGTAAGGGCAACCCCGAGGCATACGCAACCTTTACCTATGATCTGACCGAGTTTGATGGCAAGGACGTAACGTTATGTCTGGGCGTGTATAAGGGTACTGATAATGGCGATGAAAATAAGTTATGTATCTATAGTGCCAATCTTAACTAAGGCACGCTCACCCCAAACATGACAATATCGTGGGGCGGTATCTTTAAAAGTACATCCCTTGCCGCCCTTCTTTTCCTTTTGAGACGAAAGTAAAAGGATTGTCTATATATATTAATGTGAAGTCGACTGGCGGGGCACTCAACCTCGAGGCCCTCGCACAGCGACTTCTTGAAACGCTAAACAACACAACGAAATGATGAAAAAAACCTTATTACTGATAGGCGCTGCGCTATGCTGCATGGCCACACTCTCGAGTTGCGAAAAAGAGAAGATGAACAGCATGCACTATGACCTTGATGGCCAACCCTTGCCCACACAGCAAGGGGCTGAACTGGCTTCTCTCAACCTCTCGCGCGCCATCACTTTGGCCGACTCGGCCTTTGCACACAACTTTACAGGCAACACAATGAAACTGTTGCGCTACTATAACCCCATCACCAAGAGCACTGAGAGCGAGGTGGGTAGCGTGTGGATGTATACCAGCGCCATTGAGGCGGTGAACGGCATACTCGAGTCGTTAAAGGATATGCAGAAGCAGGTGCCTGACCTGTATGCACAAAACTATGAGCGCTATTTGGGCAGGCTGACCAATCTGTACGACGGACTGGAATATTATGCTGGCACCTACACCCTTACCTCGTACACACAAACTAAAAAGTGGACGGTGTATGGCGTAAACCGTGCCGACGATAAAGGGGGCGCTAACGTTACTGGCGTATTGAACGTGTATGACGACCAGCAGTGGATTATCCGTGAGTTGCTGCGTTCGTATAAAATCACTGGCAACACCGACTATCTGGCCAAAGCAGAATATCTTACCGACTATGTGCTGGATGGATGGGACTGTACCCTGAACGCTAATGGCGAAGAGAATGGAGGCATAACCTGGGGCCCAGGCTATGTGTCGAAACATTCGTGCAGCAACGGCCCTATGGTGAGCCCGTTGGTGTGGCTGTATGAGATATATCGTGGCAAGGCCGATGAGATAACCTATCGCAAGGTAGACCTTGACGGACACCGCTATGAGGTGACAGAGAAGAAGGCCGACTATTATCTTAACTTTGCTAAGAAGGTGTATGCCTGGCAAAAGAAGCATCTGTTGAACGCTGATGGCGTTTACTACGACCTTATTGGTGCCGAGGCAGACGCTCCGCAATATGAGTGGGTTGATGGTAAACAGTATCGTAAAGGATTGGCACTGACTAACCCTTCGGGCCGAAGCTATAGCTATAACAGCGGCACCATGCTGTCGGGCAGTGCCGATTTGTATCGCGTTACGCGCATAGCACAATATCTTGACGATGTGAAGGCGCTGTCATTGGCTACCTTCAATGTGTTTGCATCGAAAGACCCCGTGCGCGAAGGCTATTATGCTTACGCCGTTGATGGCTTTAACCCCTGGTTTAATGATGTGCTGATGACGGGCTATGCCGAGGCCTATGGCTATGACGATGTGTCGCACAACAGCCTTAACTACTATCAGGCTAACCTTAACTATGCTTGGGCTAAGTATATAAAGAACGGCACACTGCCCGTAAACTTATTGGTGGGCTGGAGCCAAACGGCTGTCAACAATAAGGTTGAGGCCATGTTCTCATTTGCCTATGCTTCAGAGTATGCTGTGCTGGCTAACTGCCAACGCAAAATAACCGAATAACGTTTTCAAAGCAAACAATGTTATGAACATAAAGTCATTATTATTTATATCGGCTCTGGCCATGAGCTCGGCGGCGGCACAAGCGCAGGGCATCATGGTAAAGGGCAAGGTCGTTGACCAACACAACGAGCCTATTATTGGCGCTACCGTAGGCGTGGATAATGGCAAGGCCAAGACCGTGACCGACATTGACGGCAACTATACCCTTCAGGTGCCTGCCAATGCACAAATTGTTGTTAACTATATCGGCATGAAGCCCGCCACACAAAGTGTGGGGGGACGACGCGAGCTCAACTTTATATTGCAAGATGATGTAAACCAGCTACAAGATGTAGTGGTTGTGGGCTATGGTACGCAGAAGCGTGGCTCAATAACAGGATCGGTAGCTGCTGTAAAGGGCGATGAGATGATACGTACCAAGAACGAGAACCCGCAAAATATGCTTACGGGCCGTGTGGCTGGTGTGCGTGTTTGGCAAAAGAGTTCTGAGCCTGGCTCGTATAACAACAACTTCGATGTGCGTGGTATGGGAACACCGCTGGTTATTATCGACGGTGTACCTCGTGATATGAGCGACTTTCAGCGCATGAACGCTGATGACATTCAAGATATCTCGGTGCTGAAAGATGCATCGGCATCAATCTACGGTTTGCGATCGGCCAATGGCGTAGTGTTGGTAACCACTAAGAAAGGTCAGGCTGGTCAAACCAAGTTCTCGTATAATGGTTCGTACACTATACAGTCGCCCAAAAGCATGCCCAAACTGCTTGATGCTTATAAAACCATGACGCTGTATAATGAGCGAAACTTGAATAATGTGAATGGTGGTTCGAAGATTTATACCGACGAGATGTTTGACGAGTTTAGAAACGGTACGCGCCGCGAAACCGACTGGAACGACCTTATCTTTGCCAAGACATCGCCACAGAGCAGCCATAACATTACGGTGTCGGGCGGCAATGATAAAACCCAGTATTTCGTGAGTTTTGGTGCCTTCTATCAGGAAGGCTTCTTCAAGTCGGGCGACCTCAACTATCAGAAGTATAACCTCACCTCAAACCTTACCACTGAGGTGTATCGCGGACTGAAGCTGTCGCTCAACATCAACGCGATGAGCGACAAGCAGAACAACCCCTATTGCACATCAACCGACATTATACGTAACTATTGGCGACAGGGCGTGCTCTTCCCAGCCTATGCCGATGAGGCGGGCACCATGCTCAACTACGATGGCCTGGACCTGGAGGAGAACACGGTGGCAAAGATGACGGCCGACATATCGGGCTATCGTCGCTACAAGCAGAGCCAGGTGCTTACCTCGGGCATCGTAGAGTATGACTTTGGTACGCTGACCGATGTGCTGAAGGGCTTGAAGGCAAAAGCCATGTTTAGCTACGACTATCATTTGAACAACAACACTATCTATCGCAAGCAATACTATCAGTATGCCTACGACCCGGCCACACAAACTTACAAACAAAAGTTGTATGCATCAAGCGCGCCCAGCAATCTGCGACGCGAGCATTACGACACGCAACAATTCTTGTCGCAATATACCTTAAGCTACAATCGCGACTTCGGACCACACAGCATAGCTGCTGTGGTGGGTATGGAAACACAGCGCCGCACGGGCGACAACTTCTATGCCATGCGCAATCTGGCCTTCTCTTCGCCTTATCTCTTTAATGGCGTAGAGGAAGGACAGATAGCAAACAGCGCTACAGGAGGTATCTACTCGGCCAACTATAACGCCTTTATCGGACGTTTAAATTATAGCTTTGCCCAACGTTACCTTATTGAAGGTCAGTTTCGCTATGATGGTAGCTCGAAGTTTGCGAAAGGACATCGTTGGGGCTTCTTCCCATCAGTGTCATTGGGCTGGGTGGTATCAGAAGAGCCGTGGTTTAAGAAGATTGGCTTCTTGAAGGGCATTGACCAGCTGAAACTACGTGCCAGCTATGGAGAGATGGGCGACGATTCGGGCGCCAACTACGACTGGGTGGCTGGATATACCTATCCGTCGACGAGCGGAAACTCAGAAAAGGGTTATTATAACCAGTATACTCCGGGCTTTATCTTTGGATCGCAGTTTGTATATGCCGCCACACCGATGGCTATTCCTAACGAACTGATTTCATGGTATAAGGCTAAAACCTTTAACGTGGGTGTCGACTTCGATACCAATAACAAGCTGTTCGGCTTCTCGCTCGACTACTTCAGCCGTAAGATGACGGGCTTATATGAGTATCGCACCTCTGAGTTTCCTACCGTTATTGGCGCTAACCCGCCGCGCGAAAACGCCAATAGCAGCCGCAACTTTGGTATGGAGCTTGAGCTTCGTCACCACAACCGCATAGGTCGCGACTTTGTGTATAACGTGAAGGGCATCGTTACCATCACCCGACAAAAGTATCTCACCGCTATACAAAACGGACCGTATGCTAACGCCTACGATCAGTGGCGAAATGATCATCTAAACAATCGTTATCAAGGTGTACAGTTTGGCTATGAGGGTAATGGACGTTACCAAAATTGGGACGAGATATGGAACGAAACGCTCTATCATGAGAAAGACCTCTTGCCAGGCGATTATAAGTATCTCGACTGGAACGGAGATGGCGAGATAAACAGTCAAGACGAGCATCCATATGCCTTTGACCAAACACCGTGGATGAACTATTCGCTCAGTTTCGACTGTGCTTATAAGGGTTTCGACTTTAGTATGCTGTGGCAAGGTTCGGCACTGGGATCAATGTCGTACGAAGAGCCGCTCTACTCGATATGGGGACAGAACGGTGGTGGCGCCCTGGAGCAATATTGGGATCGCTGGCACCCCGCCGACGAGAACGCCGACCCCTATGACCCGAACATCGAATGGGTGAAAGGATATTATGCCTATACAGGACATTATCCTTCGGCCAACTCTACCTTCAACCGTGTTAGCACTGCCTATCTGCGCCTGAAGCAGATAGAACTGGGCTATACGTTGCCGAAGTGGAAGGCTTTCCCCTCGCTCAACTTGCGCGTGTATGCTAATGCCTACAACCTCTTCACCATCACAGGCGTGAAGTTTGTTGACCCTGAGCACCCCAGCGACGACCTTGGACGCCTCTATCCGCTAAACCGCACCTACACGTTTGGTGTGCAAGTGTCGTTCTAAGGCGTAGCATCATTAAAAGGTATTATATATATAATGTATAACATCATTCACAGACAAAATATATGAAAAAAATCATTATATTTCTGGCAACAGCATTGCTTGCCACTTCGTGCGTAGACATGGATGTGCCACCAAAGAATGTCGTTACTGCCAACCAACTGCTATCTGATGAGTCGGGCATCGACATTTACATGGCGCGCTTGTATAGCTATATGCCGTATGAAGATTTTAAGTATCAAGGACAGTGGGGCTTCAACTTCAACGGATGGCTCGTGTCGTTAGGCATTGAAGGCACGGGCGAATGTCTTGACCGTGATGGCATCTGTGCGGCCTTTACGGGCGAGAATACTCCTTATTGGGGTATGGCTTTCTCTGAATTGCGTGATGCTAATTATCTTATCGAGAATCTTCCTCGGTATAAAGATAACTATCCTGAAATAATGTATAACCACTACCTAGGTGAGGCTTATTATGTACGGGCAACCGTGTTCTACACTATGGCAAAGCGTTTTGGTGGTGTACCATTGGTAACAAAAGTTATTCAATACCCAGCCGATGCTACCGAACTGGAGGTTCCTCGAGCCTCAGAAGAGGAAACCTGGGACCAAGTATTGGCCGACTATGACAAGGCTATTGAATTGTTGCAACCCACAAGTCCAAAACAAGGATACTGTAATAAGTATAAAGCGTTGGCATGGAAGTCGGAAGCCATGTTGTATGCAGGCAGTGTGGCTAAGTATAACCAAACGGTGGCTGGGCATCTCACGGGCTTGGGTAAGAAGACGGGCGTGCGTGTCATGGGCTTTGCCCCTGACCGTTGGGAGGCTGCTTCGCATAAGTATTTCACCGAAGCATACAAAGCTGCCAAAGAGGTAATTGACAGTAAGCGCTACTCGCTTTACATGAAGAAATGGGCCGATGGCGATGCCGACGCGCAATACCAAAACATGGTAGACATGTTCTTCGACGATGATAGTCCTGAGAATATCGATGTGCGCGAATATTCGTATCCCACCGCCACACATGCTTATGATGCTTACAACTCGCCCTTCGTTTACCATAGCCCGCTGTCGTGCGGCATGTGTCCTACCGAAGACTTTTGCGAACTGTTTGATGGCTTCGACCGTTATCCTAACGGCTCTATTCGTGTGACCGATGGTACATCGAACACCACAGGCCATTATGTGCTGTATGATCAGCCTATGGATTTCTTTAAAAACGTAGAGCCGCGCCTCAGGGCATGGGTTATCTATCCTGGCGACTACTTTAAAGACCGTAACCAGGAGATACGCACTGGCACTTGGGTGGGCGCTGCTCCTATCAGCCCCCTCTTCGACGACTATTCGTATGCTACCTCGCAGAAGACCTATCAGCAGTTGGATGCTTACACCAAGAAGCCTAAGCAGCTGTATCTTAGCTCTAATGCAAACAGTAGCCAAGAACAGGTGCCCCTTGACGATGGCACAACAATGAACGCTTCGGGTGCTAATGGCCCATTCTACGCCAATGGCGAGTCGTGCTTGACAGGCTTGATGATACGTAAATATCTTAACCCCAGCGCTTCGGCCGAGATAGGCGAAGGCAAGTCGGAACAGCATTTCTTGCTGATGCGTTATGGCGAGGTGCTGCTGAATATGGCTGAAGCCGCTGTTGAGATGTCAATGGCAGGTGTTTCGGCGCCTGATGGTGCTGACTTGATGCAAGAGGCCACCAATGCGGTGAACGACATTCGACGCCGCGCTGGTGCCAATTTGCTCACCACCACATTGCCTAATACCGACGATGGCCGCGATATAGTGCGCCGTGAGCGTCGTAAGGAGTTGGCCTTCGAGTCGAAAACAAAGTGGGATTTGCGTCGCTGGCGTGTGCAACATTATGAGGGACGCGATGGATTCTGGGGTGAGAAACGCGATAAAACAACTTATAGTGACGCCAGCCGTTATCGCTTCCGTGGCCTTTATCCTTTCTACTCAACTCAGGCCAAGAAGTGGTTCTTTGATGTGCACTTCCAGTTTATCAGCCAGAAGACGTTCGATTATTCGGTGCTTGATTATTACTGGAATATTCCTGATGGTGAGGTTACAAAGAGTGCTGTTATCGACCAACAACCTAACCGTTAAGGCTTGTGTATAAGCTTCATAAATAATCGTAACATTCAATGATAATGCCGCAGCATAGTGGCACAAAAAGAAAATAACGATATGAAAAAAATAGGATTTTTAGCTTTGTTGTTCGCCTCGATGTCTTTGGCGTCATGCGACCTCTTTGAGATGGACAACTACGAATCGCCCTCAGAAACTATTCATGGCGCGGTGGTTGATGCCGAAACAGGCGACTCGATACGCACCGACCAGGGTAGTGAGGGTATACGTGTGCGTTTGACGCAGCTCGACTATAGCGAGAACGCCAGCCACAACCCCGACTTTTATTGCATGATGGATGGCTCTTTCCAGAACACAAAGCTGTTTGAGGGCATCTATAATGTGCGGGTTGATGGACCTTTTATCCCACTGGTGCGCGAGAGTAAAGATGGTGTGCCTCTGGCTAATGAGACAAAGGATGTAAAAATTAAGGGAAAAACCGAGGTGATATTCAAGGTGAAACCGTTCTTGCGTGTAGAGTTTGTGGGCTATCCCACGGTGTCGAACGGGCAGATAACGGCCAAGGTGAAGGTGACACGTGGCGTTTCACGCGACGAGTTTAAATCGTATATTGAGCCGATGGGCAACTATGATGAGAGTTATCCTAACGTTACCGACATTCAGCTCTTCGTAAGCTACTCGTCATCGGTGGGCTATCGCGCGCGTGATGACCGCTGGTCGAATGCTATTGAGTATTCGGGCGATTCCTTTGAGCCGCTGCTCGGTACGCCTGTTACCATTCGCTCTACAAAGGGACAGGTTATTCCTTCGGGCCGACATGTCTTTGTGCGTGCTGCCGCGCGTATTAATTATGACACGCCGATGGGTAGTGGCACTCGACGTTGGAACTATAGCGAACCAATGGAGGTAATGATACCATAATTCCCTTTCCTATATTAATGTAAGATAAGTTATATAACGACGAAGGCGCGCCAATAGCAGTTTGCTGTTGGCGCGCTTTCATCGTTTTTTATGTTTTATCTCATTGTACTACCCTAGAAAAAGTTGAATGGATTTGTACTGTAAGCCTGAGGTTGGTTGAATGATTTTCACCTTATCCCCAAACTCTGTTGAATAAACACTCATACAGCTGGTTCATGTAGAACATGCATTTTAGCAAAGTTTGAAAGGCAAAAACATGCATTTTAGCAAAGTTTGAAGGGCAAAAACATGCATTTTAGCAAAGTTTAAATATGATAACCTACTGGCTTTGAATATTTTATTGTACTTTTGTAATCAGAACAAGAAATAATCCTCAAATAGAGCAATTATGGTAGAAGAAAAAGTGATTCTGCAAGTCTTGGCTGAGCAACAGGAATATGTTCAAAGTTATGAACCCCAAAAGTGGGTCGGCAGATATGAAGAAACCCTTTTTGAATTAGATAGTCCGCTTGCACAAGTGGTTATCGGCGTGAGACGAAGTGGTAAATCAACACTCTGTCATAAGGTTTTATTGGAGCATCATGTGAAATATGGGTATGCCAACTTTGATGATGACCGCTTGGCAAAGTTGGAAACAGAAGACTTGAATACCGTTCTCTCTTGCATCTATCAAGTGTATGGCACAGATATCAAGTATATATTTTTAGATGAGATTCAAGATGTAGATGGATGGCACTTATTTGTCAATCGGCTGCTTCGCAGCAATCTACATTTAGTGGTGACTGGCAGCAATGCTAAATTGTTGAGTGGCGAGCTTGCCACTCATCTCACAGGACGTTACAATGAGATTCACTTGTTCCCTTTCTCCTTTTATGAATATTGCATGTTTCATCATGTTGACCTTGCTGGAATCACCACCAAGGCTGACGCAGAAAGGAAGCGAGCCTTTTTAGACTACATCGCCGATGGAGGATTTCCTGAGATGCAAAACATGCGCAACAAGCGTGGCTATGTACAAAGCTTGATGGAAGCCATCGTTACCAAGGATATACAGCGTCGTTTCAACATACGCAACGTTAATGCTTTGCGAAAGATAGCCAACCACCTTATCAACAATGTTTGCCAAGAGGTAAATTATGATGATTTAGCAAAAATTCTGAGCATGTCGGATGTGACAGTTAAGAAGTATGTGGATTATCTGCGTCAAGCATTCCTTATACAATTACTCACCAAGCATTCCTTCAAGAGTAAGGAGCGCATCAGAAATGCCAAGGCTTATATCGTAGATTCTGGTCTTCAAAACAATCGTGACAATGCTTTTGCTGCAGAGAACATTGGGTGGCGCTTGGAAAATGTCGTTTACATTGAACTTTTGCGCCGATGCACAAACTCTTTTTTGGATATTTATTATTACAAGGAGAGTCCTCGTTCTAAGGAAATCGACTTCGTCGTATGCAATCAAGACAAGGCTGTGGAACTCATTCAGGTAGCCTACGATATAGAAGGAGAAAAAACTTTCAAGCGAGAGACGGATTCGCTCATCAGAGCCTCTTCTGTCTTGCGTTGTGACAAGTTGACTCTCATTGCTTTTACCATCACTCGTGATTATAAGGTTGACGGTAAAAGCATCTGCATTGTGTCGGCCATCGACTGGTTGCTGGGACGGCAATAGCCTTCAATAACAATAGTTTTTCCATCTGTAGATAAGGCTTATCTATTCTGCCTTCCGTTGCGTCCGTGCGAACAGTTTATCCACCACGAGGGCGATGGCACCGTCGCCCGTAACGTTGCAGGCTGTTCCGAAGCTGTCCATCGCGATGTAGAGGGCAATCATGAGGGCCTGCATGTCGGCATCGAAGCCCAAGATCGAGGCTAAGGGCGCCAAGGCTGCCATGACACAACCACCGGGCACGCCGGGGGCCGCCACCATGCAGATGGCCAAGACAAGGATGAAATGGAGGAAGAGCGGCAGACTGCACGGCATGCCGTTGACAAGACAGATGGTAAGGGCGCAACAGGTTATCTTCATCATCGAGCCCGTCATGTGGATGGTGGCGCATAGCGGAACGGTGAAGCCGGCAATGCCGTCGTTCACGCCGTTTTTCAACGTCTGCCTCAGCGTTACGGGTATGGCAGCTGCCGACGACGAGGTGCCGAGGGCGGTGAAATAGGCAGGCAACATGTTTATCAACAGGCGCAGGGGGTTCTTGTGGGTAAGGCCGCCGGCAATGAGATATTCGTAAAGCAGGATGACCACATGCAGCACAAAGATAACAATGATGATCTGTGCGAAGACCATCAAGATGTGGTAAGCCTCGCCCGAATGGGTCATGCCCAAGAAGATGCCGAAGATGTAAAGGGGCAAGAGGGGTATGATGACCTTGGCAATGACGCCCGCCACAATGTCCTTAAACTCTTGAAACACCTTGTGCAAGGCTTGGCTGCGCATGTGGGCAATGCCCAGGCCTACCATAAACGAGAACACGAGCGCACTCATGACGTTGAGCATGGCGGGTATCTCTACCTCAAAGAACGGTTTCAGCTCCACGGCCTTGTCTACCGCCACCGGGGCGGTGTCGGCAATGAGGCGGGGAAAGAGCGCCGACCCTGTGCCGTAGGCAAGCAAGCCCGCAAGGATGGTGTCGCCAAAGGCAAGGGCCACCGTGACGACGAGCAGCTTGCCCGCCCCATTGCCAATGTCGGCAATGGCTGGCGTCACCAGTCCGACGATGATCAGCGGTATCATAAAGCCCAGAAACTGGCTGAAGATGCCGTTGAAGGTGAGAAACGTTCTGACGAGGGTCTCATTAAAGACGTTGCCGAAGACCACGCCCAGCACAATGGCCACAATGATCTTTGCCAATAAAGGCAGTTTTGTTCTTTTAAGGTTCATAACTTTGCTTTTGCTGACATTTTGCGGATAAAAGTACAATTTTTTCAACAACGCGCCAAGCCTTTCTCTGTTTTTCTCTGTTTGCAGGTGTTCAAAATTAAAGGCAGATACAACCTGAAGAAAGAGAGCAAGGATTTTAAAATCGTTGCTTACAAGCGTTTCACTCTCGCTGCTGAGTAAGAATATGACTTCTACAAAGTCACAAGACGAATGAAGCTGCTGAACTCTAACGAGTTCTGGCAGCGTCGTGATGTGTGCATATTTGAGGTGAATGGGATTGAGGTGTATATGTAAACAAACCTCACACATCCACTATAATAGTGTCGTGCATATAATATTATTACTTGAAAGCCTCTACTTTTTCAAGTATTTGCGGAAGTTCAAGACGCACCCTTTCTATGGCTTCTTTTCTATCTTTATTCATTTGTGAATAAGGATATGAAGTCATAATTGCATCATACACTTCTGTATTATCAAAACCTTTATCCAAATATTTTCCGAACTTATATCGGCTGTTCTCACTTTTTAAACTTGCAAGATATATTGCCAATGCTATCAGTTTGTCATTGAGTTCACTATAAAATATACTTGGACGATATTCACCTATACTAATCCATGTATATTCGTAATCACAATTTATCATATAGGTACCCTTCTTGAATGCTCGTTTTATATCTGAAGAATAATCAGCTAAAGCATCAGTAGTATACCCATATTCTGGATGTATCATACTGGTCACATCCGTGAATCCAAATAATACTAAAATTTTAAAGAATCTCTCTTTAATAATTAATTCTTTTCTTTTTCTTCCCATATTTAATATGTTTGCTTTACAAATATTATTTTTACATCCAATTTATGTTGGATTTAATATTTTCTTTTTGAAATCTTCAGGCATTACATTCTTTATCGGATTCTCCTTTATTATATCCAATGCTTTTGTAAAAGCCTTCATTACTCTATTGTACTCAATTTCTATCTTTACAAAATTGGGATTTTTGCGCAGCAAAGCCTCTTCTTCATAGAGTGACTTCAATTGAGAATCTATAAACTCAGAGAATTTTTGGGATCTCTTATTATTGTCACAGATATGATAGTTACCATCATTTCCTACGCCAGAACTTTGTGTAAACGCAAGTGGACTGAATTCGGAGATAAATTTTCGCATATTCATAAAGATCCACTCATAATCAGTTCTATCTGTTTCTATAGAAGAAAGAAGGGCATGATGCATCTGAGCAAAAGCATTAATAGGACTTGCGACTCCACCATTATTATAAGTCATTAATGCAGAGATTAAATCAAATCCTTCTTGGGTCTGATATTTTTGCTTTACGAGGTAATTTTTATACTCATCATTTTCTTTCTTTGTTAATTCTAAAAGCCGACGTTGTTCTTTTACATCATTTTTTAGTTCAACAGCATTATATATCTGATAGCCTATCACAAAAGCCACAGCCAAACTAAGCAAAGTTGTGATAACACCAACATATGCATCTTCTCCTATTTCAAATGGAGTTATCTTCATCAATGAAAACCCTAATGCTGTTAGACATATAATGAATAACACACAGTTTATCATCCATTGTTTCATATTTTTTATTTTCTAAAATTAATCAACTCTTTACCACTCATATACACTGGCTGACCCTCCGCATACTCTTTTTTCTGCTTCG
>OKRS01001189.1_pt1 | contig 17634 bp, 17 predicted proteins | sample 1601191 | NCBI WGS metagenome assembly OKRS01 (sample SAMEA3541509, study PRJEB24748) | human gut metagenome | biome: human gut; feature: human-associated habitat; material: faeces | place: China | collected 2012
GCTGAAACTGCCGGGCGGAGCACCGTCACCGTCCGTTACACCGTCATCGTCCGTTACGACGTACACTATCCAGCCCGGTGACACATTGAGTGGTATCGCCGCCCAGTACGGTACCAGTGTTTCCAATCTGGTGGCGTTGAACGGTATCGCCAACCCTGATGTGATCTACGCGGGCCAGACAATCCGCATCAAGTAAACTATTCGATAGGAGGTTTGTCATGAATATGAATACTGGTGATCCGACCACTGAGACAGCGGTCGCCAATGAGATGCCGGACGGTAATGATAATTACGTGCCGACGTTCGACGCCGCGACTCGTAAGTGGGCGTATCTGGTTTCCGGACTGGTTGGTATCGCCGGTGCGGTGCTGAGTTTCGTGAGTGCCGTGCCGGACATGCCGTCGTGGGTGGCTGTGCTGGGTGGCGCTTGCGCTCTGGTCGGCTCCGGCGTGGCTGGAATGTTCGGCGTCCATTACGCAGGCATTTCCAAGTGAGGTAATAATGGCAATCGCATCCGACTTGTTCCGCACCGTCACCGTCAAGATTCACGACATCAGCCAGCAACTCCCGTATATCGTTGTCAATCAGGCGGACGATAACGGCAAGATCATCCGTTTCGTCCCCTCTGGATCACGGGGGCAAAAGGTCACCGGTTTCACTGGGGCGCGCTTGTATTATCCGCCGCGATCTGACAACAAGTATGGCGATTACGTGACTGGTGTTGAGTCTGACGGTGCTTGGGACTTCACGATTCCCGTGGGAGTCTTGAGTGCGGGACGAGTCGGGTGCAATCTCGCATTTATCGACGGGGATGGCGAAACGTATTCCCGTAATGTCGTGTTTCTGGTCGAACCGGCGGTGTCTGGGGTTTTCGACCCAGAGGATGGTCAGCAGACCCGTCTGGACAAGATTACCGGCACCGTGCAGAATGTCGCGGATACGGCTATCGACAGCATCAACGACACCGTTGATAACGCGGTGGAGCGCGTTAACAAAACTGCTAGTGACGCTGTTGAGAGCATCGGTAAAGCCGAGGAATCCATTAGCGAGAGTGTGACGGACGCGCGTGGTTCTGCTGATGCCGCCGCGAACAGCGCCAACCAAGCGGCTGTTTTCGCCAGCGCGGCGCAGGTCAGTGAGTGGAACGCCGCCAATAGTGCCATGCAAGCCTCGCAGTCCGCCACGGCGGCGAAGCAAAGCGAGGATAACGCCGCGTCGAGCGAACGTAACGCCGCGTCGAGCGAACGTAACGCCGCATCGAGCCTGAAATCGGCTGCTAATATTGTCGCGTCCGTTTCCGGTTCCGTAGCTCAGGCCGAAGCCGCCGCGCAGTCGGCTTCACAATCCGCGACGTCTGCGGCTGGTAGTGCGAGTGCTGCCGGTGGGAGCGCTCAAGCCGCAGAGGATAGTGCGAGCAAAGCCGGGAAGAGCGCGACCGCTGCGGGTGCTTCGGAACGTAACGCCGCTTCGAGTGCCGCTCAGGCCGCTCAGAGCGCCACAGCGGGAGCACAATCCGCTTCCAAAGCGCAGGATGCCGTGGACGGTTTCGGTTTGCAGGTCGGCACAACGACCACGGGCAATCCGGGTACGAATGCGGCGGTTGAGATTCGGAAGACCGGCACCAAGTATACGGCGAACTTCACCATTCCACGTGGTGACAAGGGAGATGCTCCAAGTCTGTCCCGTACCATGGCCTCCCCTGAATCGCGGAGGTGGAATGCGATAGACTTCAATGATTTCGAGGAAAACGGCGTGTACACGTTCAACGGGGACCCGACGAATTCTCCGAGGGGCGACTCCGCGTGGATTACCGGAACGATTATCGTCTCCCACAGCTTCGAAAGCATCATGCAATTATGCGCATATTCACCCTCACCCGCCAGCTGGGGACTTGCCTTCAGAAATGGCAAATACAGTAAAGAGTCCACTGTCTCACAGTGGTATGAGTGGCATCAAGTCGCTTTCCTCGATGACTTGCCTAAAACGTCCACCTTGGCAAACGAGACGGGCGATATCGCCAGCCTGTCCACGCGAATGCAAGCCTTGGAGGCTCGCATCAAATCTTTGGAAACCAACCAGTAAGGAGAGGCCTACATGTTTGAAACATTCCAAACCATCGTCAACGCCGGAGGATACGACCTCGACGATCTCACCCAGCGCATCAAGACGCTGTATGCGATGGGCGAACTTACCGAGGATGAGATGAAACAGCTACTCGAACAGGCGCAGACGAACGCCAAGCCCGACGATTCCTATGCTCCGTTGGCCGACCGGGTGAAGGCCATCGAGGAATGGGAGACAACCGTCGAAGAGCGTCTGAACAAGCTGGAAGCCGATTCTCCGACCGACCCCGGTGAACCCGAGGAATCAGCCGACAAGTGGCCGGAATACAAGCAGCCGACCGGCGCGCACGACGCCTATCACGTAGGCGACAAAATCACCTACAACGGGAAGCACTACACGTGCATCTACGACGGTTGCGTGTGGACCCCGGACGCTTACCCGCAGGGGTGGCGTGAGGAAGCGTGAACCACATCTACACTGGTGTTTCCAAGTGGTAGACTGGTGTTGCTCCTTTCGAGCGATGGTGTGATGACCGATTAAATTAGCCCGGCACTGGTCTTGATGACTAATGCCGGGCTAGTTTTTTTTAGTTGTTTAGCAGATACTCACGGTTCCTGTATTCACTTAATGCTGGAACGGTTTCTGGGTGATCGTTGTAGGCGCTGACCAGCCAGCCTTTTACGTATGATTCCTTGGGGTGGGCGTGGATGCGTGCGTGGCATCCCATAGTGCCCGAGCCGCAGACGGTAATTAGGTTGCTGGGTAGGTTTAATCCTTCCCAAGCGTGTGAGCGCATACGCCGGTGATGCAGATTAAAAGCGGAGGCGCTTAATGTTCTCCCACAGATGAAGCATCTGCCGTGGTCTCGGTGGAACACTTTCATACGGGTTTCGATATCAGGGTCTGTTTTGCTCACTCGGATACTCCTTCGCAGTGGAAGAAGTACAAGGTTATCGGGGAGACGAGTTTGAAGAAATATTGCCTATCGGTGTCTGTCTTGCATTCATGAATGGCCGTGATCTTAACGCCTTCAACGCTGCCCAGAACGTCGTAGAGTTTGAGGAACGCTTTGGCGTCTTTAATCCCGATTTGACCGAACGTGAGTTCCTGTCCGAGTCCTTGGGTGTCGATGATTTCCTGTGCTTGGGGGGTTTTCTGCAAGAGGCTGATGATCGAGGTCAGATAGTTGATGGTTCCCATTGTTGCTCCTTTGGTGTGATGATGATTGGATTAATGGTGCAGGTTTTTAGACTATGTTCTAGTTTTTGGTCAGGATGTCATAGCCGAGGTGTTCGGCCAACCGCAACCGGTATTGCTTTTGCGGTTTGCGGCGTCCGTTTTCCCACATGGCTATTACGTTTGGGCTGGCGACGCCGATTCGTTCGGCTAGTTCCGCCTGCGAATACCCGTGTCGTAGACGCCAGTATTTGATGCACTGGCCGATGGTTACGCGGTCGCTGATGGTCGTATAGTCAACTGGGATGTTGCCGGTGTTCTGTCGTGTGAAGAACTGGCCGGTCTGGCTGTCCTGTTCCACGGTGACTTCTTGACCGTTGATTACTGTACTGATCTTGTTTTGCTTGCGCATGTTTCACCTCCATACGATGTGTGATATATAGATAATATCACAATGTTTCTGTTTTGCCAAACAGCTCACTAATGGCTTCGCGCCCATCGTCAGTCAGCGCGAACCGCCAGCAATGACGGTGCCGACTGTTCACACCATCCCGATCGACACGGTACACATGACCGGAACGCTCAAGCTCGATCATGCGCGTCCTCAATCCCTGCGGAGTATCGTCATACTTCGCTAAAACCGCCATACGTTCGATTTCCTCGTGGGTAAGCGGACGCTTAGCCATCCAAAGAATCAACAGCACATGAACCTGTTGTTTGCTGAACATTACGCCACCGCCGTTTCAGCCGAGTGGCGGAGGAATGCGGCCATGCCAGCGGCCACAATCCACCCGGCCACCCACTTGACTCCGAACCGTACCCGGTTTATCTTGGCTGCCATCGCCCACACCGGGAGCGACATCCACGGGCTGAGACACCAGCCGCAATAGGCGAGTTCTCCGAGACTGTCCACGTAATCCTTGGCCCACGTGGGGAGCGAGTTGGACAGGTTCTCGGTCTTTACGGTCAGCTTGCGGCGGAGCGCGGAGAACATATAGCCGGGGCCGGGCGAGAGCTGTACGACAGTGGTCGCGTATCCCGCCGTGATTCCAGCCGAAAGCACGGCAGTCCACCAATTGCCATCAGTCTTCATCGGTTTTCCTTTCCTCGTGGCGACGCCAGCAGTGATACCGCTTGTCGTAATCCGCGTACAGGCTTTCGTAGAGTTGTTTCGCCTCGTTGGTGGCTTCGTTGTGGTCGAACCCGTGCTGTTGCAAGACGTATTGAGCGGCACCTACCCAGATGGATCGGCGAACGTGTTGATACCAACGGTCGAACAGTTTGCCGCACACCTTGTCATGCTTGTTGTCTCCTAGGAAGTCGGCAACGCTCTCTACCACGAACTTACGAAGAGTGTTCGCGGTGATATGGTTACGGTCGAACAGTTCCAGCACGTCGCTGGTTAAAATGCTATTCTTCATTGGGTTCCTCCTCTTCTTCGGGTTCTTCCTCGGGTTCAAAGGGCTTTGCAGGGGCTTCCAGCGCACGCTCGTGCACCCCGGTCTCGTGGCAGCAGATAAAGCTGTAATCGCACCATGTGCAGGGGCTTTTGCTGCTGCTCACCACCAGCGGCTCGGCATCGATCTGCCCGCCGTAGAGCTGCTCGCCCATCTGGGTAACAAGATCGTCCAGATGCAGCTGGATGCGGCTGAGCTTGGCGCTGTCGGCCCGCTTGTCCTTCTGGTAGGGGCTGGGTGCGCCGTTGCGGTAGCCAAAGGGCAGGTACTTGCCGGTTTCGTCCGCGTCCATGGCGTCAAAGATCTTCTGCTCGTCCCGCACAAGGCCGTCCAGCTGGTACTCCACCGCCCGGGCGGCCTGTCCGCGGGGCAGGGTCTGGGGGGCTGGGTCCGCCAGCAGATACAACACGCCCGCCGGCTGTGCGCCGGTAAAGCGCCCGCCGGCATCCCGGGTCAGGCTGAACAGATACAGCAGCATCTGGCAGTCCAGCCCGCAGTAGACTTCCTTCAAGTCCAGCTTTTTGCTGCCGGTCTTGTAGTCCACCACCCGCACCCAGCGGGTGCCGTCGTCCTCGATCCACTCGTCCGTGCGGTCCACCGTACCCACCAGCTGCACCGTGCGCCCATCTGACAGTCGGTACACCTGACCGGGCACAGCGTCCTCGCCCCGGCCTATTTTTAGCTCACAGGCCACGGGCTTGAATTGGGACTGGTTCTGCTCGTCCCGCAGATAGCACAGCAGGCTGGTCATGCTCTTTTTCAGCCGGGAGAGCAGGTAGGCAAAGCGTGCGGTATCCTCCGGCAGATAGCGCCGCGCGTACTCGTCCACCAGTGCGGCGGCAAGGTCGGCCATGGCGGCATCATCCAGCTCCAAAAAGGGGCGCAGCCCGGCGCATGGGTTGTCTGCCTCGGGGTGGGGGTCCAGCGCCATCTGCAGCACCCAGTGCATCAGGGTACCGCTCTGGTCGGCCGAAAGCTCCGCACGGCGGCGGGGTTTGAGCCCCAGCACATACTGCAAAAAGTAACCGTAGCGGCAGGTATAGTATTTTTCCAGCTGGCTGGGCGAGATGTGCAGCCGCCTGCCCAGCAGCGTTTCCAGTGTGGGCAGATTCTGCACCTGCCGGGGCGGGTCCTGCTCCATGCGCTGCAACAGTGCCAGTCCCCGGGGTGCCTGCACTCCCTCGCCGGGGGCGCGCAGCGCCTCGGTCAGGCTGGCACGTTCCAGTTCGGTCAGCGGCCAGCCGCCGCCCAGCACGTCTAAGCCGTCTGCGGGGGTGGCGGCAAGGTCAATGAGTTCCAGCTGCGGTGCGGCGGGCTGCAACGCCTCCACGATGGGCTCCAGCGCGGCGCACAGGGTCTGCCCCTGCCCCTTCGGCCAGCTCATCCACAGCCCCTTTGCCGGGGCAGTAAGGGCCTTGTAAAAACAGACCTGTTCCCGCACCACACGGTTCTCAAAACAGTCCGGCAGATCGATCTGTTTTGCCATCAGCAAATCGCGGTCGGCGTGGGTCAGCAGGCCGCTTTCTGCGGGGGTACAGGGAAATTCGCCCTCTGCCAGCCCCAGCACGAACACATAGTCCGGCGCATCCAGACGCATTTTACCGGCGCTTGCCAGCACCACCGCGTCCAAGGTCTGCGGGATGTGCCCCAGGTCAGAGGAGCGCAGCAGCAGGCTGAAAAGATCCTCGTACTCCGGCACGGTGATGCCCTGACTGCCCAGCAGCCGCGCCATCTCGTCCAGCAGCTGCATCACCACATTCCACTCGCGGGCGGCTTCCTCTGCCGCCGGGATGCCCCGGGCGGTGCGGATATCCTCCACCTGTGCGGCCTGCTGCCCTTCTGCGCCCAGCTCCTTCAGGCAGAAATACAGCGCCCGGCTGATCTGTTCCGCGTTGGCGCTGCGCACCTTGCTGCGCAGGGTATCCACCGCCGTCACCAACTTTTTGCGGGCATTCTCGGCGCGGGTCAGGTTCACCGTATCTTCCTCGGTCAACTCGGCATCGCCGAAGCCCCGGGGACTTTTGGTAAATTCTGCCCGCCACGCCGCTGCGTTGGGCGACCATGTGTAGGCGTAGTTTTCCAGCGCGCAGACTTCCGGCTCGGTCAGGTCGCACAGGCCGGTCTTGGCCAGCACGGAGGCGGCGGCGATATTTCCGAAGCGTCCGTCGCCTTTGACTAAAGTTTGCCACGGGACATCGCGCCAGGGCGTGAAGCGGTTGCCATCGACGATAACGGCGCCGGGAGCTATGGACAGGGCGTCCAAAGCGCGATGCATTGCCAGAATGGAGGCACGCAGGATGTTGATGCGGTCGATTTCGGTGTTGTCCACCACGCCTATGCCGTAGGCTATGGCTTCGGACAAGATGACATCGCGCAGGACCATACGGCGTGCGGCGCTCATTTGTTTTGAGTCGTTGAGCCATGGGTGTGTGAAGCCGTCGGGCAGGATTACGGCTGCCGCGTATACGGGTCCGGCGAGGCATCCTCGGCCGGCTTCATCGCATCCGGCTTCGTGTATGCCCGCGCAGTAGCAGGACGGCAGATGTAGAGGCTCGTTTCGCTTGGTCATTATCTTTTGTGGTGCTTTGTGGCGTGCCTATCCATCAGGAGAGGCATGGCGGCGTGTGCGTATTAGTGGAGCGTACATATGAAAAGAATGAGTAGCCGGAAACTGACCGAAGTCAATTAGACGATTACTCATTCTCCTCTCTCCTCTGGCGGTATGGACGGGACTCGAACCCGCGACCCCCGGCGTGACAGGCCGGTATTCTAACCAACTGAACTACCACTCCGTTTTCAGAGCTTTTGCATCAGCAGAGAAGCGTATTATACAGAACTTTTCCAATCTGTCAAGAAGTTTTTTTCCAAAACTCCTCAACTTTTTTGACTGGTGGGTGCTGAGAGGGTCGAACTCCCGACCATCGCCGTGTAAAGGCGGTGCTCTACCAACTGAGCTAAGCACCCCCACGGTAAAAGTCCTGCATGACGCCTCGTTGCGCGCTGCAGAACTCGGATTGTACACGATGCCCTAGGCAAAACCATACCGCAAACACGGTATGCCTTGCTCGCTTCGGCCATTCCTCAAACGTGTTCGGCCCGACCGCTTGCGCGGACGGGCCGAACATCATTTCATGCGAGGAACCTCCTTCTCAGAAGGCCCTCTTCCCGCAAGGTCAGGCATGGACCTCAAGCGTGGGAGTCTTGCCCGCACTGCTGGCCTTGGAGGACCTTTCCTCTGCGGCGGACGCAGCGGCTTCGCCGGTCGCGGCCCCTGCTGCAGCTCCAGCCGTTTCAGCTTCGACCGCGAGAGGCTCGGGCAGGCGGACGAGCGCCTGTGCGATCACCTCATCGATGGTCTTCACGGGGATGACCTCGATCTGAGTCTTGGCGGTCTCGGGCACGTCCTCAAGATCGCGCCTGTTGACGTCGGGGATCAGGATCTTCGTGCAGCCCGCACGGACGGCGGCGAGGAGCTTTTCCTTGAGGCCGCCGATTTCGAGCACTTCGCCGTGAAGCGTGATCTCGCCCGTCATGGCGACGTCGGAGCGTACGGGAATTCCCGTCATGGCCGAGATGATGGCCGTGGTCGTGGCGATGCCTGCCGACGGACCGTCCTTGGGCGTCGCACCCTCAGGATAGTGGACGTGAAGGTCGGTTTCGTAGAAGCGCTTCGTGTCGATGCCGAGGTTGGCCGCACGGGCGCGCACGACGGAGCGGGCCGTCTCGACGCTTTCCTTCATCACGTCGCCGAGACTGCCCGTACGCTGCACGCCCCCCTTGCCGGGGAAGATCTGAGCTTCGATAACGAGCATTTCACCACCCACGGACGTCCAGGCCAGGCCGTTGACGACGCCCACGCGCGGCTCCTTGCTGGCAAGGCCGATCGTGTACTTGGCGGGCCCAAGATAGGTGCTGAGGCTTTCGGGCTTGATCACCACCTTTTCAGGCATGCTGCCGCCCTTCTTGTCGGCGGCGAACACAACCTTGCGGAAGATCTTGCCGATGAGACGCTCAAGTCCGCGCACGCCCGCCTCGCGGGTCCAGTAGCGGATGATGTCGACGATGGCCTCTCGGGGGAGGTCGACCTCTTCAGCCTTGAGCCCCGTGGCGCGAAGCTGCTTGGGAATCAGGTGGTGCTCGGAGATGTGGATCTTCTCCTCCTCGGTATAGCCCGAAAGAGAAATCACCTCCATGCGGTCCAGCAGGGCCGGCGGAATGTCGTAGCTGTTCGAGGTCGCCACAAACATCACGTCGGAGAGATCCACCGGAATCTCCATGTAGTGGTCGGCAAACGCGTTGTTCTGTTCGGGATCAAGCACCTCGAGCATGGCCGAAGCGGGATCCCCGCGATGATCCGTGCCCATCTTGTCGATTTCGTCAAGCAGGAAGAGCGGGTTGCGCACGCCGGCACGAATCATGCTCTTGATGATCTGACCTGGCATCGAGCCCACGTAGGTGCGACGGTGGCCGCGAATCTCGCTTTCGTCATGCACGCCGCCCAGAGCCACGCGCACATACTTGCGGCCCGTGGCTCGGGCGATGGACTCGCCGAGCGAGGTCTTGCCGACGCCGGGCGCACCCACGAAGCAGAGAATCGGAGACTTCACCTTGCCCACGCGCTTCTGAACGGCGAGATACTCGAGAATCCTCTCCTTCACCTTTTCGAGACCGGAGTGATCCTCGTCAAGAATGCGGGCGGCGGCCTCAAGGTCGCGCGAAACGCGGGACTTCTTCGTCCACGGATAGTCCGTGAGCGTTTCGATGTAGCTGCGCACGACGACGGACTCGGAGCTCATCGCCGGCATCTGGCGCAGGCGGCGAAGCTCGTTGCGCACGGTCTCCTCGGCGTACTTGGGCATCTTCGCCGAGGCGATGCGGGCTTCAAGATCGGCGTATTCTTCATCAGCGCCCTCATCCGTGTCGCCGAGCTCCTTGCGGATGGCCTTGAGTTGCTCGTGGAGATAGTAGTCGCGCTGGTTCTTGTCCATCTGGCGCTTGACGCGGCCGTCGATGCGAACATTGAGCTTCTGAAGATCAATCTGGGTCAGCAGGAAGTCGATCCCATGACGGAAGCGCGCCGCAAGGTCGACCTCGGCAAGCATCTCCATCTTGGCGGCAGCAAGGCCGGACATCTGGCCACAGACAAGGTCAAGCAGACGCTCGGGATCAGTCTCCGCGTCGAAACGGCCCGCAGGCTCGCTCTTTCCGGTGCCGAAGGAGCCGTATTTCTTCCACTCACTCATCAACTGGCGGCGCAGCGGCTCAAGCGTGCGCTCTGGGGCGTAGACAGTCTGGAGGCGGGTGCAGCGAGCCACAAGCGAGCCGTCACGCTCGAAGAGCGAGTCGACGCGATAGCGGGCGAGGCCCTCGACGAGCATCTTCGAGGTGCCGTCAGCCAAGCCGAAGAACTGCATCACGCTTGCGAGCGTGCCGACCCCGTAGCAGTCGTCCTGCTTGGGCGCATCGGTGTCGGGCTCCTTCTGCGTGACCACGAAAACGTACTTATTGTCGGATTGAAAGGCCTTCCTAGCGGCGTTGACGGAAGCCTCGCGCGCCATGAAGACGGGCACCAGCGTCGAGGGGAAGATCACCATGTCCCGCACTGCGACAGCAGGCACTTCAATTTGTTCGGGGTAAATCACTTCCCCGTCGGTCATGTTGTCCAAATCTCTAGTCCTAGTGAATGTTCGGTTCGGTCTTGAATATATGGGGGCCAGAGCCCCCGTTTTCAAGTCGTATGCAGATCAGTTTCGTCAGTCGCGCTCGATGAGCTCAACGGGTGCGCTCTTCTCGACCGTCTCACGCGTAACGCGCGCCCGCGCGATGTTTCCACGCGTCGGAATGTCGAACATGGCATCAAGAAGCACGCCCTCGACGATGGAGCGCAGGCCTCGGGCGCCCGTCTTGCGGGCGATGGCCTTTTCGGCGACCGCCTTGAGCGCGTCGGGCGTGAACTCGAGTTCGACGTCCTCCATGCCGAGCAGGGCCTGATACTGGCGGACGATGGCGTTCTTGGGCTTCGTGAGGATGGCGATGAGCGCCTCCTCGTCGAGCTCCTGAAGCGCAGCGATCACGGGCAGACGGCCGACGAGCTCGGGGATCAGGCCGTACTTCACGAGGTCGGCGGGCTCGACCTGGCTGTACACCTTGGTGAGGCTCTTGTCGCCGTCCTTGCTGAAGACGCGGCCTCCAAAGCCCATCTCCGCCCTTTCGGTGCGGCGGCTGATGATGCTCTGCATGCCGTCGAAGGCGCCGCCGCAGATGAAGAGGATCTGCGAGGTGTCGACCTGAATCATGGCCTTGCCGGGATTCTTGCGGCCGCCCTGGGCGGGCATGCTTGCCACGGTGCCCTCGACGAGCTTGAGCAGCGCCTGCTGCACGCCTTCGCCGGACACGTCGCGCGTGATCGACGGGTTCTCGCTCTTGCGAGCGATCTTGTCGATTTCGTCAAGGTAGATGATGCCTCGCTGGGCGCGCTCGATGTCGCCGTCGGCGGCCTGCACGAGCTTGGCGACGATGTTCTCGACGTCCTCGCCCACGTAGCCCGCCTCGGTGAGCGTCGTCGCGTCGGCAATGGCGAACGGCACGTCGAGCGCACGGGCAAGCGTCTGCGCCAGCAGCGTCTTGCCGGAGCCCGTCGGACCGATCAGAAGAATGTTTGACTTCTGAAGCTCGACGGAGCGCGCAGCGTCCGCCTGGTTCTTCAGTCGCTTGTAGTGGTTGTAGACCGCCACGGATAGCGTGCGCTTGGCGCGCTCCTGACCTACGACGTACTGGTCGAGCAGGTCATAGAGCTCCTTGGGCTTGGGCAGGGGCTTCTCAGCCTCGGGCTTCGCCTCGGGAGCGCTCTCAGGAGTGGGGCCGCTCCTGAGCTCGTCGTTCATCGAGCGGATGCATTCACCGCAGATCAGTTCGCCGCGAATGCCGGAGAAGAGCTCCTTGCACTCGCTCTCGCTGCGGCCGCAGAAGGAACAGGTTCGCATGTCATTCACCTCGATTCCGCTCAAAGCGCCTTTTCAAGCTCGGCGCGCGTCGTGAAGATGCGGTCGACGAGGCCGTAGTTCATGGCCTCCTCGCCCACGAGCCAGTAGTCACGCTCGGTGTCGAGGGAGACTTCGGAAACAGGCTTGCCGCAGTTGTCGGCAAGAATCTGGTTGAGCTCCTGCTTCGTGCGCAGGATCTGGCGGGCGGTAATCTCGATTTCGGTCGCCTGCCCCTGGATGCCGCCGAGCGGCTGATGGATCATGACGCGGGAGTGCGGCAGCGCATAGCGGCGGCCCTTCTCGCCCGAGCTCAGGAGGAGCGCGCCCATCGAGGCGGCAAGGCCCACGCAGATCGTGCAGACCTTCGGACGAATGAACTTCATCGTGTCGTAGATGCCCATGCCGGCGGAAACGGAACCGCCGGGGCTGTTGATGTAGAAGTAGATGTCCTTGTCCGGATTCTCGCTCTCGAGGAAGAGCATCTGTGCAATCACGAGGCTCGCGGACTGGTCGTTCACCTCACCCGTAAGGAAGATGATGCGGTCGCGAAGGAGGCGCGAATAGATGTCGTAGCTGCGTTCGCCGCGGCCGGTGTCTTCAATGACATAAGGGACTAGCATTTTTTTATTCGCCTTGTGGAAAAAGGGGTATCTGCCGATTGTAGCGGAGCGAGCGGAAAAGCTCCCGCCTGCGGACCACGGAAAAGAAAAAAGAGGCATCCGGCGTGTTGTCCGTGATGCCTCTCGAGTCGATCAGGGCCGGCGCGGCAGGCCGCGCCCGCAAGTCTGACGTTGTCCCGTTCGTTAGAACTGGCCGGCCATCAGCTTGTCGAATTCAACCGTTTCCTCAACGGTCTTGGCCTTGGCGAGGATCCATTCGGTCACGTTGTTTTCCGTGGCCTGGGCGCGGAGGTTGCCCACGCGGTTCTGGTCCTTCATGATGTACTCGATGACTTCTTCCGGCTTTTCGTAGCTGGAAGCGATATCGGCGGCGATTTCACGAACCTGTTCGTCGGAACCGGAGATATTTTCCTGAGAGATCAGGGCTTCGACGAAGAGGCCGAGGCGCACGCGGCGTTCAGCCTGCGGCTTGAAGGCGTCGACGGGCATGGCGGGCATCTTCTTGACGTCGATGCCGCGGCCGGCGAGGTCGCTTTCCATCTGCTGGCGGAGGGCTTCGCACTGGTCGTTCACGAGAACGGTCGGAAGGGCGAAGTCGCAGGCGTTGGCGGCGGCTTCCATCACTTCGGCCTTGGTCTTCGTTTCGAGGCGGGCCTTGACTTCGCGTTCGAGGTTGGCGCGGATTTCAGCGCGCATGGCTTCAACACCACCCTTGACGCCGAGGCTGGCGGCGAATTCGTCGTCAACTTCCGGGTAGGCGGGTTCGGCGACTTCGACGACTTCAACGTCGAATTCAACGGCCTGACCTTCGAGTTCCTTGATGCCGTAGTCGGCGGGGAAGGTCATCGGGAAGGTCTTCTTTTCACCGGCAGCCATGCCCGTGACGGCGGCTTCGAACTCGGGGAGCATGCGGCCCTGGCCGAGAACGAACACGTAGCCTTCGGCGGAACCGCCCTGGAATTCAACGCCGTCCTTCTTGCCCTTGAAGTTGAGCTTGACGCGGTCGTCGTTGGCGGCGGCGCGTTCCACGACGTTGTACGTGGCGCGCTGGCGGCGCATGACGTCAATCGTCTTTTCGACTTCGGCGTCCGTCACCGGGCAGACGTAGCGCTTGAGTTCGACGGCGGAGAAGTCGGGAACCTGAACGTCAGGGAACACTTCGAACTTGGCCGTGAAGTGCATGTTCTCCTTGTCCTCTTCGTTCTTGGCGGCGTCGATGCGCGGATAGCCGGCAATGCGGAGCTCGCTTTCGGAGGCGGCCTTCTGCCAGGCTTCGCCGACGAGCTGGTTGATGGCTTCGTCATAGGCCTGCATGCCGTACATGCGGCGGACCTGAGCGGCCGGAACGTGACCCTTGCGGAAGCCCGGGAGCTTGGCGTTCTTGCCGTAGTTCTTCAGGGCCTTTTCGGTGAGTTCTTCAGCGGAAGCGTAGGAAACGACCAGATCGAGCGTGCGTTCGAGCGGGTTGACCTTGGCGACCTCTTCGGTCTTGACGGTTTCTTGTTCAGTCATCGCAGTAGTCTTTATAAAAGTCCGCCCGCTTGACGCGCGGCGGAATTTGTGGAAGAGATCCGTCCCTTTGCAGAACGGACCGCGTGAAAAATCCTTTCCAGAGCGAAGCGCACCCGCATGCGGCGGACCGTCGTTCGTTCTCTTCTATAAAAAGAGCATCCGCCGGCTTCTGATGTCGGCGGACCTGAATTTTTTAATTATAGCGGAGAAATTCAGCTGTTGTTTCAACGGGTTCCTGCGGGAAACCCGCTCCCCGCACTGAATTCGGCCTCGATTCAGGCGCCGTCCTCCTCTTGTGCAGGAGACGCCTTCCTCCGCATCCGCACGGCCAATTGCTTACAATTCCTGCGACGAGGCTCTTTCGAGCTTGCTAGAATTTTTCTCCCGTTCAATCCGGCCTGCGCCGGCCCTCATCTTCCTCCTGCCTTCAGAACCATGCGGTCCCGTCTTTCCCTTCTGACCATCTCCTTCGCCATGCTCTCCCTTCTTGCAGGCTGCGCAACTGCGCCCAGGGGGACGAACACTGATGCAGGGACGCAACAGGAAGTCACGAGTACCCGCCGTCACACGACCGCAGAACGCTTTGCAAAGACCACCGACAACGAACTCTACAACGAGAGGATCGCTCAGGTGTCAAGGGACATACGCGCCATCTGCACCTCGCCAGCAAACCGTCCTTACTATGCGAAGACGCCCTGCCTGCCCTCGGGCATGACGGAAGCTCACCTCAAGGACGGCTCGCGCATCACCCCGGAGGCGCGACGCGTCGCTGAGCGCGTCTTTGCAAGCCTGCACAAGCTCAACGAGGACACCCGCAGCCTGATGATCTCCTCGGGAGACGCCCAGCTCATCAAGCTTGCGCGCCATTCCCGTGAAATGGTCGATCCAAAAATCTCCGCCCTGCAGTCCTCGCTTCTCAAGGGCGCCATGACCTGGGCCGAGTACAACCGCGCCCGTCTCGAGGTCTACGATGCAAGCAGGACGGGCGCTCCCGCCGAATGACACGCCATCAGGCTCAAGGTCAGGACATCCGCGCCCTGAATTCCTGTAGAATGCGTTGTTCGTGCGGGGATGGCGAAATTGGTAGACGCACCAGGTTTAGGTCCTGACGCCGTTGAGGCGTGTCGGTTCGAGTCCGATTCCCCGCACCAAGGATTAAGAAAGAAAAGGGAGACGCTTCCGAGTGTCTCCCTTTTCTTCATTCAGCCCGCCGCAGGGCAAATGGGGCGCGGCCGTGCGCACCCCTTCACAAGTCAGTGCTTGTGACCGCAACCGCAGCCGCAGGCGCCTTCCTCGTGATGATGGTGATGATGCTCTTTACCGTCATGATGATGGTGGTGCTCGCCGCAACCGCACTCATCTTCATGGTGGTGATGATGTTCGCCACAGCCGCAACCACACGCTTCCTCGTGGTGATGGTCATGACCGCCGCAACCGCAGCCGCATTCCTCTTCGGCATGATGGTGGTGATGGCCGCCACAGCCGCAGCCGCACTCTTCCTCGTCGTGGTGGTGCCCGCCGCAGCCACAGCCGCATTCCTCTTCGCCGTGATGGTGATGATGACCGCCGCAGCCGCAACCGCCGCCACAGCCGCAGCCGCCTGCATGACGCTCGATGCGGACGGGTTCGAAGGCCTCTTCGACCTCGGTGACCTCGAGACCGATCATGCCGAGCATCTTGGCGATGTTCGGGAGCGGCCGAACGGCGAAGCCCTCGGGAGCTTCGGCCACTTCGACGCCGCGGTTGATGAGGGCGCCGACGGCCTCCTGCATCGTGCGCAGGTCGCCCGTCACGTGAAGAACCTTTTCAACGGCGGGACGCACGACCCAGAACTGGCCTGCGTCGTCAACGAAAACGTCGTTGACGAAGAGCGGGCGCTTTTCCTCAACGGAGACGGCGATCACGCCTTCGGGCGTTTCAAAGGAGTCCTCCCAGGCCATGCGCTGGGCGGACGTGAGAACGAGCTGCTTGGCGCGGGCGAGAATGGGCTGGGCAGGGGCCGCTTCGGGCGGCAGGAGCTTGGTAAAAGTCGTCATTTTGAATTCCTGTGAGGCCGGCGCCTCGCGAAGCGACAGGCTTCGCCCTCAGGCGCCGACAAGTGTCTACCCATTTTAAGCAAAGAGAATCATTCGCGTGTAAGAAAACTTTGCGCCCGGCAAAGGCTATTCGACAGCGGCCGCCAGCGCATCGGAAAGACGGTCGACGGCAATGACCTCGAGGCCCTCGACGGGCGTTCTCGGCGCATTGGCGCGCGGAATCACGGCCTTTGCGAAGCCAAGCTTCGCCGCCTCACGAAGCCTTTCCTGACCTCTGGGCGCAGGCCTGATTTCTCCGGCGAGGCCCACTTCGCCGAAGACAACGAGACCGCGGCGCAGGGGCTTGTTTCGAATGCTCGAATAGATGGCGCACAAAAGCGCGAGGTCGGCCGCTGGCTCCGAGATCTTCACGCCGCCCACGGCGTTGACGAAGACGTCCTGATCAAAGCAGCCCACGCCCGCGTGGCGGTGCAGGACCGCAAGAAGCATGGCAAGGCGCTGCGAGTCCACGCCGAGGGCAAGCCTCCTCGGCGCAGGCAGGTGCGTGGCGTCGACGAGCGCCTGAATCTCAACGAGAAGCGGGCGAGTGCCCTCCTGCGTCACCAGCACGCTCGACCCGGGAATGTCGGACTTGTATTCGGAGAGGAAGATGGCCGACGGGTTCGTCACGCCGCGAAGACCGTGATCCGTCATGGCGAAGACGCCGAGCTCGTTCACGGCGCCGAAGCGGTTCTTGAAGGCGCGCACGAGACGGAAGTTCGAGTGCTGGTCGCCCTCGAAATAGAGCACCGTATCGACGATGTGCTCGAGAATTCGAGGACCGGCAAGAGAGCCATCCTTGGTGACGTGACCGACGAAGATGAGGGTCGTACCCACGGTCTTGGCCATGCGCGTGAGTCTTGCGGCGCACTCGCGCACCTGGGAAACGGAACCCGGCGCGCTGTCAAGCTGGCTTGAGAAGATGGTCTGGATCGAGTCGATCACGACGTACTCGGGCTTGCGGCTAGAAATCACGCTCTCGATATGCTCGAGCTCGATTTCACTCATGAGGGTGAGGCCGCGGGGCTCGAGCTGAAGGCGCTGCGCCCTGAGCGCGATCTGCGTGGGGCTTTCCTCGCCCGAAACGTAAAGCGCCGAATGGCCGAGCTCGACGAGTCTGGCCATGACCTGCAGCAGAAGCGTCGACTTGCCGATGCCGGGGTCGCCGCCGATCAGGGCGACGCATCCCTTCACAAGCCCGCCTCCCATGACTCGGTCGAATTCGCCGAGTCCCGTCACGGTGCGGGGGATCTCCTCGATCGCCACGTCGGAGAGGTCCTGCAGGGAGCCCGTCGTGTCGACGAAGCCGCCTGCGGAGCGCGGGGAGCCCGCACCGTAGCGGGCGGCGATGCCCTGCGCCACCTTGAACTCCTGGAGCGTGTTCCAGGCCTTGCAGTGCGGGCACTGTCCCTGCCACTTGGCAGTCGTGCCGCCGCACTCATTGCAGACGAATTCGGTTCTGGTCTTGGTCGTGCGAGGTGCCATCGGTTGCCGTATGTCGGTTGTCAGTGCTTGATTTGAAGCGGAACGCGGCGTGCAAGCGCGCAGATGAGCTCATAGCCGATCGTGCCTGCAGCGGCCGCCACTCGGTTGACGGGCAGGTGCCTGCCCCAGAGCTCCACGCGGCTGCCGAGGCCTGCGGACGGGATGTCGGTGATGTCGATCTCGAGCATGTCCATCGAGACGGCGCCCACGAGCGGCGCGATGGCGCCCTCGACCCACGTGGGAGAGCCGTCGGGCATCGAAC
>OKRS01001196.1_pt1 | contig 17549 bp, 17 predicted proteins | sample 1601191 | NCBI WGS metagenome assembly OKRS01 (sample SAMEA3541509, study PRJEB24748) | human gut metagenome | biome: human gut; feature: human-associated habitat; material: faeces | place: China | collected 2012
AAAAGCCGGCAGAGCTTCCGGCGGAATCGGCTGAAGCATATCTGCCCGATGATATAAGAATCGCTGCAAGCTCATATACGGCCTATTGCGGTCTGACTGCACCTCACTTGCGGAAGTCATAAATACCGCTTGTGTCGTTCACCAAGCACGAACTATTCCTTTCGATTGGCTACAGCTTGCAGGCAGATCGACAAGAGGATTGCACAAGAAACCGCATAACTTGCAGCTGTCATTCCAACCGTTCCGAATAGGAATAACGGAACAATCGAAAGCAGTAGTGAGATGACGCTGCAAACAAACATGGCTTTTCTGAGGCTGGCAGCGTTGTCAAATTTGAACAAGGCAATTGCACCAAGCAGGATAATCAAAATTGTGAGGATTCCTGTCAACAGCGGTGTGAAATTCGCATACCCTACGGGGAGCAGACTGAAATATGAATACACTTCAATAGTTTGTGTGGTTGGACTTGTCGCGAACACCATGACAGCACCAATCGGTAGTATCTCTAAAATTAACGCTATACCCTGTAACGCAAGAGCGGACAGATGATAGGCTCTATTCGTTGCTTTCATTGAATCCCTCTTCTTTCGTGTGTAGATGTAAAGAATTGCTATTGCAACAATGATAAGACCCAGTGTCCAGATATAACTTTGACTTACCAAAAATAGCGGTGAAATTATGAAAGCGATGCCAATAATGAAAATGATTACACTTATTACACTTGCAAGCATACGCTTTGAATAATTCAGAGACTCCAAAATAATATTGTCAGCTTGTTCTTTCATATCAACCTCCTCTATCCTTTTTCCAGAGAGCAATTCAGTGATGGAAACGCCTAAAACATCTCCAAGCGGTTTTAACAATGAAGTGTCAGGAAGTCCTTTTCCTGTTTCCCATCGTGAAATTGCTTTATCTGTTACCATAAGCTTTTCGGCCAATTCTTTTTGTGTAAAACCCTTTTGTTTTCTGAGTTCGGCAATAAAGCGACCTGTTATATTTTTGTCCATATTCTTGCCCCCTGTTAGCTATATTTTATCAAAAAGCACTTAGAATCGAAACCTATGAATCGTAGAGTTGGCACTTTTTCAGTTTTCAAAGGGGATATTCTTATAAACATTATACCTTAAAGAAGCAAATCTTTCTATCGCCGTCTCTTACAGCCAAATAACTGTTGCCTATCACATCGGCACATAAACAATAAGTCTTGAAAAAGATCTGCTGCTTTTTTGCGTCTATCTTTGGCATTTCAAAAAAACGGTTGTAGTAAAGAGTGAAAGGAAGGATTTTGAAGGGACGCTATATTATGCGCTTGAAGGCATAAATGAAATATAAATACGACGGCATTATGTACATAGCCGAGAGGCTTTCGTTTTGAAAGCCCCTCGGCTATTTTATGGCAGAATGGAAGTAAAACATTCGCTATTTGATTTGCTGTTTCCATCTTGCCTCTATAATCCGGGTATATGTTTATGTAGTGCCTAATCCTCCCGGTCTTTTCCGTTCGACCAGCTTTGGGCGTCCGGTTTCTCTTTACATTCACTCATTTGTTCGGTTTCTTCAGCAGGAATTGCCGGGCGTGTTATGTGCCATTTCACTGCCACTTTATTGCCGCCTTCCAGGTGAAGGAGTCTTTTCCCCCATCCAATCACGGTATCTACAAGGGCGATCCATATTCTTGTAACGACAAAAAGAATTAAACACACAACGAAAAATGGGAATAGATAGCTTAGTAGTTCTTTCATAAATCTGCTCTATTTTCCCGAAAACCGTTTGTAGAACTTAGCAAAATCCTCGTGCTCTTCCGGCTGATACATATAGGCCAGATAATCCTCGTCATTTTCCGGCAAGGTGGCAAACTGGGTATAGCCTGCCATGATACCGCCCTGATGATAAATCGTATACATGCCTGTTGAGATCTTTGCCTTTTTAATGCTGTCTCTTGTGAAGATTTCCGCTTCGCTGCACCCTTCCAATTCGGGAGTGGTTTGCAGCAAAGCAATGCTCATGTCCGACTCACGGTAACCAATAATCAGGCTTGTATATGTGTAGGTGGTTTTTCTGGCAATAATATAATCGCTGGTTTTTATATTAAGCCCATAGCCGTAGACGATCTTCCAGGTATCGCCGTCTGGCATCGCTTGGCTAAATAGCTGACGAATCAAGCCCTTGTTTTGCTCCGATCTTTCAATGTCCCATTTTTTCTTTCTGAATAAGCTCATATTGTCCTCCTGTTTATAGGGTAGTATTCCCCTGTGAAAATCCACCCTTACTCCTTGAGCGTCGAGATTTTTGCTTTCTGTATTTCGCTGCCGAGAACGTGGAGCAGGATATTACAATCCTGCCCCACGTTCTGCTGTTTCATTTTCTGCTGCTTTGTCATAGCTTAATCTGTTCAACGATGCTTGGAATCGGAATTTTGAGACGTGTCCGGCACAGTCTCGGACTCCTGACGGGAAAACCACTCGGTTTTCTTCCCGATAATATCCCCGGATACTGCATCGACCTTGTAGGAATACGCACACTTGTCCGTGTAGAACTCCAGAATGTAGCAAGGCTTGCCCGAATTGCGGCTCAGCTCCTCTCGGGTGAACACGATTTTTTGCGCTGTCTCATCCAGCCCTGCGTCCTCTAATGCGATCTGCTTTGCCTTTTCCAAGCCGATAAACTCCGGGGCAGGGGGAATGATCTTATCGCAGGTCTTATCCATGATCACGCCCAGAACGGCGTCGATTTTGTAAGTCCAACGAGCAGAGGCACTTTCAAAGGCGAAGTAATAGTAGGGCGACTTGATGCCGCCGGCAACCAGCGTTTCCTCGGTAAAGGTGACTTTTTCGCTGACCCCGGCATCGTCCAGTGCGATTTTCTTCGCGTCCGCCAGAAGAATGAAGTGGTAAGCCTCGATGATGCTGCCGTCCTTGGCGTCCACCTTGTAGGAATACTGCTTCTTCGCGGTGTAGAACTCCAGGATGTAGCAGGGCTTGCCTGAATTGCGGTTCAGCTCCTCTCGGGTGAACACGATCTTCTGCGTCAGTTCATCCAGTTTGGCGTCCTTCAGTGCAATCTTCTTTGCTTCCTCCAAGGAGATGAACTTCGATACACTGACAGAAGAAATGCCGGAGACCTCTTGAAATTTAAGAAGCTCGTCCAACGACATGCGGGCGACCTCGTCCGTGGGCAGCCCGGTTTTGTTTGCTGCGGTAAGGATCCAGTCGGCGCGGCCAAGGGAGACATGGAATTCCTCGGCGATCTTTGCTGCTTCGGCATTTTCCGTCAGTTCGGAGTGGAAAACCAGTGTGCCGACGGCATCGGTCTGCTCCAGGGTCTGCTGGATCTCCGCGGAGAGAGAGGCTTTTAGTTCGGCATTCGCATCAAGACGGGAATCAAAAGAGATCAGAACAGTCGCTTCGCCATTTTCCATATATCCGCAGGCTTCGTAGGCGGCGACCGTGCGCGTTAGAGCGGTCTCGACGCTCTGCTTTCCCAGCGCAACATCGCTGAGCGCATTTTCCGCATCGCTGTTCAAGCAGCGGACATTCTTAACGCTCCCGCTTTTGGCAATCGTATATTCCACGCTGGGGTTGACATCCATTGTGAAGGTGCCTGCTGTCGCATTGCTTCGGATGGCATGTGTGGCGATGCCAGTACAGAGAACCAGTGCAAGGCAGGCAGCCATTGTTCCAAGCTTGGCCCAACCGGGCTTTCTTTTGGTATTTGCTTCGCTTTCCGCGTCAGCGATAAGCTCGTCATTGATCTTTCCGATCGAACGAAGAAGAACTTCGGTTTTCATAGCATAATTCCCTCCTTTTCAAGAAATCGTCTTAATTCGTTTCTCATACGGAAAAGCAAAGACGTCACCTTGCTCTCGCTCATTCCGTATGCGTCCGCAATATCCCGTATTGCGTAGAGATGATAGTATCTGCGGACAAAAATGTTACGGTTCAGCTTGGGCTTTGCATACAGGAAGCGGTCAATGGCGGCAGCCAACTCATTTTCTTCGATGGTCTGCTCCACAGTCGTTTCCGAAGGAACGCAGGCTTCCAGCTCAGACAGCGCGAGGACTACTTGTCCGTGTCCGCGTTTTTCGGCAGTATACCGCTTATAACGGTTCAGAGCGAGGTTGCGCGTGATTTTCCCTAAGTAGATCGACAAACGGTTCGGACGCTGCGGCGGAATCGAATTCCATGCGCCGAGGTATGTATCGCTGGCACATTCCTCCGCATCCTCTTTGTTACGCAGTATGTTATATGCAATCGTGTGGCAGTAGTTCCCGTACTTTTCTGCGGTGGCGGCAATCGCGCTCTCGTTACGCGCCCAGTACAATTCTATGATCTCGTGGTCTTTCATTTTGCCCTCCCTTCTTTCCGTGTAAAGGCCTTTCACTTAATATAGACAACAAAAATCGTCTTTCATTGCGCGGACGGGAAAACTTTTTTACAAATTTATCATATCATGCCGGAGCGATAATTTCCACCGGCAGGGAAATGCCGCGCCTGACGATGGCGTCGGTCGTGCGAAGAATGCGGTCACGCAGCAGCTTGCAGGGAACTCATGGTGGCCGACCACGACGCCCTTTGCGGGAGGTTTCGGATGAACAAAAATCAAAACCGCCGGCTGAACCGGCGGTTTGATCAGACTCTCTAAATCTCTATTTCCTGTGGCCGCTCCCTTGTGCGAAGCCTGTCGCTCACGCGCCGAGGTAGGCGTTCTGCACAACGTTGTTACCGCGCAGATTCTCTGCTGTATCGCTCAGCACGATCTTGCCGGTTTCGAGTACATAGCCGCGATTCGCTACCTTGAGCGCCTTATTGGCGTTCTGCTCGACGACAAGTACAGTAATACCGTTCTTGTTTAGATCATGGATGACCTTGAAGCAGGTGTTGACCATGATGGGCATCAGGCCCATAGAGACCTCGTCAATCAGCAGCAGGCGGGGCGAAAGAGTCAGCGCACGGCCAATCGCAAGCATCTGCTGCTCACCGCCAGACATTGTGCGGGCCAGCTGCTCACGGCGTTCACCGAGACGCGGGAAAATGTCATAGACCATTTCAATGTTCTTTTTTAGCTTTTCCTTGTCCTTGGAGCTATAAGCGCCAATGGCAAGGTTCTCCTCCACTGTCAGCCGTCCAAAAACATGACGTCCTTCCGGCACATAGCCAATACCCATCTCCGCGCGCTTATGGGCGGGAATATGGGAGATGTCTTGTCCGTCATAGAGCACTGCACCGCTCTTGGGCTGAACAAGTCCCATAATGGTCTTAATCAGTGTGGTTTTGCCCGCCCCGTTCGGGCCAATGACGGAAACCAATTCGCCGGTTTGAACATTCAGGCTGATACCGTGGAGGACTTCCATCATTCCGTAGGACACAAACAGATCTTTGATCTCCAGCATGGTTATTCCTCCTCTTCGCCAAGGTAGGCCTCAATGACCTGCTTGTTGTTCTTAACTTCTTCCGGCGTTCCTTCGGCAATCTTCTTGCCATAGCTGAGCACCATAATACGGTCACAAACCTTCATCGTAATGGGTAGGTTATGCTCGATGAGGACGATACTCTTTTTCTGTGCTTTGAGCTTCATCACAAGCTCCGTCACTTCGTTGATAGCGAAGTTGGAGAGTCCCGCACAGGGTTCGTCAAGCATAATAAGTTCCGGCTCAGTAACAAGCACACGGGCGATCTCAAGCCGACGGAGATAGCCAAGCGACACATCGCTCGCCTTTTTATCCCGCAGCTTGATCAATCCAGTCTCTGTCAGCACAGCCTCCGCCTTATCCACTACCTCCTTGGTGTGGCTTTTGCGGAAGTAGGAGCGCATTCCGGTGTACTCGTGCACACCGGCAGCGGCAATTACGTTGTCGAGAATCGTCAGATCCGCCAGCGGTTTGGAAATCTGGAAGGTGCGGGCAATGCCCATGCGCGCCATCTTGTGCGCAGGAAGGCCCTGCACCTCCTGCCCCTTGAGAATGACCTTGCCGTCGGTTGGCTTATAAACGCCGCAAATGGCATTGAACAGCGTAGTCTTACCCGCGCCGTTCGGGCCGATGATGCCGAGGGTCTCTCCCTCATTAATGGTGAGATCCAATCCGTCAATAGCCTTGAGACCGCCGAAGTACATCTTCAGCCCTTCAATACGCATTAGTTCCTTCATGCCTTATCCGCCTCCTTTTTTGCTGTGATCCTCTGCAGGAGTTTCCGGCAGCCGTTTACAATTGGGCTGTTGTCGCCGATCAGGCCGCTGGGCATAAAGCGCACCATAAGTACCAGCAGCGTGCCATATACAAAGGAGCGGTAGTTGTCCGCAAAGCGGAGTGCCTCAGGAAGGAATGTCAGCAGCAGCGCGCCGAAAATCGGTCCGCGAATGGTCCCGATACCGCCGATAACAACCATCGAGAGAATCTGGATAGAGATGACGAACGCAAAGTCGGACGAACAGATATAGCCCATACGGTGGGCATAAATGCCGCCAGCAAGCCCTGCGATTACCGTACCGATAATAAATGTAAGGATCTGATAGCGACTCACATCAATGCCGAACGAGCGGGCCGCTGCGGAATCATTGTTGATGGAAGCCAGCGCCATGCCGAACCATGAGCGGCGCATCTTGATGATCAGCAAACACACAACGACAATAACGACAAATGTCAGCCAGAAGAACTGACGGTTGCCCATTTTTGTGCCAAAAAGCATCGGCTTGAGGATCGTGAGACCGAGCGAACCGCCGGTAATGCTCATGTTGTTAAAGAGCGCGACCATAACAAAGTTGATGCCGATGGTCGTGATGGCAAGGAAGTCAGCCTGCAATCGCAGGGAGATCAGGCCAAGCAACGCGCCGCACGCGCCGGTAAACAGCATGGCAATAAGCAGCGCAAGGAAAAAGTTCACATGGTATGTCTGCGTCAGAATGGCGGCTGTATAGGCGCCGATACCGAAGAAAGCCGCATGACCCATCATTGCCTGTCCGGCGTAGCCAGTGATAATGTTCAGAGACAAGGCAAGCAGAGTAAAGATAGCGGCTGTTGCACCGATAGAATATAGATAAGCACTCATCGTTATCCCTCCTTTAAACCTTGTTGCGCTGACCGAAGAGACCGGAGGGCTTGATCAGCAGCACGATAATCAGGACAACGAATGCGATGGCGTCCTTCGGAATAGGAAGTTTCGTATAAGTCGAGAGCATGACCTCGGCAAAACCGATAATCAGTCCCGCGACCACAGTACCGAGCGGATTGCCAAGGCCACCGAGCACAATGATAGCCAGCATCTTATACGACGGAACCTCACCGAGCGCAGGCGTGATGGAATTGTAGAGAATGCCGGTCATGATACCGGCGGCCGCGGCAAAACCGTAGCCTAAAATGTAAGATAGTGCCATTGCGGAATTCGTATTCACGCCGCAGGCGCGGGCAATATCAGGGTCTTCTGCTGTGGCACGCCACGCAAGCCCCATTTTCGTTTTGTTCAGGATGATCCAGAGAATCACAAGCAAAAGCGCCGTAAGGGCAAAAATCAAAATCCAGTTCGTCTGGATTGAGACGCTGCCAAGGTGAAGCACATCCACTGGGAAACGGAAATTATATGCCTTGGTGCCGGCGCCGCAGATTAGACGCACTGCGTCGCTGCTGACGGTAAAAAGGCCGACCGCCGCGACCAGCGGAATGATAGAAAGTGTACGCGGCTTGGCAAGAATAGGACCATAGATCGTGCGGTGTAAAACCACACCGAGCAGTCCGATAACTGCCATCGCCACAAGAAAGGCAAGCACGAGGCTGCCGGTCGCCGTGTAGACATAGTAACCCACATAGGCTCCCAGCAGATAAGCGCCTGCATTGGCAATATCCAGTATGCCGAGAATGCCATAGATCAGCGTTGCACCCATCGCCGTGAGGGCGTAAAGGCTGCCGATCATCAGGCTGTTGATGACTTGCTGCAGGAACATAGGACGTTCCCTCCCAATCGTTGGAATTAGAGAAGGGCGGAGGCGCCGTTATGACGCCTCCGCTCCTTTGGCTGTGCAGGAGAGGGGCATTTCCCCCTGTAACTTAATAAGTGACCTTTTCGACCTTGTCACCGTCGATGATGTTGATGTCATCGATGATGCCATAGCTGTGGAAGAGGATATCATCGCCGACCTGCTGGATCTGAACAGGCTTGACGGCAGAACCCGCACTGGTGTAGTACATCAGCGTACCGGTAACCGTGTCAAAGTCCTTCAGACCCGCAATGTAGTCGCGCATAGCGGCAGGATCGGTGCCGACATTTTCAAACGCGGCAAAGAGGACCTGGAACGCATCATACACAGAAGCGCCGACCATATCGGGTTCCATCTTATATTCCGCCTGATAGTTCTTGATGTAAGCCTGCGTGCCTTCGTTGGCGTCGTCACGGTTCATGTTTGTGGTGATGTAGAGGCCCTTGGCATATTCGCCGGCGGTTTCAAGCAGCTGCCAGGAGTCAGCGCCCTCGCAGCCGAGGATCTTGACGTCGAGACCCTGAAGGGCGACCTGACGGCAGACCTCGGAGGCGTGTGCATAGTAGTTGGGCATATAGATGAGGTCGACCTTTTCGTCCTTGATCTTGGTGATAACGGAGGTCATGTCGTTATCGGAGATCGCAATGTAGTCTTCGGAAACGATCTCCGCGCCAAGCTTGGCAGCCTGCGCCTTGAAGTAGGCGGCCTGCTCCTTGCCGAAGTCGAGATCAACGGCAACGATGGCAATGCGGTTGGCTTTCAGCTCGCCGACAGCAAACTGCGCGGCAGCGGTAGCCTGGACCGCACCGGGGAAGGACTGGGAGAAGATGAAGTCGCCTGCATTGACAACGTCAGGGTGAACAGCATAGGCGGAGACCATTACGATACCGGCATCCTGGCAGATGGGAGCGGCGACCTTGGTGGGACCGGAGTAGGAACCGGATACGATAGCGTAAACATTATCCACGGTAGTAAGCTTTTCCAGAATGTTGGCCGCTTCCGCCGTATCCAGACCGTCATCGTAGTTGACAAGCTCGACCTTGCGGCCGTTGATGCCGCCCGCTTCATTGATCAGCTTGACCGCAAGTTTGGCGGACTGCTCGGCGCTCTGGCCGTCAGCGGCGGCAGAGGCGGCAGAAACGGGAGCAAAGAAGCCGATGCGAATGGGGTCGGCATCAGTGGTATCACCGTTACCGGCCGCGTTGGAATCATCGGTGGTTTTGTTGCCGCAGGCAACAAGGGCAAGGACCATAGCAAGTGCAAGAATGAGACTCAACAGCTTTTTCATGGGTGTTCCTCCTCATAAAATAGTTAATTACACAGGCGCACACGCACCTGAATAATCCAGGAGAGTTTCCCAGCACATACGCTGCCTACCCGGTCGTCATCAGAACAGGATCAATGCCGCCGCACCGGCAAGCAGGACCGAGAGGATCACTCGCTCGACCCAGATGAAGAGCATCTGCGGCACCTTGACAGGAATGCTGGTAGAAAGAATGCAGGGAATGACCGCCGAGAAAAACAGCAGCTCCGAAATGCAGCCTACTGCTACAACATAACGCGTGGCAAGCGAGCAATCCATGACAAACGCACACGGCAGGTACATCTCGGCAATGCTGGTGGCCAGCGCCTGCGCCGCCGGCAGAGCTTCGGGCAACTGCACGAGAGCGGCAAAGGGATAGAAAAGATAACCTATGATCCGAAAAAGCGGAGTATACATTGCCAGCAGCATTCCGATCAGGCCGACCGAAAGGATACTCGGCACGATGGTACAGGCCATCTGCAAGCCGCTCAGGAAGGTTTTCCAGATGCTTTCCGGCAGGCTGCCGCTCTGTTCCGCAGCGGCAAGAGCCGTATCCAACGCCGTATGTATACGGCGTTCCGTGACCGGACACTCGGGCTGCGGCTGCACGCCTTCCCTGTATTCATCAGGAAAGCGGTTCAGCGGATACATCCGCACCGTGACCGCCGTAACAATAAACGTGATGAGCAGCGTGGACCAGAAGTAGAGATTCCATCGGTCCATCAATCCCAGAGTGCTTGCCACTGTGATCATAAAAGTGGACGACACGGTGGAAAAGCCGGTCGCAATGATAGCCGCTTCCTTTTTTGTGTAGGCGCCCTTCGTGTAAAGCTCATCGGTGATGAGAAGCGCGACGGAGTAGCTGCCGACAAACGAGGCTACCGCGTCGATGGCTGAGCGCCCCGGTGTTTTCCAGATCCGCCGCATGAGCGGGCGGACAAACACGCCGACAAATTCCATCAGCCCGTAATTCGTCAGAAAGGCAAGGAAGATAGAGCCAATGGGGACCAGAAATGTCAACGACTGCCCCAGTGAAAAAAGAAAGGGCAGCAGCGATCCGTTCTCCAGCCATTCCTTTGGGCCGAAGCCCAGAAGATACATGGCTGCACAAACCGCGCCAAAAAGCTTGAAGAGCGTGAAGATAATGCTTGTCGCGCTCCTGTTCCAGTTCTTTTTTGCGAACGGAAGCAGCGCCCCTGCCACACATACACCCAGCACCAGCCAACGCTGAGTCGGCCCAACCAGGGCAGCGGCAAGCTGGCAGAACACATCCAGTGGAATCGTATGCGTCCCATGAAAGGGTACTGTGACAAAAAAGACGAAAATGCCAACCAGATTGCACAAAACAAACTTGGCCCATGCAAGGCGGCTGTATGCCGCAGCACGGTGTTCTATGTTCTTCATGCTCCATCCGGGAAGCGCAGCAAGCGCTTCCGCCCTCCATCATCAATTTACATAGTAAGTGCAAACTTCAAAAACCTTCAAAAACCTTCCAAAAAATTCGGCGTCAGTCTTCCAGTTTTAGTAAAATTCCCTCAAAAAACTTCTTGGTGTTGATTTTTCCAGACTGTGAACCCTTTCCCTGCAGCATTCGCATCTCCTGCTGCACCTGCCCGAAATCGAAAAGGCGCGAGGCATACTCGGTGAATATCTCATCATAAAAGTCCTCGCTGCCGCGCGCAGCCAAGTGGCTCTGTGCTTTCTGGATAGCGCGGCGGATCTTTTGCTCAATACCCTTCTGCCGCGCGGCATCGCATTCGCTGCCATATAATTCATAGCCAATATGCTGATATACGTCGGAGAGCTGGTATTCCTGTCTCGTATGGCGGCGACGGCTGCGCAGATAGCGCACGGCAGCGGCGATTTCCCTGCTTCCCGTCATGCCGAGTATCCCAATATCTGCGAAAATCTCCCGCAGGCGCTGCTCGCTGTCATCCGCAGCAGGTCCAGCGGCGGCAGGCGTCACAGCCTGCCGCACAGCGGAAAGCATCCGCTCCATTTCCATGATCTGAATGACATTTTGCAGCACCTTGCGGATCTCCAGCACGTTGATGGGCTTATGAACGAAAAAGTCAATCCCTTCCTTGTAGGCCATTTCCTCCATGTTCTTATCATGCGCCTGCGAGATCATGATAAAATGGCTACCGGCGCCGCGCGACATGGCTCGTTTCATAATGCGTATTCCATCGGTGTGCGGAAACAGCAGATCAATCAGTACAATGTCGGGCTGGTAGAATAAAATCTCATCCACTGCCTGCCCTTCATCTGTTACTGTTGCAACCACCTCGCCAAGCTGCTCGCGAGCAATGACAAATTTGAGCATCGTGCCGACAGAACTGTCGTCATCCACAATCAGAATTCGTTTCATATTCATGTGGCACTCTCCTCTCAAAGTGACGGAACGTCCACGCGGAAAGTTGTCCCCTCAGGGACGCTGCTCTCCACGCTGATCTGTGCGTTCCATTTGTTTACAATATCTCTGACATGACATAGCCCCAGCCCTGGGGATGGCACACCGGTCTGCTCATCAAACTTAGTGGAAAAGCCAGGCTGAAAGATATGAGGCAATATGTCGTCGGGAATGCCCCCTGCATCGTCAGCCACGCGCATGACGATGCTGCGGTTTTTGGCAGTAAGCTCGGCTGTAATTTGATGCGCGCCGGCCTGTGCAGCATTGATGATAAGATTGTTGAGTACAATAAAAAAGTCGTAGTATCCCTCGATCAAAATATCACCTTCCAGATGGATGCGGAGGCGCGCGGGGGCAATCGTTTCACGCGTGCCGGCCTCCAATATCCGGCAAATCTGTGAAAGCAGCATGGGGGATTCCTGCTGTGTGACCTGAATGGCTTTGGCAAGTCCGCTTACAATGTTGCTGTAGTCTTTCATCACCTCATGGCCCATGTTAGCCAGCGAAAGGGCCTGCTGGCGCAATGGGCTTTCATGCGGCAGTGTTTGATAGATTGAGAAACTGCGTGCGGTCATCTCATCTAGCTGCTTTTTTGACTTTTGCAGGAAAAAGATGTCGGCATAGATGTTGGCCGCAAAACTTGTAAGCTTTTCGTACTGCACCTCGCGATTTTTCTGTGAGATCGCAAGTACGAGCGCAGAACGAATCGCCGCAATAACGAGCAGCCACGCCGCGCGTTCGTCGCTCATTTTGTTGCAGATGGCCAGCGAGACAAGGTTCGAAATCAAGTCCGCCATCAGCATGGTAAAGAGCATGTCCGGCAGATAATCTTCTCCCATCACGCCGCTGAGGAATTGATAAAGCGCCGCATAGAGGATATAAATGACCAGACTATCGAGAATAACAGAGATAACATCCGCATTGTTGCCTGAGTACAACATCATTATCAGCCGCAGCACAGCGGCAAATACTCCCGCAATAGCAGCAAGCATTACCGGCTTTTTTATCAACTCATCTCGTATCGTAATCCCAAGCAATACCAATCCCAGCGAAAGCGGTGCCACAAAATTCTCGTGCGGAGCGAAATAAATCTGTGAAAGTACAGCGATCAGCGCGCCATATTGAAAGTAAAGCTTCATTTTTCTCCCCCAGCACTGCTTTTCCTGTAAAATTTAACTCTTTTTGTCAGTATATAATGCTTTTCTACAGAATTCAACGGAGAACTGGGAAAATTCCCGATTAAAAATTGACTTTTTTCCCCGCCGGGGCTATAATTTTTTCCGATGGATAGGCCGCGCACGGAGGCCCACAGCAGAAGGAGAATATTATATCATGAGAGAAGACCTTGCGCTCCGGCTGGAGCGGTTCAAAGAACAGTGGAGCGTGGATGCGGCCGCGCAGGGACGCGTTGCGCGCCCGATGGTGAAGTTTATCGGCGAAGAGGTGCTCGATACGGCGGTCGCCGCGCTGCTGCAGGGGGAGAATCTCCTGCTCGCAGGCGGAAAGGCGACGGGCAAGAACGTCCTTGCGGACAACCTTGCATGGCTCTTCGCGCGCCCGGTGTTCACCGCCTCGTTCCATGTGAATACCGACAGCAGTATGCTCATCGGCACCGACACCTTCACCGGCGGCGAGGTGCGGCTGCGCCGCGGTCCCATCGCGCTTGCGGCGCAGTACGGTGGGTTCTGCGTGCTCGATGAGATCAATATGGCGAAAAACGACGCGGTCGCGGTGCTTCATTCGGTGCTGGACTACCGCCGCCTCATCGACGTGCCGGGCTATGAGTGCATCCCGCTGCACCCGGCGACGCGATTCATCGCGACGATGAACTACGGCTACGCCGGCACGCGCGAGCTGAACGAGGCGCTGGCCGGGACAAATTACATTCTGAACGTGCATCTCAAGCTTGATACCGGCATGACGCGCATCGGCTTCTTTGCCTATGACAACGACCGAACACTGGACGAACTGAAGCAGGTCGCGGCGCTGACGCATCTGCACATTGAGGGCGTTTTCATGCACTTCTGCGTCGCCGACAGCCGGGCGGAGGAAGACGTTTTGTTTACAAAACTGCAATACAAGCGTTTCATGGATATGCTCAGCGCCATGGAGGGCGCCGGCATCCGGCCGGAGATCCGGCACTGCTGCAATTCCGGCGCGGCGATCCTGTACCCGGAATTCGCGCTCGACATGGTGCGCCCCGGCATCATCACCTACGGCAACGCGCCGTCGGAGGAGCTGGAGGGCGCGATCAGCCTGCGGCCCATGATGTCGCTGCATTCCATGATCGCGCAGGTGCGCACCGTACCTGCCGGGACGGATATCAGCTACGGACGGCTTTACAGAACGACGCATGATACCCGCGTCGCCGTCCTGCCCATCGGCTACGCCGACGGCCTGAGCCGTCTTCTGACCGGAAAGGCAAGCTTCTATCTGCAAGGGAAGCTGGTTCCCGTTATCGGGCGGATCTGTATGGACATGTGCATGCTGGACGTTTCGGAAGTGCCGGACGCGAAGCCCGGCGATATCGTCACGATCTTCGGCTATGACGACGACGGCACGCTCGTGCCGTGCGAGCGCCTTGCCGCCGCGCAGGGGACGATCAACTATGAGCTCCTCTGCCAGATCAGCAAGCGCATCCCGCGCATCTGCCACCGCGGCACGGAGACATCGCAGATTTTGCAATATATCGTCTGATTTTGTGCAGCTTTTCGGCGAATCCGCAGCTTTCTCACGGACCTACAGGGTACGGCACAGAGCCCTGCCCATGCCAAATCTATACATATAATACCCGAAGTACACCGAAAGGAAGTGTTTTTCATTTCATAGCCTGCCGCAGTGCCCCCTGAAGATGTGTGTGCATACCTACACTACAGACAAGGAGACATACAGATGATGAAACACCTGAAGCAATTAAATGGAATCCGAGGATTGCTCCCGTACCTGAAAACGAAAAGGCCCACGATCCTGTTGATCTTCTGCCTGTCTGTGATCGATGCGGGACTGAGTCTGCTCCCCATCCAGATCATCGCAGCGGTGGTCGATCTTCTCTCCACAGGAAAAAGCGCGTTCTCCTCTGTTCTGGGAACCAGTCTCTTGCTGCACGTTGTGTTCTTCGGCGCTGTGTACGCGGCGAAGCATGCGCTCAGCCTCATATACGGCTATACAAACACCATGCTGTCAAGCGGGATCATCGAATCGCTGCGTGACGACGCCATGACGTGGGCGCTGGCGTCCTACAAGCCCTATAAGGAGGAGCGGCGGGAGGGCGACATCGTTTCCCGGATTTCCGGGGATGTGGAAGCCGTCGTCCGCGCCGTAGCAGGGCCGCTGAACGGTCTGCTGCCAATGGTGCTTAAGATGATTGGCTCTGTCGTCATGATGTTCGTCTGGAGCCCGGTTCTCGGTGCGATTTCGCTGGCGCTGGTGCTCCCGCTGTATGCTGCCAGCAAGCGCGTGGCGGTCAAAAGCAAGGAAATTGCGACCGAGCAGCGCGCCGCCAGCGGCAGGCTCGTGGGCGCTGTCGGCGACCTTCTGTACTGTATTCCCATTATCAAGGCATGGGGAAGCGAGCGTTTTGAGGCGGCGGGCTTCCATGCCTTCTCGCATCAGATGTATACCCTGAACAGAAAGAGCCAGCGGATTTTTAATGTCTACTGGGGCATTACCTACACGCTGATGACCATCGGATATCTGTCGGCGGTCGTCTTCTCCGCCCGTTCTGCGTTGGCCGGGGCCGCGACTGCGGGCAGCATCGCCGTCGCGTACTCCTATATGTCCAATATCCTGACGCCCGCTGCTTCGATCAGCCGGTACGGCAACGATATTTTCCAGGCCGACGCCGCGCTCGCCAGAGTGTTCGAACTGAAGCCGGCGGCAGCGTCCCCGGCCGCCTCGTATGCGCTGCATGACGCGCCCGCGGTCGAATTTGACCATGTGACGATCTCTTGCAGCGAGCACAAGCAGCTGCAGGATCTGTGCTTTACTGCGGCGCCTCATCAGCTCGTCGTGCTGGCGGGCGAAAGCGGCAGCGGCAAGTCCACGATTCTGAACGCGTTGCTTGGAAATCAGCCCACCATGGGCGGCAGGATTCTTGTCGACCATGCGGATGTGACAGGTCAGCTTGACCGGCTGCGCAGCTCTGTCTCCGTCGCGTTTCAGGCGTCCTACCTCTTTGACCGCAGCATCGCGGACAACGTGGCCTATGCCAGCGACGCGCCGGACGGACAGCGGATCGAAGAAGCGTTGCACGCCTCCGGTCTGGGCGGGCTTGTCCGCGAACGCGGCACGGATTTCAAAGTGGGCAGCAAGGGGAAATTCCTTTCCGGCGGCGAACAGCGCCGCGTGGCGCTTTCGCGCGCCCTTTATAAAAACGCGCCGCTGTACTTACTCGACGAGCCTACGTCCGAGCTTGATCCCGAAACGAGCCGGGTCGTCATCGAGCAGATTCTGCGCCTAAAGCAGTCCGCGACCGTCATTGCGGCGTCCCACGACGCGGCGCTGATCGAAAAGGCCGATGTTGTCGTGACGCTTTGAGTCGGTTGAGCAGGACTTCCCTGCATATCGTTTGTAAGCACATGATTATGTCAACTTGCTGCTCAACTTTCTTAAAATGCAGAACGATGATCCGCCATTTTTCGCCGCTTTCTGCATAGTATGAAGTGGAAGCATCCGAATGTGAAAAGAAAGCGAGGTTCCTCTGTTTATTTTTGACCTCTGCGTGGGAGAATAGAAACAGCGGCGCGAAACGCGCGCGTACTTTTTCCGCGGAGTGTGAAGCAAATGGATACGAACGTCAAACGCGGCGACATTTTCTACGCCGACCTGAGCCCGGTCGTGGGCAGCGAGCAGGGCGGGTGCCGGCCTGTGCTCATCGTGCAGAACGACACCGGCAACAAGCATTCGCCGACAGTCATCGCCGCCGCCATTACCAGCCAGACCGGCAAGGCGCGCCTGCCGACGCACATTTCGCTGAGCGGGCACGACGTGGGCCTCACGAAGGATTCCGTCATTCTGCTCGAGCAGATCCGAACTATCGACAAGCGCCGCCTGCGCGAGCATACCGGCCACGCGGACCGCAGTGTCATGGAGCAGGTCGATTCGGCTTTAGCCGTCAGTTTCGGTCTTCAGGGCAGCTGAGCCGCCGCATGGAATATGGAAAGCACCTCCTGCATATCGTTTGCAGGAGGTGTTTTTATGCTTTCATATCCGATCACCGGCGTCCGCGAGGGGACGCTTCAGGCCGAGCGGGACGGCCTGTATTGGAACGTCAGCGCTGTGTGCAGCAGGGACTGGGACTTTCCCATCCGCCTGATCGCCGAAGCGGACGGCGTCCGCACGGTGCTGGGTGTCCCGCAGCCGGGGCCAGACGGCCTTCGGCTGCAAACAAGGCTTTCCAATCGAAGCTGCCCGTTTTCCGAGCAGACGCGCATTCTGACCGACCAGACACCGGAGCCTGAGCCAGAGCCAGAACCCGCATCAGCGGAACCGGAACTGCTCCCGTTCGAGCCGGAAAAGCCCTTTGAGCGTATTCCGGAGTTTTCCGTCATGAACGTGGTAGAGCAGGACGGAAAGCCATACTGGAAAGTTCCTGGCTGACCCGCTGCGTCCGTGGGCAGCGTGGATTCGCATTGGACTTTTGCCCTTCGCCGCTGCCTGCTGCAGCCCCCTCAGGTGCTTCGCGCCAGCTCCCCTTTCAGGGGAGCCTTGGTGTGGGCGCTCCCATCACACTTCCACGGAAGGGGAGGTTTTTTATTTGCGTATCAAATTGCCTAAAACTGCAATGAATATACGCACATAGATGTATATAACGACAAAATAAATGAATATTATATTTTTTACTTGCATAATCATACGAAATGATGTATAGTG
>OKRS01001203.1_pt1 | contig 17503 bp, 18 predicted proteins | sample 1601191 | NCBI WGS metagenome assembly OKRS01 (sample SAMEA3541509, study PRJEB24748) | human gut metagenome | biome: human gut; feature: human-associated habitat; material: faeces | place: China | collected 2012
TTCAGAAATAAATAATTTCAGAATTATATGGGGCATTTTATGTCTGTTCTATATTTCTACTAATAAATTATTCACATAAACATATCTATCATAGATAATCATACTCTTTACAAAAGGCCCTTAACGTCCTCTACGATCATCTCTGCATCAAGACGATTATCCTTAAGAACCTCTTCGACATCGTACCTGTCAAGGAATTCCTTCTTGAGACCATAATTCAGCACCTTCATATCTGAATCACCGTAGAATCTTGCAATCTTCTCACCGAATCCGCCGTCCAGTATACCATCTTCAATAGTGATGACAACTGAGTGTTCTGCCTTGAGGTTTTCAAGAAGTTCCTCATCGAGACCTGTGATATAGTAAGGATTGATGACAGTGGCATCTATTCCAAACTCACTCTTCATCTCGTCTGCTGCAGCGTTTGCCAGACTGTAGAAGGTTCCAAGGCCGAGTAGGGCAACCTTGCTTCCCTTCTGTGTCACCTCATATTTATTCAGATCTCCAAAGTTCTTCGTCACAGGGCTTCCACTTACCATTGCACCGCCTGGGAGCTTGATGGCCACAGGATGCTCATTCTGCTCTATGCTCCAGTCAAGCATAGCAATATACTCTTCCTTTGTTGTCGGAGCAAGATATACAAGATTCGGGATATTTGAAAGCATAGGGATATCCTGAAATCCCAGATGTGTCACATCATTCATTCCATATACAGATCCTGCAAATGTCACTATAGTGGCTGCATTGTTGTTGATACAGAGATCCTGGGATATCTGGTCAAATGTTCTCTGCACAAATGAGCTGTACACACCGAACACTGGTTTTCCGCCGCCTGCTGCAATTCCCGACGCAAGTGCCACCGCTGTCTCCTCTGCGATTCCCACGTCGACAAACTGCTTTCCGGCCTCACGTCTCTTATCCTCTGTAAATCCTATAACCGTCGGTGTTCCCGCTGTGATGGCAACGACCTTTGGATCCTTCTTCATCTTGTCAAGCAGGTAATCACAGGACACGCTTGAGTAGTCCTCCTCGTCACCTTCAAATAATGATCTTCCTGTCTCTATGTCAAATGGTCCGCACCAGTGCCACTGCTCCTTGTGCTCCTCAGCTGGGGCATAACCCTTTCCCTTGAGGGTTCTGATGTGGACCACAACAGGCTTCTTTGAATCTTTTACCTTCTGGAATGTGTCTATGAGGGCTGCCACATCATTGCCTTCATGCACGTAATAATAATCAAGTCCCATGGCGCGGAACAGATTGCACTCTGCTGTTCCATTAGTGTCTCTGAGTAATTTGAGATTTGTATAGAGTCCTCCGTGGTTCTCGGCTATGGACATATCGTTGTCATTTACAACTATGATAAGGTTGCCATCCAGTTCTTTAGCGTAGTCCAAGCCTTCAAGGGCCTCTCCTCCTGACAGGGAGCCATCGCCTATCACCGCTATCACATTGCCCTCTGCCCCCTGGAGATCCCTTGCCTTTGCAAGGCCTGCAGCCAGACTGATGGATGTTGAAGTATGTCCAACCGTGAAGAAGTCGTGCTCGCTCTCATGCGGGTTGCTGTAACCAGTCACATCATCATAGTTCTCCTCATAGAGGTATGCATCCTTTCTTCCAGTAAGCATCTTGTGCGGATAGCTCTGGTGTGACACGTCATACACAATCTTATCCTTTGGTGATTCAAATACATAGTGAAGTGCTATGGCTGCCTCAACCATACCAAAGTTTGGTCCAAAATGTCCGCCGTGTTTGCTAGCTCTGATGAGAAGTGCATGTCTCATCTCGTCTGCAAGTGTTCCCATCTCGTCTACTGTCAGTTTCTTTACATCCTGTGGTCCGTTGATATTTTCAATATACATTTTTTCTTTATCCTCCTGTTTTTACATAGTGCATTCGCCATCGGTAATTTTCCTGTCCCATACAAGCTTGCCGGTCTTCACGGCCTCCTCATATTTGGATATCTTGTAATGTAATCTATCCATGGTGGCTTCGATCTGTTTTCTCTGCTCCTCAAGCTTCTCATACTGCTCCTTAAGGAGATCCAGCCTCGCGCCAAATGTAGCATCTCCCATCTGGAAGAGTTTTACATATTCAATAAGCGCCTCTATCGGAACACCAGCATTTCTCATGCATACAGTGTGTTCAACCCAATCGACATCTTTTTCCTGATAATCCCTGTTGCCACTAGCATTTCTAGCGACAGGAGGGATAAGCCCGACTCTCTCGTAATACCTGAGCGTATCAGCGGTGATATCAAACTTTTCACTTACTTCTTTGATAGTCATATTGCCACCTCTTTCCTAATTTCAAGAAAACCTTTCTATTTATAGCTATATGCACTCACACAATACCTATATGTTACATTGAATATATCACTTGGAGCTCACTCCAAGTCAACCCCCAATTTTCTCCCCCCTGGGGACGGAGGTACCTGCCCCATACAGTGTCCCCCTGGGGACGGAGGTGCCTAACCCCATACAGGATATAAAAGAGGCGGGCAACGTAGTTACCGCTGTCCGCCTTTATATACATGAATATGTAAATTTTTATGCTACGCACTGATTCCAACTGTCGAGCAGATGTTTACTGCAATGATATCATCCACTGTTACACCAAAGATGGCGGCCAGAATGATCAGGTTGTCTACGGTTGGCATAGCCATACCCTTCTGCCACTTGTATATCGCATTTGGAGTGGCAAATCCAAATATATCCTGCAGATCCTTTACAGAAAAACCTGCATTCTGTCTAAGCTTCACAATATTTCTGCCTGTTCCTGTCATGTCAATTGTTGGTACATTACACATAATACTTCCCTCCCAAAATTCTCATCTCATCTGCATTGCTACAATTGTGACAGATTTCTTCTTCACAAAGACGAGTTCAAAAACACGCAAAAAACGCCCATCCACATGAATACTTCTATAATACTCACATGGATGGACGCTTTTTCGTACATCATGATTCCAATCTATAAATGCTGATAGATCTGGCTGATCTCAGTCTATCGAAACCTATCTGATCTGTTATGTATTTGCCAAGATCATTCAGGTCAGCATATTTGTATGATCATGTTCCGTACGCTCTCGCCCTGTACCATATGAGTATATATGTTCACGCAGCTTATCATCTGTATGCAAAATATTCCCTGCCACATCACTATTAAACTCTCGTGTTGTGTATTTAGCGAAAACTATACTTAACATGATTCTTTCCTTTCCTGACTACCCTTCCGGGTTCCTTTTCCTAAGTCATTTTTTATTGGTGTGTCCTGATTTTCTTCTTTTATTTGACCACCTAAACTGTACTCTACCACAAATATAATTATTTGTCATTACACCGCTGGTATAAAATTATTTTATCCCCGGACCGACCTTTATCCCCGGCTGCTTCAAGCTCCCTCACTATCCAGGTCATGATAACATCCACCAGATACTCCTGCTGTCTTGGGCCAAGCTCCACTCCCGGAGCAAATGTATGCCACTTACGTATGCATTCCCGGCAGCATGCAGCCGTGGCATGCTGTGCCACAAACACAGGATGTCCCCGCATGGGAGTCTGCTTTCCGTCATTTGGTATGAACGCCGGAGCTTCCCTCTGTGCTATGAAATCCCGCGCATGCTGTCTTATGGTATCCAGCCCCTTTTCATTTATATAGTCGATATCTTTCTGTGTCAAATGAAATCCACTGCGAAATTTCGACCTTCCCAGGCGCTCAAAAAGCCGGGCGTACCATTCTTCCTTTGTCAACCCTATCATCTCCATTTATAAGTGCCATCGTATTTCCTCCGTATGAAAACTGATTATAGAAGCTGATTAAGCCTCTGTGTCTAATATATATCTAATCCGTACATTTTCCAAGTTCATTGTTCACTGCCTCACGAATCTTATAAAAAAAATTTTTTAAAGACCATAAAAAAACTCTTGATACTCGTATATATATTGAGAGTTAATGATATACCAGTTACAATAAATCATCGGGACGATACGATGGGCTTTACAATAAGGAGGTTTCAACTATGAAAAAACGAATGACAGCTTTACTACTCAGCGCCTGTATGTGTGCAGGTCTTGCCGGCTGCGGCACAAATACACCGGGGAATAATCCCGGTCACACCAAAACTGATTCGTCGGTCACTTCCCTCACTGACAACATCACTGTGACTTCGGTCAAAACGGATATAACATCATTTGACCAGCTAAAGAACGGAATCAATGAATTCTCTATGAATATGTATTCTGCACTTCCAGCTGACAAGAACATATTTTACTCACCTTACAGCATTGCAAGTGCACTGTCCATGCTGGATGTAGGTGCCGGCGGTACAACAAAAAATGAGCTAGAAAACGCTCTCGGCATAACAGACCTTGATGAGTGGAACGATGAGATGAAGGCATATCTGTCAAAAGACTGGTCTCAGAATACATTTGTCAACACAGCAAATTCAGTATGGATGAACAAGGGAACGACTTGGGCGGCCAATATAAATTCCGACTTTCTTACACCTGCCAAGGATTATTACTCCGGTGAAATCTACGAGGCCGACTTCGATGGTCAGGCAGACAAGGTTGTTCAAAATGTCAACAACTGGGTGAGTGACAACACCAACAAGATGATCCCTGAAATCTTAAAGGAGATTCCTGGCGGAACAGTGATGATGCTCATAAACGCAGTTTATTTCGAAGGAAAATGGTACACTCCTTTTACCGAGGATAAAACTTTTCAGAGCAGCTTCTACGGAACCGACAAAGAAAGCGTTGTTGATATGATGCATCTCTACGGTGAGCACTTCGCATACATGGACAACGGCGAGATCAAGGGAATCACACTTCCATACGACGGCGACAATGTTGTCATGAAGGTGTTCATGCCAACCGCCGATGACGGAGACATAAATGAACTCTTTGACAAACTAAGCAACGAAGAAAAACAGAAACTCATCGACTCTCTGGATGATGCCAGCAACGTAGAGATCGATACCCTCCAGCTCCCAAAATTCACAGATGAGCAGAGTATCGACGGTCTTGACGACATTCTGAAAAACATGGGAATCCAGTCGGCATATTCGGAGAGTGCTGACTTCTCCAAGATCGCCGATGGCATAGCCGTTTCATCAGTCAACCACAAAGCAAAGGTGATCGTGGACGAGAACGGAACCAAAGCCGCAGCAGAGACAGACATCATGATCAAGGAAACAGCAATGATGCCAAGTGAGGAAACATATAACTTTATTGTGGACAAGCCATTTGTGTATGTGATTGAAGATCAGAGCACTGGCATGATCCTGTTCATGGGCAGGGTGAATTCGCTGTAATTTTTGATTATCGACACATACTAGGACTTGCTTCAGCAGCTTTTACTCGCAAAGGAATGGAACATTTTCACTTTTCTTTGCGAATATCAAAAAAGCACACAAGATCTCAAAATCTTGTGTGCTTTTTTCTATAGACCCACTATTCCAACTTTCTCTCTGAATTCTCATTGGATTCTGTCGTGTCACCTGTTTCTCTGAGATTCTTCTCCCGTATATACTGGATTGCCTCTTTTATAGCTGCTTCCTCCTCATCCTTTGCTATCTTTCTTGCATAGGATACAGTCTTTACGAGGTTGGCTATGAGTATAATGGCAAGCGGAACAAGAATTATGGGTACAAATATAAGTGGGTTGGACACAAGCCTCACTATCTTGCCAAGTATGAGCGATGATCACACCACCTTGCCAAGCAGATCTCTTGAGTCCACACCGTAACGGTCCACCACATTATTGGCATCGCCTTTTGTAATATACCTGTAATTATTACCATCCGTCTCTATCGAGACAACTCTATGTGTATTTACCGCACCAGAAAGAGCCGGATCCGATGAATAAAATGATATGACATCATTCTCATGTATGGATGCCGGATCTGTCTGCTTAACAAATGTCTGGTCTCCCCCATTTTTCAAATAATACAATATTGTATATCATAATGACGTATTATTATATGGGAAAATGACAAGTATTCATGTATTAGTAATCTGTTTTTGTGCATATTGCAATATTGCATATGTGCACTATGTTCTACATTCTATCGTCTTGTGAAAATATCGGACCTACTGAGCGGTTGTCACACGGCACCAGTCAAGTACAGCCGAGTAAGAAGCCATCACACTCTCATGCATCTTGCAGATCATATCCACATCAAGTTCTTTAACCGCATTCTCCAGCTCCTGCGCCTCATCGCCCAGCTCCATGGCTCCGATCGTTCTGGATGTACTTTTTACCGTATGTATCAATATCCTGTAGCCGTCCCAATCTTTTTCATCAAAAGCCTTCTGTATCTCTGTGCGCTTGTCGTCAGCTGCGTACATTGAAATTATTTCCTTCAAAAAGCTTTCACTGCCCCCGCAGTATGTAAGACCCTTCTCATGGTCAATGTTAACTTCTTTACAGGATGTGTCTGAATCCTGTTTTCCCATAACGTCTAAATCCAACACATCCCTCACCAGCTTCTTTTCCAAAGTCGTCCCCCCCATCTGTATTTAACCGATAACTCCGTACAAGGTCTCAAGGAAAACTATTGGAAGAAACGGCTTCGTAATATAATCCTCAACCCCCATCTGTCTCGCTCTCTCTATCAGCTTATAATCCTTATAAGCTGTTACGAATATGACCGGTACGTCTGTGATCTTGCGTATCTCTTCCAGCGTCTGGAATCCATCCATGTCTGGCATCTCGATGTCGAGCAATATCAGGTCTATCTGCTGATTTCCCACTATGTCTATGGCCTGCTTTCCGCTCTCTGCCGCAATAACCTTGTAGAGAGGCTCATTTTTGCAGATATTCTCTATAAGTCTGATATTTATCTTCTCGTCATCTACAACAAGGATATTGCTTACCATCTTCTCGGCTTGTCTCATGTGGTAGTCTTCATCCTCGTCTATCATCCTGAGCATGACTTCTGCAATGTCCGGATCGAACTGACTGCCCTTGCCCTTCTCCATCTCATCGCGCACTATCTTCTGCGGCAGGGCGTATCTGTAACTTCGGTTGGATGTCATGGCATCATAGCTGTCTGCCACCGCTATAATCCTTGCACACCTTGGTATATTTTCTCCCTTGAGCCCACTTGGATATCCTGTTCCATCGTATCTCTCGTGGTGATACTTCGCGCCCACCGCCAGGTCCGGAAATGCATTTATATTCTTGAGAATATGGTATCCATTTACACAGTGAAGCTTTATCATGGAGAATTCTTCATCCGTAAGTCTTCCCGGCTTGTTGATTATGTTGTCAGGAATACGTATCTTGCCCATATCATGGAGCAGTGCTATCTGATACATCTCGTCCTGCTCCTTGATCGTGCCGCCCATCCGTTTCACCAGCTCACGGCTGTATCTGGCGACTCGCACAGAATGACCTTTTGTGTATTTGTCCTTTGCATCTATCGTCTTGGCAAATGCCTGCATGACCATATTATTCAGGTCTGTGAGTTCGTTATTTGTCTCATCGAGCCGGCTCATGATCGCATCCGTACTATTCTTGGATCTGGTACAGAAGAACACTATAATTATGTATAGAACTATTCCAACGCCTATATCGTGGCCTATCAGTTTTCTTATTCCGTGGTACAGCTTCTCATTCGTGATGACCATGACCACATACCATTCATCTACTATGGAATAGCTGAAAACTGTCACCTTCTTATCATTAACAACTGTTTGAAACGGTTCGCCGTCATTGTCCGCTATCCCCTTCATGAGTACAGACATTTCTCCCTGAGTGTAGTTCTGGCCTACCTCTTTCTTGTCCGAGTGGGTTATCACCAATCCTGACTTGTCGCAGACGAATGCATATCCCTGACCATTTAATTTGATATTTTCCGTCTCTGACTGTATTGGATCCAGTGTTACATCCAGAGATATTACACTCTCGCCATCGTAGAGTAACTGGCTGACTGACATCAGAATATCTCCTGTCTGCGCATCGATGTACGGCTGGCCCAGGGTTGGCTGGCCGTCTGCCGCCACTGCTGCCTTATACCATGCGCGCTCCTGAGGCACATAATCATCGCCGGGAACCCAGCCTATGCCATCCAGGTATTCGCCGTTTATAACGCCATATACACCTGTGAACGCCGCATCTATATCCTGGAGATAATAATCCGATTCATTCGTGAGAAAGTTCAGTATATCCTGCCCCGGCCTGCCTTCTCTCATCATATGCTCCACAGTGATCTTCGTAACTTCCACCGCATCCACGGCTCGATTCAGATACGAATTCATATATTCCTGCTCCTGCTTAACAGTCTCTGCCGCCAAAGCCAGAGTATCATTCACTGACTTTCTATAAAATGTCATGATCGTACATAACGACAATACCACAATCGCCATAAAACTCACTATCAGCGTCAGTATATACTGCCTCTTGCCTGCATTCTTCATACCGAATCCCCCCATTTCACGCACATTATTCCGGTCCCAGATCAGCTAAAGTTTATACTTACATATAAATATAATTGTAACATACTACCAACATTAATCAAATATTTAATGGGGACGGAGGTGCCCGCCACCTCCATCCCCAGAGATAAATGACACCCGTTAGAGCGCGCCCATGGCGCGCAAACAAAGAAAAGAGAGGGGCCTCGGCACCCTCTCCCGATACAGAAGAAAAATGTTGCCCCTCTCATAAGTTCTACCTTCTACCTTTTTATTGTCTCAACAATATGAATCATTTTCTCTAAGCATTGTTCAAAAAAGAAACGATAGCTTTCGCAATAATAATTTGCATATTCTCCTTTAGCAACATCAAATTCCCTATTTCTTCGACAGCCCCCTCTGCATAGTGTATGGAACTTACATTCTATGCAGTCTTTTGCAGACTTTTGCGACTGCTCCACAAATGCAATTGATTTTCGCTTTTCATCAATCTCTACCAAACGGTCACTATTAAAATTGCCTAGTCTGTATTCATCTAACATATAAAAATCGCACGGATACACACTACCATCGGCTTCCACCACATTCTGTATACCACAGATTCCTCGTTGTTCGCAGGATTCCGGCTGATATCCAAGCAGAATTCCTATATAGTTTTCAAATTGTCTTATATAAGGATGTTCTCCATTTTTCCAATCCTCGTACCATAAGTTAAACAACTCTACTAAAAACCGTCCATATTGTTCAGGTTTTAAGGCAAATGAACTTTTCCCCCTAATTTCCCCCAACGGATCCAAACATGCAATATACTGTTGATATTTCCACCCCTGCCTCTTATAATAATTATATATTTCCGTCGCATGATAAGCAGTATTCTGTGTTACTACCGTCAGAATATTGTAATCCACTCCATATTGATCCATAAGATCTGCCGCAGACTTAATCCGATCAAATGTAGGATTTCCATTTTTGTCATGACGGTACATATCATGAAGCTGTTTTGTACCATCTATTGATAACCCAATTAAAAATTGATTTTCTTTGAAAAATTTACACCATGCATCATCTAGCAGATATCCATTCGTCTGCAAAGCATTATTCACCCGTATTCCATGCTTGTTATAATGCCTCTGGTATTCCACAGCTTTTTCAAAAAAAGCAAGTCCACGCAAAGTAGGCTCACCACCTTGATATACATAGCTTATTAACCCTTCAGCATGAATCATAGTCTTTCTAATAACATTTTTTAGTGTTTGTTCTGACATAAACCCATACGAATCCTGTGACCTTTTTTTCATTTCATCACAATAGAAACAGTAATCACATTGCATGTTGCACATCCCTGATGCAGGTTTTATCAGTACGCTGATTGTCGGCATATCATCCTCCCTATATTTTTCTTATATAAGTGCTACTAATACTTTTAATACCCCAGCCAATATCATCACAAAAACAGGATTCCATTTTGTTTTCCTAAGCAGTACCACACTGATTGCAAAAATCAGCACCATGTCCCATTTAATTCCATCAATGTTGATAATGCCACTTCCCCAAAAAGCCGTGACAAGTATCAGCACACCTGCAGAAGCGATCATAGAAACCACTGCCGGTCGCAGGGAATACAATATTCCCTGCAGCGTGTCCAAATTCCGATATTTTAAATACAGTTTTGCCAGAATTGTAACTATAATGCATGACGGCAGGATGCAGCCGAGTGTAGCCACAACCGCTCCGGGAATCCCTGCGATTTTCATCCCTACAAAAGTTGCAGAATTAACAGCTATCGGTCCCGGTGTCATCTGTGAGATGGTGATTAGATCCGTAAACTCTGTCATAGTCAGCCACTCATGAGTATTGACCACCTGTCCCTGGATCAGTGGCATGGCTGCATACCCGCCTCCAAAGCTGAACATTCCTATCTGAATAAAGCTCCAAAACAATTGTAAATAAATCAATTTTTAGTCCTCCATCCGGAAGTAAGCGTTCTGATCACTCCGATCAATCCACAGGTGATGATAATATAAATGACATTCACCTCAAAAAAGCATGCAGCAATAAATGCTCCTGCCATAATGGCAATAGACAGTGTATCCTTTTCCTTTATAACAGGTGTCCCCATGTCTAACGTTACAGACGCAATTACCGCACCAACTCCTGCCTGCATTCCTTCCAGCAACTGGCTGATCAGCCAGTTACTCTGAAAGGCTTGATAAAACACGGAGATCACCGTAATAATAGCAAAAGGCGGTAGCACCGTTCCAAAAATAGCCGTGACAGTCCCCGCTATACCTGCCAGCTTGTAGCCTACAACAATGGCTCCATTGACAGCAATGGCTCCCGGAGAGGATTGTGCAATAGCCACCAAATCCAACATTTCGTTTTCTTCTATCCAGTGACATTCATCCACAAACTTTTTCTTCATCAAGGTTACAATAACATAGCCTCCACCAAAGGTGAACGCACTTAAATATAGCGTCGATAGAAACAGTCTCAATAGTATTTTTTTCTTGTTTTGTTCTTTCATGGCTAGTCTCTCAATATATTTTAAAATACTACATTACCTATATGCAGAAAACGATGCGATTTCCTTTATAACTAAGTCATCGCATCATTTTCTGTACTCTCTTAATTATTTATGCACTTACTTCAATGTCTCGTAATCCGCATCCGTGTAGTCTTTCGTCGCATCCCAGTTAGGAAATTCCAATGAACTATAATCCATTCCAACTGCCTCCGAAGCACGCTTCCACTCTGTAGTTGTATCATTTGCCAGTGTCTTTAATGCACTGTCATAGTCAGTAATACTCTGGGAAATAATGCCCTGCACAATTGCTCCTAAGCTAGGCTGTACATCCTTTACTTCTGCATAAAAATCATTTGCTTTCTCATCTCTCTTTACTAAAGTAGGAACTACTCTGGATGTTTCCTCTGCAATTGTGTAGTATTGTTTCATATGCTCATTGGTCATGTATTTTTCATTGATTTCCGGAATACAAGACACAAAACTTCCACTTTCCACATTGCTCTGCTGATATCCATATTGTTCATCATACAGTGCCATTAAATATTCAGCTGCTTCCTTGGGATGTTTGGACTGCTTATAGATACCCATCCACGGAGATAATTCACCTGCCTGAACATAAGTGTTTGTTACTCCGTCAGGAACAGGAACTGCCATAACTCCATAATTCAAATCCGGATAATTTGCATCCCACTGGGATACACACCACATTCCCTGGCAGAGGAATGCCGCCTGTCCCTGTGCAAATAATTCTCTTGCCTCCGGAGCACTTATATTGATAGTATCCGGATGAATACTTCCATCATCTACCAGACCTTTAATAAATCCAAGCGCATCATTCATTTCCTTGCTGTCGTAAGGCGCCACTCCATTATCCGTCAGCACTTTCTGCGTTGCAGCTACCTTACCACCAGCTGCTGCAGCCAGGGATCTTGCCATAACGTCCATACGGTTCATCTGTTTTCCGCCATCAATCAGACCATAAACATTGCCATTCCCCATCTCTGTAACTTTTTTACAGGCTTCTCTAAACTCTGAATATGTTGTGGGAACCTCCGTAACACCTGCCTGGTTCAAAATATCCTTATTATAGAAGAATAAGCACTGAATGATTGGCATCTGCTCTGTAACTGTATACCAGTCATCCCCAATATCAGTAACTCCCTCTGCAAAGGCTTCCGGATCAAATTTATTTCGGAATTCATCGGTTACATAATCGTTAATCGGCTGGAACCACCCTTCTTCTACCGCTGTATTTAAAGTAAGTCCCACCGGAATCGGAAACAAATCAGGTCCCTCACCAGATTTAATCATAGTAACAATAGTATTTTTGAATTGATCTACTGTAAGCATGGTATATTCAATTTTAATATCAGGGTGTGCTTCTTCGAACTTCTTATGAAACTCCTCTCTTTGTGTAGCAGATCCATCGCTCCAGTCAACAACCCGAAGTGTTATTTGCCCATCGGTGTTCTCTTCTGTTGCTGCTATGACACTTGCATTTTCGCCTGTTTCATTTCCATTACCTGTTGAGGGCATTGCACCACATCCTGCCAGGGTTGTTGCTGCAATTATAGCAGTCAATAACAGTGTACCAAGTCGTTTTAATTTCATTTCTTTTTCTCCTCTCTTTGATATAAATTATTGTTTTCAATTAACTTTTAACAGCTCCGGCAATTCCTTCCACAAAATGCTTCTGCATTAAAACAAATAATATAATAACCGGGATTACAGCTATAGAACCTCCGGCAGCAATGCCTGTCCAATCAACAGTATTTTCTCCTTTGAATGCATATAGCCCAACCGCAAGTGTCCTAGATGACGGATTATTCAAAGTTAATACCAAAGGAAGCATGAATGCATTCCAAGCCCAAATGGTTTCCATAATGACTACTGTCGTTGCGACAGGCTTACACAGTTTCATCATAATATAGAAAAATGTCTGAAAATAATTGCATCCATCTATCTTAGATGCCTCTTCCAACTCATTTGGTACAGATTGAAAGAAACTGGTAAACAGAAGCAAAAAGATAACATGCGCTCCTCCTGCCTGTGATAAGATCAATCCAAGCTTGGTACCTACCAGATTCATTCCTTTGACTACTTCATAGGTCGGTATAATTGTACTCACCAGCGGAATAGCAATACTGGCCAAAAAAACTGCCATGCATAGGTTTCTGCCAAGAAATTTATAACGTCCCATAGCATATCCCGCCATCATCGTCATAATCAGCACAATGATAACCGAAAATGCTGTTACAATAATTGTATTGATAAAATAAGTGCCAAAATCCGCTTTCTGCCAGATACGAATAAAATTGTCGATTGTCGGCTGTACCGGAATCAATCCCATACGGTTTTGGAAGAACTCATTCTGGCCCTTAAACGAGGCGGAAATCATCCATAAAAAAGGATATATCCAGAAAAATCCAACGCAAAGCAGCAAACCATGTTTAATCACAGATTTAACGATATGAATCTTTTTTTCTTTGCTCATCTGTTCCACCCCCTATTGTACATTCTTCTGTAGACGGTCTTTCATTGCATTCAGAAGTATTCCTATTATTATAACGGCGCCTCCAAAGAACAGAGCTGCTGCACTCGCATAGCCAAGCCTTGGCATTCCAATCTCACTTGAAAATGCGGTTCTATATACATACGTTGCGATTACATCTGTTGCATAATAAGGGCCACCTTCCGTCATTGTTTTCACAATATCAAATACCTTCAAAGAATTTATGGCACATAATATTGCAATAATTCCTCCTGTGGGTGCAATCAGAGGCAACACAATATGGAAGAAAGTTTGTCTTCTGTTTGCACCATCAATGGTTGCCGCTTCATATACATCTTTCGAAACTCCCTGCAGTCCTGCCAGCCAGTAAATCATATATGTTCCGCAATCCTTCCAAAGCGAAATGATTACCAATGTAGGCAGCGCATACTTTGCGTTTCCCAGAAAATTAATCGGGTTTTTCAGAATATGTAGTGTGACCAAAAGATGATTGACCGGTCCCTGAACTCCCAAAATGAATATCATGATAATTCCCACTACAGAAGCAGTCGTAACTACAGGAACAAAATACATTGTACGGTATAATCCACGTCCTTTCATTTTTTCATCATTTAGCAGATATGCAAGGAACAAAGACACCGCAAGTTCTAACGGAACTATCATTACCATGTACTTAAAACTATTTATAAAAGCATTCCAAAACAATTCATCATGCATCAGCTCTTTATAGTTTTGTAAGCCGATAAACGTTGCATTAGATGTCATTCCCGACCAATCCAACAGTGAATACTGAATACTGCATATAATCGGATACCCTTGGAATAAGATATAAAATCCAACTGCCAGCGACATAAACATCCAACACCATAGATTTAACTTTAATTTTCTTTTAAATCGAATTCTTCTTGTTGCTGCATCGACCGCATATTTTGTCTTTGTCATTGTTCTCCCCCCATTTCATATAAATACTTGCTTCTGACAGCTTCTTTTATAGGTAACCCTGTATCGTAGTCCAACTGACGAGGCTCATATTCCTCATTTTCTCGTTGTCTTGTAAACCCTTCGTTATCCCAACTTGGAGTAAAATTTTTATTCCAGGGTCTAAGAGACCATTGATAACCACGATAAAGATCTCGAGTTGCATTCATATGGGTGACAAGTTTTCTATGATATTCCAGAATTATCTCCAAGTATTCCGGATTATCTATTTCATTTACCATTTCATCTGGATCCTTTTTTAAGTCGTAAAACTCATCTTTGTCAAGCAGATTAATTGCCAATTTATAGTTCTCCGAAATGACACCTCTCATAATTTGAAGCCCACCAAATCCATCATGATCTATCTCATATCTGGTAAACTCTGTATAAACTTCACTGTTTATCTTAATTGTCGTATCGTATATCTGTGGAAGCATGCTCTTTCCTTCCAGTAACTTCGGAATATGTAATCCAAAATAGTCAATCACTGTCGGAGCAATATCAATATGAGATGCCGGTGTTGTAATTACTTTTCCCTTTTCACCACCTTTAATGATCAGCGGAATATTAGTCACCTCATCATAGATAGCTGCGTTTTTAGAAAACAGCCTATGTGCCCCCAACATGTCTCCATGATCAGAGGTATAGATAACCATAGCATTGGGCATCTTTTCTTTAATCACATCCAGAACTCTTCCCATTTCATAATCAACAAAGCTGTTACATCCCAGGAATAATGCTAATCCTTCGGAACTTTGGTTGATCTGTTTTTCATCTGCTGTCAGCTTATCCCCGGCCCACAGTTGTTGCATTAAAGGTTTATTTTTCAAGTCATCTGTAAATTTAGCAGAAGGCTCAAATTTAAAACCTCTGTACATGGTATTATAAGGTGCAGGACATAACGACGGTCCATGAGGTTCGTCATATGATACCGTAAGGAAAAAATCTTCTTCTTTGTATTGATCCAAAAATCTGATTGCGCGATCCGAACATCTATGAGCATATGTAAATTCTTCTGAAAAATCCGGTTGAAATGACTCATTTGGTTGCCTCGAACATACACGTTCATTTTCACTCAGCTCATTCAGATAGCATTTCATATCATACCAGTAATCTGCATCCCAGCCTTCGGGACAACAACCTAATCCAAAATAATCCCCACCATCCAAATGCCATTTTCCTATATATCCACATTTAATACCATTGTCCGTCAGTCTTTGTCCAATAGTCTTTACATTTGCCCCCAATGGAACTCCGTTCGTTACCATTCCATTTGAATGAGGAAACGTGCCTGTAAAAATTGCACTTCTTGCCGGACCACAAACCGGTTGACAAGTGTATGCATTCTCATACCGAATTCCCTCTTGCGCCAGTGCATCTAAATTTGGCGTAAACATTTTTTTATTACCATAACATCCCACCATGTCTTTTCTTGTGGTATCTGTCATTAATAGAATTATCTGTTTTTTCAAAAGGTCACTCTCCTTTTCTGGATTTGCGCTGTTTTATATAGATATATTAGCATATATTTATTTACATACTATTAACATAAATGCTTTTAATATGGATTTTTCTGCATTTGTATGTTATGATTACGTTGTTTATAAAGGATGGAGTTGATGTAGTCATATGATAAATATTAGCGGTCATTTAAGAGAAGAAAGAAAAATTACAGGTTATTACGATCAAGATGTTCCTCTGATAGTGAATTGTTGTGGGAAGCAGGTCTTTCAGACACAGGATTACTTCTGCAATCGTAAAAATGGCAGACTGGATTACCAAATAATATACATTCACCGCGGAAGTGGGCATTTTTATTTGAATAATGAATGGATTACCTTATCGGCAGGAAATATTGTTTTATATCGTCCCGGCATACCTCAGTATTATTCCTATTATGCAAAGGAAAAACCTGAGATCTACTGGATACATTTTACTGGTAATGAATGTGAAAATATATTAAAACAATACGATATAAAGAATTGTTATATTGGTGAAAGGCTATATTTGAAATTACTCTTTCAGGATATTATCACCGAACTACAACTAAAAAAAATATCTTATGAAGACATTGTATTGCATAATTTTTATATTCTCCTATGCTTTATTCATCGTTCCTTTTATAGTATCTCCAGACCTTTGGATAATGATTTTTCCTTTGACAGGCTACTACTTGAATTAAACTCTAAATATGCAAACAAATGGTCTGTGGCTTCCATGGCTGATTACTGCAAACTAAGTCAAAGTAGTTTTTCACATATGTTTAAGGATCGTATGGGTATGTCCCCAATGCATTATCTAAATTACCAGCGCATTGAGAAAGCCAAAGATTTTCTTTTGTCTAATTCCATGACCATTTCCAATATTTCGCGTTTGGTAGGTTTTGATGATCCGCTTTACTTCAGCCGTGTATTCAAAAAATATACTGGTGCATCGCCACAAGCTTATTACCAAAATTTGGTAAATACTAATACACCTGACTGGTTTCTAAACAACACAACACCACAATGATTTTTATTATTTATACAAATATTACATCCGACGAAGTACTATGTTTGAGAAACTCACTATTTCTATCTGTATAGTTCACCTAAAGCAAAGGTGGTTACAATGATACTACATTATTCAACGGAGGGCTCTATTCATGTATCAGATAATCTTGAAGACGTACTATCTCAAATTGGTATGAATGCAAATGACATTGCATTGGCAAAAAGTAAAGTATTACGTCCTGCATACCCAAATGATCTCTATACTCCTTTACCTGACCGCCAAACCACTTTTACATGCATCCCAACTGATAAAATAATAGGTACCACTCGTTCTACTCCTGGTCAAAGTGTTTTTGATAATGTATACTTTGTACCTGACTCAAAACGTAATAGCGATAAATTTAAACGATGTTTTGACGAACTGTCCCGATACGGTTCTTTGGATTCCATGAGAAAATCTTTTGCTATTCAGATTGATCCCGTCGATGTTAATTATTATACGGATTCTGATGAATATTTTGTAGAACGAGATGGTAATCACAGGGCATTAACTGCAATGCTGATTGGAGCTCCTTAT
>OKRS01001209.1_pt1 | contig 17455 bp, 10 predicted proteins | sample 1601191 | NCBI WGS metagenome assembly OKRS01 (sample SAMEA3541509, study PRJEB24748) | human gut metagenome | biome: human gut; feature: human-associated habitat; material: faeces | place: China | collected 2012
TGGGGAGCGGAACGGCATGGGAGGGCCGGCCGCAGCGGGTGACAGCCCCGTACGCGAACCCAGACCGGACGGCGCGACGCGGTCCCTGAGTAGGGCCGGGCACGTGAAACCCGGTCCGAACCTGGGTGGACCACCATCCAAGCCTGAGTACTACCCTGTGACCGATAGCGCACCAGTACCGTGAGGGAAAGGTGAAAAGCACCCCGGGAGGGGAGTGAAACAGTACCTGAAACCGTGCGCCCACGAGCAGTCGGAGCACCTATACGGTGTGACGGCGTGCCTTTTGTAGAATGAGCCAGCGAGTCGCTGGCGCGGGGCGAGGTTAACCGAAAGGGAGCCGGAGCGAAAGCGAGCCTTAACAGGGCGACTTGAGTCCCGCGCCGCGGACGCGAAGCCGGGTGAGCTATCCGTGGGCAGGCTGAAGCGGGGGTAAGACCCCGTGGAGGGCCGAACGCACGTCGGTTGAAAACGGCGGCGATGACCTGCGGATAGGGGTGAAAGGCCAATCAAACCCGGAGATATCTCGTTCTCCCCGAAATAGCTTTAGGGCTAGCGTCGCGCGTTCACCGCCGGAGGTAGAGCACCGGATGGACGAGGGGGCTTCGCCGCCTACCGAATCCAACCGAACTCCGAATGCCGGCGGCCCAGAGCGCGGCAGTCAGAGCATGTGGGCTAAGCTGTGTGCTCGAGAGGGAAACAGCCCGGACCGCCCGCTAAGGTCCCCAAGTTCCAGCCGAGTGGCAAAGGATGTGCGTCCGCCCAGACAACCAGGATGTTGGCTTAGAAGCAGCCATGCATTCAAAGAGTGCGTAACAGCTCACTGGTCGAGTGGACATGCGCCGACAATACACGGGGCTAAGCTGGACACCGAAGCGGCGGGATTTTGATTTTCAGAATCGGTAGGGGAGCTTCCCATGGGCGGGGAAGCCGCCGGGCGACCGGCGGTGGAGCGCATGGGAGTGAGAATGCTGGCATGAGTAGCGAGAGACGAGAGAGTAACTCGTCCGCCGTGAACCCGAGGTTTCCTGGGCAAGGCTAATCCTCCCAGGGTCAGTCGGGGGCTAAGGCGAGGCCGGGAGGCGTAGCCGACGCGCAGCAGGCAGACATTCCTGCACCGCGCACGCGGCGCTACGACCGACGGGGCGACGGATGGGGGTGGCTCGGCGGGGTTCTGGACGTCCCCGTGATGGAGCGCGGCCCGCGGACCAGGGAAATCCGGTCCGCACGAGGGCGAGGCTCCGGACGAAGCGATTGAGCGAAGCGAGTGAGCCCGAGGTCCCTAGAAAAACCCCTAGGCAGGCGCGTGCGCGCCCGTACCGCAAACCGACACAGGTGGGTGGGTAGAACATACCGAGGCGATCGGGTCAACCATGGTCAAGGAACTCGGCACAATGGCCCCGTAACTTCGGGAGAAGGGGTGCCCGCGCGTACGTGAACGGACTTGCTCCGGGAGCGGAGGCGGGCCGCAGTGGAGAGGCCCAAGCGACTGTTTACCAAAAACACAGGACTCTGCAGAAGCCGCAAGGCGACGTATAGGGTCTGACGCCTGCCCGGTGCCGGAAGGTCACGCGGAGGAGTTAGCCGCAAGGCGAAGCCCCGAAGCCAAGCCCCGGTAAACGGCGGCCGTAACTATAACGGTCCTAAGGTAGCGAAATTCCTTGTCGGGTAAGTTCCGACCTGCACGAAAGGCGCAACGACTTGGGCGCTGTCTCGACCATGGACCCGGTGAAATTGCACTGGTCGTGAAGATGCGACTTACCCGCGGAAGGACGGAAAGACCCCGTGAACCTTCACTGCAGCTTGGCATTGGCCGCTGGTCCCGCGTGTAGAGGATAGGCAGGAGGCATCGATCCGGAGGCGCCAGCCCCCGGGGAGCCGCCCTTGGAATACTGCCCTCGCGCGACCGGCGTCCTAACCCGAGGCCGTCAACCGGCTCGGGGACCGTGCCAGGCGGGCAGTTTGACTGGGGCGGTCGCCTCCTAAAGGGTAACGGAGGCGCGCGAAGGTCCGCTCGGGACGGTCGGCAACCGTCCTTTTGAATGCAAGAGTACAAGCGGGCTTGACTGCGAGGCCCACAAGCCGAGCAGGTGCGAAAGCAGGCTCTAGTGATCCGGCGGCCCCGAGTGGGTGGGCCGTCGCTCAACGGATAAAAGGTACTCCGGGGATAACAGGCTGATCTTGCCCAAGAGTCCACATCGACGGCAAGGTTTGGCACCTCGATGTCGGCTCATCGCATCCTGGGGCTGGAGCAGGTCCCAAGGGTACGGCTGTTCGCCGTTTAAAGCGGTACGCGAGCTGGGTTCAGAACGTCGTGAGACAGTTCGGTCCCTATCCTCCGTGGGCGCAGGAGAATCGATGGAGGCTGCCCCCAGTACGAGAGGACCGGGGTGGACGCACCTCCGGTGAACCGGTTGTCGACCAACGGCACGGCCGGGTAGCCGCGTGCGGCGCGGATAACCGCTGAAGGCATCTAAGCGGGAAGCCGTTCCAGGGATTAGTTCTCCTTCCGGTAAGGGCCCAGGTAGACTACCTGGTCGATAGACGGCAGGTGCAAGGCTGGCGACAGCCTCAGCCGAGCCGCACTAATCGCCCGAGCTCTTCCGGAACCGCACCTCGCGGCCCGCGGGACCCAGCGCTCATGCGCGCGGTCCGGGCACGAGGATGCCCCCGAGTCACCTTTCCTATGCGCCATGCGGCCCCCAGGGCACGTAGATGAGACCCAGGACACCGTAACGGTGGGCGCCGCCCACCGGTCAGCGGCCAGAGCATGGGGGGCACGCCCGGTCCCGTTCCGAACCCGGAAGCTAAGCCCCATCGCGCCGAGAGTACTGCGGGGCCAGCCCGTGGGAGGCCAGGGCGCCGCTGACCGGTGGACGGCACCGAGCCGTACGCTTGAACTGCAGAAGGGGGTCTCGCGGCCTCCCCCTTTTTTGCGTTCACGGGCTTTTGTCTCACATAGTAGCTGTGTTTTATAACCCTCGTTTGTCGCATCTTCTGTGAACGGGCTACAATAACTTAGTCTGTGCGATATGGAGGTGAACATGGCTGAAGCTGGTATCGGCGTTGATATCGTCGAGATTTCCCGCATGAAATCAATTCTTGAAAAGACGCCGTCGTTTGCTCGGCGTGTGTTTACCGAAGAAGAACGTGCATATTGCGATGCATCATCGCGTCCCGCTGCTCACTATGCGAGCCGCTTTGCTTCGCGTGAGGCGGTGCTTAAAGCTCTTGGCACGGGTTTTAGTCAAGGCGTGGGTCGCAAGGATGTTTCGGTAACGCGTGATAAACTCGGCAAACCGAAGGCTCTGCTTTCGGGCCGTGCTCTCGAGATCGCTCAAGAACTGGGTGTTGTCGAGGTCGCTCTTTCTATTACCCTTACGGGTGACTTGGCTGTCGCTAATGCCATTGCAATCACCGAGGATGCTCGACCTAAGCCTAAGGAAGAAAAGGTGAGCAACAAGAAACGCGTTGCGCAGACATTTAAAGAGGCTCGCTCTGTTTTAGATGAGCTTGAGCAGCTGCAGAATTCAGCATTGACGGAGCACTTGGGCGATGCTTCGCAAGATACGCTAGGAGCATAGATGAAACCGGTTTTGAGTACCGAAGAAGTCGTTCGTCTCGAGGATATCATCGAACGCGAAGGGACTTCGAAGGCCGAGCTTATGGAGCTAGCGGGTGAGTTTGCCGCCAACGAGGTCTTGAAGCTCAATCCCGATCGGGTTCTCGTTCTGGTCGGTTTTGGTAATAATGGCGGCGACGGTTGGGTTGCCGCCGATATCTTGAGCCACAAGGGTGTGGACGTGGATATCGTTTCTCCGGTTGAGCCGGATGAGATTCCTGCTGCTCTGGCACGTCATGTTGCTCGTCGAACTGCCGGCCGCGATGTGCACGTTTGCGTCGGCCCCTCGCGTGATGAACTCGAGGTTTTGATCGATAAGGCCGATGTTGTTGTCGATGCCATTTTTGGTACCGGTTTCCACGGGAATCTGCGTGCGCCGTTCTCCATTTGGATTCCTACGGTCAATGAATGCGCCGATTGTGTCGTATCCATTGATGTCCCCTCGGGCCTGAATGCCGAGACGGGCGTTGTTGATGACGACTGCATTCGTGCCGAGCGCACGGTGACGATGATTGCGCCCAAGATTGGTCTGTATAGCGCTGATGTCCTGAGTATGCTGGCGATTTGATCTGCGGCAATCTTTACGACCGTCTTGACGAGGTCATCGATGATGTCGACCACGCCGCCGAGATTGTCGAGCCCGGTGACTTAGTTGATTACTTTGCTCCGCTACCATCGAATATCGATAAGTATTCCCGTGGCTCCGTGCTTATTGTCGCCGGATCTGCGCAATATCCTGGTGCTGCCATTATGGCGGCCAAGTCTGCAGCTCGCGCGGGTGCTGGTTACGTGGCAGTCGCGGCTCCTGACGCCTGCGCCAATCTCATTCGCATGGCACTTCCTTCGATTCCGGTCTTTGCTATTCCGTCTGATTCCCGCGGCTCCTTTGGCGCCGCTGCGCGCATGACGGTGTGCGAGATCGCAAAGAAGTACAGCTGCGTGCTGTGCGGTCCCGGTATGACGACGTCTGCCGGCGCTATGCAGGTGGTTTCGGGCTTGCTCGAGCTTGATGTACCGCTAATTTTGGACGCCGATGCACTCAACTGCCTTGCTAAGATTGCCATTGACGGTATTGATAGTAACCCCGAGATGTATCGCCGCGAGCAGCCGTTGGTTATGACGCCGCACTATCGTGAGCTTTCGCGCCTGGTTGCCGGTGACGAGGTGAACGACCTTGGTACCGCGATTGCGGCCGCGCAGAAGGTTGTCTGGGCTGCAGGCTCCGACAATCTGGTGGTCATAGCCAAGGGGCCGACGACGGCTATCTGTGGCGTTGAGCGCGTGCTGCTGCCACTCTCGGGTCCGGCTTCTCTGGCAACTGCCGGTTCGGGTGATGTTCTCGCGGGTATTTTGGCCGGCACGCTTGCCACCATGCGCGACGAGATGGATCGTTGGGAGCTGCTGTATTCGTACGCCGTCGCACTTCACAGCTACGCCGGTTTTGCCGCGGCGACGGAGTATGGTGAGAAGAGCGTTATCGCGACCGATCTTATCGACTTGATCGGTCCTGCCATGGAGCTGGCGGCAAAGGATGCGCTCGAAGATCTGGGAATCATGGACGAAGGGTCGGATGACTAATCATGAATAAAGCCGATTTGACGCGCTGGTCCTGGGTCGAGATCGACCGCGGGGCGCTCCGTCGCAACACGAGGGCCTATAAGAACTTGTTGAATCCGCGTCAGCGCCTGTGCTGCGTGGTCAAGGCCGATGCTTATGGTCATGGAGCTGTTGAGTGTGCCAAGATCATGTATTCGGCCGGTGCCGACATGTTTGCCGTGGCGACGGTTAACGAGGGCGTTGAGCTCCGACAGGGCGGGATTACGAAACCCATCCTCATCCTAAGCGAGCCGCCTATCGAGGCCATTCCGACGTTGCTCGAGTTTGATATCATGCCCTCGGTCTATACGTCTGACTTTGCTCTTGCGTATGGCGAATGTGCCGTCGCGGCGGGCAAAGTGGGCAAGTATCATCTCGCCATCGAGACGGGCATGAATCGTATCGGCGTTCACTATACGCAGGTGCTCGACTTTGTCCGCGGTATAAATTTCCATCGCGGTATTCAGTGCGACGGCGTATTTACGCACTTCGCCACGGCCGATGAACCTTCGGGCTGGGACTACAAGCTGCAGTGTCAGCGCTTTACCGAGGCCGTTCAGGCCATTAAGGATGCGGGTTTTGAGTGCGGTATCGTGCACTGCGCCAACACGCCGTCCTCGATGCTCGACCCCTCGATGCATTTTGATATGATCCGCGCCGGCGTTGGCTTGTATGGCATGCAGCCGTGCGAGCTGAGTGGCCGCGTGATGCAGCTTGATCCCGTTATGAGCGTCCATGCGCGTGTGACGCGCGTGGCACACCCTGCGATGGGCGAGGGCGTGGGCTACGGCTTTACCTACCGCGTACCGCGCACGCGCGTTCAGATCTGCACCCTTCCGATCGGTTATGCCGATGGCCTTTCGCGTACGCTTTCCAATCGTATGGACGTGCTGTATCGCGGCGAGCGTGTGCGTCAGGTGGGCAATATCTGCATGGACCAGTTTATGGTCGCCATTCAGTCCAACCCGGCGCATGAGATTCCCGAGGCCGAGTATGGTGACGAGATGATCATTGTCGGCCGCGATGGAGATGCCGAGATTACCATGGACGAGATGGCGCGCCTACGCGGCACGATTAACTACGAGGTCGCTTGCGGCTTTGGTATGCGTCTCGACAAGGTCTACGTGTAGGAGTCGCTATGGGCGTCATGCACATCCCCGGCCATAGCCATCAGGCGCCGCGTGAGGTCGCACTCGAGGAGATCGAGGCCGTTCTGGGCGATTGTCACCTTTGCCAGCTTTACCAGTCGCGCCATAACATCGTGTTTGGCGTGGGAAACCCTCATGCTCGCGTGATGTTTATTGGCGAGGCGCCGGGCCGCAATGAGGATTTGCAGGGCGAGCCCTTTGTGGGGGCGGCAGGCGAGGACCTCAACGGCATTTTGTCGCTGGCGGGGCTCAAACGCGAAGACGTCTACATTGCCAACGTGCTTAAGTGCCGCCCGCCGGGAAACCGCAATCCGCGTCCCGAGGAAGTGCTGGCTTGCTCGCCGTTTTTGCGTGAGCAGATTCGAAGCATCTGGCCCGATATAATCGTGACGCTCGGCAATCCCGCGACGCACTTTGTGCTTAAGACCGAGATCGGCATTACTAAGCTGCGCGGCAGGTTCCACCAGATGGGGCATTTTGTGGTAATGCCCACGTTCCATCCGGCAGCGGCGCTACGCAATCCGGCGTGGCAGGAGCTGCTGGAGGAAGACTTTAAGATGCTGGGCGACTATCTGGAGCGACATCCCGCGCCAGAGGACGCCTCGGAATAATAAGGAGCATATATGTCCCTGGAGCGCCTGGGGGTAGGTACTTACAAAACGACTTGCGCTGCCGATACGGAGTACTTTGGCGAGCTAATTGCACCGTGCCTTGAGGACGGCGATGTGCTCATCCTGACCGGTGGCCTGGGAGTGGGCAAAACTCACTTTACCAAGGGCGTCTCGCGCGGGCTGGGCGATGGGCATATGGTTACGAGCCCTACGTTTGCGCTCATGGCCGTTCACGATCAAGGTCGTATTCCGCTGTTTCACTTTGATCTATACCGCCTGGAGCATGCCTACGAGCTCGAGGATACGGGCATTTTCGATGTGCTGGGCTATGAGGGTGCTTGCCTGCTGGAATGGGGCGAACAATTCCAGGACGAGCTGACGGATGAGTATCTTTCGGTGACGCTCAAGCGTGATGAGGGCGACAGCGATGTGCGAACGATAACGCTCGAGGCGCACGGTGACCGCGCAATGGAGCTTTCCCATTTGATTGATAAGGCTGTACAAGATGAGCTTGCATAACGACAACGCGCTGGTGGTGGCGCTCGATACCTCGACCGACATGCTTGCCTGCGCGGCAAGCTGGATTGATGGGCAGACGGGCGAGACGAAGCTCGTGAGTGGCGACCACATGTGTCGCCGTCACGCCAACGTTGAGCTCGTGAATACCGTTGATGGCGTGCTGGCTCAAGCCGGTCTGGATCGCAGCGATGTTGGTTGCTACGTGGTCGGCCGCGGCCCGGGGTCGTTTACGGGTGTGCGCATCGGCATCTCCACTGCCAAGGGCCTCGCGCGTGGTGCCAATGTTCCGCTGTTGGGCGTGTCGACGCTCGACGCTTGCGCTTGGACGGCGTGGAAGGCTGGTGTGCGCGGCAGGCTTGGTATCTTGGCCGATGCTATGCGCGGTGAGGTATATCCGGCGCTGTATATGCTGGTCGATGAGGGCCCCGAGCGTCAATTTGAGCGCGAACACGTGGTCAAGGCCGCCGTGGCGCTCGATGAGTGGCGCCGAGCAGCGGACTGGGACCAGGTTCAGCTGACCGGTGACGGTCTCGTGCGCTATGGCAAGCTGCTGGGTGAGGACGAGGCCGCCCGCTGCGTGGAGCGCGACCTGTGGTGGCCTTCGGGCGAGGGCTTGCTGCTCGCGCACGCTGCGGGTGACGGCGATCCGGCCCGCGTCCTGCCGATTTACACGCGCCTTTCGGATGCCGAGGAAAACGAGCGCAAGCGTCTTGGTCTTGCCGAGAGTGCGCAGAGCGAAATTACGGGTGTTGCCGATGAGCTCGCCGGTCGTCATCTGCAGTTCCGTCCCATGGGCGCGGCGGATGCCGAGGGGGCGAGCGCGCTGGAGGCTGCCTGCTTTGAAGGTGCCGGACACGAGGCATGGACGCCGGGCATGTTCCTGTCCGAACTGGGCGAGGATGTCGCTGCGCCGCGTAGTTGGTGGGTGGCACACGACGACGGCAAGCTGCTGGGCCTTGCCGGCGGTATGGTCGTGGACGGTGATGTGCAGATTCTGGATGTCGCCGTCGACCCGGCACATCGCCGTGAGGGCATTGCCCGCAAGCTGCTGTCGCACGTGAGCTATGATGCCCAGATGCTCGGCTGCACTACGGCTTCGCTCGAGGTCGAGGACGGTAACGAGGGAGCGACCGCGCTTTATAACGCTCTGGGCTTTACCGAGGCTGGCCGTCGCCGCGGCTATTATGGTGCCGGCAAGGACGCCATCGTCATGACGGCTCCGCTGCCCCTGGTGCTTCCGGTCGACAATGCTTCGCCCGAGCCGACGGCGGCAGAGCAGCGCGTATGGCCGCTGCCTGCGCCTGGGCGCTCCGAGGGGGAGCGTGCCGAAATTGAGCGCCGCCGCCTAGTGCTCGCTATCGAGAGCTCCTGCGACGAGACGGCCGTGGCGATTATCGATGCGGATGGCAATATGCTGGCCAACCAGGTGTCGACACAGATTGATTTTCACGCCCGCTTTGGCGGCGTGGTGCCCGAGATCGCCTCGCGCAAACACGTTGAGGTGATTGTGAGTGTCGTGGATGCGGCGCTCGAGGATGCTGCAGCGTCGCTGGGCCTTACGGGCGGAGCCATTACACCAAGTGAGCTTGCCGCCGTGGGCGTGACACAGGGTCCGGGCCTGGTGGGCGCCCTGGTGGTGGGCGTCGCCTTTGCCAAGGGCTTTGCGTATGCTGCCGGCAAGCCGCTCGTGTGCGTCAATCATCTGGAGGGCCACCTGTTTGCCAACCTGTTGGCGCAGCCCGACCTCAAGCCCCCGTTTATCTTTACGCTTGTCTCGGGCGGGCACACCATGCTCGTGCACGTGAAGGCATGGGGCGACTACGAGGTACTTGGTGAGACGCTCGACGATGCTGTGGGCGAGGCCTTCGACAAGGTAGCCAAGGCGTTGGGTCTGGGCTATCCCGGTGGCCCCATCATCTCCAAGCTGGCCGAGACGGGCAATCCCCGCGCGATCGATTTTCCTCGCGCGCTTAACAGCAGGGGGGACTATCGCTTCTCGCTTTCGGGCCTCAAGACGGCGGTGACGCTCTACATCGAGCAGGAGACCAAGGCCGGGCGCACGATTCACCTGCCCGATCTGGCGGCTTCGTTTGAGGCAGCCGTCTTTGACGTTCAGTACAAGAAGGCCAAAAACGCCCTGCATGCCACCGGATGCAAGGAATACTGCATCGGCGGCGGCGTCTCGGCTAATCCGCATCTGCGCGAGATGATGATCAAGAAGCTTGGGCGTCAGGGGATCCGCGTAACGGTGCCACCGCTTTCGGCGTGCACCGATAACGCAGCCATGATCGCAGAGGTTGCCCGCCGTAAATTCGACCGAGGAGAAATCTCGCCGTTCGACGTCGACGCCGATCCAAACATGACGCTGTAGCTGGTACGGCGCGGTCCCCGGACGGAGGGGCCGGATATAAGGTTTATCGCGAGTTCCGCACGCAAAGAAGGCCACTTAATGTGGCCTTCGTCTTGCGCAGGACTGTAGAGCAGGGAACTTCGTGCCAGCCGCCCGGGAGGGCGTTGCGTTTAGAAGATGGACCTAGTACTTATCCCTCCGGGACAAAAGAAGCGCGGCTATAAATGCGATGATTGCAAGCGTCAGCAGCACCAAAAGCAACGTGAGCGTGCTGTCGCCTGTTGCCGCCAAGCCAAGCACGCCGGCCCCTTTGCTGCCAGCAGGCCGCACGGGAATCTTCTCACCATCGTCCTCGGCGGTGATTTCCCAGCGAATTGCCTTGTTTGCGTCGGCAAGCTCGTTGCCCACCGACGTCGGGACACTTAGTTGCAAATTGAGCACCGTGCTGCCATCGTTCGTAAACGTTGCGACCTGCGTGGGATAGGCGAACACACTGCCCGGCGTTCCCGTCTGGAGCCAACCGGCAGACGCATCGCCCACCGATGCCGTTAAGGTGATAGGCGACAACAGGCGTGCCGTCTCGTGATCGACAACGGCACGCACAAACACGCGCACCTGGGACTTTACGCCCGTGGCACGAATCTCTATCTGCTGATCACGCACATCGCCAGGCATCAGATCTTTAAAGGCCAAAAACAGATCGGGCTCCCCCGAGGAGTCCGTCGCCCCCGAGACCGTCAGCTGACGCGCATTTCCGTCATAGGCAATCGTGGGAGCATCGGCAAACGCACGGGCAGGCGCGGCAAGCGCGGCAACACAGGCAACAACCGCGACCACACAGCGCACGGCGCGCATAGCGTCTTTGCGAATCGGAAAAGCCATGCTTACGCACCCCCATGCGGCGGCACCAGCACGCCATCCTTGACCGTACAGCCCCATGCCTCTGTAACTGCGTCATCGGGCGTGGACTGAATTGCCTGGGCCGAAATGTCGACGACCAGGTTCTTGCCATCCGCCTTCCTCTCAGTCACGCTCTTGATGAGCACGCCGGTTTTGTCCATCGGCGCAACGGAAGATGTCCAATAGTAGAATCCGTCGGACGCGGCAACCCAAGACGAGGCGCTGTTGGAAGCAGACGCATCGGACACGTTGCCCCACTCAATAACGTAGTCCGTTCCCGCAACCGGCTCATCCCACAGGCGCGCGCCATCCTGGTCCTGCCAGTAGATATCCACCGCAGCACGCAGGTATGCCGGAGCCGAGCCCTTGTTTGTAATCGTGACGTCACTCTTCACGTTGCCATTGAGCTTCTCGTCTACCGAGGGCGCCACCGAACCAAAGCCAAACTCGTTGACCAGCACGCCCGTAACCGAAAGCCAGGCAAAGGTGCCGGCAGCGCCAGCCAAAAGAAGAACGCCGACAAGGAGGGCGACGATTTGCTTGCGCTTAGTCATCCTGGTCCTCCTTCTTCAGCGTGCCGTTTTCCCAAACATTCTTGGCACGCGAGCCACCATCGACCCATTTGTCCTTCGCGCGCGTGTTAACGCACGTCACCACCGCATCGCCCGCGCTCGAGGCAGACGAAATCGTCAGCTCGGCAGATTTGCCGGGCGCCTTACCGGGCGTGCTCAGCTCACCCTGGTAGCGCCATGCCCAAGCCGTATCTTCCTCGACGGTATAGAAACCCGCCGGCGCGGCAAATTGCACACTGCCGACATACCAGGTCTCGCCGTTTTCCTGCTGCGTTTTATCGACCTTCACTTCGACCATGCGCGTCTCGGCAAGAGAATCCTTCGACGCCTTCCGTGCCACCTTAAAGCGGGATGTCTGTCCCATGGCACTAGCATCGGTGGTCTTTTTTACAATTGTCAATGCGTGAGTCTGGGCGAACTTGAACACGGCATTACCGGGGCCCTGTTCGCCTTCACCCGTCTTCTTGGACTCCAGACGATTGGCTAGGTCGAACGAGCCATTGCCCGAGCCCAAGCTGTAGAGCGAGACATACTGGTCGTTAACGGGTTCCTCCGTCATGGACGCATCAGGACCGTAGCTCGCCCGCTTAACGGTAACAGTCAGCTGCGTTCCCATAAACGGCTCGGCAAAGCAGACCTTAAAGGGTGCCTGGTCGGCACTGTTGTCGACTGTGTTGGCGGCGTTGGGATCGAGCAGCCACTTAAGCCGCGCGGTCATTGTTTTAGGGTTAGTGGAATCGGATGTGTCGTTGGCAGTCACACGATACGTCACGGGATACAGGTCCATGTCTCCCTTGACCGGCTCGCCCTTAAACTCATTCCAAGACTTCGCATCGCCATCGGCAGGCACATATCGCCACTCCAGGAAGAGCTCACGTACGCCACCGCTAGTAGTCGTCTGTTCATCGAGCAGCGCGACGATCTTGGAGTGGGCGTCCGGGTCGTATGCCACGGACTTTTTCTCCATCTCGGGATTGCCGTCGTTGTCATAGACCGGGTTGCCGCTCTCATCCACCTCGGGAACATCGACGTTATGGACAAAGCCAGCGCCTGTCGCGCGATCGTCGCCTGAGTCGACCGTCGCCGTAAAGATAACCGACCCGTCAACACCGTGATAGCGCACCTTATACGGCGTGATCTTGTACACCGCAGTGTACATCGCGCTCTTAAAGGGCCCATTACCCTCGAGGGGATACTTGTCGTCACCGGTCATCAGGGTGTACTTGTTATCGGATTCATAGTCACGCGACCAGCCAACAAAGTCGTACTTGGTGCCATCCTTGCCGACAACCTCAGTTGCAGCTTTTACCTCCAGCGAAATTTGATCACCAGAGTCGGTGCGCGAAAGATAACGCACGGAATCGGGGGCATCCAGATTGGTATCGATATTTGATTGGACACGCACCGCACTGGCACGGTAGACCGGGTACAGCTCCATGGGGGCCTTGACCACAGTGTTTGTATTCACCATGGGGAGGCCGTCCGACCAAACGACATAACCGTTGCCGGATGCCGGTTTAGTTTCCGTCCAGCCTACGAAGGCATTGTATGCGTTCGTTGCAGCATCGATGTCGCCAACGTTATACGTCGGCAGCGGCATGCCATCCTTAAGGCTGCCGAGCGTATTGCCCTCCTGCGCGAGCTTGCCATCGATATCGGTGTCGTTCAGGTGATACACCACCGCAATGGGCGTGTAGTAGGCCACAAACGTATAGGGTTTACCCGGCTCCACGGTATAGGAATAGGTATTGCCGCCTTCGCCCGTCGGATCGAGCTTCTTTACCGTTCCGTCGGGAAGCTCGATCTCGAGCTTCTTAAGCTGATAGGCGCCACCAGTACCGTCGGCATACACCGTCGTCGTAATGTCGGGGCTCACCGTAGCCACCACGTCACCGTTCTGCTGGACATCAAGTGTAGGCGTAATGTCGAATTTCGGAACATTGATGACGCCCTTCGCTCCGTCAAAGCCCTTGCGGTGCAGGTTGGTGGTGTAGCTAACGTTATACTTTACGTACACGGGATAGGCGTCCTGCCACTTGGTGACCTTGGACGCGTCGGTCGCCAGATACGGCGCAGCCTTGTCCGGGTCGGTCGTCACATAGGGGTCGTCGGCGACATCATAGATGTAGTTCCAGACGGCAGAATCCTTCTGGACCTCGGCGGTCGAAATCCAGCCCAGGAACTTATAGCCCGGCACGGCCATGTCGGCATCGGTCGGGGAAGCTTCGAGGGTCAGGGGGCTCTCATACGATCCCTTCTCACCATCTTCTGGCTTTTCGGCCACTTTAACCGACTTATTAACATGCGGGTAGTAATACGTGAACGTCGGATCCGCCCCGTTCACCTTGGTCTGCAGCAAGTTACTCTCATAGCGCCGCGTGGCAGTCCTCACGACATTATCGCCCTTGTTGTAGAAATTAACGTCCGTGGTAATCATCGCGCGAACGTAGTACTTCTTATCTGTACGCACCATGCTCTCGATGGGATTTTTCACATATGTCCAATATTCACCATCGCGCTCAAGCGTCCAGAAATTCAGGCGATAGCGATCATTCACCGGTTTGACCGTTACGTTCAGCGAAGCCGAAGTCCAAGTATCGCTTAGCGTTGCAGCGCCTGGAAAATCGGTATCGGCATAGAGGTTTTTCAGAGTATCGGCTCCCGAATCGTTTTTAACGTTGTGCGAGTACGCGTTAAGGGGACTCACGACAAGGGTTTCCTTCGTGAAGCGCGTGCCACACGTTTCATAACTATCCTTTATACCGTGGTCAACATGCTCCGGGCCCCAGTGGACGACGTTTTCACGCACGAAGGTACTACCGACGTTTTCCTCAAAGGGCGTTTGATAGCGATTCCAAACGGAACAAAGTAGCTTGCTGTCCGTAAACTCATGGTTGGTATAAGCCCGAACGTAATAATCCACTCGGTACTCAAAGCGGGCGATGTAGGTATGCGGCGCGGTTAAATCGACATCGGCGGGGAGCATATAGCTGGGGTCGCGGCTTACGCGCACCTCGAGCGGGGCATCCTCGGTCCCCTTGTTTTCATACCAACCCAAGAAGCGATAGCCATAGGGCAGCTTGTCGACATTGGACAGGAGCGTATCGTCCGTGTTGCACACCTGTACCGTGTAGACGCTGGTGCCGTCCTTGGCAGTCTGGACGTCGACTTTGGTTTTGCCCACGCCGTCACGTAGGGTCTCATTGTCGGTTGTGTCCTGCTCATTGCCCTCGAACACCGTCATGATGTTCGAGACGTAGTCGCTGTACACCGGATAGAAGTCGGTCGGACCAACGACAGTGATCGCCGCATCGGCGGGGTAGAAAGCGTTTTCGTTTTTAAGCTCGGCGAGCTGGGTCGAGGTAATGGCCGCATAGCCGCCGTTCACCCCAGCCTCGCCGCTCGGCTGCGTCGTCCAACCGATAAAGGTGGCGCTGGGAGACAGAGTGCCGCGGTCCGCAGGGGCAGCCGGCGTTAGGCTAACACCATAGCGGTACCAATCCGTCGACCTGTCGTGCGCAGCACCGCTCTGCCAATCGAGCGTTTCGCCCTTGACGTTATAGAACAGCACTTGCGCCTCGTACGAGGCGATAAACAGGTCGTTGCCCTTAAAACCGTCGGCCCCCTTGGCATTATCGGCGGTATAGGTCGACGTTTTCTCGTGCGCTTCGTTCTTCTGGACCTGCTTGCCAGCCTTAACGGCATCGGCGTCGGTCTTGCCGTTAAACCAGCTGTTGTCATGATCGATGCGGTTCACTTTAACCCCGGGCTCGCGGAACCAGCCCATAAAACGGTAGCCGCCGTTCTCCTTGGTCAGGCCATCAGGCTTTGCGGAGGTATCCTGCTTAAACGTTACCGATGTATCGCCCTGGGCCAAGCCCTGAGCCGTTCCCGCCAGCACGGCGCTCACGGCAAAGGCATACGGATCCGAGGTCGCCTGATCAATACCGAGTTTGGTTGCCGTAATTGTCGCGGTACCCGCACCGGGAAAATCGATCGTCGCCTTAACGCTTTGGCCATGCACGGGGATATTCAGCTTGTAATCCATCGCCCATTCGTTTGCATGGTCGCCGCCCAGATAATCGTTATTGGCAGTCGAGCGCATGGTGCCGGCACAGAAGTCGTAGTCGTGCTCTTCCCATAGCTCACGCGTGATGTAGCGCTCGTCATCCCACGGACCATAGCTGTCGCCCTTGGTGGTACCGTCGCCGCCAAACGAAGGGATCTTCTTTTTGGCAGGATTGCCCTGGCTATTGCCAGAAAGGCTCACGCTCGGCTTAAAGTAGCACTCGGTGACCGTCGCGTCGCCCTTGTTGGCGCGCGCAGCAATGCCGCCCAGGTTCACGTCGTTTTGGATGATGGGGATCACGGCGATGGGGTTGTACTGGCGCGAGCTCAAGTCGCCCGCAAAATGGCTGCGGACGAGCTCGTTGCCCTCTTCGGTCAAAATACGGCCCGCCAGGCCGCCCGTCCACGCGCGCGTCACGGCGACGACGCCCACGTACGACGCGGCATAGCTGTAGCACTGCGCCGTCGAGAAGCAGTCGATAATCTTGGCCCCGCCCGCCATGCAGCCCACAAAACCCGAGGCGTACACGTTGTTGCCGCCCAGGGCGCCAATGGCCACGTCGTACTTATTGGTGACGTCGGTCATGCCCTTCTCGGCAATCGAGCCGTCGTCCTTACGCGTCGGCGTCACGCGGCAGTACTCGATAGTCGAGTTCTTAACGTAGCCGGCAAACGCCGCCATATACAGACCCTCACCGCCGAGCGCCTGCACGCCCGAGGTTGTATTGTTGACGGCACGGCCGCCGCGAACCTCGCAGTTGTAGAGGGTGCAGCGGTCGAGCTCGCCGGCGATAAGACCGCCCTCAAAGCCTGCGTTGGTAATGAGGTTGAGAGCATTGTTGGCGCAGGTCACGTGCAGCGTGCTCTCCATGACCATAACGTTTTCGAAGCGCGTATTGACGGCCTTGCCCACGATAATGCCACCGCGGAAGTCCGCCCACACGTTGGCGTCCTTGACCAGGAAGTTTTTGATGGTGGCACCGTTGGTCTCGGCAAAAAATCCCGTATCGCGCTCGGGGTCAAAAGCGTCTTTATCGTAGTTCAGGCCCTCAACGGTGTGGTTTTGACCATCGAACACGCCCTTAAACGGATGCTCCTTGTTGCCAAACGACAGATGCTTAACGGTGTTTGCAACGATGGCTTTCATGTCGTCGCTGTCGAGCTTAATGTCGTTATCGAGATAAACGTGCCAGCCGGACGTATCGCGCTCGCGCGACAGCGCCACGCACGCCAAAAAGTCGTTCGCGTTTTTGATGTGGTATTCGTTTTTGTTCTCGGGCACGTCCTCGGCATGCACCGCCGTTGGCAGCGCCATAACGCAGCAAAGGACAATCGCCGCGACGGCAATCAGCCTGCTAAGCACACCCCGGTTCATGTTCTTAATCTTCATAGGCTAGTTCGCCTCCGGCCAACCCACGACGTCGAGTACGTCGAGGACGGTATCGCTTTCCTGCTGGTTTTTGGCCTGCACGGCCTGAACATCGATATCGAGCCTGAATGAGCCGCCGCGTGCGGCATCGTGGTAGTCGCCCACAAAGCGCAGCGAGTCCATAAGGCTCTCCGTCGTGGCACCGGGGTCGAGCGTACCGCCACGCGCATCCAATCCGCGGTAGTAGTACCACCCGTCGCCGCCATCGACCCACGGAGATCCCTCGCCCGCGTTCACATGAAACGCGACGTTATCCGAGGCATCCGCGAACGAGCCGTCGGGTACCACCGACGTCATGCGCAGGCGCGCGCGAACGTACTCAGGCTGCGCGCCGACGTTCTCCACGCGCACAATGCGGCTGATGTCAGAGCCCCCGGCCTTGGTGTCGGGATAGTCCCCGTGCTCGTTGGCCTCAAACGGAATCTCCTCGCCCTGCTCGTTGAGGGTGTATTCGCAGACTCGTACCTTCACGCTGCCGAACGATAGAACGTTGTTCGCCGGAACCATATCAACGGTAAAAGCCAGCGTGCCGCACAGACACGCCAGGGCCAACAACGCCATCGCGGCAAGCGCCAAGGTGCGTTTCTGATTGTCAGAAAGATTGCTGAGCATTACGTTCGCCAATCGTCGATAAGGGGGGACC
>OKRS01001218.1_pt1 | contig 17386 bp, 5 predicted proteins | sample 1601191 | NCBI WGS metagenome assembly OKRS01 (sample SAMEA3541509, study PRJEB24748) | human gut metagenome | biome: human gut; feature: human-associated habitat; material: faeces | place: China | collected 2012
AAAGCCGTAAAGCAACTCACAGGAAAATAGGGTGCTGTGGCAGCACATCTATCCCTAAACAGTCGCCTTATTGTTTTTATTCTTTTTTGTTTTATAGTAAAAAGTTGAGCGGACAGAAACTTTTTATAGCTCTTGTTTGCTTGCCTATTAGTTTATGGGATTTTTCTGAAAGAAGTCCTAAGTCAAACTTTCACCAAACTTAACTTAAGATAAGTTTCAGTTATCCTTTAGAAATGTTTTAGGTAAGTCCCGTAAACTGTAATCATCCAAACGAACCCGAGAGGAAAAAAATGAAATCAAAAAAACTAAAAAAATGGACGATTTTATTAACCTGTGCGACTGCCCTAACAGTCATGACAGCTTGTAGCCAATCAAGCAGTCAGTCAACTGGGACGACGTCAAGCACGACATCAAAAACAAGTGCTGTAACAGCAACGACCAGCAAGAAAACAAATAAGAACAACAGCAACTACTTTACTTCTAAAGATTCTGATACCTCTTATAATGAAAGTTCAGCTACTAAGATTAAGTTATCAGGCTCATCTGCGGATGTTTCAGGTGATGGTGCAGCCCTATCAGGTTCAACTGTAACCATCTCCAAAGCTGGGACCTACGTCATTTCAGGAAAATCCGACGGTGTGCAAATCAAGGTAGACGCTGGAGATTCAGACGATGTCCATATTGTTCTAGATGGTGCTACCATGACAAATACAAATGCAGCAATTAACGCCACAAAAGCTGGTCATGTCTATCTGACACTTAAAGATGGCACTACAAACACACTTTCTGATTCAAGTTCTAATAGTGATGAAGATGCGGATGCTGTGATTTTTTCTAAAGGAGATTTGACCATTAACGGTTCAGGTACCCTAAATATTGATGCCAAGAAAAACAACGGTATTAAAGCCAATGACAGCCTTCATATGACTGGCGGTACCTATAAGATTTCCTCAGTCGGTGATGCCTTCAATGTCAATGATGAACTCAACATCACAGGAACAACCATGACCATTGAGGCAGAAGAAGATGCTGTTAAGGTTGACAATGATGACGACACCTCAGTAGGTACCATGTATCTGTCTGACAATACCATGACCATTAAGGCTGGTGACGACGGTATTCATGCGTCTGGGGACCTGATTATTGATAGTGGTACTTACAAGGTTGAAAAATCAACTGAAGGTATCGAAGGAAAATCTGTGACCATCAATGGTGGAAATATCGATGTCTATGCAACGGACGATGGTGTTAATGCCGCTAATAGTAATGCCAGTCAAAGTGAGATTTTCTTCAAGATGACTGGTGGAACCCTAAATGTTGAGGTTGGCCAGGGCGATACAGACCCAATTGATTCTAACGGCGATATTTTTGTATCGGGTGGAACAATCAATTTGACTGGTCAGTCTGGCTTTGACTTTGATGGTTCAGCGACCTATACCGGTGGTGACATTACTATCAATGGTGAGAAACAAACTAAGATTGAAAACTCAATGCCTGGTGGGGGTGGCCCTCAAGGTGGTGGTCCCCAAGGCGGTGGCCCTGCAGGTGGCTTTGGCGGAGACCAATAAAGCATCACAGGATGAAACAGAAAGGAAGTGCCTATGTATATTATTATTCCAGCTTATGAACCAGACAAACGCCTGATTCAGGTGGTTCAAGATATTACTTTAAAACTCCCTAAATCACGCATTATTGTTGTCAATGATGGGAGTGGTCCACGCTATGACGACTTTTATGACGAAACGGCTCTTTTTGGAGCTACGGTCCTTAAACACCCGATTAATAAAGGAAAAGGAGCTGCTCTAAAGACTGCCTTCGCGCACATTCAAGAAGAAGTGGTGGGGCAGCACCTTTCGGCTCAACCTATTGTCACAGTTGACAGTGACGGTCAGCATCTGATTAAGGATATTGTCCGTGTGGCCAAGGCAACCGAGGAAAATCCAAGTCATCTTGTCTTGGGTGCGCGTGCCTTTGTTGGTAAGGTACCAGCACGTAGCCGCTTTGGGAATAAGGTGACTGCTGGGCTCTTTCGTCTAGTAACTGGCCAGAAAGTCACAGATACTCAGACAGGGCTTCGAGGCATGTCAACTGACCTGGTTCCATGGCTTCTTAATCTGGATGGCAATCGTTTTGAGTACGAGTTTAATATGTTGCTTGAAGCCAAAAAGTCAGGCCATCAAATCTCTGAAGTCCCTATTGAGACCGTTTATCTGGAGGTAAATAAAAGTTCGCACTTTCGCCCTATTCGTGATTCCATCCGTATTTACAGCCCTTTTTTAAAGTTCTCTGGCACGGCCGTCTTGGCCTCAGTCATTGATGCAACAGCCTTATTTGTGCTCTTTGCCTTGACGAAGAATCTGCTCCTTTCGGTCGTGCTAGCTCGTGTGATTTCGGCTTCCAGCCAGTGTCTACTGAACGCTAATGTGGTCTTTAATCCGACAAGCTCTCTCTTTAGATCGAGTGTTCGCTACTTTATGTTGGTCTTGGTCCTCCTGGCCTGTAACTATTTCTTACTTAGTAGTCTAGTTGCTATTGGTTTAGGACTGGTTCTGGCAAAATTAGTCACAGAAACCTTGCTCTTTTTAGTTAGCTACAGGGTCCAACATAACGTCGTTTTTGCTTAATAGCTGACTTGAAAATCGCTAACTGATTGAATAGAGATAGCTTATTTACCTCCCGATTACTTCTAAAAATTTTCCTAAAAATAGAAAAAAACTACCGTTTTCGATATTCGGTAGTTTTTAATGATTGTCGAAATGTTTTTCAATTTACATTATGATTAAAAAAATAAAATGATATGAAAAATGCGATAATTGACTGAAAAAAATATGCTATAATGAAATTGTTTGAATTATGTAGATTTTATTCAAACTAGGAAAATGAAATGAGGACCTAAAATGGGAAAAAAGGTACATTATAAGCTTCACAAAGTTAAGAAGCAGTGGGTGACGATTGCCGTCACTTCGGCAGCACTTGCCTCTATCGTAGGTGGCGCTACAGTTGCCAATCAAAAGGTTTCAGCTGATGAAACAACTCAACCAGTTGCCTCTACGACAGCTGAAAGCGATGTTGTCGTTGAAACGCATGAAGTAGCCGCTCCTGCAGCAACTGCTACGACAGATGCGACAGCAACAACAACTGACAAGGCTGCTGATGCTGCAACAGTCGAAACTCCTGCGGCAGCAACCACTGCAGCAGATACAACTACTAATACTGCAACACCAGCAACAACTGATCGTGCAGCAGTAGCAAATGGTGCGACAACAGAAACACCAGCTGCAACAGCGACAGATACAACGCTTACAGTAGCTGAAAAACCAAAATCTGGTGTTACTGAAAAAGAAGAAACAGCAGCACTCTCTTTGGACAACATCAAACAAGTTGATGGTAAATACTATTATGTCAAAGAAGATGGTTCATACAAAACAAATTTTGCTGTTTCAGTTAATGGCCAGTTGCTTTACTTTGGTAAAGATGGTGCTTTGACAAGCACATCAACACACTCGTTCACACCAGGTACAACTAATCTAGTTGATGCTTTCTCTTCACATAACCGTGCTTACGATTCTAAGAAAGAAAGCTTTGAGTTGGTAGATGGTTATTTGACACCAAATAGCTGGTATCGTCCAGTCACTATTTTGGAAAATGGTGAAAAATGGCGTGTATCAACTGAGAAAGACTTTCGTCCACTTTTGATGGCATGGTGGCCTGATGTAGATACACAAGTTGCCTACCTCAATACTTTCTCTAAACACTTTAACCTTAACGCAACGTATTCAACTAGCCAAAGTCAATCTGAATTGAATGCAGCTGCTAAGACAATTCAAATTAAGATTGAACAAGAAATTTCAGCTAAAAAATCAACTGAATGGCTTCGTCAAGCAATTGAGTCTTTTGTAAAAGAACAAGACCAGTGGAATACTACAACTGAAAACTATACCCTTGCTGACCACCTTCAAGGGGGAGCTCTTCTTTATGTCAATAATGACAAGACACCTTGGGCAAATTCTGATTACCGTTTGCTTAACCGTACACCAAGTAACCAAGATGGTTCTCTAAATGGTACAGGAAGATACTTGGGTGGTTATGAATTCCTACTTGCCAATGACGTTGATAACTCAAATCCAGTTGTGCAAGCTGAGCAGTTGAACCAAATTCACTATCTTGTGAACTGGGGATCAATTGTTATGGGTGATAAGGATGCTAACTTTGATGGTATCCGTGTTGATGCAGTTGACAATGTCGATGCTGACCTTCTCCAAGTTTATACAAACTACTTCCGAGCAGCCTTTGGTGTGGATAAATCTGAAGCCAATGCACTCGCTCACATTTCTATCCTTGAAGCTTGGGATTTAAATGATAATGCTTATAATCAAAAACATGATGGTGCAGCCCTTGCCATGGATAATAACCTTCGTTATGCAATTATGGGTGCACTTTATGGATCGGGCTCTTCATTGAAAGATTTGATTACTAGCAGTTTGACAGACCGTACAAATAATAGTAAGTATGGAGATACACAAGCTAACTATATCTTTGCGCGTGCTCATGATAACCTTGTTCAAGATATCATTCGTGATATTGTTCAAAAAGAGATCAATCCAAAATCAGATGGTTATACCATGACTGATGCTGAATTGAAACGTGCCTTTGAAATCTATAATGAAGATATGAAGAAGGCAGAAAAACGTTATACTATTAACAATATTCCAGCTGCCTATGCTTTGATTCTTCAAAATATGGAGCAGGTAACTCGTGTTTATTATGGAGATCTTTATACGGATAACGGCCAATATATGGCTACCAAGTCTCCTTACTACGATGCTATCACAACGCTCTTGAAGAACCGTATGAAATATGTTTCAGGTGGACAATCGATGAAAGTCGACACGTTCAATGGAAAAGAAATCTTGTCATCTGTTCGTTACGGTAAAGATATTATGACTGCTGACCAAACTACGGGTGTAGCAGAAACAAGTAAACATTCTGGTATGTTGACCCTTATTGCCAATAATCAGGATTTCTCATTGGGTGATGGTACTTTGAAAGTTAACATGGGTAAACTTCATGCTAACCAAGCCTACCGTCCATTACTTCTTGGTACTGATAAGGGAATTGTCACTTACGAAAATGATGCAGCAGCAGCTGGAAAAATTAAATACACTGATGCTGAAGGGAACTTGACTTTCAGTGGAGATGAAATCAAGGGGTATCGAACTGTTGATATGAGAGGTTATCTTGGTGTTTGGGTACCAGTAGGTGCGCCTGATAACCAAGATATCCGTGTTAAAGGTTCAGATAAGAAACTTGACAAGACATTTTCTGCTACTGAAGCATTGGACTCACAAGTTATCTATGAAGGTTTCTCAAACTTCCAAGATTTTGTTGAAAAAGATAGCCAATATACTAATAAATTGATTGCAGAAAACGCAGAACTCTTCAAGTCATGGGGAATCACATCATTCGAGATGGCTCCTCAATTTGTATCGGCTGATGACCGTACTTTCCTTGATTCTGTTATCCAAAATGGCTATGCCTTTACTGACCGTTATGACCTTGCCATGAGTAAGAATAACAAATATGGATCTAAAGAAGATCTTCGTGATGCACTTAAGGCGCTTCACAAGCAAGGTATTCAAGCAATTGCTGACTGGGTTCCAGATCAACTTTATCAATTGCCAGGACAAGAAGTTGTAACAGCAACACGTGCTAATAGTTATGGTACTCCAAAGGCCAATGCTTATATCAATAACACTTTATATGTTGCAAATTCTAAATCATCAGGTAAGGACTTCCAAGCTCAATATGGTGGTGAGTTCCTTGATGAGCTCCAAAAGAAATATCCACAGTTGTTTGAAGATGTGATGATATCAACTGGTAAGAAGATTGATCCATCTGTTAAAATCAAGCAATGGTCTGCTAAGTACATGAATGGTACTAATATCCTTGGTCGTGGTAATCGTTATGTTCTCAGTAACGATGCTACTGGTCGCTATTATCAAGTTACTGATAATGGCATCTTCTTGCCAAAACCTTTGACAGACCAAGGTGGTAAGACAGGTTTCTACTATGATGGTAAGGGTATGGCCTACTTTGATAATAGTGGTTTCCAAGCTAAGAATGCCTTCATTAAATATGCTGGAAATTACTATTACTTCGATAAAGAAGGTTATATGTTAACTGGTCGTCAAGATATCGATGGTAAGACTTATTTCTTCTTGCCAAATGGTGTACAGCTTCGTGATTCTATTTATCAACAAGATGGTAAATATTATTACTTTGGTAGCTTTGGTGAGCAATACAAAGATGGTTACTTTGTATTCGATGTACCGAAAGAAGGTACTTCAGAAACAGAAGCTAAATTCCGTTATTTCTCACCAACTGGAGAAATGGCTGTTGGCTTGACTTATGCTGGTGGAGGATTGCAATACTTTGATGAAAATGGCTTCCAAGCTAAAGGTACTAAGTATGTGACTCCAGACGGAAAACTCTACTTCTTCGATAAAAATTCAGGTAATGCCTACACAAATCGTTGGGCTGAAATCGATGGTATCTGGTATGAATTCAATGATCAAGGCTATGCACAGGCTAAGAAGGGTGAATTCTACACAACAGATGGCTCAACATGGTTCTACCGTGATGCAGCTGGTAAAAATGTGACAGGTGCCCTTACTTTGGATGGTCACGAATACTACTTCCGTGCAAATGGTGCCCAAGTTAAAGGTGAATTTGTTACTGAAAATGGCAAGATTAGCTACTACACTGTAGATAATGGTTACAAGGTTAAAGACAAGTTCTTCGAAGTAAACGGCAAGTGGTACCATGCTGATAAGGATGGTAACCTCGCCACAGGTCGTCAAACAATTGACCACCTTAACTATTACTTCAATGCTGATGGAAGCCAAGTCAAATCTGATTTCTTCACTCTTGATGGTGGTAAGACATGGTACTATGCCAAAGATAATGGTGAAATCGTGACAGGTGCCTATAGCATTGGCGGTAAAAACTATTACTTCAAAGAAGATGGTAGTCAAGTCAAAGGCGACTTTGTTAAGAATGCTGACGGATCACTTTCTTACTATGACAAAGATTCAGGTGAGCGTCTCAATAACCGTTTCTTGACAACTGGTAACAATGTTTGGTACTACTTCAAAGATGGTAAGGCTGTAACAGGACGCCAAAATATCGATGGTAAAGAGTATTACTTTGATCATTTGGGACGTCAAGTTAAAGGTAGCCCAATCAGCACACCAAAAGGAGTGGAATACTACGAATCAGTTCTTGGAGAACGTGTGACAAACACATGGATCACTTTCCAAGACGGTAAGACTGTCTTCTTCGATGAAAATGGTTATGCTGATTTTGATAAATAATCAATCAATCTAATCTTAATCTGAGAGATTAAGTGAAAAACGATATGATTTGACATGAATTTATAGGTGAAATTTCTTGAAAACGAGAATCGTTTAAAGAAATTTTGCCTTTTTATGCTCCTTAAAGAAAAAATCTGACAAATATCAATTTTGAGTCAGAAAGGCTACAAATGTTATTAAATCAAGTGTTTTAGTCGTTTTCTAAAAAAATAGTTTCACTTATCAAATGATATGAAAATGAGAATTGAAAACCTATGAAATAGGTGTGTTACAAAGTTTTTCTAATATTAATGTTATGTAACATATATTTTATAAAAAAATAATTAATTCGAGAAATAGTTAGAAAATAATGATATAATATAACTGTTTGAAATCGGATAGATTTCAGTCTGATTTTGACAAATAAAATCACGGGGAAAATTATAATGGAAAATAAGGTACACTATAAGCTTCATAAAGTTAAGAAGCAATGGGTTACAATTGCAGTTGCTTCTGTAGCACTTGCTACTGTCGTAGGAGGATTGTCTGTAACAACATCTTCAGTTTCAGCGGATGAAACTCAAGATAAGACAGTAACTCAATCAAATTCAGGTACAACAGCTTCTTTAGTTACTTCTCCTGAAGCAACCAAAGAAGCCGATAAACGTACAAATACAAAAGAAGCAGATGTTTTAACACCTGCTAAAGAAACAAATGCTGTAGAAACAGCGACTACAACGAACACACAAGCAACAGCTGAAGCAGCTACAACAGCAACAACAGCTGATGTAGCAGTGGCAGCTGTTCCAAATAAAGAAGCAGTTGTGACAACAGATGCACCAGCTGTTACAACTGAAAAAGCAGAAGAACAACCAGCAACAGTGAAGGCTGAAGTTGTTAATACAGAAGTTAAGGCGCCAGAAGCTGCTTTGAAAGATTCAGAAGTGGAAGCAGCACTTTCTTTGAAAAACATCAAATACACTGATGGTAAATATTACTATGTTAATGAAGATGGTTCACACAAAGAAAACTTTGCCATTACTGTAAAAGGTCAATTGCTTTACTTCGGTAAAGATGGTGCCCTTACAAGCTCATCAACATACTCTTTCACACCTGGAACAACAAATATTGTTGATGGTTTCTCAATCAATAACCGTGCCTACGATTCATCTGAAGCTAGCTTTGAATTGATTGATGGTTATTTGACTGCAGATAGCTGGTACCGTCCAGCTTCTATCATCAAAGATGGTGTAACTTGGCAAGCATCAACTGCAGAAGATTTCCGTCCACTTTTGATGGCTTGGTGGCCAAATGTAGATACGCAAGTTAATTACTTGAACTACATGTCTAAAGTCTTCAACTTGGATGCTAAATACACTAGCACAGATAAGCAAGAAACTTTGAAAGTTGCTGCTAAGGATATCCAAGTTAAGATTGAACAAAAGATTCAGGCTGAAAAATCAACACAATGGTTGCGTGAAACTATCTCTGCCTTTGTTAAGACACAACCACAATGGAACAAAGAAACTGAAAACTACTCTAAAGGTGGCGGCGAAGATCACCTTCAAGGTGGTGCCCTTCTTTATGTGAATGATTCACGTACACCATGGGCGAATTCTAACTATCGTCTTTTGAACCGTACAGCAACTAACCAGACTGGTACAATTGATAAATCGGTTCTTGATGAGCAATCAGATCCAAACCACATGGGTGGTTTCGACTTCTTGCTTGCTAATGACGTAGATTTATCAAACCCAGTTGTTCAAGCGGAACAATTGAACCAAATCCACTACCTTATGAACTGGGGTTCAATCGTTATGGGTGACAAGGATGCTAACTTCGATGGTATCCGTGTCGACGCGGTAGATAATGTCAATGCAGACATGCTTCAACTCTACACAAACTACTTCCGTGAGTACTATGGTGTTAACAAATCTGAAGCAAACGCTCTTGCCCACATCTCAGTCCTTGAAGCATGGAGTCTTAATGACAACCACTACAATGACAAGACAGATGGTGCTGCGCTTGCCATGGAAAACAAACAACGTTTGGCTCTCCTCTTCTCATTGGCTAAACCAATCAAAGAACGTACACCAGCTGTAAGTCCTTTGTATAACAATACTTTCAACACGACACAACGTGATGAAAAGACTGATTGGATTAACAAAGATGGAAGCAAGGCCTATAACGAAGACGGAACAGTTAAACAGTCTACAATCGGTAAATATAACGAGAAATACGGAGATGCGTCAGGAAACTACGTCTTTATCCGTGCCCATGATAATAACGTTCAAGATATTATTGCTGAAATCATCAAGAAAGAAATCAATCCAAAATCAGATGGTTTCACGATCACTGATGCTGAAATGAAGCAAGCCTTTGAGATTTACAACAAAGACATGCTCAGCAGCGACAAAAAATATACGCTTAACAACATCCCAGCGGCTTACGCGGTTATGTTGCAAAACATGGAAACAATCACTCGTGTCTACTATGGAGACCTTTATACAGATGATGGTCACTACATGGAAACTAAGTCTCCATATTACGATACCATCGTTAACTTGATGAAGAGTCGTATCAAGTATGTATCTGGTGGACAAGCCCAACGTTCATACTGGTTGCCAACTGATGGTAAGATGGACAATTCAGATGTTGAACTTTACCGTACAAATGAAGTCTATGCTTCAGTACGTTATGGTAAAGACATCATGACAGCTGATGATACAGAAGGTTCTAAATACAGCCGTACATCTGGTCAGGTGACGCTTGTAGCTAACAATCCAAAATTGACTTTGGATCAATCAGCTAAACTTAATGTTGAAATGGGTAAAATCCATGCCAACCAAAAATACCGAGCTTTGATTGTTGGTACAGCTGATGGTATCAAGAACTTTACATCTGATGCAGATGCAATCGCAGCAGGTTACGTTAAAGAAACAGACAGCAACGGTGTCTTGACTTTCGGTGCGAATGACATTAAGGGTTATGAAACATTTGATATGTCTGGTTTCGTAGCAGTTTGGGTTCCAGTTGGAGCTTCAGATGATCAAGATATTCGAGTAGCGCCTTCAACAGAAGCTAAAAAAGAAGGAGAGTTGACTCTTAAAGCGACTGAAGCTTATGATTCACAATTGATCTACGAAGGATTCTCTAACTTCCAAACTATTCCAGATGGTTCAGATCCTTCAGTCTATACTAACCGTAAGATTGCTGAAAATGTTGATTTGTTCAAATCATGGGGCGTAACATCATTTGAAATGGCACCTCAATTTGTATCTGCTGACGATGGTACTTTCCTTGACTCAGTTATCCAAAATGGTTATGCCTTTGCAGACCGTTACGATCTTGCCATGAGTAAGAACAATAAATACGGTTCTAAAGAAGATCTGCGTGATGCTCTTAAAGCACTTCACAAGGCTGGTATCCAAGCAATCGCTGACTGGGTTCCAGACCAAATTTACCAATTGCCAGGTAAAGAAGTCGTAACTGCAACTCGTACTGATGGTGCTGGTCGTAAGATTGCAGACGCTATCATTGATCACTCACTTTATGTGGCTAACTCTAAGTCATCAGGTAGGGATTACCAAGCTCAATATGGTGGCGAATTCTTAGCTGAACTTAAAGCTAAGTACCCTAAAATGTTCACGGAAAACATGATCTCAACTGGTAAACCAATTGATGATTCTGTTAAATTGAAACAATGGAAGGCCGAATACTTCAACGGAACAAACGTTCTTGAACGTGGTGTTGGCTACGTACTTAGCGATGAAGCAACTGGTAAATATTTCACTGTCACTAAAGAAGGTAACTTCATTCCTCTTCAATTGACAGGAAATGAAAAGGCTGTTACTGGGTTCTCAAATGATGGTAAGGGAATCACTTACTTCGGTACAAGTGGTACACAAGCTAAATCTGCCTTTGTAACCTTCAATGGTAACACCTATTACTTCGATGCTCGTGGTCACATGATTACAAACGGTGAATACTCACCAAATGGTAAAGACGTTTATCGTTTCTTGCCAAATGGTATCATGTTGAGTAATGCCTTCTACATTGATGCTAATGGTAATACCTACCTTTATAACTCTAAAGGTCAAATGTACAAGGGTGGTTACACTAAATTTGATGTTTCTGAAACTGATAAAGACGGTAAAGAATCTAAGGTTGTGAAATTCCGTTACTTCACTAATGAAGGTGTCATGGCCAAAGGTGTTACGGTTATTGATGGTTTCACACAATATTTTGGAGAAGACGGTTTCCAAGCTAAAGATAAGTTAGTAACCTTTAAAGGTAAAACTTATTACTTTGACGCACACACTGGTAATGCTATCAAGAATACTTGGAGAAATATCGATGGTAAGTGGTACCACTTTGATGCAAACGGTGTTGCTGCTACAGGTGCCCAAGTGATTAACGGCCAAAAACTTTACTTTAATGAAGATGGAAGTCAAGTTAAAGGCGGCGTTGTTAAGAATGCAGACGGTACTTATAGCAAGTACAAAGAAGGTTCTGGAGAGCTAGTGACTAACGAATTCTTCACAACTGATGGCAATGTTTGGTACTATGCAGGTGCAAACGGTAAGACTGTTACTGGTGCCCAAGTTATCAATGGACAACACCTCTACTTTAATGCAGACGGAAGCCAAGTTAAGGGTGGTGTTGTTAAGAATGCAGATGGTACTTATAGTAAGTATAATGCTTCAACAGGTGAACGCTTGACTAATGAGTTTTTCACAACAGGCGACAACAACTGGTACTACATTGGTGCTAATGGTAAGACAGTAACTGGTGAAGTTAAAATTGGTGACGATACTTATTACTTTGCTAAAGATGGTAAACAAGTAAAAGGGCAAACAGTAAGTGCTGGCAATGGTCGAATTAGCTATTACTATGGTGATAGTGGTAAGAGAGCTGTTAGCACATGGATAGAAATTCAACCAGGAGTTTACGTTTACTTTGATAAGAATGGTCTTGCTTACCCACCTAGAGTGCTAAACTAATTGATTTAAAAAGGGGGACTTTGGTTCTCCTTTTTATATTTTATGGGAACGAGTCTTTTTTATGACAAAAATATAATCTATTATTAATGTGATAAAAATATCATTAAAATAAGTTTTATTAACTTTTTTTGATAATAAAAAATGATATAATAAGTAAGTCTTTAAGGTGTAGATTTTAAGACAAAAAATATATTGGGGAAAAATTGAATATGGAAAATAAAGTACGCTATAAACTGCACAAAGTGAAGAAGCAGTGGGTTACTTTGGCTGTCGCTTCAGTAGCTTTGGCTACCATTATTGGTGGTAGTGTTGCCACATCTTCACTCGCCTCTGCAGAAGAAATAAATAATACTAATGGATCACCTTCAACAACTACAGTCGGGGAAAATACAAATCCTGTGGTTGAAAAAGAGGTAGGCACAACAACTGAGGTAGCAAATACTTCAAATGCCACAACAACAGAGCGAGCAGCAGTTACTGCTGACAAACCAGCTGAAACGACTGTTCAACCAAATTCAGGAACAACTAGTGATAGAGCTGCAGCAGTAGAGGTTGAAGCTAAACCTGAAACGACTGCCAAGCCAGAAGTTGCTGCTAAACCAGAAACAGCTACAACATCGGAAGTAGCTGCAAATGCTGGAGTAGCTGCTCCAACGGCTGAGAAGTCTAAAGAGCTTTCTGAAGCTGAGATTAAGGCTGCAGTCTCACTTGATAATATTAAAAAGGAAAAAGATGGTAAATATTACTATCTTTTAGAAGATGGATCACACAAGAAAAACTTTGCCATTACTGTAAATGGTCAGGTCCTTTATTTTGATGAAAATGGTGCCCTTTCAAGCACATCAACGTATTCATTTACACAAGAAACAACAAATCTAGTCACTGATTTTACAAAAAATAATGCTGCCTACGATTCAACAAAAGCAAGCTTTGAACTTGTTGATGGTTATTTGACAGCAGATAGTTGGTACCGTCCAAAAGAAATCCTTGAAGCTGGTACAACTTGGAAAGCGTCAACCGAAAAAGATTTTCGTCCACTTTTGATGTCTTGGTGGCCTGATAAGGATACTCAAGTAGCTTACTTGAACTACATGACTAAGGCTCTTAGCAACGGTGAAGAAACAAAAGATGTCTTTACGATTGAAAATTCTCAAGCTAGTTTGAATGCCGCTGCTCAAATCATCCAACGTAAGATTGAAGTTAAGATTGCTGCTAATAAGTCAACAGACTGGTTGCGTCAGTCAATCGAGGCCTTTGTTAAAGACCAAGATAAATGGAATATTAACTCTGAATCTCCAGGTAAAGAACACTTCCAAAAAGGAGCTCTCCTCTTTGTTAATAGTGATTTAACGAAGTGGGCTAACTCAGACTACCGTAAACTTGATCAAACAGCGACAAGCCGTTTGGCAAAAGACAAGATTAAGAGTGGTAGTGATGCTGGTTATGAGTTCTTGCTATCAAGCGATATCGACAACTCAAACCCAATTGTGCAAGCTGAAATGCTTAACCAATTGTATTACTTCATGAACTGGGGACAAATCGTCTTTGGTGACAAGGACAAAGATGCTCACTTTGATGGTATCCGTGTAGATGCTGTGGATAATGTTAGCGTTGATATGCTTCAATTGGTGTCTTCATACATGAAGGCAGCCTACAAGGTAAACGAGTCTGAAGCACGTGCCCTTGCTAATATCTCAATTCTTGAAGCTTGGTCACAAAATGACCCATATTATGTGAATGAGCACAACACAGCTGCCCTTTCTATGGACAATGGTCTTCGTTTGTCTATTGTTCATGGATTGACTCGTCCAGTAACTAATAAGGGTACTGGTGCACGTAATGCTTCAATGAAAGACCTTATTAACGGTGGTTATTTCGGTCTCTCAAACCGTGCAGAAGTCACATCATATGATCAACTTGGTTTTGCAACCTACCTCTTTGTTCGTGCACACGACTCAGAAGTTCAAACGGTTATCGCAGACATTATCAGTAAAAAAATTGATCCTACAACAGATGGTTTCACTTTCACATTAGATCAATTGAAACAAGCTTTCGATATTTATAATGCTGATATGTTGAAAGTTGATAAGGAATATACGCATTCAAATATTCCTGCTGCCTATGCTTTGATGCTTCAAACAATGGGTGCGGCAACACGTGTTTATTATGGAGATTTGTATACTGATAATGGTCAGTACATGGCTAAGAAATCACCATACTTTGATCAAATCACAACCCTTCTTAAAGCGCGTCCTAAGTATGTAGCTGGTGGACAAACATCTTATATCCACAACCTTGCTGGAGATGGGGTATCATCTGCTAAAGACAATAAAGAAGTTCTTGTCTCTGTCCGTTATGGTCAAGATTTGATGTCTAAGACAGATACAGAAGGTGGAAAATACGGCCGCAATTCAGGTATGTTGACCCTTATTGCTAATAACCCAGATTTGAAATTAGCAGATGGTGAAACAATTACTGTAAATATGGGTGCAGCCCACAAGAATCAAGCCTACCGTCCACTCTTGCTTGGTACGGATAAAGGTATCGTGTCATCATTGAATGATTCAGATACTAAGGTTGTTAAATATACAGATGCACAAGGAAATCTTGTCTTCACAGCTGATGAAATTAAAGGCTTTAAGACTGTTGATATGAGTGGTTACCTTTCAGTTTGGGTACCAGTAGGTGCGACTGACGATCAAAACGTTCTTGCTAAACCATCAACAAAAGCCTACAAAGAAGGGGATAAGGTTTATAGCTCTTCTGCAGCCCTTGAAGCACAAGTGATTTACGAAGGCTTCTCAAACTTCCAAGACTTTGTTAAAGAAGATAGTCAATACACTAATAAATTGATTGCAGCTAATGCAGACCTCTTCAAGTCATGGGGCATTACGTCATTTGAAATTGCACCTCAATATGTCTCATCTAAGGATGGAACTTTCCTTGATTCTATTATTGAGAATGGTTATGCCTTCACAGACCGTTATGACTTTGCCATGAGCAAAAACAATAAATACGGTTCAAAAGAAGATCTTCGTGATGCTCTCAAGGCTCTTCACAAACAAGGTATTCAAGTCATTGCTGACTGGGTTCCAGACCAATTGTACACCCTTCCAGGTAAAGAAGTAGTGACTGCTACGCGTACTGATACACATGGTAAGGTCCTTGATGATACTAGCTTGGTTAATAAACTCTATGTGACAAATACCAAGTCATCAGGAAATGATTTCCAAGCACAGTATGGTGGTGCCTTCCTCGACAAACTTCAAAAACTTTATCCAGAAATCTTCAAAGAAGTTATGGAAGCGTCAGGTAAGACAATTGATCCATCTGTCAAGATTAAACAATGGGAAGCTAAGTACTTTAACGGTACAAATATCCAAAAACGTGGTTCTGACTACGTTCTCAGCGATGGTAAATTGTACTTCACCGTTAACGATAAAGGTACCTTCCTTCCAGCAGCCTTGACTGGTGATACAAAAGCTAAGACTGGTTTTGCCTATGATGGTACAGGTGTAACTTATTACACAACATCAGGTACTCAAGCTAAGAGTCAATTTGTGACATATAATGGCAAACAGTACTACTTTAACGATAAGGGTTACCTTGTAACTGGTGAACAAGCTATCAACGGTTCAAACTATTTCTTCTTGCCAAATGGGGTTATGTTTACTGATGGTGTTATTAAAAATGCCAAAGGTCAATCAATGGTTTATGGTAAGTCCGGTAAATTGACGACTCAAACTGGTTGGAAAGAAGTTACTGTTAAAGATGATAGTGGTAAGGAAGAGAAATTCTACCAATACTTCTTCAAGGGTGGCATCATGGCTACTGGTTTGACTGAAGTAGAAGGTAAGGAAAAATACTTCTATGACAATGGTTACCAAGCTAAAGGCATCTTCATTCCTACAAAAGACGGCCATTTGATGTTCTTCTGTGGTGATTCAGGTGAACGTAAGTACTCAGGCTTCTTTGAACAAGATGGTAACTGGTACTACGCTAATGATAAGGGCTATGTTGCCACTGGATTTACTAAGGTAGGTAAACAAAACCTTTACTTCAATGAAAAAGGTGTTCAAGTTAAGAACCGCTTCTTCCAAGTTGGTGATGCCACTTACTATGCAAATAACGAAGGTGATGTTCTTCGTGGTGCGCAAACCATCAATGGTGACGAGCTCTACTTTGATGAGTCAGGTAAACAAGTTAAAGGTGAGTTCGTGAACAATCCTGATGGTACGACTTCATACTACGATGCCATTACAGGTGTGAAACTTGTGGATACATCACTAGTAGTTAATGGTCAAACCTTTAATATCGATGCTAAGGGTGTTGTGACTAAGGCACATACACCAGGCTTCTATACTACAGGGGACAACAACTGGTTCTATGCAGATTCACATGGACGTAATGTCACAGGTGCTCAGGTCATCAATGGTCAACATCTCTACTTTGATGCAAATGGTCGTCAAGTTAAGGGTGGCTTCGTAACGAACACTGACGGTAGTCGTTCATTCTACCATTGGAATACTGGTGATAAATTGGTATCAACCTTCTTCACTACCGGTCATGATAGATGGTATTATGCTGATGATAAGGGAAATGTCGTTACAGGAGCTCAAGTGATTAACGGTCAAAAACTCTTCTTTGGTACTGATGGTAAGCAGGTTAAAGGTGACTTTGCAACAAATGCGAATGGCAGCCGTTCATACTACCATGGAGCTACTGGTAATAAGTTAGTATCAACCTTCTTCACTACTGGAGACAACAACTGGTATTATGCTGATGCCAAAGGTGAACTTGTTGTTGGCGAACAGACGATCAACGGCCAAAACCTTTACTTTGACCAAACTGGTAAACAAGTGAAGGGAACGACAGCTACGAATCCTGATGGCTCAATCTCTTACTATGATGTTCATACAGGGGAAAAGGCTATTAATCGTTGGGTTAAAATTCCTTCAGGGCAATGGGTATACTTTAACGCTCAAGGAAAAGGCTACGTGTCAAATTAAGAGTAATGAATGAAAGAAGTCA
>OKRS01001228.1_pt1 | contig 17265 bp, 13 predicted proteins | sample 1601191 | NCBI WGS metagenome assembly OKRS01 (sample SAMEA3541509, study PRJEB24748) | human gut metagenome | biome: human gut; feature: human-associated habitat; material: faeces | place: China | collected 2012
GCGGGACAAGGGTCACGCCGATCAGGGCAACGCCGCCGCCCGCGACCAGCTGCTTCACGCCCTGGCTCTTGCTGCCGGGGTTATCCTGTCCATAGCCCTCCAACAGGTTGATGCCGCCCCAGACACACAGGGCACCGCCCAGACCGACCACGATGGTCTGCAAAGTATCGACTGCGCTGTTGAAAAATTCCATAAGGTCCTCACTTTCTGCCGCTTGTTCTGCGGCACTCAAAAATTTTTTCAAAAAATACCGCCTTATTCGGCGGCTGAATCTTCATCCGACAGGTCGATTTCGTACAGGTCAAAACTTTCGTCCTGTGCGACTACCTGCTGCCGTTTCCGGCGCAGGGTGGATAAGAACCTGTCCACATCAAAGGTATTTTTCTTGTCCGCGTCCGCAAGGTATTTGTAGTGCGGGTGCTTGGTGATGTCGAACTTCTCCGAGAAGAACGGCCTCACACCCCGCAGCTGCAAAATACATTTGCCGCCGTCCATGATTGCAATTTCGTCCTCTGACATCAACGCCTTTCCTAATTTTTGATAGTTCAGTCCGTGGGAGGTTTGAGAACCCCGGTTCTCGCTGGTGTTGAAACTGTCGATGGTCTCTTTCCCCAGCGCATCGGAGATCTCTTTGGCATTTTTGCCCCGCCCACTCAAAAAGAGAACAGAATCGCAGTTGTCCGAAATGATTTCGGCCGCATCCTTGTAGATGGCTTTCAGCTGCGACTGGCTCTGCAAAATGATGGATGCCGAGATTTCCCGGCTGCGGATGGTGGCGATCAGCTTGTCGAAGTTGGGAATCTGCCCAATGTTGGCGAACTCGTCCAGAATCAGCCGTACATGGACAGGCAGTCGGCCACCGTATTTATCATCCGCACGGTCACACAGCAGATTGATAAGCTGGCTTTGAAGCATGGCAAGAATGAAGTTGAAGGTGGTGTCCGTGTCGCTCATAATCAGGAACAATACCGTCTTTTCATCCCCGATGGTGTCCAGCTCCATTTCATCGTCCTCCATCAGTTCCCGCACCTCCCGGATGTCAAATGGGGCTAAACGGGCACCGCAGCTTATCAGGATGGAGGAACGGGTCTTGCCGGCCGACAGCAAAAACTTTTTGTACTGCCGGACGGCGAAGTGGTCCGGGTCTTTCTGTTCCAGCCGTTCAAACATGAGGTCCACCGGGCTTTGAAAGTCCGGGTCATCCTCGCGGGCTTCACTGGCATTTATCATTTCCAGCAGGGTGGTGAAGTTCATTTCCTCTGCCGGGGCCTCATACCAGATGTAGCCGATAAGCGCGGTGTAGAACAGCCGTTCCGACTTCACCCAAAAATCTTCTGCTGATTTTTCACCCTCGCCCTTGGTGTTGGCGATAAGGGTATTCACCAGCTTCAGCACGTCCTTTTCCGAGTGGATGTAAACAAAGGGGTTGTACTTCATGGACTTGGAAAAGTTTATCGTGTTCAGGATTTTCACCCGGTAGCCTGCCCGCTGGAACATTTGGCCCGTTTCCAGAACCAGTGTGCCTTTTGGGTCTGTGACCACGAATGAGGTGGGATAGTCGGAAGTGGGGAAACATTGCATGAGGTTGGGCTTCACATAGAAGCGGGTCTTGCCGCTGCCGGAGCCGCCGATCACAAGCACATTTTTATTCCGAGCTGTTTTGGGGTCTTTGGGCCGCCCGGTCATGGTCAGGCGTTCGGTCTGGGTCAGCAGGATGTTGTTTTCAAACTTGGGGTCGATGTAGGGGGCAATGTCCTTGGCGGTGCCCCATCGGGCAGAGCCGTATTCCTCGCCCTTGCGGTACTTCTTGGCGTTCTTGCCCTTGCTGTACACGATGAGCCGGACAGCCACCGCCCCGGCAACGCCCACGCACAGGTCAAACGGATGCAGGCTGGGCAGCGGGTTTGCAAAGGCGGCGGAGATGCCGCTCGTCAGGTGGAGCAGCTTTGCCGAAGCATCCGCGCCCGCAGCCAGACGGTACGCCTGCCCGCATTTGGCGAACAGGTACACGAACAGCAGATACGGCAGATTCAGCACCAGCAGCTTTTTCAGTTCAGGCTTCATCGTTCCAGCCCCCTTTGCTTGATTTTTTCCTTCGCACGTTTCGGCTGCTGGGCCGCTTTCTGCTTGGCTGCTGCCAGCACCTTGCGGATAGAGGGCCGCTGCTCCTTGGTGAGCGTTTTGGCCGTGAACTCCCGGAACGCCTGTTCCAGATTGTCCGCATCCTTGGCCTTGAAGATCACGATGTAGTGGGGCGGCTGGGTGGTCTTGTCCTTGCGTAAGGCGAAGTCCACGCCGTACTTCTTGGCGCAGGGCTTGAACGCCCCGATGTTCGCCTCCGTGACTTCAATGTTGGTCAGGGCCGCGCCGTGGGCTTTCAGCTGTTTCAGGCTTTGCTTGCCGTGGTGCAGCTTTGGCCCCTTGGCCCGGTGCTGCAAGTATTTTTTCAGTGCAGCTTGCAACGCTTGGGCGGTGAGTTTGCCCGTTTTCATGGACAGGGCAATGGTTTTCTGGGTGACTTCTTCCTGCAATATGAATCCCTCCTTGTTGCAGAAAATTCAGAGCGGCAGCTAGGGTGGAACCACCAGCCGCCGCAGGTAAAGGGTTCTCATGGGTGGACGCTCCTTTCGGTCAGGTGTTGGGCGGGCGGCCCCAATCGGGCTGCGCCATATCGTGCGCCACAAGGGACGCATAGTAGCTGTTGATGGTGCTGGGCGCGTTAAAAAGCATGGCCCGCAGGTATTGCTTGATGTTGCGGACTTTGGTGGTGTTATCCCGCAGGCAGTCCATGACGAACTCGATGTGATGGCTGTCCAGCTTCAAGAATTTCGCCTTGACCAACTCTGCCGGGTAATCGTCCCCGGCCACCCGGATGGACTTGCGGCTGGTGCAGACGGTTTCCAGCAGGATGTCCACGATCTCGTCCAGCTGTTCCCGGTCTATCCGGGGATTCTGGGTGAGGGTGTCATACTCGATGTTCTCCAAAATCAGGTCCCGGTAGATTTGATAGGCCGTTTCCTTTCGGCTTCCTGTCCGTTCCGGCGGCGGTGCCGCTGCCTCGTCCTCGTCCAAAGGCAAGGGGTTTGGGGAATGGATAGGAATGGAATCGGTATTTAATCCCTCTTTCTTTTGTTTTTCTGTAATTAGTTTATCTTTATTTAATTGCATTGGATTTTCCAACGTAGGGTTTTCCTGCGTGGGATTCTCCAACGTTGGATTTTCCAATGTAGGTGAAACCGATGCAGGAACGGGCTGCGGCAGCTCGAAGATCACATAGTCTGCACCACGCAGCCGCCCTTTCTCGTCCCGTTCTCTGGAACGCTGGATGTAGCCCGCCTGTTCCAGTTCCCGGATGGCCTGCCGTATCGCATCGATGCTTTCCCGGTTGATACGGGCCAGCCCTTGCAGGGTGTAGTCCCAATCTTCCGGCAGGGAGAGCATTTGGGAGAGTAAGCCTTTGGCTTTCAGGGACAAGGCCCGGTTCCGCAGGTGGTGGTTTGACATGACCGTGTAGCCGCTGTTCTTTTCTACCCGAAAAACTGCCATTTCACGGATGCCTCCTTTCTGTTTTTGGGCAAAGAAAAAGCCGCAGGCTTTTTGTGAAAGTCTGCGGCTATGCCGATTGTTAGATATTCAATTCTTTGTGTTTCCGCACTCCATATCAATTACCACCGAAACGGTGATGTGATTTTCAATGCGTTTATTGCGGAGTTTATCGCCCTCGCCATCGAACACAACGTGACGAGAAAATAACGTAAAACGGAGGATTTCTACTAGATTTCTCTTTGTAGCGAAACTATCGCTTCGACATGCTCACTGTGAGGGAACATATCCACCGGCGTGCTGCTCTCCACTTTGTATCCCTTCCGGGTCAGCAGCTCCAGATCCCGGGCCAGCGTGACCGGGTTGCAGCTCACGTAGACCACACGTTTCGGGGCCATGCGGGCCACGCTATCGATAAACTGCGGCGTAGAGCCCTCCCGCGGCGGGTCCATAAAGATCACGTCTGTGCGTTCACCAGCCGCAGCGGCTTCGCCGATCCACCGGGTGGCATCTGCGGCAAAGAAGCGGGCGTTCTTCACGCCATTGTGCTTTGCATTGCCTATGGCATCGTGCACCGCTTCGCGGTTCACCTCCACGCCCACTACCTGCTTTGCATGGTCGGCGGCGGTCAGGCCGATGGTTCCGATGCCGCAGTAGGCATCCAGCACCACTTCTTTGCCGGTGAGATGCGCCGCGTCCACCGCAAGGCCGTACAGCACTTCGGTCTGGGTATGATTGATCTGATAAAAGCTGCGTGGGCTGATGGCATAGGTCTTGCCGCAGAGGGTATCCAGAATGAATCCCTTGCCGTACAGCACCTTTTCCATATCGCCCAGCACCACGCTGGTTTTGCGGTCGTTCACGTTCTGGACGATGGTGGTGATGGCCACGCCCTGCTTTCCGGCTTCGGTCAGCAGGGCTTTGACAAAGTTCTTGGCACCCGGCAGCACCGGCTGAGCCGTCACCAGCACCACCATCACCTGCCCGGTCATAACGCCGCGCCGCAGCAGGCAGTGACGCAGAAGGCCGGTGCCCTTATCCTCATTGAAAGGCTGGTAATGGCAGGTGCCCGCTGCCGCACGCACGGCCAGCATGGTCTTATCCAGCACTTCGTCCTGCAAAAGGCAGCTTTCCACCGGCAGCACCTTGTGGCTGTTTGCCGCGTAGATGCCGGAGGTAAGTTTTCCACCCCAGCCGGTGGTAAAGGTGGAGATCACCTTGTTCCGATAGTGGTACGGCGTTTCCATGCCCCGGATGTGCTCCACCGGGCCGAATCTGCCCAACAGCTTTTTCACGGTCTCTTCTTTCTGTTTCAGCTGTGCGGCGTAGTCCATGCCCAGCATCGGGCAGCCGCCGCAGTTTTTGGCACGCAGTTTGCAATCCATCTTCCGCTCTCCTTTTTACCCATAAGGGTCATACAGATCATATTCTTCCGCTTCCAGATGCTTTTCCTCCAGCACCTTCATGGCCTGTTCCAGCTCGCTCTGGCCGCAGCCGCTCTCGCTGACCAGCGCGTGCACCGCCGCCGCAAGGTCGCCGCCAAAGAGGGTGTCCAGCCGTTCGCGCATGCTCCACACATTATAGGCGCGCCGGGTGATGGCCGGAGTGTAGGTATTGCGGTTGCCGTCCTTGCCGCTTTTCACCCAGCCCTTTTTCTCCAGCCGGTAAAGAAAGTTGAGCACGGTAGCCGGTGCCCAGCCCTTTGCGCGCAGCTTTGCGTCGATGTCCCGCCGGGTGACGGGCGCACGGCAGGCCCACACCGCCAGCATCACCTGCTCCTCTGCCGCCGAAAGCGGCTTTACACTGTCCGGGATGCCATACATCCTGCTGTTCTCCCTCCTTTTGGCATCTTTTTTCTTTTACGTTTGTCTTTGTTTTATTATTATACCAATTTCTGCGCCAAAGCGCAAGAGCCGGAAACGCCGATGAAATCAGGCTTTTTCATCTCTATTTTACATTTGTCTTTGTTTTTGTTTTTCTATCAAGGACATTTGTGTGCTTTGTGCCCGCACAGGGGCTTTTGCGCCGTATCTTTGTGCAAAGATGCTCTTGTTTTCATCCCTGCAAAACCGGTATACTACGGCTACAGCAATCAACAGAACGCACCGCAGAAAACCGCGGTGCTGTGCGATACAGGAAAGGGAGAGTTCATTATGGCACGAGTTTACAACTTCAGCGCAGGCCCCAGCATGCTGCCCGAGAAGGTGCTCAAGCAGGCACAGGCAGAGCTGCTCGAGTATGGCGACAGCGGTCAGAGCGTGATGGAGATGAGCCACCGCAGCAAGTGGTTCGATGCCATCATCAAGGACACCGAGGCCACCCTGCGCCGGGTAATGAACATTCCCGACAACTACAAGGTCGGTTTCTTTCAGGGCGGTGCCACCCAGCAGTTTGCCATGGTCCCGCTGAATTTCATGACCACCGGCAAAGCAGATTACCTTGTCACCGGCAACTTCTCGAACCTTGCCGCCAAGGAAGCCGCCAAGTTCGGCGAGGTGAACATCGTTGCTTCCAGCAAGGACAAGAACTTCACCTACATCCCGGACGTGAACGCCATCAACTATGATAAGGATGCCAGCTACATCCACATCTGCCAGAACAACACCATCTTCGGCACTCAGTTTGTCGAGGTGCCGCAGGTGGAGGGTGTGCCTCTGGTAGCCGACATGAGCTCCATGATCCTCTCCAAGCCCGTGGATGTGACCAAGTACGGCTGCATCTACTTCGGCGTGCAGAAGAATGTGGCCCCCGCCGGCATGGCAATTGCCATCGTCCGCGACGACCTGCTGGGCCATGCCGCCGACAATGTGCCCACCATGATGAACTACACCACCCTGCTGGGCAAGGACAGCATGTACAACACGCCCCCCTGCTGGTGCATCTATATGACCGGTCTGGTGCTCAAGTATCTGGAAAACGACATCGGCGGTCTTGCCAACATGCAGAAGATCAACGAAGCCAAGGCCAAGGTGCTGTACGACTATCTGGACGGTCAGGACTTCTTCACGAATCCTGTGGAGCATCGCTACCGCAGCACCATGAACGTCACCTTCACCAGCCCCAATGCAGATCTGGACAAGAAGTTCTGCGCCGAAGCTGCAGAAGCAGGCTTCGTGAACCTGAAGGGCCACCGTCTGGTAGGCGGTATGCGCGCTTCCATTTACAACGCAATGCCCGCCGAGGGCGTGGACAAGCTGGTGGACTTCATGGAGAAGTTCCGCAAAGAAAATGCATAAAACCCTCTCAGCCTCACTTCGTTCGGCAGCTCCCCCGAGGGGGGAGCTTTTTATCAGAGGGACAACTTGATCGAACCCGCTTTCTAAGCTCGCCCTTCGGGAGAGCTGGCACGGCGCAAGCCGTGACTGAGAGGGTTCCTGTATAATAGAAGGGAAATCTGGACTATGTACACCATCAAAACTTTGAACGCCATCAGCCCGGTGGGTCTGGCAAAGCTGAACAACAAGCAGTTTGACGTGGCTGTGGACACCGATGCCCCGGACGGCATCCTCGTCCGCAGCGCCGACATGCTGAATACCACCTTCAACGACAATCTTCTGGCCATTGCCCGCGCCGGTGCCGGCGTGAATAACATCCCGCTGGACCGCTGCAGTGAGCAGGGCATCGTGGTGTTCAACACCCCCGGTGCCAACGCCAACGCCGTGGCTGAGCTGGTCATTGGGATGCTGATCGCAGGCAGCCGCAATGTGGCCACCGCCGCCCAGTGGTGCCAGGGCCTGACCGGTGACCCCGCCATGGCCAAGACCGTGGAAAAGGGCAAGAAAAAGTTTGTGGGCAACGAGATCAAGGGCAAGACGCTGGGTGTCATCGGTCTGGGTGCCATCGGCTCCCGCGTGGCCAACTGCGCCATTGAGCTGGGCATGGAGGTCTACGGCTACGACCCCTACATCTCCATTGACGCCGCCTGGAACCTGAGCAGTCAGGTACGCCACTGCGTGAACCTGAACGACATGCTGCCCCTGTGCGACTACATCACCATCCATGTGCCCTACCTGCCCACCACCAAGGACACCATCAACGCCCAGACCCTTGCCCTGTGCAAGGACGGCGTGAAGATCCTGAACTACGCCCGCGGCGAACTGGTGAACGCCGAAGCGCTGCTGGAAGCCATGGAGACCGGCAAGGTGTCCGGCTATATGACCGACTTCCCGTCTGAGGCCATTCTGGGCAAGCCCGGCATCGTGTGCACCCCCCATCTGGGCGCTTCCACCCCGGAAGCCGAGGACAACTGCGCCGTGATGGCTGCAAAAGAGCTGAGCGACTACCTGAAGAACGGCAACATCATCCACTCGGTGAACATGCCGGAGGTCAACCAGCCCCGCGCCGGCGGCAAGCGCATCTGCATCATCCACAAAAACGAGCCCGGCATGATCAGCCAGATCACCGCCCTGACCACCGAAGCCGGCCTGAACATCGAGAACATGGTGAACAAGAGCAAAAAGAACATGGCCTACACCATGCTGGATGCTACCGGTGCTGTGGACAAGAAGCTGGCCGAAAAGCTGGCTGCCATCCCCGCCGTGATCCGGGTGCGCATCCTGTAAAGCAAAACGGTTTAAAATGCCCGCCGCGTCGCTCTTGGCATCTTCAGCGGAAAATGATTTTTATTCTAGCAACCCGGAAAAATCTGCGGATTTTTCCGGGTTGCTTTTTCACAGAGAAGGGCCGTGGCGGCAGCCTGCATTTCCAAACCAGGATTTTTTACAAGCTGGAAATTCTTTCTCGTCTTATCTGCCGGTTAGTTTCCATTTACAAACTGTAGTTTGTCTTAAAAAACGCGTTAAAGATAGCTTTTTCTAACTACACATCGTAAAAAGTTTACATGTATTAACATTCAAGAAAAAGCTTGAAAATGGTAAATTCTGTGCTACAATAGGCTCGACAGAAGGGAAATGTCCACCCTGTTCTCCGGCTTTTGGGCCGGTATATTCATCTTACAGGTCCTGCGGTGCAGGGCCTCTGACAGGAAATAGAAAAGGTAGGGAAGTTACTATGGATATCAAGAAGATCGCACTGTTCGCCGCCGGCACTCTGTTCGGTTCTGCCGGTTTCAAGCTGCTGTCCAGCAAGGATGCCAAGAAGGTCTACACCCAGACCACTGCTGCCGTGCTGCGCATGAAGGACTCCACCATGGAGACCGTCAGCAAGGTCCAGGAGCAGGCCGGTGACATTCTGGCCGATGCAAAGGCCATCAACGAGGCTCGTGCTGTTGAAGCCGAGGCTGCTGTGATCGAGGATGCCGCCGAGGAGACCACCGAAGAGACCGCTGAGTAATTTTCGGTTCGTAAAGCACTGAAAGCCCCAACGTGGCTTTCGAGCCGCCTTCGGGCGGCTCTTTTTTGTGAGAGTGGGGCCGCAGGCGTGCAGGGTATAGCAGCCTGACGCTGCGGCAAAAAGATAGAGAAGGATATTTGATATATGAAATGTACCATTCTGCATGAAGGCAAAGGCCGGATGCGTGTGCATGTGGAAAACGTCCGCATGACTTTGCACCGTGCCGATGTGCTGGAAGCTTATCTGAACCACCATGATGCCATCATCCATGCCGCCGTTTACGAGCGCACCGGCGATGTGGTCATTACCTATACCGGCAAGCGCACCGCCGCCATTGCCATTCTGGCAGGCTACAAGTTCGATGTGGCCGAGTATGACGCTCTGGTCACCTCCGCCGACAGCCGCAGGCTGAACCGGGAATATCAGGATAAAATGTTCGATCTGGTGGCAGGCCGCTGCCTGCGCAAGCTGTTCCTGCCCGCACCCCTTGACGCTGCCTACACGGCATTCCGCTCCATCCGCTTTCTCTGGAAGGGTGTGCGCTGCGTGCTGAGCCGCAGGCTGGAAGTGGAGGTGCTGGACGCTTTGTCCATCGGCGTCTCGCTGCTGCGCGGCGACTTTGGCACCGCCGGTTCTGTCATGTTCCTGCTGAATCTGGGTTCTCTGCTGGAAGAGTGGACCCGCAAGAAGAGTCTGGACGATCTGGCCCGCAGCATGGCCCTGAACGTGGACAAGGTGTGGGTGCGCAGTCAGGGCACCGAAGTGCTGGTGCCTCTGACCAAAGTACGCTCCGGCGATGAGGTGGTCGTGCGCAGCGGCAACATGATCCCGCTGGACGGCACCGTGCTGGAAGGCGAAGCCATGGTGAATCAGGCTGCCCTGACCGGCGAAGCCATGCCGGTGCGCAAGGCAGAGGGGTCCACCCTCTATGCCGGCACCGTTGTGGAGGAGGGCGAGTGTGTCTTTATCGCCAAGGCCGAGGGCGGTTCCAACCGCTACGACAAGATCGTGGCCATGATCGAGGAATCCGAAAAGCTCAAGTCCAGCACCGAGAACCGTGCGCTGGTGCTGGCCGACAAGCTGGTGCCATGGTGTCTGGGCGCAACGGTGGTCACCTATCTGCTCACCCGCAACGCCACCCGCGCCATCTCCTGCCTGATGGTGGACTTCTCCTGCGCGCTCAAGCTCTCCATGCCGCTGGCCGTGCTTTCCGCCATGCGCGAGTGCGGCAGCTACCACATCACCGTCAAGGGCGGCAAGTATCTGGAAGCGCTGTCTCAGGCCGACACTATCGTGTTCGACAAGACCGGCACCCTCACCCGTGCCACCCCGCAGGTAGTGGAGGTCGTGCCCTTCTCCGGCTGCAACGAGCGCAAAGTTCTGCAGCTGGCCGCCTGTCTGGAAGAGCACTTCCCCCATTCCATGGCCAACGCCGTGGTGCGTGCCGCCAAAGAGCGCGGCATTTCCCATGAGGAGATGCACTCCGAGGTGGAGTACATCGTGGCCCACGGCATTGCAAGCCGCGTGGGCGGCCAGCGCGTGGTCATTGGCAGCCACCACTTCGTCTTTGAGGATGAAAAGTGTACCATCCCCACAGCCGAGCAGCAGAAGTTCGATGCCCTCAAGCCCGCGTATTCGCACCTGTACATGGCTGCCAGCGGGCAGCTGGTGGGCGTGATCTGCATTTCCGACCCGCTGCGCCCGGAAGCCGCCGCTGTGCTGAACGGACTGCGTGCGCTGGGCATCCGGAACACCGTCATGATGACCGGCGACAGCGAGCGCACCGCTGCCGCCATTGCAAAGCAGGTGGGCGTGGACCGCTTCTTTGCCGAGGTGCTGCCCGAGGACAAGGCAAACTTCGTCCAGCAGGCCAAGGCCGAGGGCCACACCGTGGTGATGATCGGCGACGGTATCAACGACTCCCCCGCCCTGTCCGCTGCCGACATTGGCATTGCCATCAACTCCGGCGCTGCCATCGCCCGCGAGATCGCCGATGTGACCATCAAAGCCGACAGTCTGGAGGAGCTGGTGGCCCTCAAGGCCATCGCCAACTCTCTGCAAAAGCGCGTGCACGCAAACTACCGCTTCGTGCTCACCTTCAACTCCGCCCTCATCGCGCTGGGTGCTCTGGGCATCCTGCAGCCGGCCTCCTCTGCCATGCTGCATAATCTCTCCACCATCGGCATCAGCCTGAAGAGCATGACCAATCTCCTGCCGGAGAACAAGGCTCCGCAGCTGAAAGCATAATTACCGCAAAAAATAACGCCGTGTCTGAACATTCGACACGGCGTTATTTTTTATCTGTTATTCCAGCCCGATCTGCTGTGCATACTCTTCCAGCAGCTCCCGCTCCAGGAACGGGGTCTTGACACCCTCGCGGTCACGGTAGGTCTCGTGGCCCTTGCCAATGACGGCGATCAGGTCGCCCTCCTGCGCGTGATCCACTGCGTAGTGCAGTGCATCCAGACGGTCGGGGATCTCCACGAACTTTGCGTCCGGGTTGCCCTTGTTCATGCCCACGCGGATATCAGCAAGGATGTCCTCCACCTTTTCAAAGCGGTTGTTGTCCTCGGTGAGGATGGAGAAATCGGCCATCTTGGCGCAGATCTCGCCCATGCCGTAGCGGCGCAGCTTGGAGCGGTTGCCGCCGCAGCCGAACACCACCACCAGACGGTGGGGCTTGTAGGCGCGCAGGGTGGTAAGCAGGCTCTCGGTGGATACCTCGTTGTGGGCGTAGTCCAGCAGGATGGTGAACTTTTTGCTGATGGGCACCAGCTCCACGCGGCCCTTGACCACGCACTTGCCAAGGCCGTCGTGGATCGCCTGATCCGGCAGGCCCAGCACCTTGCCCACCGCCAGAGCTGCCAGCGCGTTGTACACGCTGAACTCGCCGGGCATGTTCACCTTCACATCCATCTCGTCCTTGCCGGTCACATGGAACTTCACGCCCAGAAAATCGTGGGTGCGCAGCAGTTCAAAGCCGGTCTCGCGGTAGTCCGCCTGCTCAGCGCGGCCATAGGTGACAAGGCGGCAGGTGTGGCCTTCCAGAAGTGCTTCGGTATTCTCATCGTCAATGTTCACCACGCCCACGTCGCAGCGCTTGAACAGCTGGCCCTTCCAGCTGCGGTACTCCTCAAAGGTCTTGTGCTCGCCGGGGCCGATGTGATCCGGCGAAAGGTTGGTGAACACGCCCACATTGTAGTGCACACCGGCCACGCGGTCCATCATCAGGCCCTGGCTGGAAACTTCCATCAGCGCGGTGTCGCAGCCTGCATCCAGAAATTCCCGAAAGGTCTTTTGCAGCTCGTAGCTTTCCGGAGTGGTGTTGGCAGTTTCCTTGTGGCGGCCCATATAATAAATGCCGTTGGTGCCGATCATGCCCACCTTGCGGCCTGCAGCTTCCAGCACGCTCTTGATCATGTGGGTGGTAGTGGTCTTGCCCTTGGTGCCGGTCACACCGATCATGGTCATCTGGCGGGACGGGTTGCCGAAGAGGTTCGCGCTCATCAGAGCCATGGCATAGCGGCTGCTTTCCACCTTGACCACGGTCACGCCCGGCATGGCGGAAAGGTCGATGTCGTGCTGGATGACCAGTGCGCTGACACCCTTTGCCGCACAGTCGGCGGCAAACTCATGGCTGTCACGCTGGGTGCCCACGATGCACACGAACAAAAGGCCCGGTGCCGCCTTGCGGCTGTCGTAGATGATATCCGAGATCTCGGTGTCCAGACTGCCCTGCGCAAGGGTAAAGGGCACGCCTTCCAGTAACTGTTCCAGTTTCATACTGCACACGCTCCTCAAAACATTTTGTCACATGGGGTTTTCTTCGTTATTTGCGGTCATGCGGGCGGGGTCGGTCAGCGGTGTTTCTTCCGCAGCTGCCGCCGTATCGTCCGCAGGCTGGGCCGCAGCGGCATCCTCTGCACCGTCTGCCGCAGTATCCTCGGCAGCAGAGGTGTCAGGCTCTTCCGGCACGGTCTTTTCCGGCACAACATAACCGGAGGGCAGGGTCGGCTGGCCCTGTGCAAAGTAAATTTTACGGGTGCTGCCCGCGCTGACATGGCTGAAATCCAGTCTGCCGGTGTCGGTAGGGGCACAACCCTTGCCGTCGGCATTGGTCAGCACATAGCGCGCGCGGTCCAGCTTATAATCCAGATCGTTCCGTGTACCCAGAAGCACACTGACACGATCCTGATACAAAAATGCCATCTGGTCGGTGTCCGCAAATTCCATGCGGGTCACATCGTCCAGCATCCCATACTCTTCCAGCTTTGCCTGCAGCTCATTCAGCGCATCCAGACGGTCGTCCGTCTGCACCGCTGCCGAAGCTGCTGCCGAACCGGATGCATCCGATGCCGCCGGGTCTGCCTGCGCTGCAAAGGTCAGCTGGTCGCCGGGTGTCACCGACACCGGCTCGCCGCCGTATAGGGTCTTGAGTTCTTCCGGCTGGGCAGACTCGCAGGCCAGGATCTTGAACTGATCCGAGAGGGTCAGCCAGCCGCTCTTCGTCTGCATGGCATAGGTAGGCACCGCCTCGGTCACCTGCACCACCACCGTGTTGGGGTAATCCCGAACCACCCTGATGGATTCCAGCAGCGGGAACTGCTTTTCCAGTTCCGCTTCCTTGGCGGCAGGGTCAAAGCTGAAAATGTTCTCTTCGGTCTGCACACCCAGTGCCTGCAGGATCTGGCTGCTGGAATAGCCGCCCACCTCCTGCACCACGGTGCCGTCCGCCGTCTGCACCTGAATGGTGCCGATCTTGAACAGCATGGTCATGGTCAGGTAAACACCGGCGGCGATCACGGCCAGCAGGGTCACAAAGGCCATCAGCCGCCGCAGCATCCGCCGCCGCTTCAGTGCAGCGCGGGTCAGGCGGCGCTTCTTGCGTTTTTCCCGCTGTACCGGGTCGCGTGGCTGCTGTTGTGCCGGGCGCAGACGCTGGTTTTTGTAGCGCTGCTGCGCTGCCTGAGCTGCTGTCTTGCGCGGCTTCTGCCCCTGTGAACGGCGCTGCTGCGGCTTGCGGGCCGTGCCGGATGCACGCTGTTCCGGCTGGGCCGTGCGGCTTCGCTGCGCGGTACGGTTCCGGTTCTGGCCGCTGGTGCGCCGGGTGCCGCTCTGTTCGGTGCGGCGCGGCTGCGAAGGGAACTCGATGCTGTTATCGGTACGGGTGCGGCGCACCGTACCATTGGCGGTGCGGTCCGGCGCAAAGCTCAGCGGTTCCCCGTTGAAGCCATAGCGCCCGTCCGCACTGCCGGAAGATCCTTTTTGTTGTGAAGGCGGCGGAGTATGCTGCAGGTCTTTCCGCAGGTCGTAGATATTGCCGTTGTTTCTGTTATTGCGGTATTGCTGCATGGCGCACACCTCCTTTCCGGTTTAGGTTTTGTTTTACTTCTGCACCAGTTTCATCAGAGCGTCTGCAATACGGTCAAGGCTGTCATCCACCGACAGGCTGCGGGCATTTTTGCCCATCTCAGCCAGCTTGCCGGGCTGTGCCAGCATGTCGGACACCGTGCTCACCAGCTTTTCGCCGGTCAGGTCTTTTTCCTCGATCACCACAGCGGCATCGGCCTTCTGCAGTTCCATGGCATTGAAGTACTGGTGGTTCTCAGCCACATTGGGGCTGGGGATGAGCACGGCTGCACGGCCAACAGCTTCCAGCTCGGCCAGCGTCAGCGCACCGGCGCGGCTGATGACAAGGTCTGCCGCAGCCAGCAGTTCCGGCATATTGTTGATGTATTCCTTCACCACAAGGCCGTCGCCTTCCGCGAAGTTCTTTTCCTTTTCCAGATCCTTGAACAGCTGCACACCGTACTGGCCGGTAGCGTGGAGATGCAGCACCGGCTTCTTCTCGTGCTGTTCCCATGCACACAGGTCGGCCACCACCTCGTTGACGCGGCGTGCGCCAAGGCTGCCGCCGAAGGAAAGGATCACCGTGCGGTCGCCCGCGCCCAGCTCAGCGCGGATGGCATCGCGGTCCTTTGCCTTGGTGAACACCTCCGGGCGCACCGGATTGCCCACCACGATGGTCTTATCAGGTGCGCCCAGCTTTTCCACAGCAGCAGGCACGGCGGCAAACACGAGATCCACATCCGGTGCCAGCAGCTTGTTGGTCACGCCGGGGAAGGCGTTCTGCTCATGAATGGCGGTGTGGATGCCCATTTTGGCGGCACAGCGCACCACCGGGCCGGACACATAGCCGCCGCAGCCGATCACAAGATCGGGTTTGACCTCCTTCATAATGGCCTTTGCCTTGGGGCCAGAGAGGGCCAGATTCCACAGCGTAACGATGTTGCGCTTGATGTTGTTCAGCGACAGCCTGCGCTGGAAACCGGTGATCTCGATATGGTGGAAGGGATAGCCCGCCTGTCCTACCAGACGATACTCCATGCCCTCCTTGCGGCCGGCAAAGTGGATCTCGGCAGAAGGGTCTGCCTTTTTGATAGCACCTGCAATGGCAAGTGCCGGGTTGATATGGCCGGCAGTGCCGCCGGCAGCGATCAGAACTCGCATGACGATTCCTCCTCTATTATTAGTGCATCCGGGCAGGCCATCGGGGAGCTCCCCACTGGCCTGCGCCCTCAAAACAGTCGTTACAGTTCATTGCGCGCACGGCGGGCATCGTCCAGATTGATGGTACGGTCCTTCAGCTCCGCATCACGCTGAGCCTTTGCAGCCTGCCGCTGTGCGTGGGCCGCCGCCCTCTGCTGCGCCGCCCGCTCTCCGTTGCGCCCAATGTTCACCATCACGCCCATTTCTGCCAGCAGCAAGATCAGACTGGTGCCGCCGGACGAGAAAAACGGCAGGCTGATGCCGGTATTCGGGATGGTGTTGGTGACCACGGCGATGTTGCAGAACACCTGCCAGGCGATCTGCGCCATAATGCCAATTCCCACCATGGTGCAGAACTGGTTCTCGGCCTTATAGGCGATCATCAGGCCCTGCGCTATGAGCAGCATGAACAGCACGATGATGAGCACCGCACCGATGAAGCCCAACTCTTCGCACACCACACTGAAGATGAAGTCGTTGGTGCTTTCCGGCAGCCAGAGCTGCTTTTCCACGCTGTTGCCAAGGCCAAGGCCCTTCAGTCCGCCGGAGCCGATGGCGTACAAGCTCTGCTTGGTCTGGTCGTTCAGCGCTTCCAGATCATCGGACCATGTGTTCAGGCGGTCCTGCAGATAGCCAATGGATTCCACCAGCGTCAGGGCCGGTTTCAGCAGCAGAGCCGCCGCTGCGGCCCCGCACCATGTCAATACACCGCCGCAGCCGGTCAGCATGAGGATGGTGCCCACGATGGCGGTGGTCAGCAGGATGCCGGACATGTGCGGCTCTAAAAACAGCAGCAGCACCACCGGCACCAGCGGCAGCACCGGCACGATCAGCTGCCTTACGATGCGGATGAACAGCCAATCCTTTGGCTTGATCTTTTCTCTCAGCGACGGGCTGAACCGGCCGATCTGCGGCGCGCTTGCCGCCAGATGGGACGAGAGCAGGATCATCTCAAACTTTGCCACCTCAGAGGTTTGCAGAGTCAGTCCGCCCAGACGGATCCAGCGGCGGCAGCCGTTCAGCGGTGCAAAGGTCAGCGTGACGGCCAGCATGGCCAGCACCACCCAGTACAGCGGCTTGCTCGCCCAGCGCAGGAAGCGGTGATCCACATAGCTCATGACTACCATACAGCCAATGCCAATGGCCATGCAGATAGCCTGCTGCTTGATGTAGTGCAGGCTGTCGCCCATGCGCAGGTAGCCGGTGGTGTAGCTTGCGCTGTACAGCATTACAAGGCCGAACACCATGATAATGGCCAGCGTTGCCAGCCAGTTGAGCAGCAGCCGGTTCCATGGTCCCGGGTCCCGCTGCAGCGGCGGCACCCATGCACTTTCTTTTTGGTTTTTATGTTGTCTGCGGGTGGCTGCCATTGCCACGCCCCCTTATTTTCAGAATCAGGCGCTCAGGCCCAGCGTGCCAGACACACGGCCAGCGCCAGCCCGCACACGCTCAGTGCGCACAGGCTGTAAAAAATATTCACTGCACTCATGCCGCGCTTTTCCAGCCAGCGGTGCAGCGGTGCCGCCGCAAACAGCGGCCTGCCCTTCCAGCGGCAGAACAGGACCTGCAGCACCACCATGCCGCCCTCCACCCAGAAGGGCAGTGCCAGCGGGATGCTCAGCTCTGCGTAGCCAATGCACAGCGGAATGCAGCCAATGGCTCCCGCTGCATACAAGCAGCCGCACCGGCCGGGGTGCAGCTTTGCCGGTGGAAAATCCCACAGCAGAAAGGCCATCAGTGCACCGGCCAGTGCCGCCGGGAATACTGCCAGCGGGAACCAGCCCAGCTGCGTTTCCAGCATCATCAGGCCCAGCATAGCTACAAAGGCCGCGCCGCACACCGTGCCGTCGGCACCGTCGGCCACGCGGGCCGCCTCGGCCA
>OKRS01001256.1_pt1 | contig 16978 bp, 14 predicted proteins | sample 1601191 | NCBI WGS metagenome assembly OKRS01 (sample SAMEA3541509, study PRJEB24748) | human gut metagenome | biome: human gut; feature: human-associated habitat; material: faeces | place: China | collected 2012
GGCCTTCCCCCTCGACCCCGCTCATTGCCGGTTTGTAGCTTGAAGAGCTGCAATGCTTGCCGAATCGGGTGCGGTGTACATGGCTTCGCCATGAATCCCTGCGATTCGGCACCACTATTAACCGCGCCTTACTACCGTGAGGCGCGTGTGACGGTAGCACGCCGACAGACTGCATGCGGGCGCGGTGTTGCTGTGCTCGCCGCGTAACAAAAAACGACCGCGGTGGCGGTCGTTTTTATGTCTGGGAAGATTGTTCAGTGCGTAGTCGATGCACTGGTTGATAAATTCGCTTCTGCTCATGTTGAACTTCGCGGCAAACGCGTCAATCTGCGCCAGCTTATCGGGGGCAATCCGGATCGTGATGGGTTCCTTGGTATATTGCTTCGGGATGAAATCAGCCATGGTAATCACCTCTTGCAATATAGTATGCTGTGGTGTATGCTAAATATAGATTCTAAATTAGCATACTTTATAGCGTACGAAAGGAGAACACAATGGACTATCAGAAGATGTATACCACCTTATTCAACGCGATCACCGACGCACTTTCCCAAATCGAAACACAAAATTACGGCGACGCCAAAGAAACACTTATCTCTGCCCAGCAAAAAGCAGAAGAAATCTATATCACAGCACAAAACTAAAAAAGGAGTACCCCGACGCGGCGAGCGCAGCAATGCCGCGCCTGCACGCAGTCTGCCGCCGTGCTGCCGTCACTCGCGCCTCACGATAGTAAGGCGCGGTTGCGTGTAGTCACGACTCGCAGAAGATTCATGGCGAAGCCATGTACACCGCACTTACATTGCGCAGCGTGTGCAGCTCTTCAAGATCGAGACAGGCAATGTAACCTTTCTCTTGGGGGTTCAAGGGGGGGGATTCTCTTTCGAGAAAGAGAATCCCCCCCTTGATTCGAGGCAGTACCACCGGCGCTGCCATCCCACTGCGCTGTGCGCAGAAAGCAAAAAAAGAGGGCCGCGCTTTCGCACAGCCCCCCTTCTTATGCAGGTTTAGCAGCCGCAGCCGTTATTGCAGCTGCAGCCATTGTTGCAGCCGCAGCCATTGTTGTAGCCGCAGCCACCGCCGCAGCCGCCGCAGGCGAAGATCAGGATGATGAGGATCAGGATCCACAGGCAGCAGCCGCCGCCAAAACCACAGTTATTATTGCACATAAAACGAACCCCCTATGAAGATTGAAACCGCCCGCGCGGCGGTCTCAATCCATAGTATGGTGGGAACGCAAAAAGGTGTCAGCCGATGCGTGCAGAATTTACCATCGCGCGGGAAGCGCGGTAGGCCGTGTCGGAGAAGACACCGCGCGCGATGAGCGTGTCGCTCAGCTTGCTGCCGCCGCTGACGTTCGTTTCGAGTGCGTAGTAAGAGAGGTATACGACGTCGGCGCGCAGGAATGCGGAGGCGCGCAAAGCGCTCACCTCGCCCGCGGTCAGGACGCCCGCAAAGTACGCGCGCTCGGGCGCGTTGGAGATATCAGACTGCGCGGTGGAGCTGTAGCGCAGTGCGCGCAGCAGAAATTCTGTGTACATCTCCGCCGATGCGCTCATCGTCGTGCCGAACGTCGTCGGGCCGACGCCGTTGGTGTAGCCTTTGGAGTAGGCGTAGGCCGCGTAGGGCAGCGCCCAGTCGGGCACATCGGTAAAGGGCTGGTAGGCCGTGCAGGTCAGCGCCTCGCTCTCCTCGCCGAGAAGACGAATGAGCATAATGAGCGCCTCCATGCGCGTGGGGGCCTTTTCGAGGTCAAAGCCCTCGCCGTAGCCCGTGTCCGACCCGCGGAAGAGCGTGAGCGTTTTGAGCGAGGCGGCCATGGCCGGATAGTCGACCGAGGAAGAGCTTGCGATGGAATAGAAGCCGCAGTAATTCACGACCGCGGTCTTGCCGGTGACGGTGAAAAGCGCCGTCGTGTCCTCGGCGACGAGATAGCGGTGATTTTCCGCGAGCGCCGCGCCGCTTTTGACCTCGCTGCCGGTCGTCACGTCGACGACCGCGCCGGAGGAAAACTGCACATTGACGCTGCCCGCCAGCACGATGACCTGAAGCCCTGTCGTGCCGGAGAGAATGTCGCCCTGCTTGAGGCGCGACTCGGTGAAGACGTCGGCGCGCTGCGCGCCCACGTTGGCCTCGGCTGCGGCGATGGTCGAGCGGAGTGCGGCCTCAGCCTTTGCATACGCCGCCTGATCGGCCTTGTCGAGGGCGGCGTCGATGGACGAAGTCGCCTTGGTGGTAAACGTTGTTTGCAGATAGTTGAGCGAGATCAGCGGGTCGCTGCTGTCTCCCCCTGCGGCCGTGGCCGCGGTGGCGAGCACCGTCACTGCGAGGAGCGATGCGAGCAGGGCAATGGGCCTTTTCACGGTTTGGCTCCTTCCTCCTCCGCCTCGGCGGAGGTCTTGGAGATGCGGTAGCTCAGCGTGAGCAGACTGTCGGCAAAGTGGACGTCCTCGGTGAAGACCTCGCTGCCGACGTGCAGCTCTGTGTTGGTGAAATTCCAGATCCCGCGTACGCCGAGCGCAACGAGCTGCTCGGCGACCTCCTGCGCGATGTGCTTGGGCACGGTCAGTACCGCAACATCGGGATGGCACGCGGCGAAATAGTCGCCGATCTCGTCGAACGAGCGGATAAGCACGTTGTTGACGCGCGTGCCGATGAGCGTGGGGGAGACGTCGAACGCGGTGTCAAGCAGAAAACCGGTCTGCATGAAGTCAAAGTTGCGCAGCAGCGCGTGGCCCAGGTGGCCGGCGCCGACGACGACGAGGCGGTGCTGCTCGTCCACGCCGAGAATGTGACCGATCTCGGTGCGCAGCTCCAAAATGTTGTAGCCGTAGCCCTGCTGGCCGAACTCGCCGAAGCAACTCAGGTCCTGGCGGATCTGCGAGGCGGTGATGCCCATGCGCTCGCCGAGCAAGCTCGACGAAATGCGCACGATGCCCTTGGAGTGCAGATCGTCGAGATAGCGGTAGTAACGGGGAAGACGCCGGACGACAGCGTCGGAAATTTTGCGTTTTTTCATAAGGAACGATCCTTTATTTTAGGATACTGTAATTATACGAGCGAGAGAAGAAGTTGTCAATTTTTTTAACGATCTTTGACGAAAATTTTAGCTTTACAGAAGTGGAAAAAGTTGCTATACTTACTTTGTTAACCCCTGCGTCCCAATTCAATATGTGCCCGTAGCTCAGTTGGATAGAGCGTCAGACTCCGACTCTGAAGGCCGCTGGTTCGAATCCAGTCGGGCATACCAAAATGTGTTGATGAAAGATGCAGCACAGAAAACACCGCACGAAAGTGCGGTGTTTTCACATATTTATCATCTTTTTCGCCGCAAAAAGTTTTAAAAACAGTTTTTTTAAAAAGCAGTTTTCCCCGCGACAGGCGACATTTTCGAGATGCAGCCGGTTGATTTTATGAACTGATGCGACTCGAACGCCGAAGCATGGGTGCTTCACTCTTGCTGCTACCTGGCGCATCTCACTTCTCTCTCACATTTGGGCAAAGAAAAACCAGAGGAAGCGAATGCACGCCTCTGGCGTGCGTCCGCTTCCTCTGGCACCGTGGCCCCGCTGGGCTGCGTGGTCTTATTATTCGTCTGCCAACATTGCGCTCCCTTGGCATTGTTCGTCGCTTTGGCAGGGTATCAGTCCCTTTCACCAACGAACAATGCCGTATTCAGGAAAGAAAGGTGGAGAATCGCAAGAGTCCCTATCTTGAAGTGATCAGCAGCTTACAATGACACTTTATAAATTCAGGGAATATTTAAAAATCAATTCAGCGCTGGATGCGGCCGGAACCATCGCCGTCGGCCAACTTTTCCACCTCGGCCGCTGTAACCATGTTATAATCGCCCTCGACGGTATGCTTGAGCGCGGAGGCCGCCACGGCAAATTCCACAGCCCGCTGATTGCCCTTACCGGCGAGCAGTGCGTAAATCAGACCGCCGCCGAAGCTGTCGCCGCCACCCACGCGGTCAACGATATGCAAGTCATATTTTTTGGAGAAATGGTATTCATCGCCGACAGCGTCAAACAGCATGGCGCTCCAACCGTTGTCGGACGCCGAGCGGGACTCGCGCAGCGTGATAGCGACCTTTTCAAAGCCAAACCGATCAGCAAGCTGTCTTGCAACGGACTTGTAGCCCTCGCGGTTGATCTCGCCGGCATAGATATCGGTCGCCTCCGCCTCAATGCCGAACACATCCTTGGCATCCTTCTCGTTGGAAATGCATACGTCCACGTACTGACACAGATCAGTCATGGCCTCCCGTGCCTGCTGACGGCTCCACAGCTTGCCGCGGTAGTTGAGATCGCAGCTAATCCTGACCCCATGTGCCTTCGCCGACTTGCAGGCGTCACGGCAGGCATCCACCATGTTGGGGCCGAGCGCAGGCGTGATGCCGGTAAAGTGGAACCAGTCCGCGCCTTTAAAAATCACATCCCAGTCGAAGTCGGAGGGAGTGGACTCCTGAATGGCAGAATGCGCCCGGTCATAAATGCAAACGGAACCGCGCTGAGACGCGCCTTTCTCATTATAGGAGATACCGATACGGTCGCCTCCACGCACGATCATAGAGGTATCCACGCTGTAGCGGCGCAGAGAGTTGACCGCAGCCTGTCCGATGGCATGCGCGGGCAGTTTGGTGACGTAGACGGCGTCAAGGCCGTAGTTAGTCAGCGAAACAGCTACGTTAGCTTCCCCGCCACCGAAAGAAAACTCCAAGTGGTCCGCCTGAACAAAGCGCTCGTAATTGTATGGCTGGAGACGAACCATTCAACCGCGCAATATCCGACCGCCATACAGCGTTCCACCTTGATAAAAAGGGGGCCTGAGGAAATCTTCCTCAGGCCCCAAAACAGGCGCTTACAGCTTATCCTCACGCATAAAATGAGCATTGGTCCCATCAATGGAGAAGAACTCATCTGCTGCACGCCGACCGATGTCATCTGGGTACTTAGATATCTCATTTAAGTACTCTTTTTCATCTACATAGGTAAACGCGCCGTCTCGCATTATGACCTTGCCGTCCACTGCAACCAGCGAAACCTCGGATCCCCTGGCACTGTAAACCAGATTAGGTACCATGTTGCGCATTGGGTAGGTGTACACCGGCAACATGGAGGGACAACTGAGATCAATAGCAATATAGTCCGCGCATTTTCCAGGCTCAAGAGAGCCTACGGTATCGCCCAAGCCAATCGCTTGGGCACCCTCAATGGTGGCCATACGCAGGGCTTTCCAGGCGGGCATAACTTCCGGATTCTGATACTTGATCTTGTTGAAGAGGCAAACATTTTTCATCTCATTGATGATGTTATGGCAGTTGTTGCCCGGAGCCTGATCGGAACCCAAGGCCACCACACCGCCCGCCTGCTGGAAAACAACACTTGGGCAGACAATGCCATCAATGATGCCGATCGAACCCGGATTAACGATCATTGAGGCACCTCGTTTGGCAATAAGGGCAGCTTCCTCATCTGTGCAGTCAGTAAGATGGACTGCAATAAGAGATTCATCCAGATAGCCCAACTCATCCAGAAAAGCTGTAGGACGCTTGCCATAGCGCTGGACGATCTGATAGGTCTCTCGATCTCCTTGCTGCACATGCATATGGATTTTGGTACCCCGCTCCTTGACCGCCTTTTGGATACGCAACAGCATCTCCGGGCTGACAAAGTCAGCGCCTTGCGGGCCAAACAGGATCTTAATCCGTCCCCCTGCCTTGTTGTTCCATTTATTATACAGATCAATGTTTCGATTCAGGCTCTCCTCTCCCATGGCATCATCAAACTCATAGAGTTCGCCCGGTTGATAAACCCGTCGTTTAGCCGCTCGAATCGTCTGTGCAATATTCCCTCGGGCGCCCACCTTATCGATGAAAGCACACACATTTTCCATTTTGGAATCATAGTCGCCCAGTGTGGTAGTGCCTGCCCGGACGGCCTCCAGAATGGCCACTCGGCTGCCCGCATCCCGTTCCTCGTCATTAACCGCGTTGTCAAAGGGCTGGAGGCCGAACATCATCCAACTGTTGGTGTCTTGGGCCAATCCGCGCATAATATTGCACGCAGTATGCATGTGGCCGTCGATAAAACCAGGCAGCACCATATGATGATCCAAGGTGATCATTTCCTCAGCTGTATATTCCGCTAAAATCTCAGCCCGGTTGCCCACCTTCAAGATTTTGCCTCCGTCTACAGCCATAGCGGCATCACTATGATAGCCCACGCCGGCTCCCTCCATCGTATAGAAATGCGGGGCCACCACAATGGTATCAATCTTTTTCATAAATGTCTCCTATTCCAACGGCAAAGCAGTTAGTGTACCTTCTCAGGGTAACGCCGTTTGGTAAGCTGAGTCAGAGTGAACAGGCTCACTGTCAGAATAGCAGCAGTAACCGCAATACTCAAGACATACTGTCCGGTCAGTCCGCCAAAAAGGAATCCCACGAAAGCCGAAATACCAACCGTAATTCCGTAGGGGATCTGCGTCATAACATGGACGATATGGTTGCAGGAAGCACCGGTAGAAGAGAGAACAGTCGTATCGGAGATAGGGGAGCACTGGTCGCCGAACAGGCCACCGCCAATCACGGCGCCAACAACAAACGGAATGGAAATATCAAAGGCGACGGCCATCGGGAAAGCAATGGGCATCATAATAGACCACACGCCCCAAGAGGAACCGGTCGAGAACGAAATGAGTGCGCCAAACAGGAATACCAAAGCCGGAACCATGCCGGGAGTCAGGTAATGCTCCACAATATGGATCAGAAACTCGCTGGTCCCCATACCTTTGACGATAGAGCCCAAGGACCATGCGCACACCAGAATAAAGGGAACCGAGATCAGTTCGGCCATACCGTTGACAAAGGTATCGAACGCCTTGGTCACGCTGAAGAGCTTGGTGCTTACACCCATGATGCCCGCACCCAGCGCGCCACCCATAAAGGCGATGCAAATAGCAAGTGTAATGTTGGCACTGCGGAAGCATCCCACCAACCCGTTGTTAACCAGATCGCCGGACCAGAAAATGGTGGCAAAGAGAGAACCAAACAGGCAAACAATAGGGATAATAAAGTTCCACATCGTAAGCTTATAGTCTGCGGGCAGTTCATTTTTCACCTCTGGAACCAAGGGCTGAACCCCGTCGTCCAGCAGCTTTCCGGTCTCTCTGGCCCGCTTTTCTTCCTTGTACATAGGGCCAAAGTTCAAGCCGAAAGCAGCAACGATCAAAACAGAAACCATGGCAAATACGCCATACAGATTGAACGGAAGCATATTCAACCAGATGCCCCATTCGTTGCCCTCAACGCCGCTTGCCAACAGCTCTGCGGCAATCAGTCCCGTGATAAAGGGACCATAGCTGCTAATGGGAGAAAGCGCAGCTAAATTGCATCCCATGGAATCCAGGATATAAGCCAATTTTGCTCGAGAGATGCGCACCATGTCAGTAACGGGCCGCATGATAGTACCAAGCATGAGGCAGGGCTCCGTATAGCTGAAAATGAAGGCGCTCAGGCAAGTAACGATCTGCCCCTTCTTAGCAGTATTGATAACCTTTGTCACCTTGGTAGCAAAGGCCTCTGCAGCACCAGTGGTACGGAGCATGGCGATCATACCGCCAGAGAGTGTAACCAAAATAATCAAAGATGCATTTCCGCTGAGAGAGGGGATCATATAGTCCGAGATAATTTTGACAAAACCAACCAAAGGGTTAAAGCCGTTCATCATTGTGGACCCCAACCAAACCGCGATGAATAAAGAGAAAATCGTCTGTTTGGTCCACAGGGCCAATCCGATTGCCACGATGGGGGGAATGAGACACAACACTCCATATGTAGTATCCATATAACAAGCCTCCTGTTATAAATTATCTATGGTTTTTTTTCATGGAATCTCTGCTTCCGCAACTACAGGCCCTATCCGAATCTGCAAATCACACCTCCTCACTTTCTCGGTCCAGGGATGCGCAAAACGTAAGTCTTGCAAAATCAAGACACGGCATATCAGCTTTGAACGAGACTGATCATACGATATACCGTATATTTTCATGAACAGACCAAACGTTTTGCACACTCCGGTTTCCAGCCTCCCACCGCTCCCAACATCTTCGGTTTTGGCAGCGCGAGTAACTACGGATCACACTTGGTTAATTTCGGTTTTCGTAACCGGATGCGTACATATTTGCAGGGATGAATTTTCCCTGGCCGTAGCGGCCCACAAACTTGGCGTTCTCCACTACAACCTGGCCTCGCAGCAGAACCGTCTCCACCCGACCAGACTGACGACGGCCCTCATAGAGGTTGTAGTCCACGCCGTTAGGGTTATCTGCCAGATGAACTGTCCCCTCATAATTGGGATCGAAAATGACAACATCTGCGTCAGAACCTACCGCCAGCGTTCCCTTTCTCGGATAGATACCGTTGATTTTTGCCGGCTGAGTGGCAATAACATCTACAAATTTCTGGCGGGTCAGCTTTCCCGTGCATACACCTTCGGTCCACACCATATGCAGTCGATCGCCGGCACCGGGGGAACCGTTTGGAATCTGAGTAAAATCATTTCTGCCGGCCTGCTTGAGCTCTGCCACATCTATACCGCAGTGGTCGGATGAGACCGCCGTCAGCAGTCCGTCGGATAATGCCTGCCAAAGAGCCTCGCAGTCCTCACGATCCCGCAAAGCGGGGGAGCAAACGAACTTAGCCGCTTCATTGAAATCCGGATTATCCAGAACTTCCTTAGTGGTGGTCAGATAGTGAGTGCAAGTCTCGCCGGAAACCCGCTGGCCAGTTCCCTTGGCCTTTTGTAATTCGGCAATGGCCTCCCGACAGGTCATATGAGCAATATAAAGAGGCGTATCGGTCTGACCAGCCAGATAAATAGCCCGGCGCACCGCCTCCGCCTCAGTAAAAGGCGGACGGGAAACATAATGGTAATGCGGCGTCAGTTGGCCCTTCTTTACACACTCACTGCGGAGGAAATTCAGGATCTCTCCATTCTCTGCGTGCACAAATACCGTAGCGCCAACCTGTCGGCTCTTCTCCAGAATACGGAAGAAAGTACCGTCATCTACATGAAGCGGAGAGCCGTTGTAGGCCATAAAAATCTTGATGCTGGAAATGCCTCTCCGAGGAAATTCTTCGATCTCATCAAAGATACTGTCCATAATATATGTTACCATGGAATGCAGTGCAAAATCAACACAAGACTTATCCTTCGCCCGCACATTGATTCGATAATCAATGGAATCCAGCAGTCCGCGATCCGGATCCTGCGGAGCAAAGTCCACAATGGTGGTCGTGCCGCCTACAATAGCAGAGTCGGTCGTCTCATATCCGGCGGTGTCACGGTTGCCGACATTACACAGGGCGGAAAAGTGAGTGTGCTGGTCTACGCCTCCCGGAAACACATATTTACCTTTGGCGTCTATCACAAGATCTGCGGCTTCGTCCAAATGTGTCCCCATTGCGCGGATCACATCGCCCTCCACCAGGATATCCCCCACATACTCTTGTTCTGCGGTTACGATTGTGCCTCCTTTAATCAAGGTACGCATACTGTCATCTCCTAAAATATCAATTCTTGTTTGGTAAACATGGGAAAGCCTACGATATTCTTCTGCTCTGGGAAGCCCCAAGTAGACACCTTGCTGGTACGCAGCCCCATATCTACCATGGCTTCCGCAAATTTAACTGCTGGCATTACCCCATCCAACACGGGAACGCCCAGCTGGGCGGACAGGTCTTCAACAAAGTCCACGAAACCAGCGCACCCCAGCAAAATACATTCGGCGCCGTCCTGCTGCACGGCTAACTTTCCCTGATAGGCTAACGCTTCCAATCCCTTCTTGGGGTCCCTGCCAAATTCCAGCACGCTCAAACCTGTGGATCGGATAGAACGGCAAAACTTTTCCGCTCCATAGTTGGACACCACATCCTCTGTAACCTTGCGAGACCGATCCAACACCGATACGATAGAAAAGTACGGCGCTATAAATTTGGCAGCAGCAATGGCCGACTCACAGATACCCAGCACAGGCTTGGAGGTGACCTCTCTGGCTGCCTGAAGCCCAGGGTCACCAAAGCAGGCGATGATAAATGCATCGGCGCCTTCCTCTCGGTCTCCCCGGATCACTTCTTTCAGGACCCCCGGAACAGCCAAATACTCATCCACATAACATTCGATGCTGTCCGGCCCGGATGCCGGAGTAACCGCCCATACCTGAGTGTCGCTGCGTGCCACTCGACGTGCTAAATTTTCTATACTTTCAGTCATGGATTGCGTCGTATTGGGATTGATGATTTTGATCTTCACAATTTTCCCTCCTCTTGGTCCAAAGCCTGAACCATCTCCATCAGAAGCTCAGCTCCCTGGTACAAGTCCTCAGGAGCGCTGTATTCTCGGATAGAGTGGCTAATCCCGTCTTTGCTGGGAATGAACAGAAGCATGGAGGGGACCGCTTTTCCCCAATTCATCAGATCGTGTCCTGCACCGCTGAACATTCTGCGAAAACGGATACCGCGGTTGCGGCACAGTGTCTCGCTCAGCTTTATCAGCTTAGAACTGCACTGGGTAGGCGACTGGCGAATATATTCTTCGCCTACCAGCTCCGGGTGCTCTTTCAGCACGGAGTCAATGACCTGATCCATGGGCTCCATCGTTGGGTTGCGCAGTTCCACAATAAACTCCACCTTGCCCGGAATCACATTGACCGCTCCTGGGAACACCTGAAGGGTTCCTACAGTGCAGACCATATCCGGCGAAGCGGCCTCAGTCCGTTCCATAAGCTGGGTAATGATCCGGCAGGCTTTCACCAGCGCGTCATCCCGCAGATGCATGGGTGTGCTGCCTGCATGATTGGCACAGCCGGAAACCGTCATGCGATAGCGCACGATGCCCACAATACCATCAACCACGCCTATTTGCATTCTTTCAGCTTCTAATACCCCGCCCTGCTCAATATGTAACTCCAAGTAACACTGATATTGGGTCAGATCTCTTCGGCAGGCGCCGACCTGCTCCATTGTAAGTCCGTGGAGGGCCAGATTTGGCCGCATAGCTTCATCAATCTCTCCGCCGGTAAATGCCTTACTTCCAAAAGTTCCGCCAATGACATTGCCCTCCTCCTCGGTAAATGCAATCACCTGGATGGGATGCCGATTTTGATATCCCAACTCCTTAAGGCGCTGCACACACTCGATTCCGGACAACACACCATAGGTTCCGTCGTAAATCCCGCCCCCCGGCACCGTATCGATGTGGGATCCAATGCAAATGATCTCTCCCTGACCGGGAAGCGTACCGATCAGATTCCCTACAGGATCGACGGATGTTTGAAGTCCTGCCTGTTCCATGCACTGTTGAACATAGATTCGTCCTTCGTCATAGGCAGGGGTATACGGCAATCGTGTGGTTCCTTCTTTCGGCACAAAACCGATTCGCCCAAGTCGGGTCAAATGATCATATAAGCGGGTACCGTTGATCATACTCATGCGGGGTCCCCCTCAGTCTTATGGGATCTGACAAACTCCTCCAGCTCCTGCAGCCCCTGCTCCAGGCACTGCATGGATGTCGCATAGGACAGACGGATATATCCCTCGCCAAATTCGCCAAAGGCCGTACCGGGTACCACTACCACCTGTCGTTCTTCCAGCAGCTTCATGGCAAATTCTTCACAAGGCATACCCAGTTGACTGATGTCAATAAATGCGTAGAAAGTCCCAGCCGGAGCATGGCAGGACAAACCAGGGATCTCAGATATCCGCCTCATCACATAGTCACGGCGCAGGCGATACTGCTCCACCATATACTTCAAGTGGTCTTGTGGACCTTCCAAAGCTTCAATAGCCGCGACCTGGCAGGGAGTGGCCGCACAAGCACTGACATTTTCCTGCAGCTTGACCATATTCCGGATCACATTTTCCGGTCCGGCAGCATAACCGATACGCCAACCGGTCATCGCATAGGTTTTGGAAAGGCTATCAATAACCAGGGTCCGTTCTTTCATTCCAGGCAGAGAAGCAAAGCTTGTATAAGTCCTTCCATCAAAGAGGATGTGCTTATACACCTCATCAGCCAAGATCACCAAGTCCTGCTTCTGGGCCAATTCGGCCAGTTGGAGCAGCGTTTCAGTGCTGGCTACAGCTCCTGTGGGGTTGCATGGGCTGTTTAGAATAATGGCCTTTGTCTTATCGGTAACAGCTTCGGCAATAGCGGATACATCCAAATCAAATCCCCGTTGTGCGTTGGTTTTCACCGACACCGGCACGCCGCCGCACATCCGAATCTGTTGGACATAATTAGTCCAGCAGGGTTCGTTGACGATAACCTCATCCCCAGGATTCAGCAGTACTTTCAGCGCCAAAAACAAGGCTCCCATGGCTCCAGGCGTCACCACAATTTGGCTTGCAGGATCGTAAGAGAGTCCCTCTGTGCGATGGAGATACGCTGCAATCGCCTGGCGCAGAGCCAGCAGCCCTGCATTTTCTGAATACTTGGTCTTTCCTTCCCGAATGGCCCTGCACCCAGCCTCCACTACGTTCGGCGAGGCAGTAAAATCCGGCTCTCCCAGTGTAAAACTGATTACATGATCGTACTCCAGCGCCTTATTGAACATTTTTCGAATCTTGGAGGGTTGGATCTGCTGAGTGTTATCTGAAATTTGAATCATATAGGTAACTCCTTTCTACTCTGATTCTTCCGTTCCCTTAATTTGAGAACAGTCATCAATATTCCAAATGCCAAGGAAAGCACCGCTGCAAATACGATACGATATTCTTGCGGAAGGAGAAATCCCACGGTATTGACGGGGATCCAAAAGAGAGGAATCGTTTTAAACAGAGTAAAATCGATCAATTCTCCCCAATCTACAGAGTCCACCGCTTGGCGTGGAGTGATATGCTGTCCCGCCAAAAAGCGGATTTCAGCATAATTTCCACATACTCGCATCAGAGCGGAATGAATAGGAGCAAAAAACAGATTATTGGTAACGCTGGTAAAAAAGGCCTGTGCCAGAGCATTTCCATATCCCGGAAGAAGACCTGCTGCCATGGCTTGCCGGGTACCTTGGCTGAACACGGTAAAGGCCAGCGTGACAAGGACGCCTCCTATTCCCCAACTCAGGCTTTTGAACCAAGTCGCCCGGTTGATCTGCCAAGTTCCCTCCAACAGACGTCCGGAGAGCAACTCACCCGCCGTAGCATAGACAGCGAATTGCGCAAAACCTGCCAGATAAGGATACGCTATATTGACCTTGGCAAAGCCTCCTGTGACGCAAAAGAGTACCGTAAACACAGCCAACAACCCATAAGCAGCTGCCCACCAAATATCGCTTCGTTTCATATGCATCCCCCAACTTTTGTACCCCAAATATAGCAAAATGGAACCGGCGTTAAAATTCAGCGCCAGTTCCATTTTATGTAGTCTGTATATTATTTGAACAAGCCTTCTGTGTCCCGATGTAAGACCAACGAATCTTTATATACTACCAAAGGATAATGCAGTTTAGCCAATGCAGGCGGTACATTTTTCCCAAGTTTTATTTATAGCGCATCAAAATCGATCTTGTTGGTTGATACAGGAAGACTCTGGATCATCTGTATCCGGTTACGCACATTCATTTTGGTATATATGCTGTGGAAATGTTTTTTTACCGTATGGATACTGATATTCATTTTTTGAGCGATATCTTCATTGGACAGCCCGTGTACGGCCAAATCTAACATTTCCCCTTCTCGACTGGTCAAGCCGTACTGGCTGCACAACTTTTCATGATATCCTTTTGCGTAAAAATAGCGGGTGTCTCCCTTTTTTGCTTCATATACTAAACGGTATGCAAAGTGCTTGTGCAACTGCTCCAATACAAACATATCCCGTTCGCTAAACGGAGGCTTATCAGCTTGCCGGTACAATTTCAATAAGCCGACCGGTTCTTCTCGAAAGGAGATGGAAAGGCCGACGGAATATGCCAAGTGATTGGGCAGATAGAAGTTCCGGTAGATTCCGCTGCTATTCACCTGTTCATCCGAAGATGGCATAGATTCCCGAAAAGCACCGCCTTCACAGGTATACAGCGCCCAGCGAAAAGCATCTGAATTCAGGCTTTCCTGCATCCAGACATCGACAGCCTGCTGAGGCAGATGAAAAGCCGCTGGGGCCTGAAACTGATAGGATCCATTCTCCGCAGTAGAGATTCGGGCAAAAATTGCGCTATCATACGAAATCAAAAAAGGAAGCCATCGGTTGAGAATTTCATGCTGCATTTCCTCTACTGTATAGATAAATGAAATATTGTATGCGATCTCATTGAGGCGTATCCATTCGTTTTCATTTAAAAATGCCATATCAATATCTCCCTTAACATTTGTATCCAGACATAAGCAAAGCTCAAAAAGATAACAGTATCAATGAATTCCGACCACAATCGCAATTAAAGCGTTCCCATCGTAGAAAGCATTCTAACTCGGTCACGGGTGTAGATGCTCGAAATGCAGATGTGCCACATTATCTCTGACATAACATTCTCCCCACCCTTTCTTTGTCCGATCAGGTCTTGGCGTTCACATAAATACACCCGATCCTATCGATAAGCTTCTCGCGTTATGCTACCATTATTATATCAGGCAGAAGGCTGAAAAGCAATTCCAAACAGAAAGCTGAAAAGCAAAGTAATAGGGCTGCATCTCCACGATCACGATGTCGGGACATTAAAAATCTCAATTTTGAAACCATTCTTGACAGCAGGCATTTTCTTCACCTTTTCAGAGGCGAACGAAGCATGAACTTCCGTACGCAATCTACCTCTGCGCGGGCGGTATCATCGCGTTTTCGCCGCTGCTCATCCGCCTGCTTGCAGCGGAGAACTATCGTGTGATTGTATCCATACCGCCGATAAGATTTCAAATTTCATATTGCTGAATGCTCCTTGTATCTCTTTTACTATGTCCTTTGCAGTTGTGAAATAGATGTTTTTTACAAGTGTAGGGTCATCATACAACTGCCTTCTTACTAGTGTAGCTGCGATTCCAGAAGTGGCGAAGCCATATATCTGATTGTCTATTATGTGTTGCCTTCTCTTCTGTTCTTTTGGAAATGCCTGTACCATTAGTTGGCTTTCCATTAGCCGTTTGTAAATCTCTGCAAGAAATCTACCACTCTTGACTGCTGGGTCAAAAACTTTGCCTCTTTGTTAAATACACTAGCAGGGAGTAAATCAACCATGTCTTTTACTATGTTTTGTGGCGTGATAACTTCCGAGTTGGAATATTTTGAAATGCCTGTTATGGCTTGGAACCTGTCAAATAAATCTTCCATAGGAATACCATCCTCAAAATCTCATTTTCTTCTGAATATCAGTAAGCCTGGTTTTAAGACAGCAGGCAAAGGAAAGAGGAACCCTAAAAATTAGGTATCCTCTCGGAAATTGGGTATCTGGGGCACGCTTTTGGTGAAATCGACGGAGTTTTTACCATCAACACAAAAGGTAAAAGGGACGCCGCGCTTTCCTCATTGACAATTCGACGGGGAATGCTATAATCTGCTATGTCTGAAAAAATGTAAAATTGTATCGCAGAGGTGCCGCCGCGAGGCGGAGAATAGAGAATCCGGTGCGAATCCGGAACGATGCAGTCACTGTGTACGGGAACGGCCTGCGTAGCCACTGGGAAACTGGGAAGGGCAGCGCCGCGATGAACGAAGTCAGGAGACCTGCCTCTGCGGGAAATCTCAGGCCCGCTGCACACAGGCTGATATTTCTGCGAGTTTACCCGCGGCGCGATTTTTTCGCGGCGCGGTGTTGCTGGTTGGAATCGTGAGAGCGGCTGTGGGTCACCATGGCCGCTTTTATATTTCTTTCAGAACGATTTTTGAAGAAGAAGGTAAAGAGAAACATGAAAAAAGCACTTGCAATCCTGCTCACAGCCGTGATGCTGCTGGGCGTGCTGACCGCCTGCGGCAGCAAGAAGGACGACGCTGCCGACGACACGCAGAACACGGAGGACGCCGACAAGGCCGCGGCCGACAATGTCGCCGCGCTCATCGACGCGATCTACGTTCAGGAGCGCACCGATGAGACCGACGCGCAGTGCGAGGCCGCCAAGGCTGCCTGGGACGCGCTGACCGACGAGCAGAAGTCCATGGTCGAGGGTGAGGAAGCGAGCCCCGAGTATTTCGGTCTTGACACGGGCGATGCGTCCAAGGATGATCCCCGCAATCAGGACGAGATCGGCGAGAACGAGCTTCTGGTCGTTTCCTTCGGCACGTCCTACAACGACAGCCGCATCAACGATATCAAGAGCATCGAGGACGCCCTGCAGGAGGCCTATCCTGACTGGTCCGTCCGCCGCGCTTTCACGGCTCAGATCATCATCAACCACATTCAGGCCCGCGACGGCGTACTCCGTCTTGAGAAACTGCACGGCCGCGCTGTGCAGGACGCTGTCGGTGAGCGTGCCCATGCCGCTGAGCGCTTCCTCGCCGCGCGCGAGGATCTCCTCGTGCGTGATGAGGCCGCCCTGCATCTGCTGGCGCAGGGCGAGCACGGTGTTCGCCCCCTGCTCCGACAGGCGGGCATACATGACCAGCGGCCGGATGAAGATGCCCTCCAGCTCCGGCAGCTGCGCCGTGTCGTTGATCGTCCAGACGCCGTCGGCATCCGTGTAGGCGGCGCTGACCGCGGCGGCGTCGTCATCCGACAAAAACAGGCGCACGCCGTCCATGGTCTTGTCCGTGAGCGCGAGGGGCGCGGCATATTCGATGCCGCCGCTCTGGATGCCGGTGTCCACGATGCGGCTCGTGTACGCCGGCAGCGACAGCTCGCAAAACGATTGCGCCACGAGCAGCAGCACGATCACCACAACGGACGGGATGTGTCCGCGCAGGTATTTCATCACCCGCATGGCACGTCCCCCTTCCGCTCCTCATAGATCTGCTGGGCGATCTCGCCCGCGCGGTCGCTCAGGCGCAGCAGCTCACGGGTG
>OKRS01001280.1_pt1 | contig 16772 bp, 10 predicted proteins | sample 1601191 | NCBI WGS metagenome assembly OKRS01 (sample SAMEA3541509, study PRJEB24748) | human gut metagenome | biome: human gut; feature: human-associated habitat; material: faeces | place: China | collected 2012
TTACAATTTGAAATATTGCAGTTTTATCCGAATAATTTTGATGCGTCTGCCCTGAAAAATGCTTCATTGTCATCGTACCCCGACCGAGGTACATGTGTACCCCGACCGAAATACATGCGTACCCCGACCGAAATACATGCGTACCCCGACCGAGGTACATGCGTATCTCGGTCGGGGTACGATAACTTTCTGACATTTTTCAGAGCTTTTTCAGAGCTTTTTCAGATGTTTTTCAGAGCTTTTTCAGATGATTTTCAGGGCTTTTTCAGATGCTTCTTGTCTTTTCAAAAAGCCCCTTTTATCTCTTCCTCAGCCCCATGCGTGAGCTGAAGGTCAAGGGTTCCTGGCCGTTAAGCGTTCCGAAGGTCTGTCCCTTTACCGAGCCGATAGAGGTAGCGGTAGAGTCAGAGGCTGCAGTAGAGCCGTTGTTGTCAAACGAGAGGTTGGGCTTAGCCAGCGTGGTGCGCGTGAGGCTGAACGCGATCTGCTCGTTGTTGTTGCAGCCGTTGAAGGTGCCCCAGAACTGTCCTGTCTGAGTGTTCAGACTGAAGCCTCCGTTCCAGCTTGTGCGATATTCATAACCGCTGCCGTCATACTTGATGCAGATGTCGCCCGAGCGCGGGTCAATGTACCATGAGAAGCGGAGCTGCTGCGAGTCGTAGACGAGCTGTCCGTTGTCGTCGTACACATAGTTGCCATAGTCGTCGATCATCGGTGCATAGTCGGTCTCGCGTCCGCGTCCGTTGAGAGCGTTGCTGTTATAGAGGTCAAACTCAAACTCGGCATCCATCTGCACCCTCTGCAGCTGGTTCTGCTGGTCATAGTAGCGGTTTTCCACCTTACCTGTCCAGTAGCCGCGCAGCGCCTGTGCCTCTTGTTTGAGCGTGTTGGTGCCATAGTCGAAGGCATCGTCATACCAGTCGTAATCGTCATACCATCCTTGCGAGTAGTCGTAATAGTCCCATCCGTCGTCCCATGGGTCTTCATCACAGCTTGTAAACGCAAAAGTCATGGTCATCATGACCAGAAGTGCTGAAAATGTATTGGTCCATTTCATAGTTGTATCGTTTTAAAGTTTTCTTTATTCTGGGTTTCTTTTTTTTAATGCTGCAAAGTTATCCCTTTCTTTCCATCCTTGCAAGCATAAAAACCATATTCGTTGTAGGGTTTTCCCTATTCTGCCATGCCACCCGCCCCTGTCCGTTTGCGCCTTCATCTTCTTCGCCTTCGCCACCTTATTATATAAGCGCTGTTTTTTCCCCCCACTGTTGCAGCAACATGAAGATTGCGCAAACGTTTGCATCAAAAAAAGTCTACATTCACCCCCCAAATTTGCATTTATCTAATGAAAAATATTAAATTTGCAATCGAAATCAGACAGATAAAGAAACAAAATCTGAAGAAGGAAAAAACATATATCCAAAAGATAAACAACTTATCCGAAAGGTAAAAACAACATATAGAGACAAAACTTATCTGAAAGATTAAAGATGTCCGAAAGACAAAACACGTCCGAAAGACAGCTTATCCGAAAGATAAAAAACAGAAACTAATATTGGCTTGTAACTTGTAAAGAGCTAACAACCAAAAACAAAAAAAGTAATAACCAAAAAAGTAACAAAAAAAAGTAATAACCAAAAGGTAGCAACGAAAACCATCCACCTCTGGAGTACTCTCCACTCTCTGGATGCTCAAAACAACGATGCAACAAGCAACAGCATGTTTGTGATTAACACTCACAGGCCATGCTATAGACGTGTATGCTCTAAAAAAGTGCATGTGCTCTAAAAAAAGAAGAAAACGACAATTACCATAAATATGAACTAATAGTAAAATAAAAATGAAAAGATTTTTTACTTTCTTAATGGCGATGTTGGCATTATTGTCCATATCGCAAGCGGTAAAGGCAGACGATGTAACTGTCTATTTCCAAAGTCCAGATGGGTGGAGCACTCCTGTGTACGCCTATGTTTATGACGATGCCAGTACCCCTACTAATCATTATAAAGCATGGGAGGAAGCTGATGAATGTACTCCTTATAATACCTCTACAGGTATAAAATTATGGAAATATACATTCCCTGACCAATTCACAAATGTGATATTTAAAGATGGCACACACCAGCATCCTGGAAATGATGGTTCAAAAATGAAAGTGGTAAATAATTATGTTTATACCATAAATAGCACCACTGGAACCTCTCTGTCTGAATTTGATAAGGTTACTAAGGTAATCAAATTATTCAATGGTTCTTCTGAGCTGACAGGTTCTAACGGAAAGTACACTCTCGATCTGAGCAGCGCAACTGATGATGCTACGATTAAACTTACTATCGATGGCGCAACTTATGGTTTGGCTGCTGCTAAAACTATTGCTGCAGCTAGAACCACATCAGGTATCGCCTTCACAGCAGGAGGAACAGAAGCCTTGACATTGAAGGCAGGTCTTATCTATACTCTCACAGTAACAGAGGATGGAAAGATGACTGTTGTTGCAAAGGAGAAAGGTGTTGCTAACGGCAACTATTATTTGGTTGGTAACTTCTTTGAAGAAGATGGTGACAACATAAATTACGAAAAGAAATATTTCCGTTTTACCAATAGTAAAGGTGACGGAACTCTCACATTTGACATCCCTGCTTCTCTTGAAATAAAAGCACAGGTTTATGGTGCTGATGGAAAATGCTATGGTCCTGTTAATGGAGAGAGTTTAATCAGCAATACAAATCCATCAGCCACTAAAGTGCCTGTAAAGGGCGATTTGGGTGCTGGTGATAAATATTGGACTTTCAAAGATCGTGGTCTCGCGCAGACAGGTATCTACACGATAACCATCACTGTTGATGCAGCCGGCACTCCTACAAAATGGGAAGTTAAATATGACAACTCTAAGCGTATGGCTTATTTCTTGGTAAACCCAACAGAAGATTATGATGCGGTTGTTCATCCTGCTTATGCTGTAGTAAATGCTGACCGTAGCTGTAACAACAATTTCTATGGCAACATCTATTTGGAGGCAGGTCAACATTGTTTTGTTGTTGGTAACATAACGAGCAAATATGCCAACGACGGTACTACTGGAAACCCGCTCAAAACGACATCTAAATTGTATCTGCAAGGAAATGGTGGCTATGACCCGACAACGGATGTAGATGGCTCTGAGAGAGATAATTACACTAAAGTTTGCCCAAATCGAACAACAGGCTTTACTTACGACGAAACAAAGACGATAGTCTTAGAGTACAATCCAGCGAGAGGAAATCATGACATTGCAATCCAGTCTGGAAATTATGGAATTTGTGGTGAGATTCTGAAAGCAGGAACTCAAATCACAAATGACGCGAATCACCCGATTACCTCTGTGCAGATTGTAGGTCCTGGTGTTGTAGGTTCTTGGGAGTTAAGTGCAGCTCAGGAAATGAAATATAATAAAATATTGGACTGCTGGGAGTACACTTTTAAAACCGATAAGGGTGAGAGTACTGACAACAAGTTCCGTTTCATAGCTAATAGAGGTTGGAAATACAACTGGGGTGAGAATTCTACGGAACCCAGTGAACAAGCCCGCATTCCTTATACGGATAAGAACAAGGATGGCCATAAGGCATCATTGGATGACAATAACGAATTAGGCTTTACAACTAATGGATCAGGTGGATCAGAAGAAAATAGAAATGGTGCAGGAACATACGGCGATATTATTTTCAACCGCCCTGCAGGTGAGTGGACCATTCGTTTGTTTACCCGTACCGTGGAGACAGGAGATGGCGGTTATGTGGCTAGACATGCATACTACATCACAGGTTCAGAATCTAAAGATATATTCCTCACCTATCGTGTAGGTAAGTTTATTCGTACTTATAGCAACAATAAGCCAATGAATCCTGATAATAACAATGTCAAGATTTATGAGGTCTATAAATATGAGCAACCAGCCAATGTAGATAATAATATTTATACTCAAGGAAAAATTTATCTGCGTCAATTGAATTATGTGCCTGCTAATGTAGGTGTTGTTTTGATTGGTGAAGTACCTGCTGATGGTAAGACTTATAAGGATGGAGACAAGTTAGCTTTTTCTTTGTTGGAAAGAACTGAAGAGTCTGTTAAGCCTGATGGCGATTATTGTCAAGTCTGGACAAAGTATGAAGACTATAAAGCCGACCAGTGGAATAACTATCTTGTTCCAACTGTAACGGCTGTAAACGGTTTGGGTAATGCAAAGGTTGACGATTCAGGTAAGATAATCTATCGTTATTTCGGCTTGGGCAATTATTATCGCACAAAATATCATAATAGCCTTGGAGCTGCTGACACTCAACCAGATTATATCGGTTTCTTCCGTTTTACCGCTGATGCCATATCAGGAGCCAATAAGGCTTATTTAAGTATTCCGGCAAATGCGGAAGTTGGTAATTCAGTCGGTGCAACCTACGGATATATTGACTATAACGGTCAGTTGTTGGGTAATGAATCTGATGATGGTACCCTCCCTGTTTCGTTGGCAAAAATGGCTTTGGTCTTCGATGATTTAGTTGATGGTAATGAAGTTACTGGCATTAAAGAGTTGGAGACAAAGAAAGTGAACAATAACAAATATTATAACCTGCAAGGTATTGAGGTTGCTCATCCTGTGAAGGGTATTTATATCCATAACGGAAAGAAAATCATTGTAAAATAAAAAAAACTGAACCTATGAACACTTACATAAAACCCGAAATAAAGATACAAAACGTTGTGGTGGAACAGCTTCTGGCAAGCGAATCGGGAGGTCAAATCGGAGGACCTGGCAATGAAGCTGATGCCAAGCGCAACGACTTCTGGGCCAACGATGAAGACGAAGCTAACGAGCTCAGCATCAACGACGTTTGGGAATGAGTATAAAGACAAGATGTCAATTATAAAACCTTAAGGAAAGGGTGTCGCACGACCATCATGGTCAGCGACACCCTTTCTGCTTTTCTTGACATTGCAACTCCTCGCGACACCTGCTTTGCTTTACATGGGAAAAGAAAATTAAACAGAATTAATAATAAAAGGGAAAGAGGAGAAAGGGCGAAAAGAATAAAAAAAAAATAATAAAAAACTTGTTTTAATAATAATAATTGCTTACTTTTGCACCCGAATTAAAAATAAGAGTTAAAAAAACATCAAAAAGGCTCTTGAAAAAGGGTCTTGAAAAGGAAACAAGAAACCTAAATCAAAATTTATAGGCTAAAATAAGCAACCACAACGGTGAAGACATTTATTGCTTCATGACCGCAATTTGTTGCAAAACAGCATCATAACGATGCCACATATCACCATTTTGACGCCCCGACGAAAATAAAACCACCCCGACGAAAATAAAACCACCCCGATGTAAACAAAACCACCCCGATGTAAACAAAACCACCCCGATGTAAACAAAACCGCCCCGATGTAAATAAAACCACCCCGATGTAAATAAAGCCACCCCGACCAAAACACCCAAAGCCCCAAAAAGCGCCCCATTAACCCCACGACGAGTCCCATAAAAAAGGAATCTGAGAAGAAAAGAGAAAAAAAAGTAATTGCAAACAAGCAGACTATTAATTAAATAATCACACCTTTTAATAGCGTATGATAAACATCAATGACAAAAAGAGGAACGCCTTGAACGGCAAAGTACTCACAGCAGCTGTTGCCTGCGCTTTGTTCATGAGCAGTGGACAAGCTACGGCAGCAAGTGTTTCAATGCCGAACGCTATGACAGCAGAAGTTATGTCTGAGACATACAGCACGCTGCCGCAGCAGGCCGACAAAGTGGTCATCACCGTGGTTGACGCAAACGGCGAGCCTATCACAGGCGCCAGCGTTGTAGAACCCGGCACGACAAACGGCGGCATCACCGACATCGACGGTAAGGTAAGCATAAAAGCCGTGACAGGCAAGACCTACCGCGTGTCTTATGTGGGCTACAAGACCGTTGACGTGAAGGTTAACGGCAAGAACCAGCGCATCGTCCTCACAGAGGACATGGGCGACCTCGACGAGGTGGTAGTAGTGGGTTACGGTGCTCAGAAGAAGGTAGACCTTACCGGTGCTGTGGCTAACGTGAACGTAAAGGAGGCCATCGCAAGCCGTCCTATCACCGACGTGGCAAAGGCGCTGCAGGGCATCACCCCGGGTCTTACCATCACCAACAACCTTGGTGGTGTAGGCACCGAGTCAACCATCAAACTGCGTGGTTCAGTAGGTTCATTGAACGCTGAAGGAGGTACCGCTCCTCTTATCTTGGTTGATAACGTAGAGGTGCCCAGCCTCAACCTCGTCAACCCCGACGACATCGAGACCATCTCTGTGTTGAAAGACGCCGCTTCGGCTTCTATCTACGGTACCCGTGCTGCATGGGGTGTTATCCTTATCACCACAAAGCAGGGTAAGAAGAACGAGAAACCCCGCGTGACTTATTCAAACAACTTCGCTTGGGGCACACCCACCAAGATGCCTAAGCTGGCTTCGGCTGTAGACAATGCCGAATACATATACTTGCTGGCTCAGAGCAAGGGCCTCGCTGCTTGTACAAACATCGGCTACACCATCGACGAGTATGCCGTTGGCAAGATCAAGGAGTGGGAGCAGAAGTATGGCAACATGTCGCAGAGCGAGCTCGGCGAGATGCAGGAAGGCCGCGACTTCGAGATCAAGAACGGTAAGACCTACTTCTATCGTTCATTCGACCCCGTTAACGAGTTTACCCGTAAATGGACTCCGCAGCAGAACCACAACCTCTCTGTGACAGGCGGTAGCGAGAAGACAACCTATAACATTTCATTGGGCTATCTGCGCCAGAACGGTGTGATGAATTTTAAGGCCGACAAGTATGACCGTTACAACTTCAACAGTAACATCACCACCGCCATTCGCGACTGGTGGAAGGTTCGCGCTAACGTGTTGTTCACACGCTCGGTTAACGACCAGCCTTACAAATATACCTCTGGCCAGTATGACGCATGGTTCTACCTTATGCGTTGGCCGCGCTGGTATCCGTACGCACAGTATCAGGGCAAGGACTTCCGTTCTGCCGTTACCGACATCAAGCAGGCTAACCGCGAGAGCGTTACCTCTAACTATGTGCGCGTAAACCTGGGTACCGAGCTGAACCCGCTGAAGAACCTCAGCATCAACTTCGACTATACCTTCGCCCTGCTGAACGACGCACAGAAGCGTAACGGTGGCACCGTGATGGCATATAACATGTTTGCCGGCGCTCCATTCGACAACTACACAAATATCTACGGTGGTGTTGACAACCGCGTGGTACAGACCAGCAAGTACACCATGACAAACGTGTGGAAAGCATACGCTACCTACAACTTCGACATCAAGAAGAATCACCAGTTTAAGGTGATGGCCGGTTTCGATGCCGAGACACGCGAGCGTCTGGGTCACTACTCAGAGCGTCGTGGCCTCATCAGTCAGGATCTGCCCGAGATTGCACTGGCTACAGGCGACCAGTATTCGTTCAACAAGAACTATGCTTATCATAAAGACTTCGCTTCGGCAGGTTTCTTCGGACGTATCAACTACGACTTCATGCAGAAGTATCTGTTCGAGTTCAACGCTCGTTACGACGGCTCTTCTATGTTCCCCTCAGGAAAGAAGTTTGCTTTCTTCCCCTCATTCTCAGCAGGATGGCGTGCCAGCGAGGAGAAATTTATGGATTGGGCTAAGCCCGCACTGTCAAACTTGAAGCTCCGCGGATCTTGGGGTACCATCGGTAACCAGGACGTGGCTGCCAACTCGTTCATCTCTACCATGACATCTACAAACTCTGGTTGGGTAATGGGTGGCAAGAACCAGCTGAGCCTTGAGGCTCCTACGGTGATCTCTGACGGTCTGACATGGGAGCGCGTTTCTACCCTCGACCTCGGTGTCGACATGCGCTTCTTCAAGAACGAGCTGGGTGTAACCTTCGACTACTATCATCGTGTAACTTCTGACATGCACACCGCCGGCGAGGCTCTGCCTTCAACCTTCGGTGCCACTACTCCGAAGATCAACTTCGGTGAGCTGACCGCCAACGGTTGGGAGCTGGCTGTCGACTATAACCACCGCTTTGCTAACGGCCTCGGCATCAGCGCACGCGCTTCGGTGTCGCACGTTGTTGAGCGTATCACCAAGTGGAACAAGGCTGACCGCAACATCAACGGCAACTATGAGGGCAAGCGCCTCGGCGAAATCTGGGGTTACGAGTCAGACCGCCTGTTCCAGGTTGACGACTTTAACGTGACAACCGATGCCAACGGCAAGAAGGTTTACACGCTGAAGGACGGCATCCCCTCACAGGCTTTGTACGAGGCTGGCGCCTTCAAGTTCCAGCCGGGTGACATGAAATATAAGGATCTTGACGGCGACAAGAAGATCACATACGGCAAGAACACCGTTGAGGATCATGGTGACCAGAAGGTTATCGGCAACTCCCTGCCTAACTATGAGTATAGCTTCACACTGGGCGCTAACTGGAAGGGTATCGACTTCAGCGCCTACTTCCAGGGCGTAGGCAAGCGCGACTTCTGGGCATACGGTAACGTGGCTATCCCCTGCGGTGGATCAGGTTGGGGTGATGCTATGTTCGACCACCAGATGGACTACTGGACAGAGAGCAACACCGACGCCTTCTATCCACGTCCTTTCGACAACACATGGACAACCGCTGGCAAGAGCTTCTTGAAGCAGACACGCTACCTCAGCAACATGGCATATCTGCGTTGTAAAAACATCACCGTGGGCTACACGCTGCCTAAGGCATGGGTGAGCAAGGCTTCTCTGGAGAGCGTTCGCGTTTACTTCAGTGGTGAGAACCTCTTCGAGTTTGACGACATGCACCTGCCTGTTGACCCCGAGAGCACTGCTTACAAAACAGGTTATGGTGACAACTCATGGTCATTCGGCCGTAGCTATCCTTTCTCTCGTACCATCTCGTTCGGTATGCAGGTTACGTTCTAAGGCGTGAGACCATTGCATAAAGAGAAATAATAAAACGTGGTATTAACTTCTGAACTTGCAAAAGTTCAGTTACCAAAAGAACAAACATTTATGAAAATAAATTTAAATATTCTGAGCGCGGGCCTTCTGCTGGCCACTGCTGTGTCTTTCAGCTCTTGTGACGACTTCCTCACACGCGACCCCCAGGACACCGTTACTGACGTTCCGTCGTTCTGGAACAACGAGGAGAACCTCCGTACATCGTTCCTCGACTATTATACTTACTTCTTCCCCGGCTACCGTTCGGGCTGGAACCGTGCCGACAACTTTGCCGAGACAAACGTTGCCGACTGGACCGACGACAACGCACAGGAAGTGGCTACCTTGTTCACCAAGGTGGCTCCCACAACTGATGCTGACAACTGGAACTTCGAGAAGATCCGTAACATGAACCTGCTTCTCAGCCGCATTCAGAGCTCTTCTCTGGGCGAAGAGGCAAAGAACCACTGGTCGGGCGTTGCCCGCCTGTTCCGCGCCATGGAGTATGCAAAGCTCGTGCAGAAGTTTGGCGACGTGCCTTACTATGACGCTGTCGTAGGCAGCACCGACAACGAGCAGCTCTACCGTGCCCGCGATCCGCGCACCACGGTTATGGACAAGGTGAACGAGGACCTGGCTTTCGCTTGCGCTAACATTCGTGTTAACGACGGCACAAAGGGTCTTACCGTAAACCGCGCCGTGGCTCAGGGCTTCGCGTCACGCATCATGCTGTTTGAGGGCACATGGCAGAAGTATCACGCCAACAACACAGCCAAGGCAGCCGAATATCTGAAGGCTGCTAAGGACTATGCTGCTGCGCTGATGCAGACAAACGCCTACTCTATCGCTCCCAGCTACAAGAGCCTCACCACATCTGAGGATCTCGCCGGCAACCCCGAGATCATCATGTACCGCTCATACGTTGAGAACGTGGTTATGCACTCGCTCATGAGCTTCCAGAACACTGAGCATGAGATGAGCAGCCCCTCACGTTCGTTCGTCGATGCCTTCCTGACCAAGAACGGTCTGCCTATCCACCAGGCTGGCAACACCGATTATAAGGGCAAGGAATATGCCAAGGAGATCCAGAACCGTGACCCCCGTCTCGCTGACAACATCGACGAGGAGAGCGGTCTGCGTCTGAACGGTGTAGCTGCGGTTTACGCTGCTTCGGGCTACTACGCTAACCGCTATGTGAACAAAGACCTGATCAACAAGCCTGGCGGTATGAGCTCGACCAACACCACCGATGCTCCTGTCATGAAGCTGAACGAGGTGATGCTCAACTACATCGAGGCTGCTGCCGAGTTAGCAGATCTCGGACAGTACACTCTTACACAGGCCGACTTCGACAAGACCATCAACGCTATCCGCGACCGTCAGAGCACACAGATGCCTCACCTCACACTGGCTGGCAACGCGCTGAAGGTGAACGGTGTCGAGATCAACGACCCCGACCGCGATGCTACGGTTAAGCCCATCATTTGGGAGATCCGTCGCGAGCGCCGCGTAGAGTTGGCTTACGAGGGTCTGCGTTTCAACGACCTCCGTCGTTGGGGCAAGCTCGAATATGCTGACATGACCAAGAACAAGAAGCTGAACATGGGTGCCTGGATCAACAAGGCCGACTATCCCGAAAATGCTGAAGCTTTGGCTAAGATCACTCTCTGCGACGAGAACGGCAAAATCGTTACCGGCAACGAGGGCTACATCATGCCTATCACCGAGGTGGCCAAGATGCGTGTAATGGCAGACAAGGATTATCTCTATCCTATCCCTGTTGACCAGATCACCATGTACGAGAACCACGGCTTCAAGCTCACCCAGAACCCTGGTTGGTAAACATGAAAATAAGAACCTGACGGTTGGAAAAGCCTGAGGGTTGAACAAAAGACCTGACGGTTGGAAAGACCTGACGGTTGAACAAAAAAGCGGGAACCTCCTCATAAAGGTTTCCGCTTTTTTTGGCTTTATACGTTTTTGTGATTATTTTTGCAGCATAAAAACTTAAAGAAAGAATCATACAATGAAGAAACGAGCAATAGTTATGGGAGCCACATCGGGCATAGGGCAAGAAGTAGCAAAATTGCTTGCCGCCAACGGTTACGAGGTAGGCATTGCAGGACGACGCGAGGAACGACTGGTGCAGATGGCACAAGCCACACCTGGCATCGTGGCGCACAGACAGATAGACGTGACCAAGGAAGACGCACCGACGGAGCTGCACAAGCTCATAGAAGAGCTTGGAGGCATGGACCTCTATTTCCATAGCTCAGGCATAGGTTGGGAGAACGTGTCGTTAGACCCTGACAAAGAGCTGAAGACGGTGGAGACCAACGCCATGGGGTTCGTGCGCATGGTATCAGCAGCTTATAACTGGTTTGCTGAGCAGAGAGCAAGCAGCAAGGAGCGTAAAGCCCGTATAGCCTGCATCACCTCCATCGCACGCACCCGTGGCTTGGGTGCTGCCCCAGCCTACTCTGCCACGAAGCGCATGCAAGCCCACTACCTGGAGTGTCTGTCGCAGCAAGCCCGCATGCGCCATCTTAACATCTGCATCACCGACATACGCCCCGGCTTTGTTGCCACCGACCTCATTGCGGGCAGTCACTTCCCTCTACAGCTTAAAGCCGAAGATGTGGCACGCACCATTGTACGCGCCATAGAGCGCGGCAGCGAGGTGGTGACCATCGACTGGCGTTACCGTCTGCTTGTCGCCGCCTGGCAACTGATCCCGCGCTGGCTCTGGGTGAGGCTCACCACAATAAAATAATGATGTTGTGGCAAAAAAAAGGCATTGATCTCGCTTATAACACGAAATCAATGCCTTATATGGTTCCTCTAACCAGCGAAGATCAATGTTCGCCGGTGAGGTAGGTATTAGTCAAGCCACTTTACATAGCAGAAGTCCTGACGGTGAGGCAGGTTCTCGTTCTTCGGGAACATGCGCACGCAGCTCTTGAATGAGCCGGCAACGTCGGGTTCGAAGGTAGCCTCGAAGGTGTACTGGTTACCCTCCTGAGCCACAACCTTGAACGGACGCACGTTGAAGATGCGGTCGTTGCCGTTCTCGTCCTTGGTGATAGACACCAGCTCGAGACCTACAGCATCGTTAAGGCCAGCCTCGTCGATGACATAACGCATGGTGTACTTCTTGCCTGTCTCGGCACCATAGAGCACAGAGTCGTCCTTAGACACTACATGGATGGCATCCCAACGCTCTGCCACTGTTTCCTTCCACTGAGCGATGTCCTTAGCCAGACGGTTGTCGTTGGCCTGGAGCTTGTGGTAACGGGCAGCCTCCTTGGTGTAGAACTTGTCATAGTAGTCGTCGAGCTGACGCTTCATGGTGTAGTGAGGAGCGATAGTGGCGATAGAGTTCTTGATGGTCTTCACCCAGCCTTCGCTGTAACCCTTCTTGTTGCGGTCATAGTAGAGAGGAATGATGTCGTTCTCAAGCAGCGAGTAGATGGTAGCAGCGTCGAGCTGATCCTGATAGCCCTGGTTCTGGTAGGTGCGCTTCTCGGGAAGAGCCCAGCCGGCACCCTCACGATAACCCTCAACCCACCATCCGTCGAGCACGGAGAGGTTTACGACACCGTTCATCTCGGCCTTCTCACCAGATGTACCTGAAGCCTCAAGAGGACGTGTAGGTGTGTTCATCCAGATGTCGACGCCAGAAACGAGGCGACGGGCGAGCTGCATGTCATAGTCCTCAAGGAAGATGATCTTGCCGAGGAACTCAGGACGCTGGCTGATCTCGAAGATCTTCTTGATCAGACCCTGACCTGCGCCGTCGGCGGGGTGAGCCTTACCAGAGAAGAGGAACTGAACGGGACGCTCAGGGTTGTTCACGATCTTGGCCAGACGGTCAAGGTCGGTGAAGAGCAGGTGAGCACGCTTGTAGGTGGCGAAACGACGGCAGAAGCCGATCATCAGCGCGTTGGGGTTGATGCGCTCGAGCAGAGACATCACGCGTGAGGGATCGCCCTGGTTCTTGAGCCATGTCTGTGTGAACTTCTCGCGGATGTAGCTTGTGAGCTTCTTCTTGAGCGTCATGCGGGTCTCCCAGATCTCCTCGTCGGGCACATTGTAGATGGCATGCCAGATGCTCTCGTTGCTCTGGTCGCCCATGAAGGTCTCGTCGAAATATTTAGCATAGAGCTTGCGCCACTCGGTAGCTGTCCATGTGGGGAAGTGAACACCGTTGGTAACATAGCCAACGTGGTTCTCCTCAGGATAGTAGCCGTTCCAGATGGGTGCAAACATCTGCTGGCTTACCCAGCCGTGGAGCTTGCTCACGCCGTTAACCTCCTGGCAGGTGTTGCATGCGAAGGTTGACATGCAGAAACGCTCGCTGTGGTCATCGGGGTTCTGACGGCCCATGCCGATGAACTCGTCCCAAGAGATGCCGAGCTGCTGAGGATAGCCACCCATGTACTTGCCGAAGAGAGCCTCGTCGAAGTAGTCGTGACCGGCGGGAACGGGAGTGTGGACGGTGTAAAGAGAAGAGGCGCGTACCAGCTCCATGGCCTGGTTGAAGGTGAGGCCGCTCTTAACGTAGTCGCACAGACGCTCAAGGTTGCAGAGGGCAGCGTGACCCTCGTTGCAATGGTAGATGTCTTTCTTGATGCCCAGCTTCTTGAGCATGAGCATGCCGCCGATACCGAGCAGGATCTCCTGCTTCAGACGGTTCTCCCAGTCGCCACCATAGAGAGAGTGGGTGATGGGGCGGTCAAACTCAGAGTTCATCTCGTTGTCGGTGTCGAGCAGGTAGAGCTTCACACGGCCAACGTTAACCTGCCAAACGTAAGCATGAACCTGATAGTTCATGTAAGGCACGTCCACAACAACGGGGTTGCCGTTCTTGTCGAGCACGCGCTCGATGGGCAGCGAGTTGAAGTTTTGTGCGTCATAGTTGGCAATCTGCTGTCCGTCCATGCTGAGCGACTGCTTGAAGTAGCCGTAGCGATAGAGGAAGCCGATGGCACACATGTCGACGTTGCTGTCAGAAGCCTCCTTCACATAGTCGCCGGCGAGCATGCCGAGACCGCCAGAATAGATCTTCAGCACCTGGTAGATTCCATACTCCATGCAGAAGTAGGCAACAGAAGCACGCTTCTTGTTGGGCTTAACGTCCATGTAGGCGCGGAACATCTTGTAAACGTCCTTAACGCGCTTCATGATGGTCTTGTCCTTAACGATAGCTTCCTTGCGCTCGTAGCTCAGACGCTCAAGGAGCAACACGGGGTTGCGTCCTACCTCTTCGTAGAGTTTTGCGTCCAGACTCTCCCACATGTCGCGGGCTTCATAGTTCCATGCCCACCACATGTTGTGAGCAATCTCGTCAAGACACTTCAGCTGTTCGGGAAGTGTCGACTTGATACTAACCTCCTTCCACTGAGGAGCGTTAGAATAATCGGCTTTAATTTTCATATTTGGAATTTTGGATATTATACTTTGTGAATAGTTAAAAACTTTAGAAGTTGTTATCTCATCACATGTTCATTTTTCTCTCTATGGCTTTGCGCAAAGCGATGTCGTAAGCCTCATAATAATATTTTATGAAATGGCTCCACAACGCCTTCTTCGATATGGCCTCGGCAGCCTTGCGTGAGGCGGCTGTCTGTTTGGCATCGAAGGAAGAGTAGCGCACGATGGTGTTGCTGATGTCATCAGCAACCTCATTATAATTGGTGTCGGTGCGGTGGATGACCTGAACGCCCTCCTCCACCGTTCCGTCGTGACCAAGCACGGTGTTGGCCCACAGGCCGAAGCCTGCAAGGTCGGTGGTGATGCACGGCACCTTGAAGGCAACAGCCTCAAGCGGTGTGTACCCCCACGGCTCATAATAAGAAGGATAGACGCAGAGGTCGTTGCCGAGAATGAGGTCATAATAGCTCTTGTTCAGCACGCCGTCGTCGCCGGTGAGGTAGCAAGGCACAAAGAAGAGCTTCACGCGGTCGTACTTGTCGTTGCGCATGCCGAGCCAGTTCATCATGCCGAGCACACGGTCGCTGCCTTCTTCGTGCAGACGGTGTGTGGCCACGGGGTTGGGCAGCGGTGTGTCGAACACCTTGGTCTTGCTCTGCAGACGCTCCACAAGGTCGGTGCGTGCTTCCTTCATCCATGCCGGCACCTCAATGAGGGCGATGACCTTCTTCTTAAGGTCATGGTTGAAACGCAGGCGGTTGATGCTCTCCACGAACACGTCGATGCCCTTGTTGCGCATCTCGTAACGTCCGCTTGTCGACACGATCATGGTGTCGTCATCGTCGAAGGTGTCGCCTGTCAGGGCGTTGGCCATGCGGAAGATCAGCTTGCGTGCTTCCTTGCGCTTCTTGTCAAACTCGCGCTTGGCGGGCACAAACGAGTTGTCGAAACCGTTAGGCAGCACCACGTCTACGGGTTTGTCGAGCAGCTGTGCACACTCGCGGGCTGTGATGTCGCTCACGGTGGTAAAGCAGTCGACATACATGGCTGTCTGCTTCTCTATCGACTGCTTGCTCTGCATGTTAAGCTCCTGCGCCATCTGGTCGCCGTTGTAGCCGGTGAAATATTCGTAGAGCGGCTTGTTGTTGCCTGCGATGCTTCGGCCTATGCTTGTGGCATGGGTTGTGAACATCGTGGCAACCTGCGGCAGACGGTCGTTGATGTAGAGGATGCCGAGACCTGTCATCCACTCGTTGCCGTGATATATGACGTTGTCGTCGGTGGACAGATAAAAACGGTAATAGCTCTCTGTCACGCGTGCAGCAGCGTAAGAGAACATTGACGCCTCGTCGTAATCGCCATAGGCGTGGAGGCTGTCGACACCATATTTCTCCCACAAGCGGGCATAGATGTCGTTCTTCTTCGAATAAAAGACGGAAAAATCTACCAATATAGCGACGGGACGGCCTGGCACATCCCATCGTCCTGTCTTCACGTTGAGACCCTCTTCGGCTGCCTTCTTCTTCCAGTCGGCAAACAGCGAGGTGTCTTCTATAAAATAAGGACTGCACTTTGAGCCCCAACAATCCGGGCCAATAAAAATAATCCGGTCGGGCATTGTTTCCTGAAGAGTCTGTGCGCGTGATGCCAAGACGGTGTATATTCCACCCACCTTATTGCACACTTCCCAGCTCGACTCGAATATGTAATCTGGTCTTAAGCGTTTCATAAGTTTTGTCAAATAACGGCACAAAAATACAATTAAAATAATAAAAACACAATTTTTTACAATTATTTTCCTAAAAAACGGCGCTTTCTTGACATAATTCATTACATTTGCGCACAAAAATCGTTCATTATGAAAAAAGCATTGTTAATCATGGCGTTGCTGATTTCGTGTATCGCTGTCATGGCCCAGAAAGAGGCAAACGTTTTCACAGGTTACTTATACAATAGCGAATATCAGGTTTTCCTGAAAATTAATTTCGTTGAAAAGAACGTCGTGTCGGAAACGCAACCGCTCTTCGGCGAGATGCCAGGCTATTTCGGTGCGAAACGCGACATGCGCGAATGGTTCATTACCGACGCCAAGGTGGTGAACAAAAAGACGGCAAAGCTGAACATCACCAACGACTATGGCAGCGAAGACCTCACCGCCACGCTCACCTATGACGGCGAGGGTAAATATACCCTCACCCAGACCGGCGGCAGCCGACTGAAGATTGCCGTCAACCGCAAGTGGGTGAAGATACCTATGAAGCTGGAGCTTGTCAAACAATAAGTTATTGGATTCTCACAAGTGCATAATAAACACATTTTCAATTGATTATCATCTCTGGAAAGCGTCGCCG
>OKRS01001301.1_pt1 | contig 16578 bp, 7 predicted proteins | sample 1601191 | NCBI WGS metagenome assembly OKRS01 (sample SAMEA3541509, study PRJEB24748) | human gut metagenome | biome: human gut; feature: human-associated habitat; material: faeces | place: China | collected 2012
ACGGAACAATTTTGTTCAATTCGGCTTGGGAACAGGGGTTTTTGAAGAGCTTCCCAAAGGGTTTGTTCTACTACCTCCTTACATCAGTCTCCTTTAGGATACACGGAATGTTCGTTTGAATTCCTCAGGAGGAATAAATCATGAAAAAGACCAATCTTTTGCTGGCAACGGCTTTCTCGATGGCTCTCGGATCAATCGCCATGAACGCCTCCGCCTGCTCCACGGTCGTGGTCGGCAAGGACGTTTCCGCCACCGGCCAGATCATGATCGGTCACAACGAGGACAATGACCTCCGCATCGTCACGAGCCAGTACTGGGTTCCGGCTGCCGACCACAAGGCCGGCGAACTCATCACGTACGAACCTACGACCGCCAAGATTCCTCAGGTTGCCCATACGTACGGCTTCTATTGGACGCAGACCCTGCATCCGGACGGCTATTCCTTCTCCGACGGCTTCGTCAATGAAAACGGCGTCGCCATCGTGACGAACAACTGCAACAACACGTTCGAAGAAAAGAATCCGGTTGTTGACGGCGGCGTCGGCTACGGCATCCGTCGCCTGCTCGCCGAACGCGCCAAGTCGGCCCGCGACGCCGTCGACATCGCCATCGACCTCGTCACGAAGTACGGCTACATTACTGGCGGCCGTACCTACACCGTCGCCGACCACAACGAAGCCTGGCAGATCATGCTCCTCAAGGGCCATCGCTACATCGCCCGCAAGGTTCAGAACGACGAAGTCACGTACATTGCCAACGCCTTCGCCTTTGACAAGGTCGACGTCAACTCCAAGGACGTCATCATGTCGCCCGACCTGATCGAACATGCGATCAAGACCGGCCACTACAAGCCCGCCAAGGCCGGCGACTACTCCGACTTCTCCTTCCGCAAGGCCTATCAGCCGATTGAACGCCGTTCCGCCGACTGGAACAAGGACCGCGCCCAGACCGCTTGGGAAATGCTGATGGGCAAGGAAACGATGGATCAGGAAGCCTTCCCGTACTCTGTGAAGCCGACCAAGAAGCTCACGGTCTCGGACGTCCAGAAGATCGTCTCCGGCCACTGGAAGCGCGAAGCCCGCACGAGCGGCTTCTTCCATCAGTCGATGCGCGACATCTGCAACGTCGGCACGTTCGAATCCGTGGTTTACGAAATGAACGCCGAACCGCTGCTCACGCGCGGCTGGCGCACGTCCGCCCGTCCGTGCCAAACCCCGTACGTTCCGTTCTTCCCGCTCGCCAAGCCTGCCGAAGCCCAATCCTTCATGACGCCTGAAGTTGCAACGGCCGAGCACTTCCATGCCACGCCGGATCGCTTCGACTTCAAGGCCGACTTCGGTCTCTACACGGCTCTGAAGACCCAGAACCTGGTCGACTATCTTGACGACGGCGCTCGCGCCGACCTCCGCAAGGTTATCGACGCCCAGCAGGCCAAGTGGCTTGCGGAAGGCGATTCCGTTCTCAAGACCGCCCAGTATCTTGAAAAGAACGTCTCGCAGGACAAGGCCAAGGCATACCTCCATCAGTATGCAGCCGAAGCCTACAACGTCTCGATCGCGCTTCTTGAAGACGCCTTCCAGAACATGAAGCCGCTCAAGATCGAAATTCTCGCCGACACGCTCTCCCTCTCCAAGAAGGACAAGGTTGACGTGGTCGTCTTCGGCGAAAAGGGTCTCGATCTCTCCAAGGCCAAGAAGGAAAGCTTCGTCTTCGGCATCACCTATCCTGACCCGAACGTTGACGTGAACCTGAAGCGTGCCAAGGCGACGAAGATGGCTCTCAAGGACGTCAACGGCGACGGCGTGAAGGACCTGGTCCTCACCTTCCCGTCTGACGAAGCCGCCAAGTACGGCTTCGAAGGCGTCAACACCGACCTCTGGCTCTTCGGCGAAATCGACGGCCAGAAGAAGGGGGGCTTCGACCTCGTCCGCATCGTCAAATAACCGCATGAAAGCTGATTGAAGCCCGCCGCAAGACGGGCCTCAATCGACAATCTGCATCAACCAGCCCGGAAAGCCGATAAGTTTTCCGGGCATTCCTTTTCCGATAGGCACTGCTTTATCCGCATGCAGGTTAGACTGATACAGCTCTTCAACAGTCTGAGATTCACAGCTTGCAGGCGCATCGCCGAAAGCAACAACCGACACACGCAGGTTGATCCCAACAGTATTTTTAGTTATTGATCAATCTTGTGTAGTATTGCTTCAAAACCGTCTCGGCTCGCACAGTACCAGCTCGTGAAATAGTTGGCGCTGATGCGCTCGAGCAGTTCCTGCAGATCCTCGACGCCCAGTCCCAGATGGGCATAGAGATTCGCGATCATGCGGAAGACGTCGCGGCTTTCGAACAGACTGAACTCGATGAGCCTGAGGTTCTCTCCCTCGCTCCTCTTGGACATGAGGGGACGGATGAGTTCACATCCACGGACGCCACAGGACCTGACGATGGTTTGATGACAGAGCTGCATGATGTTGATCGACGTTAAGGTTAGGACAATCAATCGGCGGACGTTTCGTCCACCGAACCGGATTCGGACTCGGGATGCCTGTCGGCCCAACGCTCGAAGAGGGCGCCATCGTCATCAGGCACGTAGCTCAAGTGCGACTTCATGTACTCGGCGAACGCAGCCAGAGACGTGTCGTCCGCAAAGGCCAGTCCGACCGGACACGGAAAGAGATCGGTCTCGGGGGCGTCCTCGAATTCGCCGCTGTCCCTTCGGGTGAAGGAGACGAAGCTGCAGACGGGACACCGCTGGGCGAGATAAAGCCCCTGGATCACCTTGAGGATCGTGTCCCAGAGCTCCGCCGTGTCGATGCCTGTCACGTTGAAGGCCAGACGCGTGCGGACGGTGAGCTTCTTGAGAATGGCCTCTGCGGTGAAGAAGGCCTTCAGGTCGACGGTCGTGAGCCCAGTCTCTTCGCACAGCGTGCAGTAAAGGCTGATGAAGAAGTTGCTCTGCATCTTCTTCGTCAGGCTTTCCCGACTGTTCTTGCTGCGGTCTTCCTCATCGAACATGTGATCGACGGCGCTCTCCTTCCGGCGCTTGTGGCCGCGACCGTCATTCATCGTCCTGAGCGTGCCGGTGACGCTGCGCACCTGAGCTTCCGTCATGCCGAAGAAGGATGCGACTTGATTGTTCGTGAGGCCGCGAAGATAGAGAAGCGGCACGAGTGCCTGCTTGGACTGCAGGTCGGCACAGAGCACCTTGCGCTTTTTCGCTGCGGGCCGTTTGATTCGAGCGCGGTTGCGGTTGTAGTTCATCTCGGCTTCGGACTGCTCGAGGCTCATCTCACGCTCACGCTGCGCCCATGCCTGCTCGGGCGTCAACGGCTCATGGATGCGCTCGGGCGAGCAGCGAAAGACGTCCCAGACTTCGTGCGATGCCGTTGTGGATATGGAGAGCGGATTCCCCTTGAAGCACGCGGCGGTCTGCATGGCATAGGCCGACTTCAGAAGCGTGACGATCGGACTGTCGGCCGCCGTCATCCTGTTTGCGTCGTCCCTTACTGTCGAGATCCTCTTGAAGAAGGCGTCCGGATAGATGAGCGCAAAGCGCTGCGGGTGATAGGCCGCAAACATTTCTATCTGAACCGTGGAGGCGTTGACGAGCATCTCGACGATGGCGTCGGGCAGACCGAATACAAGCTTGCAGATCCTGCGGCTTGTCGCGGCCTGACGGGCCGCACACTGCCAGTAGTGCGTGCTGAACCTGCGCGCAAGAACGGTCTCCCTGTCCTTGGGACTCTCCAGATTGTTGAACTCGTATTCGTACGAGTCGTGCAGGTGTTCGCTCAGGCCGAGTTCGACCTCTTCGGGCGTCAGGGTGCTGCGGAACGCAATGTTCACGACACCCGTGTAGTGACGAACGCAGCCCGTCATGCCTCGTATGACGTCGAGACTCTGATCGGACACCTCGCCGAAGACCTCCCGGCGGATCCTCTCGACCGCAGTGCGCCCGTAGCCGGAGGCAAAGATGTCAATGAGAAGCTCAAAGAGAATGGTGTCCACGCGGAAGGGATCTTCCGTCATTCTTTCGATGAAAAGGTTGTCTGTTTCCCACACTCTCTCTTCCGTGGGGATGGGATTGAAGAACATCGGTTTTCACTGGTTCGGTTGATGATGAGGACCATGTCCGCCTTCTCCTGCAAAGACTTGCGGGAGAGGGCTTGAGAAGCGGTCGGGGTGCTCTGCGGCGCCTTCGGCACGCTCTCAGCGCGAGTGTACTTAAAAGACATGCGTTTTCCGCAAAGTTTTTTTCCAAAATGACAACCGGAATTTCTGACGAAGCAGTCCTGACGGCACGGCCTGCAGTCCGCCTGCAGGAGAGAGGTATCGACCGCACCCGCTCGGGCGCATGGGAGTGGGCATGACGGATGACATTCTCGTAGCACTGTCGTTTTTACGACATTGGGCCTCGCTTGGATGAGTCGAACAGTCAATGCGGGAAGTCTCTCATGCGGACATCGTGAGAAGAGTATTACGATATCCAAGCTATCGGTCGACGGAAGACATGCGACGTCCTTAACGCGCTGCAGCCTGCGACCCCGGCGCTTCGGTTGATTAGAGGAGCGCTGCAAGACTGAAAGGCCTTCCGGGACATGCATGATGGCACCTTTTCTAGGAGAGATCATATGTTCAAGAAGAGCTGTGTTGCCGTTGCAGTCGGCATGGCCTTGATGCAATGGGCACCTGCTTGGGCTGAAGCGCCCAGCGAGGACTTCATCGTTGTCGATCAACCCATTTCGCTCAATGACGTGACCAAACCTCAGGACAGCACCGTCAATTACGACAAGAATGTCCTGTATCAGACAGGCTTGGGTCTTAATGGGCAGGGCGGTACGAAAAACCTTGTTGTGAATGTCAAGGACGGGAAGGGGCAGTTCGTCATCAAAGATCAACGTGCACCGATCAAAATGACGGGGTCCAACGTCCACCTGACCTTCAATTCCGACCTTGTCATGGAAGGGATGATTTATACGGGCATAGACTGGGATTCGGGCAGCAACAAAAGCATAGACATCAAGGGCGACTTCATCTACCGCAACGGTTATGCGCCTGCCGTCCACATTTCCAACGGGAATTCCCCCAGTTATAAAAACCTCTTCATCACGGTTGACGGAAAGGCCAGCTTTGAAGGAACCGATCTTGGAGGCAGCAATAACTACGCCGAGCAAAGTAGCATCCTTTATCTTGGCGCCACGAATTTTGAGGCTAAAAAGGGCATCCTCATCAACAACATTGACGTTCACAACAACAATGGCGGAGCAATGATCTATGTTCAATCAGGCTCCGTCAAGGCTGAAGGGGCAACCATTCAGGTCTCGAATGTCAACTACCATACTCCGGTGTACATGGCGTCCAGTTTCTACGTGCAGGAGTCGACCGTCATCGCTGGTCAAATTCTCGTGGATAATCTCACGAAGCTCGCGGATGGTGATCTTTACGGGTACATGAACGGGACTGCGGGCAACACCATCAGTGACAAGCTCTCCATTCAGAACCTCACCAACAACGGGGACGGCGATTCCTGTGCTCTTTACCTCGAAGCCGATTGCCGCGATCGGTATGACACGACCCGCTTCAATGCCGGGGATGTGGTCATCAAGAACATCGTCTCGACCCAAGCAAGCAGCTACGGCCTCTACGCTCAGGGAGCCAGGGCAGACAACGGCAAGCTTCTGGCCACGCCGAAATCGATCACGATCGAGGGCGTACACGGTGTAACTGCAGGCATCGGTGCACTAATCTCCAATGGCGCCTCCTGGACGACGACGGGCGACATGACGATTGTCGACGTTAATGCCAGTGCAGGCGACTCCGTCGGCGCGTTGATCGGATCCATGACGGATGTTGGCGGAACGCTCACCGTGAAGAATATCAAGGGCGTTAATTCTGCCGTTGGCGTTCAGCTTGAGGATGCCTCCAAATTCTCCGCTCAAAAGCTCGTCATCAGCGACATCGCCGCCACTGGCGGCCCCACCGTTGGGTTGTTTGCCATCAACGCCGATGCCGGCGATCTTCGCGACGTGTATGTCAACGTCAATACCGGCAACAAGGAAGCTTACGAGGGTGCCTTCAAGACCGCCGCAGTTACGCAGAAGGCCCAAATCGACACCTATGCACTTCAGACGGCAGCACAAGGCAAGATCAATTGGAAGGGCGGCATCTACAACATCTTCGGCAATCTTCAGGCCGACCAGCAGCAACCTCCTGCCGATCCGAATGCCGGCCTCGCCCCTGCAGGCTCCATTGCCATCTCGGGTGACGCCCGCATCTACGGCGACGTGTACGCCGTTGACGGCGGTTCGGTTGACCTCACGCTGGAAGGCGCAACTGCAGTCCTTGAGGGTCAGACGGACGCCTGGTCGGAACTCAAGAACCAATCGACGCTTGCCCATACCTCCGAGCTGGTTGGTCTGGACGGAAATGTCATGACGCCGACTTCTGCCGGTACGATCAATCTGGCGCTCCAGCAAGGCGCAGTCTGGAAGGCCTTGGGTCAGAGCTCCCTCACCTCGCTCGATAACAGCGGGATGGTGGACATGACGACCTCGAGCGGCAGTTCCGTCTTCGCCGAGTCGCTCAAGGGCAACGGTGACTTCGTCATGCAGATCAAGGGGGACGGTTCCGGCAACATGATCTATGTCGCCAACGCTCTCGGCGCCGACGCTCAGCACAACGTCAAGCTCAAACTCGATGCCAAGACCCGAGCAGAATCGTCGCTCGACGATCTTGTGGACGTCCGCTTTGCAACAACCGGCGGCTCGAACGACGCTTATGCGGGCACCGAATTCAAAGTGAGCATGCTTGACCAAGGCTTCCGCAACGTCACGCTTAAGGTCGGAAAGGAAGCCTACGACAAGACGGCAACGGACAAGAACGCCGCCTACAACGGTACCGGCGCTGGTGAAGGCGACTATAAGCCCGGCAACGACTATGTAGACTCGGTGTTCGGTAACGAAGGCACCAACTGGTATATTGCCGGCTATGAAGAAGTTGTTCCCGATCCCGATCCGAAGCCCGATCCTGAACCTGAAGTTCCTGAGATCTCCGATGCGGGCAGCACCATCCTCGCCATGGCACGCAGCAACTACTGGACAGCCGTCGAGATGGACCGCCTCAACAAGCGTCTGGGTGACGCACGCTACGCCAACGGCGATGACGGTGTGTGGCTGCGCCTGCGCTATGAGTCGAACGGCACGGCTTCGGGCGTCGGCGACTTTGAAAGCGATGCCGTCACGTACCAGCTCGGCTTCGACCACGCCTTCAAGCGCGAGAACGGTCGCTGGATCCTTGGTGCCGCCATCGACTACAAGGATGCCGAGGTGGACTACAAGGCCGTGACGGGCGAAGGCAATACCGATCGCTTCGGCGTGAAGGTTTACGGCACGTGGCTCGGTGAATCCGGTGCCTATGCCGACGTCAACGCCATCTGGGGCAGGCTCTCGAACGATTTCAGCATCGTGAACGGCTCCGGCGAGCGCGTCACCGGCGACTATGACAACCACATCATGGGCGTGTCCCTTGAATCTGGCCATTGCTTTGACGCCAAGAGCGGGCTCTTCATCGAACCTCAGGTCCAGGTGCAGTATCTGCGCGTGACCGACGGGAACTACTCGACGAGTCAGGGCACCCGCATGGTTCAGGACAGCTTTGACTCCGTCATCAGTCGTGCCGGCGTTCGCGGCGGCTTTACCTTCGGCAAGACCCACGAAAACCAGATCTATGCCAAGGCCGACTGGCTCCACGAATGGTCCGGTGAACAGAAGATCACTGCCTACGACGCCACGACCAGCCGTTCAGGCTTTGACGCCTCGATCGACAACAAGGGCAGCTGGTACGACGCGGGCTTCGGCATCCAGACGAAGTTCACGGAGACTTCCTACGGCTTCTTCGATGTTGAACACCGCTTCGGCAACAGCCTCGATCACAGCTGGGTGCTTAACGCAGGACTTCGCTACGCCTTCTGATTCGGCGCCTGAAGCCTAGCCCGAATTTTGCATGAGCCACAAAAAAACCGACCTGCGAGCAGGTCGGTTTTTCTTGGTGCGCCCCGCATGGGCGATCTCTACAGGGTGAAAGTCCCGAAGGCAGGGTGCGGTCACCAAGCCTCTAGCCAACGGCAAGGGTGTCCATCGCGAGGTGGAATCTGAAGGAAGCCCAAGGCAAAACGCCGGTCTGACGAATAGAAATCACATCAGGCAACCAGGGTGGGTAAGCCTGCCATGGAAGGTAAAGCCCTAAGACCGCCCGTAACCTCTGGCTGTAAATGTGGCAGATGGATGGCGTGAAAGAGATCGTTCTTACCGGGGGAGGCCTCACGGACGTGGTACAGCCACGGAGTAAAGCTTGTCGTGAGGAGTCAGCAGAGGCCGTAGTAAGGCTTGTGGAGTAGCAAGTCTGAAGGGCTGAACTTAGTAATTGGAGAATTGAAACCAGCGAACCTGAAGGAGACGGCCTGAGAAAGGTTGTGCCCCTAGCATTAACGAGTTAACCACTTGTCACTATACGGCCGTGCAATAAGCGCGGAACGCTGAAAATCCGTCGTATAGGAGGGAGCCGGAAGGATTCGCTGACAGAGAGACCCCACAGAGAGACATGACGAACGGAATCACACTTGAGGAAATACTCGAGCACGCGAATCTGAGCAAGGCTCTTTCGAGAGTTGAGGCCAATCGTGGTGCCCCGGGCGTGGACAGGATGGGTACGGACGAACTCCGGGACTACATCAGCGCACACCCGCATGAACTCACCAGTGCGATCATCAAAGGCACATACAGGCCGTCGCCCGTTCTTCGTGTCAGCATTCCCAAGGAGGAACCGGGTAAATTCAGAGAGTTGGGCATCCCAACAGTCCGAGATAGACTTGTACAACAAGCTATCGCTCAGGTTCTGAACCGATATTACGACCTTACGTTCTCCGATCGAAGCTATGGCTTTCGCCCCGGCAAGAGCGCGCAAGACGCGATCATGGCCGTGACGGCCTATGCCGAAGAAGGGTACGTCTGGGCAGTCGATATGGACCTCGAGAAATTCTTCGACAAGATCAACCACTCGAAGATGGTGCAGATCCTGTCCGAACGTATCAGCGACGGCAGGGTCATCTCCCTCATCCACCGCTTTCTCAGAGCCGACGTTCAAACGAACAAAGGCCTCGAGACACGGGATATGGGCGCGCCGCAAGGCGGTCCCCTGTCTCCGATCCTGGCCAATATCCTGTTGGATAAGTTGGACAAGGAATTGGAGAAGCGCGGACTCAGGTTCGCGAGATATGCAGACGACATGATTGTGCTCTGCAAGTCCAAGAGGGCGGCCACACGAGTGTTTGAATCGCTGACTTGCTTCATCGAAAAGAAACTTCTACTGCGCGTCAATCGCAAGAAGTCCAAGATTGTGTACGTGGGGAACCGTGAACTGAAGTTTCTGGGTTACGGCTTCGCGCCCCTCAAAGGCCGGATTATTCCTACCGTGCATTTCAGGAGCAAGGCCAAGTTCAAGGACCGCATCCGTAAGATCCTGCATAGAAATAAGGGGCAGAGACTCGACCAGTTTACGTCCGAGCTGCGAACCTACCTCTCAGGTTGGAGCAACTACTTTGGACTGGCCGCATTCTTGGGGTGGGCTAGAGGCACTGACGAATGGATCAGACGGCGCATCCGTATGATCTACTGGAAGAGATGGAAGCGGGTGGTGACCAAGTACAAGGCGCTCAGGAAACTGGGAGCGTCCAAAGACTTGGCGAAGAAGGGCGCAGGCTCGAGTAAAAGCTATTGGAGGGTAGCCGGGAGTCCGGTGCTTTCCACGACCTTGACAAACGAGTACCTGAAACGAAAAGGATGGACCTGGCTTGCTCTGATTGCTCGGCCCGTGGAATGGCATCTGACTGGCTGTTAAGCCTGTTACTAGGAACCGCCGTATACGGATCCGTACGTACGGTGGTGTGGAAGGACGGCATGGGAAGTAATCCCATGCCTCCTATCCGATTCAACGAAGAGCCCGTCTTGCAATGGTTTTGCTCATGCTCGAGACCGGGCGTGGGGCAGAACAGATGCGAAGGCACTTGCGATATTGGAGTAGAATGTAACCCGCGTGGTGACGGGGGCTTGCCTGCTCACAACGCACACAGTTCCGACCGTACGCGCGCGCGGCCTGAGCCCCTTGCACTTTGGAGAAGGCGTCGACGACTTTCAAGATTTTCGTCAAACTCCAGAGGAGCGATGCTGCCGGCTAGAAGATTCTCGTCTGATTGTTCAGACGTGTTCTTGCCCGTTTGGGTCGTGGCGACGCTCTCTATTGAAGCCGTCGACGGCTCGATTCAGATGGTCGATAGTAGATAGTCGCCCAAGGTTGCGATCGTGCCCGCGGATGTCGGAAGCGCAAACGGACTGATAAAAGGTATTGTTATAATGTGCAATTCTTCCTTCCTTCCTTCCTTCCTCTAAACACAAGGGAGGCGTAAGGAAAACGCTTCTTTGTGTCGCGACGGCGTCTGCGCTTGCCACAATGGGCCATGCGGCTTACGCGGACGTGAAGCCGGACGTGAAGCCGGGTGAGGCGGGCGAGTGGTCGCTCATCAAGACGACATACACTTCTTCCTCTCCAGACGACAGAATCAAACGCACGACGGACTTTGACGGCGCGCTCCATCTCTTGAAGCAAGACAGCAGCTTGCCAGGCAACATCAAGGCCGTCATCAATCAGGCCACGATCGACCTGATTCGGACGCAGAAAAACTTCGAGGATTTTGCGTCCTTCGGCTATGCCAATGAAAAGTACCTGGATGACAATTGGACCACCATGAGCGTTCTGATGAAGGCTGACGGCACTCAGACGACGCTGAAAAATGTCTCCATCGAGCTGGAAGTCACAAGCGATACTTTTGTTGAGAATCTGGATGCTGTTGGGATTTACAACAAGCACGGCACGCTTACCTTTGAGGGCAATGAGACGAACGTCGTCGTGATTCAGAACGGGACTCAAAAGAACAGCAGCAATCCGGAGTCTGACGACGTTCTTGATGCCATCGGCTATATTGCAATGGATCCGACGCCTGATGCCAAGGTCGGTACCGTTGTGACGAACTTCAATGCAGACAAGACCACGTTCAATGTTTTGACTACAAGTCCTGAGGGCATGGCTTGGGGCATGGTTTCGTCCGCCAATGACCCGACGAGGCCCGTCGTCAATGTGGCGGGGGACCTTGAGGTTCATGCGAAGGCCAACGGTCGTGCATACGGCATTTACAGCATGTACAACGACTCGAATCTTAACGAGAATACCAACGTTGACAATCCCGGTTCAATCCGCGTCGCCAAGAATTTAACCGTCACTGCCGATAGTCGTTCCAGCGGTGCCTATGCTCTGGTTTCTGAAATCGGCAACGTTACCGTTGAAGGCAATGCGCTGATTGAAGCCGCAGCTGAACGAAAGCCTTCTTACGGCATTTATGCCACAAGCAATGGCCACATCATCCTCAAGGGGGATGAAACCACCGTGACGGCAGACCATGCGCTCACGATCAAGCGCCATGACCTGGTTGAGAGTTTGGGCGACTGGATGCCGTCAAAGCTCGATACGTCCGTCTCTCTTCTTTCCAAGGAGACGACCTTGAACGGTCTGGTCTCGACCGAAGAAGGCACGAGGCTTTATGTTGCCAATACCCTGAACTTCAATGGGGATGCTGACATTCAGGGGCAAATTCTAGCCGATTCCGACGTTGCGTTCAACATTGCCGCCGGCAAGACGCTCACTTTCGGCGAGAGCAAGGATTCTGCCAAAAATGCGTTCAAGAACCTCACCCTTGCGGGCGGCACGTTCAGCAACGCTTCTCAGATGACGGTCGACGGCACGCTGACGCTGAACGGGGTTGAGCTGATCAACAAGTCTGAAGAAGGCAAGAAGACTGCTGAAATCGATGTGACCGGCGCAGGCAAGGTGGTCTTCGGCAACGGCACAAAGGTCACAAACTACGGCGGCCTGCATGCCAAGCACTACAAGCTTGAGACGGGGAGCCTCTATCTGGAAGAGGACGACGAATTCACGATCTCGGGCGACAAGCTCGCGACGACGTTCTCTGAGGACATCCTCGAATTGGCAGGCGGCAAGCTTTCCAACATTGGTGATGGCGAAAACGGCAAGGCGGAACTTGCCTTGTCGGGAATCCATCTCGTAGGAAAGGATGGTTCTGCCAATGACGGCGTCATCATGGTTTCGAACGGAACGTACGACTTTGATGCGGTCACGGTCGACATCGCGCCTCAGGGCACGGGACCGGCCTCAGCACGTCTGATGGTGACGGGTGACAACGCAGTTCTTAATGTTGGAACATTCAATGCAGCGCAGGGCAGTGCCAGCATTGCGGACGACGGCACGTTTAAGGTCACGTCGCTCAATGCCAGCGGTGCGTTTGAGATTGATGCCCAGACTGCAAAGTCCTTCAACGTGGCGACCTTCAAGGGAGCTGACGGCGGGGACTTCAAGCTCTCCGGCGGCACGATGAATGTCACCGCCATTGATCTTGCGGCCGGCAAGCTCACGATTGGCGGCTCGTCAAGCCTCGTGACGGCTTCCGATCAGGTATTTGTGCATGGGCTCGGCTCAAAAGGAACGGTGAAGGATGCTGGCGGGCTCCGGTATGGCGACAGGCTTGTCTTTGAAGACAACAGCTCTCTGAAGCTTAACGACGCCTTCTACAACTTTGACTTCGTTGCTAGCGCGAAGAGCGCTCTCAATGCAAGCAGCAAGGACATGACGGTCGTTTTCAGCGGCAAACTCGTTGACGAAGAAGGTAATACCCGTGATGAGATCGGTATTGACAGCGTGACGGAAGATGCTGTTCTGGAACAGACCGACATCGCCGCCAAGGGTGACGAAACCGGCACCGTAACGATTGACAAGTCTTTCGGCGGCCAGACGCTTGTCGTGGATTCCGGCAGCACGGTTGCGGTTGAAGCCGGCAAGACCCTGACGCTTGCGGGCGGTGCTGATGCTTCGGGTGAACTCATCAACTTCAAAGATGCCGAAGGCGACAAGACGGTGACCGCAGCCGGTACCAACGGCGGCCTCGCGCTTGGCACGACCACGAAGGCCACGCAGGGCCAGATTTCCGCCAAGGTCGAGCTTACGCAACAAGCAACCCTCACTAGCAAGAACGGCACGTTTACGGTGAAGGATGTCATTGCCAAGGACGCCAACATTAAGGTCGAAAGCGGTTCGCTGACGGTTGAAAAGCTCGCCGTTTCCGGCGAAACGACCATTGCGTCGAACAAGCTGGGTGCGACCAAGGTGACTGAGCTTACGGTTTCCAAGAAGGATGCCCAGGGCAACGACAACAAGATCGAAATCACCGGTGTCGTCTCTGCGGACAAGATCATTGTCGCCGAAGGTGCTGAAGCGACGATCCATATCGGCAAGGCCGAGGCCGATGCTCGAGAAGGCGAAGTTGCGGCAGCAAACGGCCGAGGCGATCTGACGATTGCGGATGCGGAAAAGTCTCTCAAGGGCCTTACCTTCTTCCTTGATCCGACCTGGGTTGACGGCCAGGAAGTCACAGGCGCTTCCCGTCTCGTCATGAACAAGACGGCGGTTGATGCCAACATCATCGTCGGCCACAACAGCTACGTCGTGCTCGGTTCAACCGATGATGCGGCTTTTGTGAATCTTTTCTCTGACGGTTCGCTCAAGTGGGGCGACGGCGAAGGCGAAACCCTTGCCGCTGCTTATGCCGCCAAGCCCATCTCGATCACGGACGGCTATCTTGTCGTTGACGGTTCTCTCAAGACCCTTCCGACCACGGATCTGCCGACCGCAGGTTCCGTCAAGTTCGGCGCGAACACGGTCTTCGTGGCCGATCTGACCGACGCTGATGCGGATACGCCCATGATCACCAAGGGTGAAAACGGCACGTACACGATCGACAGCACTTCCAAGGCCGTTGTCGTGGGCGACATCAAGAACGGGGTCAGCTACAAGCTCACGGACGACGCCGATGCCGACTACTGGAACACCGCAGACACGCTCGTCTCCGGCAATCCGCTTTGGGGTTTTGAGCTCAATGACGACGGCTCCTTCACGGCCAATCTGAAGGATGCCGGCGTTGTTTTCGGCGACCTTCTGCAGGGTCATGAAATCGCCAATGCCGGCATGACGTCCGACGATGCGGGCGTTCGCTCCTATGTTGGGAAGCTTCTCACGGACGAGCTCGACAATGTCCAGCATGCCGTGCTTGCCGCGCGCTTTGACGCCGCGATGAACACCGCGGGCGCTGCCGCCGTCTTCACGACGGCCTACGACCGCGCGTCTGAATTGCGCGACGCCGTTCGCGGCGAAGCCCTTCAGGGCGAAGGCAACCGTCTGTGGGCTCAGGTGACGGGCGGCAAGACGAAGCTCAAGGGTCTTTCCTCCGGCGCTCAGTCCGTCCATGTCGACACCGACGCCTACGGCCTCGTGGTGGGCGGTGACGTCGCGCTCTCGAACGGCGTCCTCGGCGCGGCCTTCACGGCCGGCACCGGCGACAGCGAAAACGACGACGTGGGCGTCAAGGACGACTTTGACTTCTACGGTCTTTCCGTCTACGGCAAGACCTCTGTGGGCGGCATCGACCTTCTCGCCGACGGTTCGATGACCTTCGTGAAGTCTGATCTCACGATGGGCGGTGTAGCCGACGTCGACACCGACACGACGACCGCCGTCTACTCGCTCGGCGTGCAGGCTCAGCGCACTTGGGACTACGTCGTTGCAATCACGCCCTTCGTCGGCATGGACATCTACCATGTCCGCGGTGACGGCTACGACAACGGTCACGGCGCTCAGGTTGACGACGCCCATGCGACCGCCGTCGAATTCCCGATCGGCGCAACGATCGCCAAGGCATTCGAGACGAACGGCTTCAAGCTGAGCCCGAACTTCTCGTTCGCCGTGGTTCCGACCGTGGGCGATCGCGACATCGACAGCAAGGTGCGTTTCGCAGGTGCTGAAAGCACCTACAACTTCACCTTCGCCGACGATGTCAAGGTCCGCACGAACCTTGGATTTGCCGCCGAGAAGGACAACTTCCGCTTCGGCCTCAATGCCGGCTATGACTGGGGCAACGAAGAGCGTTCGGCCACGAAGCTCATGCTCAATGCGCAGTATCGATTCTGATTGACTGCGTTGTGCAACAGGCTTGCTCGTTGACGTGAGCTTGTTGCATCAAGACAAAACCGCTCGGCGAGGGTGACCAGCCGGGCGGTTTTGCATGGGCATCTTCTAGCTATCCTGGGCCACGACCTTTCGTTCGACGCCGTCCTCGGTCAAGCGGAAACGCTGCCATTGGGCATCTTCTTCCATCTTGAGGGCATGCGCAGCCTTGACGAAATCCTCAACCGAGACAACGCGCCAGATGCCCTCGACAAGATCGAGCGCTTCGCGAACAAGGTCGAGATTACGCTGGCCGTTCTCGGTCACCTCCGGCTCCTTGGCAAGGAGATGCATGGCTTCGCGAAGTCGGGTGGCGATGGCTTCGCCGTTCTCGACATGCTCGCAAAGCGATTCGCCAAAACGCAGAACCGAGTAGAGCTCGCAGCGATCCTGCCAGTCGTCGGATCCCATGTACATGCGCAGAAGCGCCGCGTCGTGCTTTTGCTTCAAGGCTTGGATGCGGGATTCCGGGACTTCCAGCTTGTGCATCAATCCGACGGGAATGCGACCCGTCGTAGGGCGGTATTTCTTGTTCTTGCGGGGAGATTTGGACTTGGGCATGGCTTTGAAGGCGCGGGCGTTGGATTGAGCTTGCAGGATGGATGAGGGACGCATTGAGCGGCATGCTCCGCTAGAATGCGAACTGCGGAGTGAGCGTTGCAAGCTCGCCTGCCTCCACGTTGGATTGGGTCAGAAAGAATTGGCGGCGATGGTCGTCATGGCCGCGTGCAATTGTGCCGCGGCCAATATGCGAAAAGCCCAACCGCGCCAACGGTATGGGCTTTTTGCTCTTTTGGGAGGTAAGGCGATGAACGGTAAGAAAGTCTCGCCAAACTCCGCAGAGATAGTAGCACAACTCGACGCCAGTCGAAAAGGGGTCAAGGCGCAAATTTGCCTTCGATTCCGATTCGCTTCGGCTGTCTTGACGCTACTCATTTCAGCGGTAATCAAGCTACTCGGTTGATCTGAGCGCGACTGATGTCGCACAGCTTGAGGAGGGCGTCCCGCAAGGGGCGTCCTCTGCCGCCTTTTCCGAGGGACGCCTCTCGTCACCCTCCAGAATGTACTAGAATTTCAGCCAAATCCGCCAGGAACCCTCGCCTCGGTGAGGCGGGGAGGAATGGCGGAAAAGACGGCGAAATGCGAGGCATACGTTAAAAGAGGAAGCCTCATATAATCAAATTTCCATACCGTTCCTTCCTCTGTCACGAATGATCCGCGCCATCCGCATTCGACTCTATCCGACGCCCGACCAAAAGAAATATCTGGCCGGTCTTTTCGGTGCCGTGCGGTTCTGCTACAACAAGGCGCTGTATCTCAAGACGCATTTCTACAAGGTGAAGGGCGTCAATCTTCACCCGATTCACGACCTCAAGAAGCTCATCGCCATTGCTAAAAATA
>OKRS01001306.1_pt1 | contig 16555 bp, 19 predicted proteins | sample 1601191 | NCBI WGS metagenome assembly OKRS01 (sample SAMEA3541509, study PRJEB24748) | human gut metagenome | biome: human gut; feature: human-associated habitat; material: faeces | place: China | collected 2012
ACAGTTTTGGGTTAGCATCTGCACGGCCTACTCCACAGGGTTTGTCGGGTGCGCCCAAAATTGGTCACATTATTAATACCAATACTGACATCATCTGTCTTCAGATATGTACCTTCTCCGTCATCAGACTCGCCAACAAGTCTAATCCTAAGATTCGAGAGATAATCAGTAGAGAGTGTGAAGCTGACTTTCAATAGCGTTTCTGATTTAATAACACCTGCAGTATTATCAGAGTTGTCATAGTACAACATCTGTCCTACCTCCTGTCTCAGTTTGAGATTGTTAATATTTACCACAATGGTTTTAGTAGTAACAGGTTTGTCATCACTCTTTGCCAATGGCAATGTGACGTAGGCATCACAGAATTCTACAGTATTCTTTACTGCTGGGCATACGATACATTGAGGGAAGGTTGTAGAATCGTGGTCAGTTGTCGAGCAAAGGAGCGGAATAAATGTCAGCCTGTCGCCAACCTTATACTCTTTTAGATATCCGCGAAAATTAACATCAAGTATTTCGCCCTCATATATTTTTCCCCCGTGCTTAAAATCTACACGGAAGATAGTTATCTCATCGTTCATAACTCCAGGCTTCATAGGTACATCTGAAGACACGAACACCTTCTTCTTATTAGTCTCGTTGTATATACAGACGGCAGGATAGATATTGTCTCCAAGTCCCTTACGTAGCATATTCAACAGATCACCCAACGAGAAAGTATTATTCGGATAAACAGGATCATCACCACCCTGAAACAATATGCAAACAACATTGTCATCATACACCACATTGTTCTCGCTATATCCGTACACAACTGCTCGAAGAGGAAAGTTGTTTTCGTTCTCGTTACTGTTATAACCAATGAAGTCTGACAGACGATAAGGAGCTTCCGAAGTTCCTGTAGGCTTATTGTATGTCCATCTGCCAAGTTCTTTGGCTTGCTGCACATCATTTACAGTTCTCATACCGAATACACCATTAGGATTGCCAATCCACCATCCTGTGTCACTCTTGGCAGTCCACGTTCTCATATCAGCATTAAGCGAATCTGTTACGAATGTCTCAGCTAAAGGCACAGGCTTATATTTGCTCATCATATTGATATTACTACTTCGGCAGAGCGCTGCCAAATCATTAGTGCTCTCGCCTAATACTTGCTTCACGTCATCGATGGTGACGGGAGCTACGATTATTCCTCTATCTACACTCATTTTCTCACCTCCTTTATCCTATAGCTATCCAGTCTCCATATTCTGTAACGCCAGACTTAACGAAGATAATGCGCTTATATATTTTGCCTTTTTCGTTCTGTCTTCCATAAGCAGTCTGCTCTACAGTTGTATAGCCATTGCTATCTGCCGTCGTTGATGCCAGTACTACACAGGTATAAGCTCCTTGCGAGCCTGACGGTCTGCCAAGAGTACACCATGGATACATTCCAGTCCTTAAGGCATTATTCATATTGCTTTCGCCATATGTCGGCATATTATTCTTTGCGGCATTAGCAGCAGATTCAATAGAAGCTATCTTGTTTATCTGCGACTTATCCCAAGGAGTAACCACACCCTGTGTACCCTTATAGGTAGAGTTCTCTGCCTTAGCATCATTAAGAGGAATTATCTTATATACAGGCTTCAGACTAAGTTTGCCGACAACGAACAAATCACCAACATTGGCACCCTCTGCACCTACAAGAGATGTAATACCAGAGTTTATATTTATGCGAGTTTCTGATGATGGCAATTTACCACGGCTATCTGCTATGACATAGAAGTTGATGCTATTATTAGCCACCTTGGCATACTTAGCAGCTAAGGTGAAGGCATTCTCTGTGGTTAGATTAATCGAGCCTGTAAGTGGAATAGAACTAAGAGATACAAAGTCTTTTATAGAACCATCAGCCATCAAAATCTCACTGGAAGTACCACCAGCCTTAACAATCTTAGGCGAAGTGATAGAATCACCAGTAATATCAGTTTTTCGCCCTGTAAGTGTCCAATCTTTAGCGTTAATATTTTCACCTGGTAATGACAATGATGCAGCGTATGAATTAACAGTTATACCATTTACGTTGGCTCTAACTAAATCTAACGCTGCGCCATTAGAATTATTATGTAGTATCAGAATATCAGCTGTGCCATCCGCCCCTGTTGCTAATATCTGATTGGCACTTTTTTCATCAGCATTATTAGAATTAACGTGAAGCTCAGGAGTAGCAACACCTGTTGTAAAGATACCAATATCGTTGTCTGCCTTGCCATTTAATGCAGGTTTATATTCAGCGTCTATCTTCTTCTTAAAATGCTTAAGTCCTTCTAAGTCTAAGTATTTCGTCATAGTTTTTTAATTAAAAAGTTCATCAATATCATCAATCGTAATTCTCTCATTGATATCATGCCACTCGCTCCAGGTGTTTTTTGCCCCTGCATATCCTGGTGATGTTAAAGTGTTCCATGAGCGACACTTAAAGAACATTATTCCATCTTTATGCGAACCGAAGTTCTCCTCGGTTGGCAACAATTCACAGCTTGATATCACAACTTGATTAAGTGCATGATTCATGTTGTCTTTATATTGCAACAACACGCCGATGCTTTGCCCTTGACCATATTTGTTGTCAACAAGTATAAACATGCCTTCTGCAACATCTTGGTAAGTATGCCAATTATCAGCAGAAGAATTGTCAGACGACAAGCCAAAATCTATATCTCTACAATCTAATTTACGCTCAGCCCTCAATGTAGTAACATCAGTCTGCAATGTTGCTATCTTACTATTAAGAGCTGCAACAGAATATGCCGACGCAACAAACCCACGAGAGTCTTGCGTGAGGGCTATTGCTTCAGAGAAGAGCTTCACTGTAGCATCAAGCCCTCCACCTCCGCCACCAGTTCCACTACCAGCACCATAAGCCGTAATACCACCCGTAGCATACAGATTGCCGTTCACTTTCAGAGCGTTATTGTTAACGTCATACTCAAGTCCGAGACCTCCTAACAGCAGCTTAGTTATATTCACCAAATTAAGAGTACCGTCTGTCTGCGGTGTGGTGGTAGTGGCAGTAAAAATGCTTCCATCTGCCAAACCTAAATTCACCATCTTATTCTTCTCGTCATAGCTAAGTCCTGCCCAAGCGTTCCAATTCCAAGAATCGCCACCAAAACGAATGGCTTTTACATTTTGGAATATGGCGCAGCCACTAAGAGAAGACAGATATACAGATCCAAGTTTCAAACCGGCATGACTACCGTCGGCTAAGGCGAGCATACCAGCCACATCACCTCCGCCATCAAAATTCTGTCCCCACAGCTTTCTCGTTGTCTCAAGCTTCGATGCTGATGATGCATTCACGTTCTTCAGATAATTTATACCCTTAACGCCTTGTCCCATCTTGTAAGTTCCATTGTCCGTCACATATTTATCTACTGGAGCTTTAGTCTGCATAAGCAGATTAGAATCATACATTTCAACATACTTGCCTGCCCACAGCACTCTGAACTTCGAATTGCCCGTGCGCCAAGCATTATGCCCCAACCATATATACCCATCATCGTCAATAGCAGCATAGAAATGTATGCTACCCATCCCGTGAGTTGTCAACATCAAAGATCTAGACGCAGTAGATGAAGACGACAGCATCAATGTACCATAAGCAAAATACCAATAGTTCTGATCACCATTCGAACAGAATTCTATCATTCCGTCGTTTTCTACGCTATCTGATATCTTAGTAACAAATCTGCCAATCCTCGTCCATTTTATCTCTCTATAGTCTGTGCCATATCTGTACAGGTTCACCCAGCCTGCCTGCTGAATATCCGCTGCATGATACCCATCTAAAGTATCTGCATTCTTTGCATTCTTCGCCACGCCATTACTAAAATAACTACGCAGAGTAGCTATACCCGTAGCATTCGTACCTTCTGCAGCCTTAGCCCTCGATGTCTCGGCAGATATCGAAGAGTTTATGCCTCCAATTATTCCATCCAGAGTCGTCGAGTCATCAATCTTAGCCAAGAATGCCACAATCTCATCCCATTTATTGATAGCACCATCCGAATCCTTGCCTGCTATAGCCGTATACCATCTGTATGCCGTATCCCAGTTGGTCTGCTTGGCGGTTGTCGGTATAGAGTAGCCTGCAGCCAGCCCAATAGTAATATTTCCACTTGAGGTTACAGGAGAACCCGACACCGTAAGACCTGTAGGAACATTGATTCCAAGCGAAGTTAGATAATGTCCCTTTGGCTGATACAAATTGGCTGCATCCGTCTTCTGCAGATAATTTGTCAGCTGGTCGCTAATATCAATAGCCTCTATCTTGTCATAGAGCTTCTTAATACTCCAAGCACTGGCTATCAGAGACAGTTCATTGCCTGCAGTCGTCAAACTGATAGCATTAGCATACGTCTGCACCGAACCATTCAGCCCTCCACCGCCATCAGTTCCGCTACCAGCACCATAAGCAGTAATGCCACCTGTTGTATACAGATTCGCCAAAGTTTTGCCATCCTTGTCTCCTGCGATTCTGATAGCCTTATTTGTATTGTCCCATACAAGGTAAGCGCCACCGATTTTAAGATATCCTTCTGTAGCGAGCGAATCTATTCCGACCAAGGAACGAAAGTCTTTCTTCGCAATGAGATATTGTACATTGTCAATTAGAGTATTATCTGTTATTCCTGGTTTCCACACAGGTTCTAAGAAGGATAGATATACTCCTACATTTTTTTCGCTTATTATAAATGAAGCAGGATTAGCGTGTACATTACCTGTCTTATCCCACCATATTGCACCGTCTGCAAGATAACCACTTCCGTCGAATCGAACAAGTGATGTTGCATAGTCCGTAATAGCATTCTTACCTTCTATAGTATCTGCTATCGATTGCCCTGCACGAAGGAATGTCTTTTTATCAGCAAAAGCGCCTCCCCACCAGGTCGCAATACTCTCAAGTCCTTGGTTTTGTTTTGTCTCATCGACGATACCATTCATTCCACTCATTACAGCAGCGCCTTTTGCATTTCTAAGCACTATAGTGCTTGACAGCATGAGTCCACCTTGTATAGTACTATCTCCTTGCAATGCATTCTTAAGATACTTTAGATTATCATAATTAGTCACATTACCTAAGGTTATCGAGTAGATAGAACTCGTTATGTACGCATTAGCTATGCCGAGAGTATTATAAAAGGCACTATAAGCAGTCTGAAAATTATCGAAGAGAGTGCCAACACGATTGCTGATAGCTTTCTTGCCAGTATCATCTGATTCATTAAATCTCTTAGTAATATCATTAAGATAATCTACTAATTCCTTATGAGCGCTATCTAAGGCTTGTTTAGCAATCTTTAGATCTGTAAGTTCCTTAGTCTCTGCTCCTGTATCAGTTTTCAGAACCTCACTTCCAACAACCTCGTTATAAGCTTTCTCGGCAGCCGTATAGTCGTCTACCAAGCGCTTAATGTCTTGTTGCATCGCAACAATCTCTGCTCCATCAACATAACCATCCTGTGTGTACTTATCAAAGGCGCTTTTGTTGTTGCTTACAGTATTAGACAGATTCTGTAGCGATTCTTGTGTCTTAACAATAGCGTCTTGAGCCTTGTGAGCTTCAGTGTCGTCAGTATATTTAGACGACAATGTCCAATCGTTGATGTTAAACGCACCAAATGTTCGCCCTGTAGTACATCTCAATATGTCATTTTTGTACACACTTCCGTCTTGAGGATATGTTGCATTAACCCACAAGTCGCCCTCGTAGTAAGGAGGTGTTGGCTGCTGGCAAAACACTTTCATCTTACCATCTGCAGTTTCTTGCGCCTTGCTTGCTGTTTCAAGAGCTTTAGCTATATCGGTATCTGTTATTGCTAACCATTTATATATGTTGTTGTCGACCATGGCAAATCTATAAGCTTTGCCTGTAGACGTGTCGTAATATAGGTCTCCAAGATGTATATTCTTATCGCTATCAGTTTTCCACTCTGCAGCAGGAACATTACTAAGTGTAGGAATACCTTCATAGAACCATGTTTCTATAGCTCCATCTATTTGATTTTGTAAGTCTGATATGATTTGTGATTTGCTAATAATATTATTAACTGCAGCCTCGCTCAATGTGTTATCCTCGATATATTTATCGATATTTTTACCGTCAATAGTACTCTTAACATCTAATTCTGCTTTTATTTGAAGACGTGGCTTGCCTTTACCATTACAATCTTGCTGAAATTTTACATAAGTGCTACCTTCATAGTTATTCTCAGCGGTAGGTCTGTCGCCTACATACATATCTCCATATACATTGAAGAAGGCCTTCTTAGACGAATTATTCACTCCATATTCTACATACTCTTTCTTGTCGAATGAATAATTGTCTACTCCTTGATATAAGGTGATACTTGGAGCATAAGTACCAACAGAAGAGAAGAACATACATGTCTGTCTCTCTGGGTTGTCTCTATTTCCGCATTGATTTAAGACGTCACCCTTAGCTGGTCTATCGCTATTTGTTGCGCAATCTGTTACAGAAAGGTCTATATAATGATACTTTTTGCCATTCTTCTCTATTGCTTCATCGTCTCTGCCAATACACAGTCTCCACAAGAAGTGATTGCCCATCTTGTGGTATTTTCCATTGTTTAGATTGAAACTTTCCGAACGTATTAGGTCGCCTATTGCGAAGTCGTTACTAATTTCGTTGCCGTCGAGTTCTGCGAGAAAATAGCAACGATATGCCTCTTGTGAAACATCGTTGTATATTACGCTAACTGTCTGTACATCGTGAGCTGTCACACTTCCTGCAGGAGATAATATAACATTACCGCCTATAGTGGATGTCTTCTTGATCATCAACTCCTCGAAGATAGCTTTCATTCTTACTTCGAGATAATCGGTAGTAAGGTGTGTGTGTTCCTTGTCATCGACAGACCATTCTCCACCAGTTAATGACACAGAAGAGTAATCGCCTATTTTAAGACCTCGCAGAAAGGTAACTTCGCCAGCTGCTACATCTTCTTTGTCCTTACGCAAGAATGGCGCATTAAGGACATAATCTAATAGAGCAAGAAATGCCGAACCTATACGATTAGCTGTGTTGGCATGAGAGCCTCGTTCGTCGCGTATTTTAGTGAAGAGTTCACGTAGAGCAGAAAACTCTGATTGTATTGACATAGTAAAAATGGTGATTAAAAATTAAAACCTCCTTATCGTTCTATCTATAGTATTTTTGCCGTCGCTGAATAGCTGACTCAGATACGATGACACCAAACCATTATAAGTGGTACCATAATATGAAGCTTCAAATTCGTTCAGGCGATGGATAGAGTATAGATACTTCTTCGAGAACCAGTCACGCTTCTGTCTGTGATGTGGATTTGTCTTCCAGTCCTTCAGAAACTTGAGGTCGCCACCGTTATCATGCTTATATCCATTGCCCACGCCTCGAGCCACATATATACCATACTCAAGGAAATGGTGCTCGATGGTGGTAACAGGACCAGGATGTACCACACCTTGTATCGAGCGAGCCAATGCTCCTGTATCGTTTACTGGTGGAGTGAATTGCATCATTCGCTCACGCCATATATCCACCATAAACTGCTGCCACCCATCCAACCATTTCTGATGTTCGGCATCAGTCATATTGGGTTTAAGTCCATTCCGATTCGTCATAGCATATATCTATTGGTTCCTCGTTTTGTATCATAAAGTACAGTCCTGTCACTCCGTTATATGAATACCGAGGCAACTCGGATGAGTAGACATTATTCAACTGCAGGAATGTCAGTCGGTCGTCGCCAAGTTCGTCTCGATCGTGAAGTAGGCGAGAGTGAAACTGCCTGAATATTTGCCTGCATAGGTTCAATTTCTCTTCTCTGTCTATCATATCGTCTATGCGATAGTGAGCCAAGATGAATATCGTATATACATCTCTGCGGAAGTAGCCTACGCCATTCGAGAAGGTCTGTTGCGACGTGGTATCATCCACCATGATGAAGTTCTGCTGCTTCCTGAAGTTCTCCATCACTCCCTGTATAGAGTCTGGACCAGAGCAGAGGCAAGTATAAAACTTGTTGTCTTGTGCCAGTCGGCTCGACTTGGCAAGCTGCGTAAAATAGTCGAGAGCTGGAAAAAGGTCTTTTGCCATGGTAATATGAATTATATGTTATTTATTCAAGTCTGGATACTTGCGTCTGAAGTCTTCAGCCTCCTTGGCTTTAGCGTCGAGTTCTGTCAGCGCTCGCCAACAGTCCACACGTTTCACTTCTGTTTCCTTCGTCACGTCGCCATCTGTCAGAGCTCTAAGCTGCAGGTTTATCGACTGCAGTACCGACAGTTCTGTCACGTCGTCAGCGGTAGCCTTGCGGAAGAAGTTCGGAAAGGCTCTCGACATAACTAACTTAATATTGGCAAACCACGCTATCGTCGCCAGGCTTTCTTCTATTGTCAGACTCAGCTCGTCAGGTCGAGAGAAGTCTGGCTTGCGATATAGAAACGAAGCGAGCTTATCTATATGCTCCTGTTTCTTCGTCTCGTGGAATAGCTGATATTGCTGTTCCATACAGAGGTATTCGCCAAAGCTGATGATGCGTTTATGCTCGGTATCTTCCTGCAGAAGCGGATGGACCGCCTGGAGTCCTTGGACAACATCCAACCTATTGCCCATATCCTCCGTCGAGTCCACCCAGCTCAACTGCTTAAGAAATGAATGAATTTGCCACGCCTCTATATAGAACACCTTCAGCTTCTCGCCCTCAGGCTTATAAGCGCACTTCCAGCCATAGCGGTTTTTCTCTATCACGCTGATTCCTGTAAAGCGCACAAACATATAAGTCTTAACTACCGTCATATCTGCAAAGGTTGCCATGAGGTAGAACACGTAGCGCAACTGTTCTTGAGTCAGTTCGCGCCACGACTGAGGAGCTTTTAATTCTATATTGATAGTCTTAGCCATTGAATACGAATGCTGATGAATCTTTAGTATTTTTGAAGCTCTCGATATGCGCAGCATCATAGGCTGCTGTCTCTGGATATATAGAGTATATCTCAGGGTTCTGCTCCACCTCGCGCTCTATACGTCGATAGAGTGGGGTAGAGATGGCTGCTTTTCCGCTTACGTTCCATTTGTCTGTGAAGTCGCATATCAGCTGCAGTATTCCTGCATACGGTGTCAGCCTGTCATGGTCATCGCATCGCCATGCGTCGAGGATATCATCCATCTGCTCGTCCGATATTCTCAAGCGTAGAGTCTCGTCGGCATCGATGATAGCTCGCTGCATAGCCTGCCAGTCTTGATACGACCGTGCCTTGGTTGCCATGGGCGAAAAGAAGAAATAATTCTCAGTATAGATGTAGCGGATATAGTTCTTTGCCTGCATCGTCTTGCCCCATTCTTTAGATCGTAGCAAATCCACGGTCATAGCCCTTGCCCTGCATAGTGCTGTGCGTAGCTGTCCCTCGAGCGCATCCACTCTCTGCTTCGATGCAGGCGATATGGTGTCGTTTGACACAATGCCAAAGCCTGTAGGTGTCAACACCAGGTCCAACTGTCTGAACACCGAGAGAAAACCATCCACACATACCATTATCTTATAGTACTGCAGTAGTCTGCCATTCTCTCCTTCTTCAGCTATCCGCTTCAAGCCTGCTTCGCCAAGCAGATTGCTTGAGTAATTATCGTTAGCAATGTCTATTGCAGGCATCACACTTTCAAACACCTCGCTATGAGCTGAGCAACCTACTGGCAGCGCTTGCTCGAAGTCTTCTTTAGATATTGTTATCGTTGTCATTGCTATTGCTATTAGAATTAGTAACCTTCTTGGCATCTTTGTTCTCATCGAGAGTGGTGAGCTGTATCATTGGCACATCCACCGTCACCTTGTCGCTCCATCCGTTGTAGTGGAGTATCAGATGATATGGCTTGGTCAGTATGTCGTGGCATGGCTTCTCTATAGCCTGCTTCAGCGTGAAAAGCTCGCGCTTGTCGCTACCTGAATTGTTCATCTGACTCTTGCCTGGTGTGGCTCCCACCAGGTTAGGATGAATGCCGAAGGCGAAGCAGAGAGCATTCGAAGCTTCGCTCATATCGTCGCTCCAGTTACCGCCTTCCTTCTTGTTGGCATCGTTGAGTGGCACTATGCGCACCATTCTGTTCTCCTTGCCGTTTGGGTCTACATAGTATCCGCTAATCATAGCCTTGCCCGCGTTCTCGATACCTGTCACGAAGTCGATGATGTTCTGCTTCTCTTCCTCCTTGCGCTTTTTGCGTAGTGGCTCGTCTGATATTCCTTCGTTGTCGCAAACGTTGTCCCAATACTCTTCGTGCACTTCTATCTGTACTCGTGGAGCCGAAGTGTTCTTAATCATATATCGTTTGCCGATACCTATCAAGCGATAGATATCGAACCAGGCATCGCGGAATATCGAAGAGTAATATGGCACAGGATACATCTGACAGCCTGGTGTTGCCATACGGCTCAATATAGCAAACTTGCGCTCCTTGGTAGGTTTGTTCTTGAGTCCTGTTTCCGGGTTTGGCAGTTTGCCCATACGCACCATCAGGTCGCCAAGCGGATTGAAATAGTCGAGCAATGGTATTACCTCAATCTTGCTTTCGTCAAAGAAACCGAGTCGCCAGTCGCCATAGAACACATGTTCCGACTTGCCTGAAGCTGTAGAACCTGCATATTCAAATCTGCAGTATGAGGCATCCTTGTTTCTTACCGTCACTATCTTTGTGCCATCCTTCGACAGGATGATAACTGTTACCGAGAAGAAGAAGAACTTGAAGTCGGTAACTTGCTCGAGGAACACCTCCTGTAGCGAGTTGTATAGACAGAAGTCGCGAATTTCTTTGTCGCTTACGTCTTTTCTTGTCTCTCTATCCACGAAGCGCACTCCCTGTCCATAGCACGACACGATGTTGAACTGCTGACATTGTGCCGTCACCATATTCTCCATCAGTTTCTTTCTCACCTCGTAGGGCAATTGGTCATTCCTGCCCCATTGCACATACTTATACTCTCGCTTCTTCACCACTATCGGCCTTACGCTCGATGCTCCTGGCAGATCGTCATCATCGAAAACATTCATAGAGTCGCCACCATATTCTGAAGCTACAGAGTTGCCTTCCGACGACGAGCCTATTCCTGTAGGCACGATTCTATATTTGCGATAGCCGTCAGCATCTGCATGTTGCGATGTAGGCTGCAGGGTATTTTTGTTTTTGCTCATAAGTATATTTTTTGATTGTTTATCTGTATGATGAATATCTGAGGAATAGTACGCAGCTCTCGGTTCTTAGGATTTTTCAAGCGCATAAAACCTTGTCGCCATGCCACATGGTGCACAAGCCAGCCCTTGTAATGGACAATGGCGCCTGTTTCGCCCTTGTAAGCGTATACGTCTACAAGCGCTCGATGCTGATATGCTTGGTCTATCTGGCGCAGCATCTCGGTGAAATGGATAGCTTTCATTCGAAGGTATTGTCAAAGGTGTTGTCGAATATTCTGCCTGCACGTTCCATATTCAGCACATTATGATTGCGCTGAGCATACTGATATGAGAAGGTGAATCGAGGCAGCGATGTAGGCTTGTTGTCGTATTCCGACTTCGAGTCTGTTATTATCACCTCTTTGCCCACGTTCGGGTTGCCATTCTTGAAGGTTACTATATGCACGTTCATCGAACGGAATAGCTCGTCCACCCAGTTTGCCATGGTGAACGACAGTATGCCTGTGTCGGCTTTGAACACCCTGGTTTCGGTAATCGCATAGTTGCGTTGGGTTTTGCCTATATACGCTTGCTCGCGTTTGTACGATGGCGCTATGGTGTGTGTGCCTGTGCAATAGATTAGCTCTTCCACTCCGAACGAGTTGTCGAATACCAGAACTGGAGCGCAGTCAGGCTCATCAAAATCGATTGTGAACCGGAACGTACGCTTTCCAGCCTGGACATCATAACATAGCAACGTCTTGCCTGCCATGGCAAACTGCTCTGCCGACACATCGAGTGTGGTATAGCGGTCGTTGCCTCCAACAGGCAATATAGAGAAAGATTTATTAGTGCCATCGTCATAGTAGGCTGTCACCTCTGCCTTGTCGGTACCGATATAGTGTAGATATTCCAGACGATGAAGACTCGTCACCTTCTCACCCTCGAGCAATGTCAGATAGTGAGTATCTATGAAGTCTTGAGCAGTAGTGTTGATATCCACCTCGCTATATATGATATCTGCCTCCATGCTTTTGGTAGGCATGATGGTCTCGTTGTCGGCATCCTGTTCGGCAATCTGAATCTTCAACTTCACCTTCAGGCGCTTCTTGGCATAAGGAGTGAGCAGACGGTCGAGCTCGGCAAGCGTAACCACACCTGCCAACGGATATAGATATTCCTGGTATACCTGCTCGTCGTCTACAGTCATCGTCACCATGGCGCGGTTGCCACCTATCGAGAATTCCACATCGGGAACATTCGATGATAAATAGGTGCCAGATATAGATTGAGTTATTGTTATCATCCTTTTATTCTTTTTAGGCAAAGATAGACGATTCATTTAGCTACATAAAATACACAAAAAAAGCAGCACCCTCACGAGCGCTGCTTCCCTTTGTGTGTATCCTAACTCTCACGAGCTTAATACTTACACCCCTAAAACTTAAGTGAATCATATTCACTAAACCAATGTTTATAAAAAATGTAAAATAAATGTTTCCTTCTTGTTATTCTATATGGCTATCGTAGTATCGGTAAATCATCCATTTCAATCTACCGTCCTCTGTAGGTACGAGCGAATAGCCATGGTCCACCAGATATTTACTCAACAGTCCTTTGCTGATGTCGTACATGTCTGACAGGTCATCAATAATCTCAGTTGTCGACTTTGGCTCTGGTGCATTCTCCTGACCTGCGATATCTTTCCCAGGCAGCGGACTGCGCTTGTCGAAGTAAGCTTCGATATATTCGAGCTGCATTTTCTCGTCTTCTTCTTCTGTCATGATTCTATTGATTTTTTTAGATCTTTCAAATTCTTGCTCATTCTCCTAAGGTTAGAGGCTACATCCAGTCTGTGTGCTGCCTCCTCGTTGCTCATTATGTCTGGCGAAACATCAAGATAGTCGTCCATCACATCGTCCAGTAGGCGGATCTGCGCTTCCAACGTATCGATATCGAGCATTGTGCTCAGAAGATTAAGAGTCTGCTCGTTGAAATTATTGTTGTTCTCCATTTTGTTTTCCTCCTTCATTTTTTTTGTTGTCGTTGTACAATGATTTAATAATCTCCATATCGCCACCATGAGCTTTGTATTGGCTAAACAGCAGCGCACGCTCATTCTCAAGCAACACATTGTTGCGAGCATGCTCACTCTTCAGGTGAGCCATTTCGCGGATGTGGTCGTTGTAGGCTCTGCGTTTCTTGTTAGCATAGAACTTGTCGTCCTGATTGCAGGCTTCTATCGCTTTCAGGTAATTGTCCTTACTCTTCTTGCGGTCTGCAGCTACCATGGCTTGGCCCTTCGATATTTCCTCCGTTAGCGAGATATATCTTTCATCTTCAAGCGTGCGAGCTCGAGCAAACGACTCGCGATTCTTATTCATTCGCTCACAAATATCCAAGAGCTGAGCCTGCAGTTCCTGCAGAGTGAGGATATTGAATGTAGGCATATTATCAGTTGGCATGGTTGTCCTCCTTTCCATTAATGATGGTTACTTTCTTTTTGTTTTCGCGAAGCCATTCTTCGGCAGCAGCAATAGCAGGCAACATTACTTCTCTGAAGTTCTTGTCATTCGTAATCAGCGAAGCCAATACGCCGGCAAGGAAGCCCTTATTGCCACCTATACCAAGATACGAGATTTTGTCTTCGTTGTAGCCAAGGATTAAGTATCCACGCTTCTCGTTAGCGTCTTGCCACTTGCTGAGCTTCATTCCAATCTCGTCTAAATTTTCGAAGCCCGCCATTGTCTCTGCTGCTTCTTCCTCGCTAATCTTCTCGGCTGTTACCTTAGGAACCTTGATTTTCATTTCTCGCCTCCTTTCTCGCCTTCTTTCTTGAAATCTTTGCTATTGAAGCGATAAACCACCCAGCCTGTGATGCCTGCAGAGGCAAAGGCCTGTAGAGGAGCAGTAGTAGCCAGGACGACCGTTGCCACCATAAGCAAGGGCACCACAAAACCTATCACGGCTACTGTCTGATTGTTCACTTCGAAGCCTGCCAATCGGCTATAGGCTTCGTTCTTTTTCAGCATGGCCTGCTGCACCTTCGCCTTGAGCTGGGCGCAGCTGGCCTTGATGCCTGAAAAGTTATCACTTGCAGCCTTGGCTGCACCATTCATGTTGAGTGCTCCTGGAGCACCAAACAAGGTAGTTTCGTTCTGGAAACTGATTGTTGTTTTTTGGTTTGTCATACCACTACTATTCTATTTCCCACGCAGCCGATATAAACGGGTGACGGCTGCACTCCCCGTTGGAAATAGAATAGTAGTATACTCCGAAGAGAAACTTATTCACGGGAAGGCAGCCGTCATAATATTGTCTATATCTCTTATAAAAAAAGAATAGAGTATGCGAACCGCGCAAAGGCATAAAAAAAGCCCGAGCAAGCGTGCCGAGCGAAACTGTCGCTCCTCAGAGTAGATACAACTACCATCCTATTTCCATGGGCAAAGGTAGGTAAAAGGAGCGACACCACCAAGCAATTGAATGGAAATATTACCGCAAAATAGCAAATTTAACATTTCCACATTATATATATAATATTCCCGATAGCCGAGATGCTTGGTATTCTCCATTTTCGTAAGCTCACGAAAATGGTCGCGCCCACAAATGCGGCTATTCGTGTAAACCCTCACGACTACTCGCATCGCCCATTTCGACTATTCGCATCAGCCTTCATGGCTATTCGCATAAACCCTCACGGTTACTCGCCTTGGCAAACGACACACAAAAAAAGCAAAAAGAGTATTATTATCAATACTTTTATGGCTAAATATTTGTATATTAGTATTATTTTTACTACCTTTGCATTGTCAAACAAAAGCTCTTTGATATGAGAAAGTACAAAGTATCTGAAGTCATCAAGCTGTTGGAGCGAGACGGATGGGTGAAAATAGCTGAGAAAGGCGACCACAAACAATTCAAACACCCGGACAAACCAGGCAAGGTGACAGTAAGAGGGCAGAAGAGCGAGGTGCTTAGCCAATTTCTTCTGAACAGCATTTGGAAACAAGCGGGGTGGCGATAAGCGCCCCGCCCCTTTCCGAGGTTTGACTAAAAAATAGACAACTAACACCTATATTGATATGGAAAAGATTATAGTAGAAGTAAGATGGTGCGACCATAACTTTGGAGCCACATTATCAGACAACGTACCAGGAGCCATCGTCTTAACAGCCAAAACCTACGATGAACTGCAGAAAGAAGTGCCTGAAACACTCCAGTTTCACCTTGAAGGGATGAAAGCCGATGGCGATGAGATTCCGCAATGGCTCGCCGAGGGCGATTACGAGTTCGTCTACCACCTCGACACTGCTGCGCTCATACGATCGTGCGAGCGCTACGCCTCGCTTGCTGCCATTTCGCGAGCTTCCGGAGTGAACGAGCGACAACTAAGCCACTACGCCAATGGACTTAAGAAGGCACGCACGCAGCAGCGCGAGCGCATAATAGAAGGATTGCACAGAATAGGACGCGAACTGCTGTCCATATCATAGAGCATATTTGACAATCACAGTAAGCCCGACCGCCAGAAATGGAGGTCGGGCTTTTATATTTGTTAAAGAAAAAGCCCTCGATGCTTCACGCACAGAGGGCTAAAGAGTTCTTTTAATCATGAAACGTTGCGAAGTCAGAACTTGCAGCGGTCATGGTGCCGCATGGTCGTGCGGCGGTGTTGAATTAATTAAACAGTGACCATTTCAATATCCTTGGCAGTCGTCTTGATAAGCCCCTCCAAAGCTTCTGTAAAAGCCTGTTCGTTCTCACTCCTTAAAGCGTTCATCTCAGCGGATACTGCTGCACGCTCCTCGTCGGTCGTTGCCAAGCGGTTGCGCTCAGCAAGAGCCTTAATCTTATCCTTATAATCTGTCATAATAATATATCTTGTTAGGCAAGTACAATCGTCGTGGAGGTCTACTGATTGTACGGATACTTGCTTTATTGAGTTTTTATATGAATAGATGCAATGTTTAACCATTGCTTAAAATCAAATTATTGAATGATACACGCACGTCGTGAGCAACATTGTTGCGGTCTTTTTTAAGATTGTCCAAATCTGTACGCTTGTTAGAAGGAGATGAAAACATCTCATCTTTCAATGCTTGTATCTCTGGCGAATTGTCTTCGTAATTACCAGTAGATGCTCTGCGCAGAACTGAGAATCCATTTTTTATGAAATGGATAATGTTTCTAATGATGCCCATAGTAGTATTCTCCTTGTTGTTAATTTCTAACTGCAAAGTAACTGAAAAAAATCTGTTTCTACAAGTTTTTTGTGTTATTTTATAGGGTGTCCAGTTCGTTGTACCAAATTTAGCTCACTTTCCTAAGCGTTTTGGTT
>OKRS01001309.1_pt1 | contig 16543 bp, 11 predicted proteins | sample 1601191 | NCBI WGS metagenome assembly OKRS01 (sample SAMEA3541509, study PRJEB24748) | human gut metagenome | biome: human gut; feature: human-associated habitat; material: faeces | place: China | collected 2012
TGTATATGTTATAAAAAGCGGATATAATATTATTAAATAAAGATTTATGATTATGAAATGGTGAAACGATTATTCAATTATATGAAATGCATCTTTTAATGATCATAAAATAAATAAGGAGGTTTCTATGAAAAAGAATATCAAACATTTTTTTCTGTTGACAGCTCTTGCCGCTGGAACAATCCATTTTGTTAACAGATTTATTAATATGACAGCTGATATTAAGAATATTTTGAAAGCAGAGAACGGCAATTTTTACGATTGGAAAAACGGACAGATTTATTATACGAAACGCGGATCAGGCAGTCCGTTATTGCTGATTCACGATCTGAATCCGGTCAGCTCTTCTTATGAATGGTGCAAAGTGATTCGAAAACTGGAAAAGAAACATACTGTCTACACACTGGACTTACTTGGATGTGGACGCTCTGCAAAACCGTACTTAACTTACACCAATTATTTATATGTTCAGCTTGTGACGGATTTTATCCAAAATGTAATTGGAGAAAAAACAGATATTATTGCATCGAATGAATCAATCTCCTTTGTAACGTTGGCTTGCAATATGAATAAAGATCTTGCAAATTCTATTATTGCGATCAATCCGACTTCTTTGAAAGAGCTTCATATTACAACCGATAAATATGCATCTGTGAAAAAAACTTTATTGGAACTCCCTGTGATTGGAACCTTCCTTTACAATATCAAAGTGAGCAATACCAACATCACCAAGTATTTCCGTGAGGAATATTATGCAAGACCACAGCTGGTTTCTTCCAAATTGATCGACGCATATTACGAAGCAGCCCACATGAATTTCAGTCATGGTAAATATTTAATGGCAAGCATGGAAGCAAATTACACAAAGAACAGTATCGAACATGCGCTGAAAAAATTAGAAACACCAATTTATGTGATTGAAAGTCGAAACATGAAAGATGCTATCGCAATTGCTGATTCTTATAAAAAGACAAACACCGGAAATGAAATCGTATACTTATCCAACTGTAAAAAATATCCTCAGTTGGAAGTTGCCGATAAAGTTGTGGAAACAATTGATATGTTTTTAAAATAAGATTATTTACAAAATAGATCATAAAAACTCCTGCCTTCCAAATGATGCATGATAAACACGTTTACGATAAACTGTGAAAACATTTATTGCATCATGAAAAGGCAGGAGTTTTTTCATCCAGTGATTTATTATCCAATGATGATATCAAAAACAGTAACCATCCATTTTACAACGGTGTCTTTGTCGGTGTTCCAGCTTTTCTCGGATAAGTTTTCGGCGTTCCCTTCACCTTATCGATCACGACAAACGATCTTTTCTGCTCATACAGATCAAATTTATAGACTTCTTTCATTTTTCCTCCAAGCAAAAATGTTGCATTTTTTGCATTAGCAACTTCCTCTTCAATTTCACCGGATTTGTAAGAAATAAAGTTTCCACCTATTTTTACAAAAGGAACACAATACTCTTCTAAGGAAGAAAGATTTGCGACTGCCCTTGAGACAACCAGATCAAACTTTTCACGATATTCATTATTTTTTCCAAGCTCCTCTGCTCTCGCGTGAAGTGCTTCAATCTCTTTTAATCCAAGTTCCTCTATCACTTCCTGTAAAAATAATATTCTTTTATTCAGAGAATCAGCAAGTGTCATCCTCAGATTTGGAAATGCGATTTTCAAAGGAATCCCAGGAAATCCGGCGCCGGTTCCCATGTCCATCACTGAAACTTCTTTTTTGAGATCATACACTTTGATCAGGGAGAGACTGTCCAGAAAATGTTTTTCAATGACTTCATCAAATTCTGTGATTGCAGTCAGATTCATAACTTTATTTTTTTCCACCAGCATCTCATAATATCTGATAAACTGCTGTATCTGATTATCGCTTAATTCAATCTGAAGTTCTTCCAGACCTTTTAAAAATTTTTCTAAATTATATGTCATTTTATATTTCCTTTATGATATTTCATCTGCTCCATATAAACCAAAAGCACCGAAATGTCTGCCGGGGAGACTCCTGAAATTCTCGATGCCTGGCCAATTGATAACGGTCTGTAAAGTTTCAACTTCTGTCTGGCTTCAATACGGAGGCTTGGTACTTCATCATAATCAAAATCTTCTGCTATTTTTTTATTTTCCAGTTTTTTATAATGCTCTACCTGTTTAATCTGACGCACGATATAACCATCATACTTGATATTGATATTAACCTGTTCAACTACATCATAAGGCAGCTCAGGTCTTTCCTTATCGATCGGAGCTAATTTCTCATAATCAAGTTCAGGTCTGCGAATGAGTTCTGTTAAAGTTGTTCCTGTATTTAATGGAATACTTCCGTAACTTTCCAAAAGAGCCTGAACCTCTTTATTAGCACCGATCTTAACTCCGGCAACACGTTCAATCTCTTTCTGGATCAATACTTCCTTCTGACAGATCCATTCATAACGCTCCTGTGAGATCAGACCAATCTCATATCCTTTTTTTGATAAACGGAGATCAGCATTATCCTGACGAAGCAGCAAACGATATTCTGCACGGGAAGTCATCATGCGATACGGCTCATGATTTTCTTTTGTCACAAGATCATCAATCAAAACTCCTATATAAGCCTCGGAGCGATCTAATATCAGAGGCTCTTTTCCGAGAATGCTCATGGCTGCATTGATTCCGGCAACTAACCCCTGACAGGCAGCCTCCTCATAACCACTGCTTCCATTAAACTGACCACCGGAAAACAGTCCTTTGATATTTTTAAATTCCAGAGTAGCATACAACTGATTTGGATTGATACAATCATACTCAATTGCATAAGCATTACGGACAATTTTCACATGTTCAAGTCCCGGCAGCGTGCGGTACATTTCATGCTGGACATCTTCCGGTAAAGAGGAAGACATTCCTCCAACATACATCTCATTCGTATTTATTCCTTCCGGTTCAATAAAAATCTGATGTCTGTCCTTATCCGCAAATTTAACAACCTTATCTTCAATGGAAGGACAGTATCTTGGTCCTGTACCTTCAATAATTCCTGCATAAATCGGAGAGCGATCCAGGTTATTCCGGATGATCTCATGTGTTTTCTCATTTGTATAAGTCAGCCAGCAGGAAACCTGGTCGATCTGCACATCTTCAGGATTAGTTGTAAAGGAAAAAGGTACAACTTTCTCATCTCCTTTTTGCTCCTGCATTTTTGAAAAATCAACGGACCTTTTGTCAATTCGTGCAGGCGTTCCTGTCTTAAAACGGAACATTTCAATTCCATGCGCTTTCAGGGAATCTGTCAGATGGTTGGCTGCCTGCAGACCGTTTGGTCCGGTGTATGTGATCATCTCACCGGTCAGACATCTTGCGCGAAGATAAGTTCCCGTGCACAATACGACTGCCTTACAATGATAAACTCCACCGGAAACAGTCTTTACCCCGGTAATTTTCTGAAGCTCACCATTAATCTCAACCATCTGTCCATCTTTTTTTTCTACAGCAGCTGTTTCTCCATCAGCAGAATTTGCCGGAACTGTAATGATCTCCGCCACTTCCGCCTGCCGGATTGTAAGATGCTCTGTGTTCTGAAGCGTTTTCCGCATTTCCATGCTGTAATTCACTTTATCTGCCTGTGCACGCAGAGAATGTACCGCCGGCCCCTTGGACTTATTTAACATCTTCGACTGTATAAACGTCTTGTCAATGTTGATACCCATCTGTCCGCCGAGTGCATCGATTTCTCTTACAAGATGGCCTTTTGAACTTCCTCCAATATTCGGATTACACGGCATCATCGCTATACTGTCTACACTCACGGTAAAAATAATGGTTTCCAGTCCGAGTCTTGCACACGCCAATGCTGCCTCGCATCCGGCATGTCCGGCTCCGACTACAACCACATCATATTCTTCCTCTACATACGGAATCTTCTTCTCTTCCATTTCTCTGTCCTCAACTCATATAAGATTTTGAATGATTCTCTTTCACATTTACAATCTGCAAATTATTTTTTATTTACCCATACAAAATTTACTGAAGATTTCATTTACCAGATCATCTTCCACAGATTCTCCGATAATATTTCCAAGTTCCTCGTAAGCATTCATCAGATCAATGGAATAAAAATCTTCCGGCATATCATCTGCAATACTCTGCAATACTAAATGTAAACTTCGTAAAGCTTCCTGTAAAGATGTTTTATGTCTGATATTCGTAATATAAACTTCATCATTAAATGTAACTTCCCCGGAGAAGAACATTTCTTTGATCGTTTCTTCAAGATCATCCATTCCGGTCTGCTCTTTTGCAGAAATTGAGATCATTTTTTTATCCAGATGTTTTCTAATATCTTCCACAGTTGTGACCGGACTTAAATCAGATTTATTTAATAAAACGATTGCATGTCTGTCTTTCAACAATTCCATGATCTCATGATCATTTTCATCTAACGCTGTGGATGTGTCAACTACATAAATAACAAGATCGGCATTATTCAAATATTTCTTTGCACGTTCCACACCGATTTTTTCCACTACATCTTCCGTGTCACGGATTCCGGCGGTATCAATGATATTCAATAAAATACCGTTTAAATTAATCTGTTCTTCCAGAACATCCCGTGTTGTTCCTGCAATATCTGTAACGATTGCCTTCTCTTCTCCAACCAGAGAATTTAAAAGAGAAGATTTTCCGGCATTCGGCTTTCCAACAATAACAGTTGAAATACCTTCTTTTAACATTTTTCCATTATCACTGTTTGCAAGCAGTTTATCAATTTTTTTTATCACATCCGATACTATACCGGATAGTTTTTCCGGATATCCATCCAAACTTATATGCTCCGGATCATCTAATGCACTTTCGATAAATGCAATCTCATGTAAAACAGTTCCGCGGATTTCTTTAATTTTTTCTGAAACAGAACCGGAAAGCTGGCTCAACGAACTTTTTAATGCAAATTCATTCTTGGAATTGATAACATCAATAACGGATTCTGCCTGTGAGAGATCAATTCTTCCATTTAAAAATGCACGTTTTGTAAATTCACCCGGCTCTGCAGGACGCGCCCCATATTTGATAACGGTTTCTAAAATTCTCTTCATGACATAAACGCCGCCATGACAATCTATCTCAACCGTATCTTCCCTGGTATAACTTTTCGGTCCTCGCATCAGAAGAACCATAACTTCATCGATCACTTCATCTCCATCATGAATATGACCATAGTGAATTGTATGCGTTGGCATATCTTCTAACTTTTTCTGATTCTTCATTTCAAAAATACGGTCTGTGATAGAAACTGCCTCGTCTCCGCTGATTCTTACGATTCCGATTCCTGAACTTGTCATTGCAGTTGCAATTGCAGCAATGGTATCCGTTCCCATAGTGATATCCTTTCCATGTACAAAACTGCACGCCGCAAAACTTCATAAGAACCTGCCATATCATTTCCGGCATTTTCATAAAGCTTTGTAACGTGCAGCTTCTGGTCTTTTAAATTCTATACTTGAATTTATCTTTCTCTATCTCTTTTTAAAGTAACAACCACATGTCTGTATGGTTCTTCGCCCTCGCTGTGTGTTGTTACAAACTTATCATTCTGCAATGCAGAATGGATAACTCTTCTCTCAAAAGGATTCATTGGTTCTAAAGAAACAGGACGTTTTGTTCTCTTTACTTTGTATGCAATGTTCTTTGCAAGATTCTCCAATGTCTCTTTTCTTCTCTTGCGGTAATCTTCTGTATCAATCTTAACTTTAATGTATTCCTCAGAATTTTTATTCACTGCAAGGTTTGCAAGATACTGCAGGGAGTCGAGAGTCTGTCCTCTTTTACCAATGAGGATACCCATGTCATCTCCTTTCAGTTCTACGTTGTAAGTATTACCATCTTCTGCTTTTTCAATAATGATCTCAACTTTAAGATCCATAGCAGCAAATATTTTCTGTAAAAATTCTGTGATATCACCTTCTACAGAATATTTCTTACGAACTTTGATCACAGCATCTTTTCTTGCGATTCCTAAAAATCCTGTGCTTCCTTTTTCGATTACTTCATATTCAATCTGATCACTGGTAGCTCCAAGTTTTACAAGAGCTTCTGTGATAGCATCATCGACTGTTCTTGCTGATACTTCAATATACTCCATAACAATAACCTCCACATATACGTTATCTTACCAACACGTTTTTGAAAAATAATCTGTTAGTTTTTCTTATTATTTCTCTCGTTAAATTCACGAACCAGGTTTGCTTTTGCAGCCATACTTCCAGGTTTTGCATTCACTTTCAATGCATTTGCCTTCTCAAGTTCAAGTTCTTTCTCTGCAGTTGTCTTAACAGAACTCTTGGAACTTGCTGTAACCTGTCTTGTGTTCATACGTGCAGCATTGGAAATCTGGTTTTCGGTGATTCCCATTTTTTCACGTTTTTTCTTTGCTTTTTCCTGATTCTTTGCAATAATATCGTCCAGATCAATCTTATCAAAATGTTTATTTAAGAAGAACTGCTGGATACTTCTTACAACCGCACTTGCGATCCAGTAGATACCGAGACCGACCGGAACAGTAAAACACATTACCAGTGAGAATAATGGCATGGTACGGTTCATCATCTTCATCTGCTGAGCCATCTGGTCATTATCTCCGCCTGCTGTTGCAGCCGTTGGCATTAACTTGATATTTAAAACCTGTGTCAAATAAGAAATCACAGGAATCAGCAATGCAAGAACTGCCATCAGAATACTTCCACCTGCAAATGCAGCTTTGATGATCTGAAATGGAGTATCTGAAATATTTAATCCTATAAAGTTGTTTACATGAGAAACTACACCATATGTAGAATCAATGGAATCTGTGAGCGCCGGAAATGACTCTCTTAAGGAATCCCATCCGTTAGAACTCATTTTCGATAAAACATCTACTACATAATTCTGTAAGGTTGTTGTATCTGTTGCCGTAAAATCAACCTGTACTGTGTTCAATTTTAATGTGCTCATCAGGTTTGTCATAATATCCTGATAGCCGCTTGTCGCCATGATCTTATCAACCAGATCAAGATAAACATCCTTCACACTGCTGATATAGGCAGGAACATTCATAAACACACGGTACAAAGCTAACAGTAAAGGCATCTGGATTAACATCTGCACACAGCTGCCTGTCGGTGAAACACCATACTTCTCATAGATCTGCTGTGTCTCAGCCTGCATATTCTGCATGGATACGGTATCTTTTTTATCCTTATACTTTTTCTGGACCGCCTGAAGCTCCGGGTTCATCTTCTGAGATAACTTCGAGAACTTCTGCTGTTTATAAGTCAATGGGAACATTAAAGCATAAATAACAATGGTAAATAAAATAATAGAAAGTCCAACGTTGGAAATTCCAACTTTTTCCATTAAAATATACATGCCATTCATTATCCAGCCAAGTAATTTTGCAATTGGTCCAAGAATGGCACCATTGTATGCTGTTAATAACATCTCTGACACTGAAAATACCTCCAATTATGGAACGGGATCATATCCGCCTTTTGAAAAAGGATTACATCTTATAATTCTCCAAAGCGCTAACGCCCCACCTTTGACAGCTCCATACTTTTCGACAGCCTCTAACCCATAGGTGGAACAGGTCGGGTAGTATGGACATTTTGTTGTTTTCATCGGAGAAATATACTTTCTATAAAATTTAATCAAAGCAATCAATATTTTTTTCAAAATGATTCCATCTTCTTTTCTAAAATCTTTACTTCAAAATTTTATGAAGACCTCCAAGATGTAACAAAGCACTTTCCACTTCATGATATGAAATGTCTTTTGCTGTATTTCTTGCGATGACTACAATGTCTAAACCACTATTAAACATGTCTTCCTGTAGCCGGTAACTTTCTCTGATCAATCGGGTTACATGATGTCTTATAACACTATTTCCTACTTTTTTACTCACCGATATGCCTAACCGGTTTCTGTCTGTATCATTTTCCAGAACGTACATCACCAGATAACGGTTTGCATATGATTTTCCTTTTTTATATACGTTCTGAAAATCTCTGTTTTTCTTTAATGATTCTGAATATTTCATCTAATATTCCTTTGCCAAAAATTGATCATAAAAGAAGAAAAGACCACAAATATGTGGCCTATGCTGATAATTTTTTTCTACCTTTTAATCTTCTAGCAGCCAATACTTTTCTTCCGCCTGCAGTACTCATTCTGCTTCTGAATCCGTGAACTTTCGCTCTCTGTCTCTTCTTAGGTTGGAATGTCATCTTCATGTCACATACACCTCCTCTACAATTCAAACATATATTTTACTCAATGTTATGATAAGTCTACTTCAATAGCGACAAAACATCATTTTTATTTATATCAAAATAATCGGACAAAGTCAAGCAAAATCTCATAAAATAAGGCTTTTGCCAATATTTAGTTTTCCACTTTCTGTCATTTTTGTTTTTTTACCACTATATATATAAGGAAGAAATGCATTTTATCTATATATGGTATAATGTTATACACATAGAAAATCAAAAATTTTTCCACAAAAAACCCAGTATTTATGCCGTTTACATAAGTTATCCTCAATTTGTGGATAACTTGTGGACAATTTCTTGATAATGTCATCATAACTTGTGTATAAATGTGTACAATCCTTATTTTTCCCGGTCTATAACTATTTTTCCATTATTAACAATAACTTCTAGTATATTCACATTAAGCGTTAAAACGCCCATATAGCCACTTTTTTTATCAACGCCCTATCCCCAGTCCTTCCACAATTAAACGTTGATAATTCCGCAAAAATAGTGTAGGATAGCATTATATAGAATTTTTTAGAGTTTTTTAAGCAGTTAAGATTAACTGCTATATTTTAGTGCTATCAGAAAACGGAGTTAGAAAATGGACAAGATTTTGGAAAAATGGGATGAAATTTTACAGACAGTAAAAACAGAGCATGATGTCAGCGACATTTCTTTTGATACCTGGATCAAACCTCTGGAAGTTTTTGGTGTTGAGGGAAATACCCTCTATATCCTTGTTCCATCTGAACAGATGACTTTAAGTTATATCTCAAAAAAATATTATCTTCCTTTAAAAGTAGCAATTGCTGAAATTATCGGAACCGAATATGAGATTCAGTTTATTTTACCGGAACAGACCAAAAATATCAGACCTTCCAATAATAAAGGAAAGAAAACACCTGAACCTGAAGCTTCCAAACGTTCCAACTTAAATCCAAATTACACATTTGATACTTTCGTTGTCGGCAGCAATAACCGTTTTGCACAGTCTGCCTCACTGGCAGTAGCGGAATCTCCGGGAGAAGCTTACAACCCTCTTTATATTTATGGTGGACCTGGACTTGGAAAAACCCACTTGATGCATTCCATTGGACATTTCATCCTGGAAAGAAATCCGGAAGCAAAAGTTTTGTATGTTACTTCCGAGGAATTTACCAATGAAGTTATCGAATCTATCCGTAGTGGTAACGCCTCTGCGATGAATAAATTCCGTGAAAAATACAGAACCATCGACGTTCTCATGATCGACGACGTTCAGTTTATTATAGGAAAAGAAAGTACACAGGAAGAATTTTTCCACACGTTCAACGCTCTCCACTCCGCAGGCAAACAGATCATTTTAACATCGGATAAACCGCCAAAGGATATGGAAACGTTAGAAGAACGAATCCGTTCCCGTTTCGAATGGGGACTTATGGCAGACATCGGAGCTCCTGATTACGAGACGCGAATGGCAATCCTTCGCCGGAAAGTGGAATCTGATGATATGTCCTTAAGCGATGACATTTTAAATTACATCGCAAATAATATTAAATCCAACATCCGTGAATTAGAGGGAGCTTTGAACAAACTCCTCGCTTACTCGAATCTGGAAAAAACAGAGATCACCATGGAGATTGCCAAGAAAGAACTTCAGAATATTATCACACCGGACAAGCCAAGAGAAATCACTCCTCAGCTTATCATTGAAGTTGTTTCGGAACATTTCCAGATTTCACTGGATCAGATGATCTCAAAAAACAGAAGTAATGAGATTGCAAGACCAAGGCAGATTGCCATGTACCTCTGTAAAACCATGACGGATATTCCATTGGATTCCATCGGTTCCTTACTGGGCGGAAGAGATCACTCGACCATTATCCACGGCATCAAAAAAATTGCGGATGAGTACGATTCCAACGAACAGACACGCAATTTAATTGAAACTATCAAGAAAAAAATCAATCCAAACTAAAGTTATCAACTTTTTTTTGAGTTATTAACAAAATTTTGTGGATAACCTGTTCAAATCGTGTTTAATTAATGTTTAAAGTTTTGGATAACCTACTTTTCAAGATGAATTTCAAATTTTTTCTGAGGAGGCTTAAAATTTTAATTCACATTTTATCCAAGGTTAATCCTCATGCTTTTCACATAGTTATACAGTCGGATTTTTCGGACAAGCCCTTATGTTTTCAAGGGTTGCAGGGTTATTCACTTATTCACACACACTAATACGACTACTTTTAATATCTTTTATTAATTATATTTATTTTGGCTTTCGCCAAGCAGGAAGGAGTTATTCACATTATGAAATTAATCTGTTCTAAATCAAATCTGCTTCATGGAGTTAACATTGTGTCCAAGGCTGTTCCAACCAGAACCACAATGGCAATCCTTGAATGCATTTTAATTGATGCTTCTGCTAATGAAATCAAATTAACAGCAAACGATATGGAACTTGGAATTGAAACTAAGATTGAAGGAGAAATTGCAGAGAGGGGAATCATTGCATTAGATGCTAAGATTTTTTCTGAGATTGTCCGTAAATTACCGGACAGTGATGTTGTGATCGAAACAGATTCCAATTTTAAAACTACCATTACCTGTGAGAAAGCAAAGTTTAACATTGTTGGAAAATCAGGTGATGATTTTTCCTATATTCCGTACATTGAACGTAACGAACCAATCGTTATGTCCCAGTTCATCTTAAAAGAAGTCATTCGCCAGACTATTTTCTCCATCGCTGACAATGACAACAACAAATTAATGACAGGTGAGTTGTTCGAGATCGAAGAAAATGATCTTAAGGTTGTCTCCCTCGACGGACACCGTATTTCGATTCGCAACATTGAATTAAAAAATAATCCTGAAGTTAATAATATTAATAATAATGAAATATCTCAGATAAACAAATCTGATCAGGTTGAATATTCAGAAGATGAAAAGAAACAAATTGAAAGAGTAAAAAAAGACGTTTTACCTAAAGCAGAACAATTCTCTTATGATTATTTTTTACAAGTATGCGAAGGTCGTTGTGAGAATGGTGATGCACGTTCTGAAATAGGTATTTCTTTACTTTTATATAATGGAAGTTTAGATAAAAATGATACAGATCAATTTGCAAATGACCTTAATTATGAAGAAGTTGCAACAAGATTATCAAAAAAAGGCGACATTAAATTTATACATAATAAAGATAATGTAATTGTAGATATCAGCTTTAAAACTAATCTTGACCCTGAATTACAACTTTTCTGGAGACAATTCCAATTATATGAAGATAAATTAAAAGATATGGAACATAATGAATCAATTGGAGAGTCAATAAAATATCCATTATTGACATTTACAGTTGTCCCAGATACATATGCAGATGAATGTTATCTTAGCTTCTTAAATCCGACTTTCTGGACATTACAGCCACTTACTCCAGATACAGAAGGATGTAGCGTTATAAGAATGCTAGTGCCTACAGAAAATTTTAATATAGAGGGTATGCCTGATGAAGTTAATATAAAGCAATTAGAAGCTGAAGCTGCTCGTACATACAATACAATTTTATCAGAAAATTAAAACATTTCACTCGTACTTCCTGTTTTTCAGGAAGTACATTTTTTGAGGAAGGAGGAAATAATAATGGCTTCAAGATATGATGATTTATTTAACAAAATGACAAATGGAACAAATTATATGGATAAAGTTAATGGCAGTGGATATTCAGAAAGCAAGAAAAATTTTGGTTATAATACAGAAGGAAAACAATTATATGATTTAAACAAAAAATCACCAGATTCATATACTCCTGCACCAGGATATTCAAATGATGATAGTATGCAAACTTTTAAAAATGCAGGAAATAATGCTGTACAAGAATATGAAAATAAAGTGAATAAATACGGAAATCCATTTGGGTACAATTCTAATACAAATGATACAAAATCAGAACAGCAAAATAAATATAATAATAATCAAATAATGCCCATTATGATAATAATCATAATAACAGCAATGGTTATAACACTAACAATAACGGTAACAATTATAATGGAAATAGTAACAATAATGGCTATTATGATAACCACAGCAATAACTACAATGGTAACAACAATAATGGACCTCGTGGTAATTATGATAACTATAGCAATAGCTACAATGGAAATAGTAATGGCAGCAGCAATAATAATTCACCTAATAATAATTACTATGACCAAAGATATACAGAAAATGCATATGATAAATTAAGAAACATTGGTTATTCAAAAGGAAAATCTTATGAAACAGAAACTCAAAATCAACAGGCTATTGCAAAACAAGTTAATCAATTAGCTGCATCTGGATTACATGGAACAGATGTATACCAAGGCTACGAAAAATTAAAAAGAGCTTATAATTTTGCTTCAGCAGTAACAGGAGTAGGTATTATTAAAGCATATATGGGATTGACTAATACAAATATGCACTATGATAATACTGCATTAAATACGGCACTAAGAAAAAATGGATATCAAGAAATTATAAGAGATAATGGAATTTCTAATAGAGAATTTACAAAAAATTTAGAAAATGCTTTTAAAGCAAATAATGATTCTGGTTGGAAAAATGTAATTTTAAATTCTAAATATAAAGAAAGCTTATTAAATTCTACTGAATTTAGTGGAACATCTGATATAGCAAGTGCAAAGTATGGAACATCAAGCTCAATTAAACAAGGGAAAAATTTTGATCATATTGAATATAGTGGAAAAGGGAATAGCGATTTAATAAACGGAAAAGTAACTGTAGTAACAAAGGATGGTAGTAAATATAAAATAAGTATTAATGATTTAATAATTAATACTAAAGATGGAAATATATCTGGAAAAGGATACGTTAATCAATTTCTTTCAAATAAGGAAAGTAAGAAAAAAAATATATTATCGAATAATAAAAATATTAATTCTTTTTTAAAAAATGACACAATATTTGGACAGCTTGGTATTCATAATATGAATAGCAAAGAAATTCGTAGTAGAATGCGTATTAATAAAAATGGAACAGCATCATTTACTTATAAAGGGAAAACACAAGTATTATCCGTTGAACAATCTAGGGTATTACAAGATATTGCGCATAATATAGAACTCAAAGAAAGAATGGCTGCATTAAATAAAGCAAAGAATAAAAGAAGTAAAATCTTCAAAAGAGAAACAGATAACTTAGCTAAAGATAGTGATTTATACCAAGGCACAAAGAAAACACATAAAGCAATTAAAATTATTAAGCAAACTGTAAAAACCCCATTTATATTATTAAATGCCAGAGTTAATCATAAAAGAACCAAATTTGAAAAAATGCAAAAAAAGGGAAACTTGGATAGAGTTCTGCCAGGGATACATTCTCAAAAAGTCGCTAAATTTAGGCAAGCAAAATACAATGTTTTATACGGTAAACAAGGCGCACTTACTATAGCACAAAAAGATATAGGTAAATCAGTCAGACAAGGAATTGCTAAACAAACTCATAAAGCTGCAGCCAAAACTGGTCAAGCTATAAAGGTTACTACAAAAAAATATGGAGGAAAAGCAAAAAATGCCATAAAAAGAAATGCAAAAGGTTATGTAAATTATAACAGGATGAGATCAAAAACCTTTAATAATATCATGTCAAAAGGTGAAAAAATAGCAGGTAAGATCACTAACATAAAAGGAAAGTATTCTACAAAATATCAAGGCTTTATAAAAAAGAAAAATGCTTTTTTTGCAAATCATCCTAAACTTGAAAAAATAAAAAATTTTACGAAAAGATATGTTCCATTTTCACAAGAAAATAAAAATGCAAGAAAAGCAAGGAAAATAAGGAAAGATAAAAGGAAAAATTTTGTTTCTAAGATAATATCTAAACTTAAATGGGGATTAATAGTATTTGGTATAGTTATATGCTTAATTATAACACTCCCATCTGTTGTAATTATTATAGGTCCAAGTACAATAACTTCCGCAATTGCCGGAGGAATAACAGCAATTACAGGTGCAAAAAAAATAGAACAGGCACAAGAAAAAGCTATTGCTACAGCATCAACGAAACAGATTTATGAATTTATGCATGAAGAATATCCAAGTATGTCAACAGCAGATATATTAGGTATTATGTCATTAATGAAATATGAATCTGATTTGAATGCTTTTTATTATTCTGATGATTATAACTATGCAGGTTTATTAGGATTTAATGAAGAAGAACAGGATGCAATTGATAAAATCTGTTCAGATAATGGATGGGGAGATCCATTTGACATTGACATAGATGACGATATAGATGATGAAGATGATACTGGAGCAGATATTGATTTAGACCATTTAAAAAATTCCCGCCGTGCTCAGGTTAAATATATTTGTACTTTAATAAACGACAGTAATTATCCTTCTATTTCAGAAGTCTCTCCTGATACGATGGCAGAACAAGCTGTTAATTTTGCAATTAATGTCAGAGATATGGATATTGATTATGAAGCAGAAGAAAGAATTAAACAAAATGCTATTGATATGTACTATGAATATGTTATGTGGGATATTGAATTCTTAAAACCAACAAATGATTATATAGGTAACGACCTTATAAATGCTGCTTTATTCCCATACGCAAGAACATATGCAGGAGAATTAGTAGATATGCATACATTATATGGCACAGGAAATTACTTTGGCTCACTTACAACTGATTGGAGTGGTTATTTTGTTAAATACGCATTTGCTCAAACTGATTTAACCGATGAATATGGATTATATTATATAACCCAGAATTTAAATGATATAAGCAATTTAATTGATATAGCTGATGAAAAAGGATTTTGGCATAGTTATGAAGAAGTTGTAAATACAAATAATGAAGATGGAATTAAACCAGGATATTTAGCTATTACACAGTCTTCTGACTCAGATGGAAACACTATTTATAAAATCGGAATTGTTCTTAATGTTCAATATTCATGGGATGAATCTAGTGGCACAGCCGAAACAACATATACGATTATTGAAGGCGATGATTATGGTACAAACTATGCTTATAATCCACAAACAGATTCAATCGAAAATATTAATGCAAAACAAACAGGTTCATCTGATCATACTACAGTAAAGACAAATTGTTATTCTTTAGTAGATGCAAAATGTAGTGATACAAATCATTTTGATGAATATGCAGATATTGCAGGATTTATTGCTTGGTATGATCCGGTTGAATCAATGGCAAATCATGAATGGAGAAAAGCAGAAGATGCAAAAAATGCTGAAATAGAAGAGCCTGATCCAGAACCTGAAGAACCTGAAGAACCGGACAATGGTGATGATAATTCAGGAGATGGTGAAGATAGTGGTGATGATGGTGATTATTCAGAGCCAGATCCTGAACCACAAGAAAGACATTGCGAATATTGCGGAATGTCAGAATCAGAATATGATGAGTTTGGATATGACTGTGATTATGCAGAAGGACACGTATGGATTTACTAATAACAACTAAATATTAAGCATGTAAAAATAGCAGGTTTTGTAATAAGATCTGCTATTTTTCAATTAAAAAAAATAATTATTACCTCTGTCATATTTAAAATATAAGGAGGTATTTTTTATGTCTAATTCTATTTCAAGTGCAAACAAAAAAAAAATAAAACCAGTATATTTTGTGTATGCACTAATTTTTCTATTAGGTAGTTATTTTATAATTCAATTTACAGGATATCAGGAAATTTATCCTAAAGAGGATGTTGTTACAGTTTTCAATTATACCATTGAAGGGATAACTACTAATCCATTTACACTTTTTACTCCAAATGCAGCAGCATGGGGCGGCATATGCATATTTGGAATGATTTTTGGATTAATTCTGGCATATATATGGACCGTAAATAAAAGAGATAAACACGCAAAAGGTGGCGTTAATGGTACTGCAAAATGGATAAAAGATTCAGATTTACCTAACAAATGGGAAAAACATTATTCTGATCCAAAAGATTCACCTAATCATGATGGAAACAGAAATATGATTTTAACTCAAAATGTTTATATGTCAATGGATACCAGACAAACAAGACGAAATAATAACGTATTAGTTATTGGTGGTTCTGGTGCCGGTAAATCAAGATTCTTTGTTAAACCTAATTTATGCCAAATGCCACTTAATTGTAATTTCATCTGTACTGACCCATCAGGTGAATTATTAGCAGATATGGGTACTTTGCTTGAAGATGCTGGCTTTAAGATAAAAGTATTCAATCTCGTAAACATGGAT